>Ga0208244_100939_pt1 | contig 20269 bp, 20 predicted proteins | sample SubbioCR12Aug_5A_FD_184828 | JGI IMG/M metagenome (GOLD analysis project Ga0208244, IMG submission 184828) | Serpentinite rock and fluid subsurface biosphere microbial communities from McLaughlin Reserve, California, USA - CR12Aug_5A (SPAdes) | ecosystem: Environmental > Terrestrial > Deep... | reverse complement strand
GGCCCGCCGGCGACTGGCAATCGACGCTCAAGGTGACCGACGAGGTCGGCCTGACCAGCTCGCGCGACATCCTGCAGGCGATGAGTGCCGACGGCGAACCCAGCGAGGTGCTCATGTCATTGGGCTACTCGGGCTGGGCCGCCGGCCAGATCGAATGGGAGCTTGCGCAGAATGCCTGGCTGACCGTCGCCGCCGACCCCGCCATCATCTTCACCCTGCCGGCCGAAGAACGCCTGCCGGCGGCGATGCAGTTGCTGGGCATTGATTTCGCCAATCTTTCCGGCGTGGCGGGGCATGCCTGAAAGTGCAATGGTAATGGCGTTTGATTTTGGTGTGAAACGGATTGGCGTGGCGATTGGCGAGACGCTGATCGCGAGCGCCCGGCCGCTCGCGATCATTGAAGACGAAAGCAACGATCGCCGCTTCGCCGCCATCGGCAAGCTGATCGCCGAGTGGCAGCCGGCGCGGCTGGTGGTCGGTCTGCCGCGCCATGTCGATGGCAGTGACCATGCGTTCGCCGCCCGCTGCGAGCGTTTCGCCCGCCAGCTGGCCGGCCGTTTCGGCCTGCCGGTCGAGTTCGTCGACGAACGTTTCTCCTCCTGCGCCGCCACGTCGCAACTCGCCGGCGAGGGGGCGGGGCACCGCGCCCGCGTCGATGCCGCCGCCGCCGCCATCATCCTTCAAGACTGGTTTGACCAACATGAAAACTCTTTCCGCGGTCACTGAACCGAGCCAGCAATGAACCTGACCAACCCTCAATTCAACGACCACGGCGAGCTGATCCACCTGCTCTCCCTCGAAGGCCTGTCGCGCGAAACCATCCACGACATCCTCGACCGTGCCGTACCGTTCACGGCGCTGGCTGAGTGCGCGGTGAAAAAGCTGCCGCTGCTCCGCGGCAAAAGTGTGTTCAACCTGTTCTTCGAAAACTCGACGCGCACCCGCACCACCTTCGAGATCGCCGCCAAGCGGCTGTCGGCGGATGTCATCAACCTCAACATCAATACCTCCAGCGCCGCCAAGGGCGAAACCCTGCTCGACACCGTCGACAACCTCGCCGCCATGCAGGCCGACATGTTTGTCGTGCGCCACGCCTCCAGCGGCGCGCCCTACCTGATCGCCCAGCACCTGGCCGCCACCGGACGCAATCACATTCATGTCGTCAACGCCGGGGATGGCAGCCATTCGCATCCGACGCAGGGCCTGTTGGACATGTACACCATCCGCCACTACAAGCGCGATTTCACCAAGCTGACCGTGGCGCTGGTCGGCGACATCCTGCATTCGCGCGTCGCCAGAAGCCAGTTGCATGCGCTGGTCACCCTGGGCGTGCCGGAGATTCGCCTGGTCGGCCCGAAAACGCTGCTGCCCGCCGCGGCGGCCCGCATGATCGAGAAGGGGCCGCTACGCGTCTGCCACGACATCAACGAGGGCCTGAAGGGCGCCGACGTGGTGATGACCCTGCGCCTGCAAAACGAACGCATGCAGGGCGCGCTCCTGCCCAGCCCGCAGGAATATTTCAAATCCTACGGACTGACACCAGAAAAGCTCCAGCTCGCCAAGCCCGACGCCATTGTCATGCATCCGGGACCGATGAATCGCGGTATTGAAATCGACTCGGCGGTGGCCGACGGCAAGCAGGCGGTCATCCTGCCGCAGGTGACTTTCGGTATCGCGGTGCGCATGGCCGTGATGAGCATGCTGGCGGGAGGTGGCCAATGAAAATAGAAATTAAAAACGGTCGCGTCATTGACCCGGCCAGCGGCCTGGACCGCGCGGCCAGTGTATTTATCGCCAACGGCGTCATAGTCGGCGTTGGCGAGACGGCGCCCGACGGTTTCACCGCCGAGGGAGTGATCGACGCCAGTGGCTCTATCGTCTGTCCCGGCCTGATCGACTTGTCGGCGCGCCTGCGCGAGCCCGGTTTCGAATACAAGGCAACGCTCGAATCCGAGATGGCGGCGGCGGCGGCCGGCGGGGTGACCCGGCTGGTTTGTCCGCCCGACACCGACCCGCCGCTCGACGAGCCGGGGCTGGTCGAGATGCTCAAGCACCGCGCGCGCCAACCGGGTTTTGCCCATGTCCATCCGGTCGGCGCGCTCACGGTTGGCCTCGCCGGCCAGCGCCTGACCGAAATGGCGGAGCTGGCCGAGGCGGGTTGCATTGCCTTCGGGCAGGCCGACGTCAGCGTGGTGGACACCAAGGTGCTGCTGCGGGCGATGCAATATGCCGCCACCTTCGGCTTCCCGGTCTGGCTGCAGGCGCAGGACGCGCATCTGGCCCGGGGCGGCGTCGCCCACGACGGCGCCATCGCCGCTCGCTTGGGGTTGGCCGGCATTCCGGTGGTGGCCGAAACCGTGGCGCTCGCCACCTACCTGCAACTGGCCGGGGAGACGGGCGGACGCCTGCACATCCGCCGCCTGTCGTCCGCCGCCGGACTTGAACTGGTGCGCGCCGCGAAGGCCGCCGGCCTGCCCGTCACCTGCGACATCACCACCCAGCATGTGCACCTGTGCGACCGCGACATCGGATTTTTCGACGCCCATGCCCGGCTCGACCCGCCCCTGCGTTCCGCCAGGGACCGCGCCGCGCTGGCCGCCGGCCTGGCCGACGGCAGCATCGATGTGCTCTGTTCCGACCACACCCCCGTCGATGACGATGCCAAGCAATTGCCCTTCGACGAGGCCGAGCCCGGCGCGACCGGGCTGGAACTGCTGTTGCCGCTCACCCTCGCCTGGGCCGCCGCGGCAGAACTGCCGCTGACCACGGCACTGGCCCGCATCACCAGCGACCCGGCGCGCATTCTGGGCCTGGACAAAGCGGGCTGCGGCCGTCTCGCGGTCGGCAGCCCCGCCGACCTGTGCGTGTTCGACCCGGCGACCCGCTTCACCGTCAGCCGTGAGCGGCTGAAAAGCCAAGGAAAGAACACCCCCTTCCTCGGCCGAGAATTGTCGGGTGAAGTGCGTTACACCCTGATCGATGGCCATCTTGCCTACACGGCGGCACTATGATCGTCACCTTCAAATCCGCGGCCAGCGCCGATGTCATCTACTTCGGCGACGTGGCCAAACGCATGATGGAATTGATGGGCAAGGCTGCCGGCGACCAGGGCATCGTCACCGTGGAACAACTGCCCGAGGCCATCGCCCGGCTGAAAGCGGCGATTGCGGAGGACAAGGAACGCCACCGCCAGCATCTGCTGGACGACGAACCGAAAACCGAGGCCGACGCCGGCGGCGGCCCCTGCGCCACCCGCCCCTTTGTCAGCCTGACGCAGCGCGCAGCGCCGTTATTGGCGATGCTGGAAGAATCGCTAGGCGAGAAGAAACCGGTGGTCTGGGGCGTCTGAATACTCCCTGGATTAGTGCGTCGCGCCGTCACGGCCGATGAAGGAAATCGGAAACACCACCTGTTCCTCTGCCTTGCGGCTCGGCATGCTCTGGTAATCCGGCATCAGTTCCGCCCCGACGGCGGAAGCCTGGGCCAGCTTCTGGATCAGCAGCTGGATCTGGTCGGTCCCCCAATCTTCTTCGTAGCGGGTCGGCATGAAGCGCAGCTCGCGCACGCTATCGGGTATCTCGTCGGCCGACACGGCCTCGTTGGCGGCGTGGGCCGTTGAAAAGAAGGGGCCGGCGATGAAGCGCAGGCGCAGTTCGCCCGCGTCATCGAGGTCGAGAATGAAGATGCGCGCGCCTTCGGCGGTTTCCGCATTCTCATCATCGCCAAACACCGGCATGGCGGCGAAAGCGGCCTGCTTTTGTTGCTGGACGTAGTTGACGGCGGCGTCGAAGGACAGGCGATTGTCTGGGGTGTCGGTCATGGGGTTTGTCTCCGGTGGGGAAGTCGCTCAAAGCAGCGGGGCGAGCCATCTTTCGGCTTCTTGAGTGGCGTAGTTGGTGCGTCTGGCCCAATCTTCAAGCTGGTCGCGGCCAATTTTCGAGACGGCGAAATATTTGGCTTGCGGGTGGGCAAAGTAAAAACCCGATACCGCGGCCGCGGGCGTCATGGCGAAATTCTCGGTGAGTTCGATGCCGACGGCGCTGGCATCGAGCAGTTCGAGCAAGGCCTTCTTGACGGTGTGGTCAGGGCAGGCCGGATAACCGGGGGCCGGGCGAATGCCCTGATATTTCTCGGCGATCAAGGCTTCAAGTTCCAGCCCTTCGTCGCGCGCATAGCCCCAGTCGTCCACGCGCACACGCTCGTGCAGCCATTCGGCGGCGGCCTCGGCGAGGCGGTCGGCGAGCGATTTCAGCATGATGGCGCGATAGTCGTCGTGGGCTGCCTCGAATTCCGCGAGCTTGGCTTCGATGCCGATGCCGGCGGTGACGGCAAAAGCGCCGATGTAGTCGAGGATCGCCGTCCCGCCAATCCCTCTCTCCCTACCTCTCTCCCGCAAGGGGAGAGAGGAGGCAGATAGCTTCCCTCTCCCCTTGCGGGAGAGGGATTGAGGGTGAGGGTGGCCGACTTTGGGTGCAATGAAATCGGCCAGGCAAAGGTTCGGCTGGCCGGACGGCCGCTCGTGCTGCTGGCGCAGGCCATGCCAGGTCATCAATGTCTTGCTGCGTGATTCATCGGCGTAAATCTCGATGTCGTCGCCGACAGAGCTCGCGGGAAACAGGCCGAACACCGCGTTGGCGACCAGCCACTTTTCGGCCACCAACTGATCCAGCATCGCCCGCGCGTCGGCGAACACCGACCGCGCCTGCTCGCCGACCTTGGCATCTTCGAGCAGTTGCGGATAGCGGCCGGGTAGGTCCCAGGTCTGGAAGAGGGGGGCCCAGTCGATGTAGCGGGCCAGCGTGGCGAGGTCGATCTGGCAGAGCTGGCGCAGGCCCGGCCGGCGTGGCCGGAAAGGTGCATAGTCGGGCCTGGTGCGATTGGCGCGTGCGGCGGCGAGTGTCAGCAGCTTCACGCCCTGCTTCGCCGCATGCTGCTCGCGCACCTTGGCGTAGTCGGCGGCGATTTCGTCCTTGAAGCCCGCCGCATGGTCGATCGACAGCAGCTTGGTGACGACGCCGACGGCACGCGAGGCGTCCGGCACATACACCACAGTGCCGTGGTAGTTGGGGGCGATCTTGATGGCGGTGTGGGCGCGGCTGGTGGTCGCCCCGCCGATCAAGAGCGGCGCGGTGAAGCCCTGGCGCTGCATTTCGCTGGCGACATGGCTCATTTCTTCCAGCGAGGGCGTGATGAGGCCCGAGAGGCCCACCGCATCGGCGTCATGCTCTTTCGCGGCATGGAGGATCTTGTCGGCGGCGACCATCACGCCGAGGTCGACGATCTCGTAGCCGTTGCAGGCCAGCACCACGCCGACGATGTTCTTGCCGATGTCATGGACATCGCCCTTCACCGTGGCGATGACGATCTTGCCTTTCGCCGCCGCGCCGGTGCGCAGCTTCTCCGCCTCGATGTAGGGCAACAGATGAGCGACCGCCTGCTTCATGACGCGCGCCGATTTCACCACCTGCGGCAGGAACATCTTGCCCGCGCCGAACAGGTCGCCGACGACGTTCATGCCGGCCATCAGCGGGCCTTCGATCACCGCCAGCGGCGGGCGGCCGGCGGCGGCCAGCGCGGCGCGGCATTCCTCGGTGTCGGCCACCACGTATTCGGTCATGCCACGCACCATGGCGTGTTCGAGCCGTTTATCGACCGGCCACTCGCGCCAGGCCAGGTCCTGCACCTGCTCCCTGGCCGAGCCTTTGACTGAAGTTGCAAACTCGACCAGCGCATCGCCCGCGCCAGGCTTGCGGTTCAAGACCACGTCCTCGACCATCTCACGCAATTTCGGGTCGAGCTGATCGTAGACGCCGAGCTGGCCGGCGTTGACGATGCCCATGGTCAGCCCGGCCTGGATCGCGTGGTAGAGGAAGACGGTGTGAATGGCTTCCCGCACCGGCTCGTTGCCACGGAACGAAAAGCTCACATTCGAGATGCCGCCCGAGATGTTTGCGTGCGGCAGGTTGGCGCGAATCCAGCGACAGGCCTCGATGAAGTCGACCGCGTAGTTGTCGTGTTCGGCAATGCCGGTCGAAATTGCGAAGACGTTGGGGTCGAAGATGATGTCCTCGGCCGGAAAGCCATCGGCCACCAGCAGGTCGTAGGCGCGTTTGCAGATGTCGATCTTGCGCTGGTAGGTGTCGGCCTGGCCCTGCTCGTCGAAGGCCATGACGACCGCCGCCGCGCCCAGTCGCCGTGCCGCGCGAGCCTGCGCGAGGAATTGGGACTCGCCTTCTTTCATCGAGATCGAATTGACGATGCCCTTGCCCTGCACGCACTTCAGACCGGCCTCGATCACGACCCACTTGGACGAGTCGAGCATGATCGGCACACGGGAGATATCCGGCTCGCTGGCAATCAGGTTGCAGAAACGCACCATCGCGGCCTGCGAATCGAGCATCGCCTCGTCCATGTTGATGTCGATGATCTGCGCGCCGTTATCCACCTGCTGGCGCGCGACGACAAGCGCATCGTCGAGCCGGCCTTCGAGGATCATCTTGGCGAAGGCGCGCGAGCCGGTGACGTTGGTGCGTTCGCCGACGTTCACGAACAGGGAATCCGCGCCGATGTTGCAGGGCTCCAATCCAGCAAGCCGCAATGAAAAGTCGGCGCTGGCGGGACGGCGGGGACTTACGCCCTCCAACGCTTGTGCAATCGCACGAATGTGCTCGGGCGTGGTGCCGCAGCAGCCGCCGGCGATGTTGAGCAACCCATCCTTCGCCCACTGGGCGAGCTCGTCGGCCAGCATTTCGGGCGTTTCGTCGTAACCGCCGAAGGCATTCGGCAGCCCGGCGTTCGGGTGTGCCGAGACAAAACAGTCGGCGACGCGGCCGATTTCCTCGACATACTGGCGCAGTTCCTTCGCGCCGAGCGCGCAGTTCAGGCCGAAGGACAGGGGCTTGGCATGGCGCAGCGAGTTCCAGAAGGCCTCGGCCGTCTGTCCCGAGAGCGTGCGGCCCGAGGCGTCGGTGATGGTGCCCGAGATCATCACCGGCCAGCGCCGGCCGACGCTGTCGAAGAAAGTCTCGATGGCGTAAAGCGCCGCCTTGGCGTTCAACGTGTCGAAGATGGTTTCGACCAGCAGGATGTCCGCGCCGCCGTCGACCAGGCCGCGTATCGCTTCAAGGTAATCGGCGACCAGCGCATCGAACGAAATATTGCGGAAGCCCGGATCGTTCACGTCGGGAGAAAGGGAGCAGGTCCGCGAGGTGGGGCCCAGCACACCGGCGACAAAGCGCGGCTTTTCCGGCGTCGAAAACTGGTCCGCCACTGCGCGGGCGAGCCGCGCGCCTGCAACATTCAGCTCGTAGGCGAGGTCGGCAAGGCCATACTCGGCCTGCGAAACGCGCGTGGCGTTGAAGGTATTGGTTTCGAGGATGTCGGCACCGGCGGCCAGATATTCGGCATGGATGCCGGCGATCACGTCCGGTCGCGTGAGACTCAACAGGTCGTTGTTGCCCTTGAGGTCTTTCGCATGCTTTGCAAAACGCTCGCCACGGTAATCGACCTCGACGAGACCGTGCTTCTGCACCATGGTGCCCATGGCGCCGTCGAGGATGAGGATGCGTTGCGCGAGCAGGTCGCGCAACTCGCTGGAGCGGTCAGGTGACATCGGGAAAGGGGCACGGAAATGGTTGAAAACAAGGGAAATTCTAGCATGCGGCTTATATCACCTTGATTAATGGCGCGATTAGCATTACTGTTCGCGACCAACCCCGTAAGGAGAAAGCCCCCATGGAACACCTGATGCCCAAAGAGGCCATTCAATTCCTGCACGACAACCCCAAAGCCCTGTTCGTGGACTGCCGCAGCGAAATGGAATACCTGTTTGTCGGTCATCCGGTTGGCGCGTTGCACGTCGCCTGGAACGACGGCCCGGACTGGGAAATCAACCCCCATTTCGCCGGCGAGGTGAAGAAATTTGCCGGGCATGCGCACGACCGTCCGGTGGTGCTGATCTGCCGTTCCGGCTACCGTTCGGTCGATGCCGGCAATGCGCTCGAAGCGGTGGGATTCACGCGCGTTTATAACGTGCTGCACGGCTTCGAGGGCGACCTCAACGATAACCATCATCGCGGCAGCGAGAATGGCTGGCGCTTCGAAGGCCTGCCCTGGGAACAGTGCTGACGTACTGGATCAGCGGCGGCGCGGGCCCGACATGCGCAGCGCCCGCAACGCCAGCAGCAGCATGGCGCTAAAGAACAGCAACGACCATTCGGCAATCGACAAGCCGAGAAACACCCAGCCGGCTTCCGAACACAGGCCGCTGGCCTCGAACAGCAGCGGGACTTGCTTGCCCGCCCAGTCGACGAATTGTTCCCACCAGGCCTGACCGCCGCCACCGCAACTGATGCCCTGTGGAAAACGCTGCAACCAGGTCTGGTAGCCGGCAATGAAAACCCCGGTGGCCGCCGTCACGGCCATCAACAAGGCAAGCAGCCGGTGACGCCTGGCGGCAAGCAACAGCAACAGCGCCTCGATGCCGAGCAGCAGATACAGCATGCGTTGCAAAATGCACAACTGGCAGGCAGCCAGGTTCAAGGTTTGAGCCAGCACCACCCCGCCGCCGACCAGGGCCAGGCCTGCCAGACCGATGCCCGCAAGCTGCCAGCGCGGGTTAAGCCAGAGGGTGGTCAGCAACTTGCGCATGGCGCGATCTCTTAAAAAGGGGAACGCGATAATAACAGGGCGCGGCACTGCTAATATTGCGCCATGCCCCATCCTCGCCTGATCGCCATCCGCGCCGCTTTGCGCGACCCCAAACGCTGGAAACGCTGGGGGCTTGAAGCGCTGTTCCTGCTGGGCATCGTCGTCGCCATCACGCTCTGGCAAAACCGCGGCCTGCCCGAGGGCGCGGCGCCGCCGCTGGCGGGGGTGCGGAACGACGGCGTGGCGGTCAGCCTGGCCGGAATGCAGCAGGGGCGCCCGGTTCTGGTTGCGTTCTGGGCGACCTGGTGTCCGGTGTGCCGGGCCGAGGAAGGCAACATCGAGGCCGTCGCCCGCGATTGGCCGGTGCTGTCGGTGGCGATGCAGTCGGGCGATGCCGAGGCGGTCGATGATCATCTGCATGGACGGCGGCTCAGCGTGCCCGCCGTCATTGATGACGATGGCGACATTGCCGAACTCTGGCGCGTGAAGAGCGTGCCGACCCATTTCATTGTCGATGCCGCCGGCATCATCCGTTTCCGCAGCGTCGGCTACGCTTCCGAATACGGCATGCGCGCGCGGCTCTGGTGGGTAGAAAAATTTCCACTTTGATGCACCCCCCGGCCCGGCTCGCCTGGACGATCTGGGGATTGGGCGCCCTGCTCTACCTGTTCGCCTTCTATCAGCGCGTCGCGCCCGCCGTGATGACCGACCAGTTGATGGCAGACTTCGCCATCGGCGGCGCGGCGCTGGGTAATTTGTCGGCTTTCTATTTCTACGCCTATGTGGTGATGCAGATTCCCACCGGGGTGATGGCCGACCGCTGGGGGCCGCGCCGGGTGCTGGCCGGTGGCGCGGGGGTCGCCGCCGTGGGCAGCCTGTTGTTTGCCTTCGCGCCGGATTTCGGCTGGGCCGGTTTCGGCCGCCTGTTGGTCGGCGCGGCGGTGGCGGTGGCCTTTGTGTCCACCCTGAAACTCGCCAGCCACTGGTTTCCGCCGCAGAAGTATGCGCTGGCCTCGGGCATGGCGCTGTTCATGGGCGTGGTCGGTGGCGTGATGGCGGGGGTGCCGCTCTCCATGCTGGTCGAGAACTTCGGCTGGCGCATGGTGATGGGCAGCGCCGGGATGTTTGCGACCCTGCTGTGCATCGCCATCTGGCTGTTCGTGCGCGACGACCCGAGCGCGCGCGGTTACCAGAGTCACCATCACGGCGGCGGCGGAACCCAGCGTCATCCGCCGATTCTCGCCGGCATCTTCCAGGTGCTGTCCTACCGCAACACCTGGCTGTTGATGTTGATGCCGATCGGCTTTTCCGGCGCGGTGCTCACCTTTGCCGGCCTGTGGGGCGTGCCGTGGCTGCGGCAGGTGCATGGGCTCGACCCGAAGGCGGCGGCGGCGGTGACCTCGGCCTTGCTGGTGGCCTGGGCGCTGGGCGGGCCAATCCTCGGCAGTTGGTCGCAACGCATCGGTCGGCGCAAGCCGCTGTATCTCATCAGCGGCGCCGTGGCGACGGCCGGCTGGTTTGCGGTGATCTTCCTCGCGCCGCCCTTATGGCTGATGGTCGTGCTGCTGGCCATCACGGGCTTTGCCTCCGGCAACATCATCATCGGCTTCGCCTGGGCGAAGGAATCGCTGCCGCTGCGCCTGACGGGCACGGCTTCCGGCGTGATCAACATGGGCCCGCTGATGGGCGGCATGCTCTTGCAACCGGGGGTGGGCTGGCTGCTCGATCGCGGCTGGGGCGGCCAACTCGCTGGCGGGGCGCGGCTTTACGACGCCGCCGCCTGGCAAACCAGCTTCGGCCTGATGTTTGTCGCCGTGGTCAGCGCGCTGCTCCTCGTGCCCTTTGTGCGCGAAACGCACTGCCAGCAGACGGCTTGAACCTCAGCCACCGAGTCCGCGGCGGTATTGGATGGCCTCCGCCACATGCGGGCCGCGAATGAAGCTTTCGCCGCTCAGGTCGGCAATGCTGCGGGCGACCTTGAGGATGCGGTGGTAGGCGCGCGCCGAGAGGTCGAGGCGGGTCAGCGCCTGCTTGAGCAGGGCCGCGCCGGCGCAGTCGGGCAGGCAATGTTGCTCGATCTCATCCGGCGTCAGCGCGGCATTGGGCTTGCCCTGCCGCGCGATCTGGCGCTCGCGGGCGGCAACGACGCGGGCACGCACCCGCTCTGACGTTTCGCCGGCGGCGCGGCCGGTCAGTTCCGCTTCGGTGACGGCCGGCACTTCGATCATCAGGTCGATGCGGTCGAGCAGCGGGCCGGACAGCTTGCCGCGATAACGCGCGATCTGATCGGGCGTGCAACGGCACTTGGCGTTGCCGTGGCCGAGCCAGCCGCAGGGACAGGGGTTCATCGCCGCCACCAGTTGAAAGCGCGCCGGAAACTCGGCGCGGCGCGCGGCGCGGGCGATGCGGATGTGGCCGGTTTCGAGCGGCTCGCGCAGCGCTTCGAGCACGCGGCGTTCGAATTCTGGCAGCTCGTCGAGGAACAAAACCCCGTGATGGGCGAGCGAGATTTCGCCGGGACGCGGCACGCCGCCGCCGCCCACCAGCGCCGGGGCCGAAGCTGAGTGATGAGGCGCTGAAAATGGCCGCACGCCCCAGCGCGCAACATCGAAGCCGCCGGCCAGCGAATGCACGGCGGCGCTCTCCAGTGCTTCGGTTTCGGTCATCGGCGGCAACAGACCGGGCAGGCGCTGCGCCAGCATCGACTTGCCAGAACCGGGCGGGCCGCTCATCAGCAGACTGTGACCGCCGGCAGCCGCGACTTCGAGCGCGCGTTTGGCGGGTGCCTGGCCCCGCACCTCGGCAAGATCGGGGGCGAAAGTCGGCGCTGGCGGGACGGCGGCAACATGCGGCGCCAGCGGCAGCGCGCCGGTCAGGTGGGCGCAGACATCGAGCAATCCGCGCGCCGGCAAAATCGTGGCGCGCGTCACCAGCGCGGCTTCGTCGGCGCAGGCGGCCGGCAGCACAAAGGCGCGGCCCGCGCTGGCGGCCGACAGGCACATCGCCAGCGCGCCGCGCACCGGACGCAATTCGCCCGACAGCGACAGCTCGCCGACAAATTCGTGTTGATCGAGCGTCGGAGCCTTGAGCTGGCCGGAGGCGACCAGAATGCCAAGCGCGATCGGCAGATCGAGGCGGCCGGATTCCTTCGGCAGGTCGGCCGGCGCCAGATTGACGGTGATGCGGCGCGCGGGAAATTCGAAGCCACTGTTGAGCAAGGCGGCACGCACCCGGTCGCGCGATTCCTTGACCTCGGTTTCGGGCAGGCCGACCAGCGTGAAGGTCGGCAAGCCGTTGGCCAGATGCACCTCGACCGCGACTTCCGGCGCTTTGAGCCCGGCCAGCGCGCGGCTTCTCAGGACGGCGAGGGACATTTATTTTGGGCCGCAGATTCCTCGGCCGCCTGCTTCGGGAATTTCGTAATCAGCCATTTGAGCGCTGCCAACTGGTCTGCCGACGTCGCCCGGCGAATCTGGATCAGCAGCTGCTTCAGATCGGGACGGGGCAGCGTGGCATTTTGCGCCCCTTCATTGCAGACCGAGCAGATTGCCCGCAGGTTGGCGGGATCGTCACTCCCGCCCTTGCTCTTGTCGGTGATATGCCCGATATGTAGTCGCGTTTTCCGGGTTGAGTCGTAAGGATGCGGCTCGCCAGCGACCGCACCGCACATTTGGCAGGTAAAGCCATTGCGGTCAAGGACGTAGGCGCGGGTTTCCTTTGAAATTGCCCGCTCGAAGGCGGGTTGCGGTTTCGTGGTTTCCAGCAAATACTGGCCCGGTTTCAACTCGCTGCGATCATTATGCGTGAGGATCAAAAACCCTTCCTCGGTGCGCAGCTCGCGAATCCGGCGCGCCCATTCGGACTGGTTGTTCGCGACGGCGCGCAATTCTTCGGCATCCATGACCCGGCCGATGTTCGCCAGAAAATGCGCGCGCAATCTTCCTCGCGCGCCGCCGCGGAGCTTTCTTTCCCTGGCCATGACTACGCTCGCTTGAGTTTTGGTTTGGCCGCGGCATTCAGCGCGGCTTGAATTTGCGCACCAACAGCGCAGGCGACGGGTGGCGGAAAAGCATTGCCGATTTGCCGATAGGCGGCGGTTTTTTTGCCACTGAACTGCCAGTGATCGGGAAATCCCTGAATGCGCGCGGCCATGCGCACGGTCAGGCGCGGCATGCCGACAAAGTCTTCTTCCGGCGCGGCATTGGCGATACCCATGCCATCCACGCCTATCGAGGCCCAGGCCTTTTTGGCGCGCGTGGGGCCCAGGTCGGGGCCGCCATGTTTCTTGCTGCCGCCCACCAAGGTCGGGGCGATGTCGCAGGCTCTGTCGCGCCATTGATCCGCCGCGCGCCAACCGTTTGCGGACATGAGATCAAACAGCGCCGCGCCAACTGTTGGCGGCGGGGTGGGCGCTGCCAACGGCCAATTGAAATATTCCGCAGCATGCGTTTTCAGTGCCACGAAAATCACTCTTGGGCGCAACTGCGGCACGCCAAAATCGCTGGCGTTCAGCAAGCGCCATTCAGCGACATAGCCCAGTTTTTTCAGGTCGGCGATTAGTTTTGCGCGGTACTCGTCGAACACGGCGTCGAGCAGTCCGCGCACATTCTCAAGCATGACGGCTTGCGGGCGACACTCCGCAACCAAGCGGAGGGCTTCCGGGAAGAGGTCGCGCGCATCTGCGTTGCCAAGCTGCTTCCCCGCCTTTGAAAAAGGCGGACAAGGCACGCCGCCAGCAAGAAGTTCAATGCCTTGCCATTTTTCGGCGGAGTAGTGGTGCAGATCACCTTCCGTGACCCGCCAGTGCGGTCGATTGATGCGCAGGGTCTGGCAGGCGGCGGCGTCAAGTTCCACGAGGCTGACGTGATCAAAGCCCGCCTGTTCCAGGCCGAGGGCCTGACCACCCGCGCCCGCGCATATTTCCAATGATGAAAGTCTCATTTTTTCTTCCGGTGACTGTTGCGGGCGTGTGCGGCCTGCGTGGTTGTGTTGATAAAAGTCGGCGCTGGCGGGACGGCGGCTTTTTGCGTTACGGCTGGCGCCTGGCTTCAATTTCGGCCAGCCTGGCCTCAAGCGCCGCAAGACGTTCCCGGGAGCGCGCCAGCAATTCCTTTTGCACCTCGAAATCCTCGCGCGTGACCAGGTCGAGCTTGGCGAACTGCGCGACGAGCAGTGCGCGCAGGTTTTTTTCGATGTCGGCGGCGGGGCTGGCGACCAGCGCCGCGGAAATCTGGGCGCTGATGCTTTCGAGAAATTTGGGATCGAGCATGGCAATGGAATGTATGGACAGGAGCGATTGAGTGTAGCACCGGCTGCCCCTGCGTGACGCGCACCGGTGTGGTGCGTCTCGCGACGGGCGCGGGTCCGTATCAGTGCATGGCCGACTTCACGCACTCCTGACAGGATGGCCAGATTTAACTGTAACCAATTGAAATTAGATAAATATATTTATTTGGCACGCAATATGCTGAGACTCTCCTGCAAGACTTCTATCCACAACCCATCTGGAGACTCCCATGAGCAAAAAACTGATCGTCACCGTTCTACTTGGTTCCCTCGTCGCCCCGCTGTCTGCCATGGCTGCCGACGCTCCGGCCACGCCCGAACACACTTTTACCGGCAACGTCACCCTGGCGTCGGAAGATTTCTATCGCGGCATCGCGCAGACGCGCGGCAAGCCGACCGGCGCGGCCAAGCCAGACACCACCGAGGTTTATGGCGCGCTGAGTTACAAGTGGCTGACCCTCAAGCAATCGCAGTCCACCGGCGAAACCCACGACGCTGGCAAAGGCCGCCTGTTGCTGACTTTCGGCAAGCCCTTTTAAGGAGAGAACGCCATGAAACTCGTTACCGCCATCATCAAGCCGTTCAAGCTTGACGAGGTGCGTGAGGCCCTCGCCGCCGTCGGCGTGCAGGGCATCACGGTCACCGAGGTCAAGGGCTTCGGCCGGCAGAAGGGGCACACGGAACTGTACCGCGGCGCGGAATACGTCGTCGATTTTTTGCCCAAGGTGAAAGTCGAAGCCGCCATCAAGTCCGAATTGCTCGAACAGACCATCGAAGCCATCGAAAAATCCGCCAGCACCGGCAAGATCGGCGACGGCAAGATCTTTGTCTATGACCTCGAACAGGTTATCCGCATCCGCACCGGCGAAACCGGCACGGACGCGCTCTAAGGAGAAGCATCATGAGCGAAACAATGGTAGCAATTGAAGCAGTTGCGGCGGCGGCGGCCGTTGCCCCCGTGCTTCCCAAAAAGGGCGACACGGCCTGGATGATGGTCTCCACCATCCTGGTCATCCTGATGGTCATTCCCGGCCTGGCGCTGTTCTACGGCGGCCTGGTGCGCGCCAAGAACATGCTTTCGGTGCTGATGCAGGTGTTCACCTTGTTTGCGCTGATCAGCGTGCTCTGGGCGGTGTATGGCTATAGCGTGGCCTTCACCGGTGGCAGCGCCTTTTTCGGCGGCTTCGACAAGCTCTTGCTGATGGGCATCACGCCGGATTCGGTGGCGGCCACCTTCAGCAAGGGCGTGGTGATCCCCGAACTGGCCTTCGTCATCTTTCAGGCCACCTTCGCCACCATCACCACCGCGCTAGTCGTCGGCGCCTTCGCCGAACGCATGAAGTTTTCGGCGGTGCTGCTGTTTTCGGTGCTGTGGTTCACCTTTGCCTACCTGCCGATGGCGCATATGGTCTGGTACTGGGATGGCCCGGATGCAATCACCGATGCGGCTTCGCTTGAAAAAGTGCTGGTCGGCGCGGGCTTCCTCTATGCCAAGGGCGCGCTCGACTTCGCCGGCGGCACGGTGGTGCACATCAACGCGGCCATCGCAGGTATCGTCGGCGCCTTCCTGATCGGCAAGCGCGTCGGTTACGGCAAGGAACCGATGACCCCGCACAGCCTGACGCTCACCATGGTCGGCGCCGCGCTGTTGTGGGTGGGCTGGTTCGGCTTCAACGCCGGCTCCAACCTCGAAGCCAACGGCGTCGCCGCGCTGGCGATGGCCAATACCCTGTTCGCCACGGCGGCGGCCACGCTGTCCTGGGTGATCGCGGAATGGCTGCTCAAGGGCAAACCCTCGATGCTGGGCGCGGCCTCGGGCGCGGTGTCCGGTCTGGTGGCGATCACCCCGGCGGCCGGCTTTGTCGGGGTCGGTGGTGCGCTGGTGATCGGCCTGCTGGCCGGCGTTGCCTGCCTGTGGGGCGTGAATGGCCTGAAGAAGCTGCTCGGCGCCGATGACGCGCTCGACGTGTTCGGCGTGCATGGCGTCGGCGGCATCCTCGGCTCCGTGCTGACCGGCGTGTTCGCCTCCCCGGCCCTCGGCGGCACCGGCGTCTATGATTACGTCGCCAACAAGGTCGGCGACTACAACATGAGCGCGCAGATCATCAGCCAGCTCTGGGGCGTCGGCACGGTCATCGTCTGGTCGGGTGTGGCGGCCTTCATCGCCTACAAGATCGTCGATGTGCTGGTTGGGCTGCGCGTGCCCGAAGATGAAGAGCGCGAAGGCCTCGACACCACGGCGCACGGCGAATCGGCTTACCATTATTGATCCAACCCCCAGCCCCCGCCCGTCGGCGGGGGTGACGGATTGACGGACACTTCCTACCAAGGGGGTGTCCGTTTTTTTTTTGCCGTTCGGGGGGGGGTAGAATTACCACTTTATTCATAGATCCTGAGGCTCTGGTCAATGTCGTCTGACAACGATGTTTTGCAGTTCGATGAAACGCCGCCGCTTCACGGCGCCCCCGTCGCTGCCCGGCAACCCTGGCGCGTGCTCATAGTAGACGACGATCCCGACGTTCATGACACCACCCAGCTGGCGCTGGAGGGCGTGACGATCCTCGACCGGCCGCTACTGCTGCTGCATGCGTTCACGGCAGCGACTGCGATCGAGTTGTTACGGAAAGACCGCGCGGTGGCGGCAATCCTGCTCGATGTCGTCATGGAAACCCCGACGGCCGGCCTCGATATCATCGCGCGGATTCGCGCTGAACTGGGTCTCCACGACACGCGCATCATCCTGCGCACCGGCCAGCCCGGTTACGCGCCTGAGCTTGAAACGGTGCGTCGCTACGACATCAACGATTATCACAACAAGGGCGAACTGACCCGCAACCGGCTCTACGTCGCCCTGCTGACCGCGCTCCGCGCCTACGACCAGCTCACGCGCGTGGCGACGCTCACCGAGCGGCTGCGCGACCAGGCCTATTTCGATGCGCTGGTCGAACTGCCCAACCGCAATGCCTTCATCGAGGCCATCGACCGCCGCATTGCCGATAACGATCACCCGGACAATGTGTTGGCCCTGATCGACATCGATGAGTTCGCCGAAATCAACGACATGTTCGGCCACAACTATGCCGACCGGCTGCTCGCGGCCGTGGCGCGGCGGATCGAACGCAGCATGGACAGTGCGGATGGTGGCGTCCTGATCGCCCGGGTCGGCACCGACACCTTCGGCGTGTTCGGTCATGCCGATCTGCTGTCGCCCCTCATGCTGCAGGCGATTTTTGCCGCGCCTTTCGCGCAGGACGACAGCGAACATACCGTCTCGGTGGCCGTTGGCCTGGTCCGGCTGGCGGAAATTCCCGACGGCGGGGCGGCCGACCGGTTGAAGGACGCCTCGCTCGCTCTGAAACGCGCCAAGGCGAGCGGCCACGGCCAGAGCGCCTGGTTTACTCCCGCCATTGGTCACGAAACCCGCGAGCGCACGCGCCTGTTGCACGCCCTGCGGCGGGCTTACGACCATGAGCATCTGTTTCCCGTCTATCAGCCGCTATTTTGTCTGGCGACCGGCCGGATCGTCGGTTTCGAGGCGCTGATGCGCTGGAAGAACGAGGCGGGCGATTACGTCACGCCCGACAGCTTCATTCCGGTGGCGGAAAATTCCGGGCTGATCGTCAGCCTCGGCGCGTGGATGCTGCACATGGCGCTATGCGCCGCGTGCGAGCTGCGCAAGACAGGGCTGGCCGACTTTCGCATGGCCGTGAATGTCTCGGTGGTGCAGTTCCGCCACCGCGATTTTCTGGCCATGCTCGATACGGCGCTGGAAGCCACCGGCGCCAGACCGGATGAGCTCGAGCTCGAGATCACCGAATCGGTGGCCATGATGGGCGGGGGCGCCATGGCGGAAACCTTCGCGGCCCTGAAGGCGCGCGGCGTCGGCCTGGCCATCGACGACTTTGGCACCGGCTTTTCCTCGCTGGCCTATCTCGACCAACTGCCCGCCGACCGCATCAAGATCGACCGCTCGTTTGTCCAGTCGCTCGACTGCGGGGCGACCGGTGCGCGCATCGCCGAAATGGTCATCCCGCTAGGCCGGAGCCTTGGCATGCAGGTCATCGCCGAAGGCGTGGAGACCGCGCGGCAGGCCGAGTGCCTGCGGGCGCTGGGCTGCGACGAAGCGCAGGGTTACTTGTTTGCCAGGCCGATGGCCCTGCCCGATCTGCTGGAGTGGGTGCGCGCGCGTCAGGATGCGGCGCAATGAAGACGCGGCCGTGGCTATTTGCCCTGCTGCTGACGCTGACGGCCTGTGCGCCGCCTGAACCGCTGAAGCTGGGTTTCCTGGCGGGGCTGTCCGGGCGTGGAGCCGACCTCGGCACGGCCGGCCGCAATGGCGCCCTGCTCGCCGTCGACGCGGTCAATGCGCAGGGCGGCATTCACGGGCGGCCGGTGGAATTGCTCGTCCGCGATAACGAACAATCGGCCGAGACGACGGTCGCCGCCGTCGAGAAATTGGCGGCGGACGGCGTGGTGGCGATCATCGGTCCCCTGTTGAGCAGCGTCGCGCAGACCGCCGTCCCGGTCGCGGACAAACTCGGTCTGGTCATGGTCAGCCCGAGCGTGACGGCCTCCGAGTTCGCCAACAAGGACGATCTTTTTTTCCGCGTGGCCTCGACCACGAGCGACAACACCAGGCGTAGCGCGGAAGCGCAGTACGCGCGCGGGCTGCGTCGCATCGCCATCGCCTACGACCTCTCCAACCGCGCCTATACGACCGACTGGAAGAACGAGTTTCGCCAGGCCTTCGAGCAACTGGGCGGCCAGATCGTGGCGACGGTCGAGTTCACGTCGGGCCAGGACACGGGCTATGCCGACGTGGTGCGCCAACTGGGCCAGGCGCGCCCCGACGGGCTGTTGTTGATCGCCAACGCGATCGACACCGTACATCTGATCCGCCAGGCGCGCAATCAGGGTCTGGCCCAACCGGTGATCGGCGTGACCTGGGCGGCCACCGAGCAATTGCTCGAACTGGGCGGCCGCACGATTGAAGGTTTTAATGTCACCCAGTTTTTCAACCGCGAGGACAGCTCGCCCCGCTATGTCGCGTTCCGCGAGGCTTATCGGACGCGCTTTCGTCAGGAACCCGGATTCGTCAGCGTCACTTCCTACGATGCCACGCGGGCCACGCTGGAGGCACTGCAACGCCAGGGCAAGCAGTCGCTCAAGCAGGCGCTGCTGGCAAGCGGGCCGTACCAGGGACTGCAGGATGAGTGGAACTTCGACCGCTTCGGTGATGCCCGGCGCCGCGCCTATGTGACCGAAGTGCGCAACGGCCGCTTTGTCGTAACCGACTGACCGGCGACACCATGCGTGCCTGGCGCCTGCGTACTTCGCTGATCCTGCTGCTGGCCCTGACCACTCTGGTGGCCGCGATCATTGTCGGGGCAGCCATCCTGACGATCCGCCTGCCGCAAATCCAGCAGGAGGCTTCCGCCCGGGCCAAGGAATCCGCCACGCAACTGGTGCAACTGACCGAATATTTTATCGGCGGCATCGAGGCCCAGCTCGTACCGCTGGCCCACCTGGCGGCGCAACCCGGGGCGCTCACGTCCCTGCAACCGCATCTCGATGCCCTGGTGCGCCAGGGCGGCAGCTTTGAAGCCATCTACATCGCCAACGGCGACGGACTGACCAAAGCGGTGGCGCTCGCCCCCGGGCATCACGGCAAACCGAGCGAGCTGCTCGGCGCCGATCTCTCGGCCAAGACCCTGTATCGCGCGGTGCGCCAGTCCGCCCAACCCGTGTGGAGCGACAAATATCTTTCCATCATTTCCGGCGAACTGGCCTTCGGCGTTGGCCTGCATGCCGGCGACATCATCATCATCGGCGAGGTGCGCACGCAACGCATCGTCGACATCGTGCAGGCCTTCACCGCCCAGACCCAATATCCGGTGATCGTGCTCGACAGCCGCGCCGAGTGGATCGCCGGCGACCGCGAAGGCAATGGCGAGACTCACATCAATTGGGCCGACCGCCCGACCATCCACGCCGCGCTGGCGGGAGAGTCGCCGCCGCCGACCATGTCCATCGCCGGTCGCACGATGCATTCGGGCTATGCGCTATCGCCGCGGCTGGGCTGGATCTTCGCCACCGGCGTGCCCGGTGGCATGGCGAATCCGGCCTACCGCAACACCGTGATTTTCGTCATTTTCAGTCTGTTCGGCGCCATCGCGGTCGGCCTGCTGCTCGCCCCGCTGTGGGCGGCGCGGATGTTGCGACCCATCAACCTATTTTCCTCAGTTGGAAGATGTCCGACCGGGCGGTGCGGGTGATCCAGGCGACCGAGGCCGGCGAGCTCTTGCCACGCGCCTTCGCCGAGGCCAGCCACTTC
>Ga0208244_100938_pt1 | contig 20404 bp, 21 predicted proteins | sample SubbioCR12Aug_5A_FD_184828 | JGI IMG/M metagenome (GOLD analysis project Ga0208244, IMG submission 184828) | Serpentinite rock and fluid subsurface biosphere microbial communities from McLaughlin Reserve, California, USA - CR12Aug_5A (SPAdes) | ecosystem: Environmental > Terrestrial > Deep... | reverse complement strand
CGGGCCAGCCAGGCCGAATAGTGGATGAGGCGCAGGGTGCGCAGGGCCTCCACCAGGTGCAGTTCCCGCACATCGAAATCGCAGAAGTCTTCGTAGCCCGTCAGAACGTCGCCGAGTTGCCGGGTCATTTCGCTGCGCTCCCCGGACAGAAGCATCCACAGGTCCTGCACGGCAGGGCCCATCCGGCAGTCGTCGAAATCCACGAAATGCGGTCCGCGCGTTTCTCCGCTGTCCGTCCACAGCACATTCCCCGCATGGCAGTCGCCGTGCAGGCGAAGGAGGGCAACTGGTCCGGCGCGTTCGTAACAGCGGCGCACGCCGTCCAGCGCCTGGTTGGCCACGCTTTGCCAGGCCGCCAGCAGATCCTCCGGCAGACAACCGTGATCGAGCAGGAAATCGCGCGAGTCTTCGCCGAAACTGGCAATGTCCAGCACCGGGCGATCATGGAAGGATTGCACTGCCCCGACGGCATGAATGCGTCCCAGGAAGCGCCCCATCCACTGCAGGGTGTCCGGTTTGTCCAGTTCAGGGGCGCGTCCGCCGCGTCGCGGAAAGACCGCGAAGCGGAAGCCCTCGGCGGCATGCAAGGTGGTCCCGCCAGTCAGCGCGAGTGGCGCAACGACGGGAATTTCACGCTCCTGCAGTTCGCGCACGAAGGCATGTTCCTCCAGGATGGCGGCGTCACTCCAGCGCTTCGGCCTGTAGAACTTGGCGACCACAGGCAGGGCATCGGTGATGCCGATCTGGTAGACACGGTTCTCATAGCTGTTGAGCGCCAGGAGCGAACCGTCGCAGGGCAGGCCGACGCCCTCCAGGGCATTCAGGACCACGTCCGGCGTCAGTCCGGAATACGGGTGCGCGGTTGATCTGATTTGCATGCGGCCATTGTACGTTTTCCCCGGCGCGCTATGATGGAGGCCGACAAGAAGAACAGCATCGACGATGGCAGATTACCCACAGCACCTGGTTCGCAAGCATTGCCTGTTTGATGGCACGGAGGTGGTCGTTCGGCCCATCCGGCCGGAGGACGCCAGAATAGAGCAGGATTTTGTGCGCGGATTGTCCGAGGATTCTCGCTACTATCGATTTATGGGCCAGTTGCGCGAGCTGGCGCCGCGCAAGCTGCAGTACTTCACCGAAATCGACTATGACCAGCACATGGCCCTGATTGCCACGGTGCAGCAGGAGGGCAGGGAAGTCGAGATCGGCGTGGCGCGCTATTTTGTCGCCACAGGCACGCCGAAATGCGAATTCGCGGTTGTCGTCGACGATGCCTGGCAGGGCACAGGAGTGGCCGGGATCCTGATGCTGGATCTGATCGAAACGGCACGGGCGAAGGGGCTGAAGGCCATGGAGGGCTTCGTGCTGGCGAGCAACCACAAGATGCTCAAGTTCTGCCGCCAGCTTGGTTTTGAATTCCAACGCGACATGGGCGATGGCGATACCGTCCTGGTGGTCAAGGCGCTATAGCTTGCAGGTCCTTCCCCGAAGCCAGGCGGTGCGCCCAGCGCGTGGTTTCCGGAAGGCGGTAGCGCGTCAGGCAGGCCATGACCCAGTCGATGGCGGACGCCAGACCGATGCGGTGTCCGGGGGAGACATAGAGCGGCATGACGCCCTGGCGCGTGCGCAGCACCGCACCGGTCGTCTCCCCTCCGTGCAGGAGCGGCACCCAGACGCCCCGTTTGTTGGGGACTTCATCATGCGTTCCAATCAGGCGCGTTTTGGCCACGCCGATGGAGGGAATGTCCAGCAGCAGGCCGAGATGGCTGGCAATGCCGAAACGGCGCGGATGCGCGATGCCCTGGCCGTCGCAGAGCAGGAGGTCGGGGCGGACGTTGAGCTGCTCCATGGCCGCCAGTACGGCGGGGGCTTCACGGAAGGACAGCAATCCCGGCACATACGGGAAGGAGGTCTTCTTCCTGGCGACAGCGGCAGCCACGAATTGCAGCGAGGGAAAGGCAAGCACGGCGATCGCGGCGCGCGTGATGGCCCCGTTGTCTTCGAAACCGACATCCACGCCGGCTACCCGGGTGATTGCGTCGAAGTCGTCCCGGCAGAGGATTTCCGCCGCGAGGCGGGACTGCACTTCCCGGGCTTCCTGGGGCGTGAGATCCCAGGCGTGGCGCTGCCGGATCTTCATTGGCCGCAACGGGCCATGATGAGCGGCACGTGCATCTCTTCAGCGCTGACGCCGGCATGCACGCCTAGCTGCCGGTAGCGCTTCTCGCCTTCCACCCAGTCCCGCAGTGTCCAGTTTTCGCGCATCACCAGTACATAGTCTCCGATGCGGGAAGCCAGGCGCGGATTGGCCGCGCCTGGTCCGAACCAGCCCTGTTCGATCAAGGCCTGGCTCGGGAAAAGATTGGCGCACCCGGGGAGGATGTCGCGCACATAGTCCACGAAGCGCTGCTCCCCTTCCGGTTTGACGTAGCAATAGACGACGCGCCGTTCGCCGCACAGTGGTCGAGCCAGCGTTGCGGCAAGTTCCGGATGATGCGCCAGTTCGATCTGGCGCTCGGGCGGCGAATCGATGAAGCCGTGGTCCGCGCAGGCGAGCACCATGGTGTCGGTGTTCGCGATGGCAGCAAGAAACTCGTCGAACGCCTCGTCCAGCACGGCGAACTGCGTGGCGAGCTTGTCGCTGCCCACGCCGTGGATGTGGGCCAGGGTGTCAAGGTCGGCGTAATAGGCGTAGATGAAGGCCGGCTCGTCCGATTCGCGCAAGCTTGACTCGACTGCTTCAAACAGTTCAGGAAGTGTCTTGTAGCCGCGCAGTGCGGCGCGGCCGGAATGATAGAGATTGAACTCCGAGGTGGCGATGGCCTGCGGGGAAACAAAGGTGGCGCGGCGCGTGAAACGGTCGACGAAGGGCGCATGACCGAACAGCCGACGCGGCAGGGCGCCCGGCGGCGCATCGAACAGGCCCGCCCCGCGCGGCTTGAGCGGCAGCACGGCGGCGATGGCGTCCAGCTCGGAAAAATACATGTGCCATCCGGTGAGCGCATGCTGCTGGGGCGCCAGGCCGCTCAGGTAGGTGGTGACGGCACTGGCTGTCGTGGAAGGGAAGACGGAGGTGAGCCGGGCATGGAGATGGCGATGCAATGCACCCCCGGCCCCCTTGTTCAGCAAATAGTCGTAGCCCAGTCCGTCGATGACAAGCAATACGATGTTTCGCGCCGTGTCGTGGGGGCTGACTTTCAGGTCACGCAGTGGCGCATAGGGCAGGGGTTGCGTCGTTCCGCACGCGTCGCCGAGCGAGCGCATCAGGTTGACGATGCTGCCGCCCTCGTAGTCGGGCCGAATCACTGCAACGGCTTTGGGCAGCTTTCGTTCGGTATGGCTTGCGCCTGGGAGCGGCCCTGCATGGTGGATGGAAATCGAGTCTTGCTGCTGGCGGGATGGAGCGTGGTGTGACGGATTCAGTGGTCCTCGATATGGGGCCCGCCTTCCTCGGCCGGGGCGCCAGTGTCGGGGTCGATCCAGTCAGAGATGCCCAGTTCGTCTTCAGCCTGTGCCAGCGTTTCACCCGGCTCGAAATCGGAGTCGTCGCTGTACTCCATGTCTTCAGCGGCTTCAATCAACGTCGGGAAAGGACCGTATTCGGTTCCGCTGTCCTTGTCCTGCCAGTAGAACCCATCCGGCCTTTCGATGACGCGGGTGGTGTCATAGATAGAAGCAGTAGCGGGTATATTCTTGGGCATGGCAGTCTCCTTCCGGCAAAAACATCATGAACCTTTTCTTGATGAAAAGCTATGGGGATTCAAGAATCGGTTCGTTGGCCAGAGCCAAACGATGAAACATGAAAGCCATAACGGCTACAGCGTGGAAACTTGAATCCTTGTGCGGTGCATTGCCCAACGCTATAGTTGATTCGAAAATTCGAATATAGAAAATCCTCAATGCCCAAGATTACACCACTGGAAGCGCATCTGCTCCTGCGCCACTGCGACCCGGCACTGCTGGACTTCGAGACGACTGACGAACTGGATGAGGCGGCCGACATCGTCGGCCAGTCCCGTGCGCTCGACGCTGTCCGCTTCGGCATCGACATCAAGCAGCCGGGCTTCAACCTTTTCGTGCTCGGCGAACCGGGCAGCGGCCGTCATGCGGCCGTTAGGCATTTGCTTGAGAAGAAAGCGGCCGGGGAACCGGCGCCGAGCGACTGGTGCTATGTCAACAATTTTTCCGATCCGAACAAGCCGAGGCTGCTGCGCGTTCCGCCTGGCCGCGGCGGGCAGCTCATGCGCGACATGCAGAGGTTCGTCGCCGAGCTGGCCAAGGCCATCAGCGCGGCTTTCGAAAGCGAGGAATACCGGGTCGGCATCGAGGCGATCCAGGAGGAATTCAAGGAGCGCGAGGAACGCGCATTGCGCGAATTGGGGCAGGCGTCGGGCGAGCAGCGCATTGCCCTGCTGCGCACGCCGCACGGCTTTGTCTTCGCACCCGTCAAGGGTGAGGAAACGATGGGGCCGGAGGAGTTCGAGAAACTCCCCGACGAGGAAAAGGCCCGCATCGGCAAGCTCATCGAGGAATACGGCGAGCGCCTGCACAAACTGATGCACCAGTTCCCGCAGTGGCGGCGCGAGATGCAGGGCCGCATCAAGGAAACCAGCCGCGAAACGATGAGCCTGGCCGTCGGCCACCTCATCGAGGAATTGAAGGAGCGCCATTCCGACCTGCTGAATGTCCTGGGTTTTCTCGACGAGGTCATGCGCGATGTCATCGAAAGCGGCGAGGAACTGCGCGAGCAGCCCAGGACCGAGGGCGACATGAGCGGCGTTGTCGTCAGCGGCAGCATCACGCTGGCCCGCTACCAGGTCAACCTGCTGGTCGACAACGGCGCCGCCATGTCGGCGCCGGTGGTGTTCGAGGACAATCCTGTCTACCCGAACCTGGTGGGGCGCGTCGACAGCGTCGCCCACATGGGCACGCTGGTGACGAATTTCACCCTGATCAAGCCCGGCGCACTGCAGCGCGCCAACGGCGGCTACCTGGTGCTCGACGCCGCCAAGGTGCTGACGCAGCCTTACGCATGGGAGGGCCTGAAGCGCGCGCTGCGCTCGGAGCAGTTGCGCATCGAGTCGCTCGGCCAGGCCTTCGGCTTCGCCAGCACGCTGCCGCTCGAACCGGAGGCCATGCCGCTCAGCGTCAAGGTGGTGCTGGTGGGCGAGCGGATTCTCTACTACCTGCTCAAGGAATACGACCCGGATTTCGACGAGCTGTTCAAGGTCGGCGCCGATTTTGAAAGCGACATTTCACGCAACGAGCCGAACACCCGCAGCTACGGGCGCTTCCTCGGCATGCTGGCGCGGCGTTACGGCCTGCGCCCCTTCGACCGCCATGGCGTGGCGCGCATGATCGAGCACAGCGCGCGGCTGGCCGGCGACGCGGAAAAGCTTTCCGCCAGCACGCGCCGCCTTTCCGACCTGATGCAGGAGGCCGACCACCACGCCGGCAAGGCCGGGCGGCAGCGGGTCACGCGCGAGGACGTCGATACCGCCCTGGCATCACAGCGCCACCGGGCGGATCGCCTGAACGAATCCATGCAGGAGCAGATCCTGCGCGACAACCTGCTGATCGCTGTCAGCGGCGGCCATGTCGGCCAGGTGAATGGCCTGGCGGTGATCGACCTGGGCGACTTCATGTTCGCCCACCCGGTGCGCATTACCGCCACGGCGCGCATCGGCGAGGGCGATGTCATCGACATCGAGCGCGAGTCGGAACTGGGCGGGGCGATCCATTCCAAGGGCGTGATGATCCTCACGTCCTTCATCGCCTCGCGCTACGCGCGCAGCCTGCCGCTCTCGCTGACGGCCAGCCTGGTTTTCGAGCAATCCTACGGGCCGGTGGAAGGCGACAGCGCCTCGCTGGCGGAGCTTTGCGCACTGCTTTCGGCGCTCTCCGGCGTGCCGATACGGCAATCGATGGCCATCACCGGCTCGGTCAATCAATATGGCCGCGTGCAACCCATCGGCGGCGTCAACGAGAAGATCGAAGGCTTCTTCGACATCTGCCGCGCGCGCGGTCTCGATGGCGAGCAGGGCGTCATCATTCCGCAATCAAACATCAAGCACCTGATGCTGCGTGACGATGTCGTGGCGGCTTGCGCGGAGGGCAAATTCCGCGTCCATGCGGTGGAGGACGTCGACCAGGCCATCGAGTTGCTGACCGGCGTGTCGGCCGGCGAGCCGGACGCGCAGGGCATGGTGCCGGAGGGTTCGATCAACTACCTGGTCGCCACGCAGCTGGCCGAAATGTCGGCCCTGCGCCAGGCCTATGCCGCTGCCGGCAAGAAGCGAGGCGGCAGGAAAGTGAAAGAGTAGGATGGCGGTTGAATTGCAGGCGGGCGACGCGCTGATCCTCGTCGATGTTCAGCTCGACTTCCTGCCCGGCGGCAGCCTTGCCGTGCCGCGCGGCGACGAAGTCGTGCCGGCGTTCAACCGTTACCTCGCCGTGTTCCGGGGACTGACTTTTCCCGTGGTCGCCACGCGCGACTGGCATCCGCCGGACCACTGCTCTTTCCAGGCGCAGGGCGGCATCTGGCCGCCGCATTGCATCGCCGGTTCCGATGGCGCGCGCTTCGCCCCGCTGCTCGACCTGCCCTGCGAGGCGCGTATCGTCTCCAAGGCGACGGCGCGCGAGAAGGATGCCTATTCCGGATTCGAAGGCACCGATCTCGACGACTGGCTGAAGCGCGCCGGCATCCGCCGCATCTTTATCGGCGGCCTGGCCACTGATTACTGCGTGCTGAATACCGTGCGTGACGCGCTGCGGCTCGGCTATGAGACCTTCCTGCTGCTGGATGCCGTGCGCGCCGTGGATGTGAACGCCGGCGACGGTGAGCGCGCCATCGCGGAAATGCGCCGCCTCGGCGCCGCGGCCATCGACTTCACGGCAATTGCGGCCTGAGATGAGCGTTCTGCTCACCGATCTCTACCAGCTCACCATGCTGCAGGTCTATCACGACCGCGGCATGAACGGCACGGCGGTGTTCGAGTTCTTCGTGCGCAAGATGCCGGAGAACCGCAACTTCCTCGTCGCGGCTGGTCTCGAGCAGGTGCTCGACTATCTCGAAACCCTGCGATTCACCGAGGCGGAGCTCGACTGGCTGGCAGGCTGCGGCCGCTTCAGCAAGGCGTTCGTCGACTCGCTGGCCAGCCTGCGCTTCAGCGGCGACGTTGCCGCCATGCCGGAGGGCACGCCGTTCTTTCCGGACGAGCCGATCCTGCGCGTGGTCGCGCCGCTGCCGCAGGCGCAACTGGTCGAGACGCGCATCATCAACCTGCTTCAGTTCCAGGTCATGGTCGCCTCCAAGGCGGCGCGCGTGCGGCTCGCCGCGCCGGGCCGGCTGCTGGTCGATTTCGGCCTGCGTCGCGCCCACGGCGCCGAGGCCGGCCTGCTCTCCGCCCGGGCCAGCTATCTGGCCGGCTTCGACGGCACGTCGAACGTGCTGGCCGGGATGCAATGGGGCATTCCTCTCTACGGCACCATGGCGCATTCCTACATCCAGGCGCATGACAGCGAGATCGGGGCCTTCGAGGATTTCGCCCGTTCCCACCCGACTGCATCGACCATGCTCATCGACACCTACGATACCGAGGCGGCCGCGCGCAAGCTGGTGCCGCTGGCGCACCGTCTGGCGCGCGAGGGCATCGCCATCGGCGCGGTGCGCATCGACAGCGGCGACCTGGCCGACCATGCGCGAAGGGTGCGGCAGATCCTCGACGAGGGCGGCCTGTCGTCCGTGAAGATTTTCGCCAGCGGCAACCTCGACGAGTACCGCGTACACGATCTGGTGGCCGGCGACGCCCCCATCGACGGTTTCGGCGTCGGCACGCGCATGAACACCTCGGCGGACAAGCCCTATCTCGATTGCGCCTACAAGCTGCAGGAATACGTCGGCGTGGCACGGCGCAAGCGCTCGGAGGGCAAGGCGACCTGGCCCGGCCGCAAGCAGGTGGTTCGCAGTCTCGACGGGACGGGCTGCATGGGGGGTGATCTGCTGACCACGACGGATTCCGCGCCCGCCGGCGGCGGACTGCTGCGGGAGGTGATGCGCAACGGCCGCCGGCTGGAGGCCCCGCCTTCCCTGCAGGACGTGCGCCGCCATGCGCAGGCGGAACTGGCGCGGCTGCCGGCCGCCCTGCAGGCGTTGCCTGCCGCGCCCGCCTATGCCGTGGCGGTGGGCGAGCCGCTGCGTGCCCTCGCGCGTGAAGTCGACAGCCGGACTGCCGTGGATTGATTTAGCTCAAAGCCGTGCCGCCGCTGCCGGCTATTCTTAAAGCGGATTCAACCTCACTCACAGACAGGTGTCGTCATGCAAAGACCCATCCAGATCACCTTCAAGGACATTGCCCATTCCGATGCGGTGGAAACGCACATCCGCGAGAAGGCGGCCAAGCTGGAAACCTTCTACCCCGGCATCATCGGCTGCCACGTTACCGTGGAACTGCCGCACAAGCACCAACATCAGGGAAAGCTGCACAACGTGCGCATCGACATCAAGGTGCCGGGCGGCGAGATTGTGGTGAACCGGGACAAGCACGAGGACATCTACGTCGCATTGCGCGACGCCTTCGACGCTGCCAAGCGCCAGGTCGAGGAATACGGCCGGCGCCAGCGCGGCGAAATCAAGCACCACGCCAGCAAGCTGCCGGCGCAGGAGGAAGATTGATTCAGTCGTGGCTGCGGATGAAATCGCGCACGCGCGGGTAGATTGCTTCGCGCCAGCGCTTCCCGCTGAAAATGCCGTAGTGGCCGACGCCAGGCACGAGGAAATGATCCTTCTTGTGCTTCGGAATATTGCGGCAAAGTTCGTGCGCCGCCTCGGTTTGCCCGGGCCCGGAGATGTCGTCGAGTTCGCCTTCAATGGTGAACAGCGCCGTGTCGCGGATGGCCCCTGTCTTCACGCGCTTGCCGGCGACCGTCATTTCGCCCTGCGGCAGCTGGTGCTTCATGAACACCATGTCCAGGGTTTCCAGGTAGTACTCGGCGGGCAGGTCCATCACCGCGTTGTACTCGTCGTAGAACTTGCGATGCGCTTCTGCCGATTCGCCGTCGCCTTCGACAAGGTGATTGTAGAAAACGACGTGCGCCTGCAGGTGGCGGTCTGCGTTCATGGCGACGAAGCCGGCATGCTGCAGGAAGCCCGGGTAGACGCGTCGCATGTAGCCCGGATACTTGAGCGGCACGCGCGTGATGACATGGGCGTCGAACCAGCGCAGGCTGCGCGTCTTGGCGTAGCGGTTCACCTCCGTCGGCGCGCGGCGCGTGTCGATCGGGCCGCCCATCAGGGTCATGCTGCGCGGCTGGGTCGGGTCATTCTCGGCGGCCATCAGCGAGATGGCGGCCAGCACGGGAACGGTCGGCTGGCAGACTGATATGACATGAACGTCGGGTCCGAGCCCGCGGATGAAATCCTGCATGTAGGCGACGTAGTCGGCGAAGTGGAAATAGCCCTCGGCCAGCGGCACCAGGCGCGCATCGAGCCAGTCGGTGATGTACACGTCGTGGTCCGGTAGCAGCGCGCGCACGGTGTCGCGCAGCAGCGTCGCGTGGTGGCCGGACAGCGGTGATACCAGCAGCACCTTGGGTTGATTCGGACTCGCCTCGCGGCGGAAGCGGAGCAGCCTGCAGAAGGGTTTTTCGGCGACGATTTCCTCCGTGATGGCCACATTCTCGCCGTCGATCAGGGTATCCGTCAGGCCGAATTCGGGTTTTTCGTAGCGCCGGGCAACGCGACCCAGCAATTCGGAACTGGCGGCCACGCGGCTGCTGTTGGGCAGGTAGGCGAGGGGGCTGAAGGGATTGGTGAAGAGCTGTTGGCTGGTTTCCGCCCAGTAGCGCAGGGGCGCGGTGGCGGCATGCTGCATTTCGTGTAACGCGTAAATCATCTATGACCTGACCTCTGTAGCAAAGCGGATGCTTGTCTGCACTTTACCCGAATGCTTCCGAATGTCCATGACCTCAAGGGCCAGTTCCGCAGAGCGGATCGCGAGGCCATCGGCACTGTTACATTGGCGGCCTGGCCGCTGCAAATCTCATTCCGGCAGCGTGTAGTCGCGGAAGTCCTCGCGCAGCTTGGTTTTCAGCAGCTTGCCGGTGGCAGTATGGGGCAGGCTGTCTACGAAGGCGACATCGTCGGGCAGCCACCACTTGGCGATCTTGTCGCGCATGAAGTCGAGCAGTTGTTCGCGCGTGATCTCCTCGCCGGCTTTCTTCACCACGATGAGCAGTGGCCGCTCGTCCCATTTAGGGTGGGCGATGCCAATCACCGCCGCTTCGGCCACGGCGGGATGTGCGACGGCGGTGTTCTCCAGGTCGATCGAACTGATCCATTCGCCGCCCGACTTGATGACGTCCTTGGAGCGGTCGGTGATCTGCATGTAGCCGTCGGCGTCGAGCGTGGCGACGTCGCCGGTGGGGAACCAGCCGCCCTCGCGCAGGACGTTGCCGCCCTCGCCCTTGAAGTAGCCGGAGACGATCCACGGCCCGCGCACCAGCAGGTCGCCGAAGGCCTTGCCGTCGCGCGGCAGTTCGCGGCCGGAGTCGTCGACGATCTTCATGTCCACGCCATAAATGGGACGACCCTGGTTGAGGCGCAGCTTGTCGCGCACCGCTGCCGACAGCTGGAGGTGCTTGCCCTTCGGCGTATTGACCGTGCCGAGCGGGCTCATTTCCGTCATGCCCCAGGCGTGCAGCACGGTGATGCCGAACGCTTCATCGAAAGTGCGGATCATGGCCGGCGGCGCCGCCGAGCCGCCGATGACCAGGCGCTTGACCGTGGACAGCGTCAGCCCCTTGCCCTGCAAGTGCTGCAGCAGGCCGAGCCAGATCGTCGGCACGCCGGCGCTGACGGTTACTTTTTCAGCCTCGAAGATTTCATGCAGGCTGGCCCCGTCGAGCTGCGGTCCGGGCATCACCAGCTTGGCACCGCACAGGGCGCAGGCGTAGGGCAGGCCCCAGGCGTTGACATGGAACAGCGGCACCACCGGCAGCACGGTGTCGCGTGCCGACAGGTTGAGCGCATCCGGCAGGGCCGAACCGTAGGCGTGCAGCACCGTCGAGCGGTGCGAGTAGAGCGCGCCCTTCGGGTTGCCCGTGGTGCCCGAGGTGTAGCACAGCGATGAGGCGGTGTTCTCGTCGAACTCCGGCCATTCGTAGTCGTCGGAATGGGCGTTGACCAGTTCCTCGTAGCAGAGCAGGTCGAGCTGCGATTCGGGCATGTGGGCGCGGTCGGTCAATGCCACCCAGGCCTTGACGCCCTTGCAATGCGGCGCGACGCCTTCGACCAGTTTCAGGAAGGTCAGGTCGAAGAAAACGTAGCCGTCCTCGGCATGGTTGACGATGTAGGCGATCTGCTCCGGGAAGAGGCGCGGATTGACCGTATTGAGGATGGCGCCCATGCCGGATACGCCGTAATACAACTCGAAGTGGCGATGGTTGTTCCAGGCCAGCGTCGCCACGCGGTCCCCCGGCCTGACCCCGAGCGATATCAGAGCGCAGGCCAACTGTCGCGAACGGCGGTGCGCGTCGCGGTAGGTGTAGCGGTGGATGCCGCCGGTGGTTTCACGCGAAACGATCTCGGTGTCGCCGTGGTTGCGGTCGGCGTGACGGATCAGCGACGAGATCATCAGGGGCATTGTCTGCATCTGGCCATGCATGCGTTTTCTCCCGTTTGCTTGGAGCTTGAGGTTTCAAGATAACATGCTCTTTTGCCGATTATCAATTGCATTCGAGCCATGGAAAAACCCAACGCCCCGTCCTGCGAGCGCAATCGGGAGCCGATCCTGGCCGTGCTGCGCGAACACTTCGCCGATCGCCGAGCGGTCCTGGAGATCGGCAGCGGCACCGGGCAGCATGCCGTTTTTTTCGCCGCTGCGCTGCCTCACCTGACCTGGCAGGCTTCGGATCGCGGCGAAAACCTGGCCGGCATCCGGGCCTGGCTCGACGAGGCGGCCCTTCCCGACACGCCTGCGCCGATCGAGTTCAACGTGAATCAGGCCTGGCCGACGCAGCGCTACGATGCGGTCTTCGGCGCCAACATCCTGCACATCATGAGCTGGGCCGAGGACGAGCGCTTGTTTGCTGGCTTGCCGGGGATACTCGGCGACGCCGCGCGGCTCGTCATCTACGGCCCGTTCAACTATGGCGGCAAATTCACCAGCGAGAGCAATGCCGCCTTCGATGCCTGGCTCAAGTCGCAGGGCGCGCATCAGGGCATCCGCGATTTCGAAGCGGTGGATGCATTGGCCAACAAGGCTGGACTGATTCTGATCGAAGACCGCGCCATGCCTTCGAACAATCGCTGCCTGGTCTGGGGCCGGGCGTGACCGGTGGCGCGTATTGTGCAGCCCATCCTCCTCGACTGCGCCTGCGAGCTGTCCGACGCTGACTGGCAGTCCCTTGCCACCGGTGGCGATCCCTTCATCAGCCGCGCCTTCCTCGGCGCCGCCGAACAGACCGGCGCGGCCGGCGAGGCGCTCGGCTGGCGCGCCATGCACCTCGCGTTGCGCGATGATGCGAACCAGCTTGCCGGGCTGTTGCCGCTCTACCTGCGCCAGCATTCCTTCGGCGATTTTTCGCGCGACTGGAACTGGGCGCCCGCCTGGCAGCAGGTCGGGTGCGACTATTACCCGAAGCTCGTCACCGGCGCGCCGTACACGCCCTCGCCGGGTCCGCGTCTGTTGAGAGGCGAGGGGGCGGATGCATCCATCGCTCGCGCCCTGATCGACGCCGCACTCGGCCTGGTGGCCGAACTGCGCGCCTCGTCCTGGCAGTGCCTCTTCGTGAGAGAACCCGACAGGCAGTTGCTGGAAACCGCCGGACTGCTGCTGCGGCGCGGCGTACAGTTCCATTGGCTCAATCGCGGTTACCGCGACTTCGACGACTTCCTGCTCGGCTTCAGCGCGCAGAAGCGCAAGAAACTCAAGCGCGAGCGGCGCGCCGTCGCCGAGGCCGGGCTGCGCATCGAAACCCGGCACGGCGACGAGATCGACGCGCCGCTATGGCGAGTGATTTACCGTCATTACCGCGATACCTTTCAGCGTTACGGCAACCACCCTGCATTCACTCTCGAGTTCTTTCAGCGCGTCGGTGTCGAGCTGGGGCACCGCATGGTGGTGTTCCTCGCCTGGCAGGGGTCGCAGCCGGTTGCTTCATCAATTTGTTATCGCGATGAAGCCGCGCTCTACGGCCGCCACTGGGGCACGGATATCGACTGCCCCGGCCTGCACTTCGAGATGTGCTACTACCAGGGCATCGCGTACGCCATTCGTCACGGCCTGCTGCGCTTCGAGCCGGGCGCACAGGGCGAGCACAAGCTGGCGCGCGGCTTCGAGCCGGTGCCGACCTGGTCCGCCTTCTGGATCGCCGATCCGCGCATGCGCGACATCGTGGCGAACTACCTGAGACGCGAGGACGGCGCGATGCAGGATTACCAGGCGGAAATGGCCCTGCACCTGCCGTACAAGGCCGCAGCGCAGTAACCCGCCTGAAAGTCAGCCGCTGGAGGACGGCGAAGGCGTTTTCATGACTTGTTCATGAATGCGCCAGGACTGCCGGTGGGCAATTTTCGTGGCGTCGTATCAGCAGGCCGAGCACGATGCCGAGGAACGCGGCGCTGGCAGTCACGATCAAGGCGTCCCGCCAAAGCCCGCTGGCGGCAACCAGCATGGCGATCAGTGGCGGGCCGATGAAGGGGCCGACCTGGCCCCACTGGATGAACAGGCCTTGCAGCGTGCCGATCTGCTTTGGCGTGCGGGCATAGCTTGCCGAGGCGGACAGCACCGAGGCCGGGATGAGCCCGCCGATGAAAGACAGCGTCAGGCACAGGCCGTAGCGCACGATGTCGGGAAAGACGTCGAGGAAAATGCCGACGCCGGACAAGCCCGTGACCAGGCTGGCGAAGGCGATCATGTTGCCGCGGCCGACATGGCGATGCAGCAGGACGCCGCCCAGCATGTTGCCCGGCACGTTGGCCAGCACCATCAGGCAGGTGAGCATGGCCACCGTGAATGGCTGAAGACCACGCTGCTCGAGGAGATAGGTCGGCAACCAGATGATCAGCGCGTAGTGCTGGAGGGTCCAGGTCGCCATCGCGATGGCCAGCAGCCAGGGCTCGGGCTGCGACAGGGCCTCCCTGGCCGTGACGAAGGGATGACGCTCGACACTGGTTGGTGGAGGAAGTCGATAGGCAGGCCGCGAACGAAATACGGCCAGCGCCGACAGCACGATCGCCGCAAGGGTCAACAGCCAGAGGCCGCGCCAGCCGCCCACCGGCATGACCAGCGGCGCCAGCAGCATGACCAGGCCCACGCCGGCCGGCAGATAACCGCTCCAGATGCCCAGGGCGAAGCGCCGGTCGAGCGGGGCGCAAGCGGCGCTCAACAGCGCCGGAGCCGACACCGCCACGGCGACCACGCCGGCGCCTTCGGCGAAGCGCGACGCCAGCAGAACGGTTTCGTTGCCCGCGAAGAGCGCGGCCACGCCGCCCAGTGCGCTGACAAAAAGGCCGATCAGGCACATGCGGAAAGCGCCGACGCGATCGCCGAGCAGACCGAAGAGCAGGGCCGTCGTCACGCCCAGGGTATTGATTGTCGACGACACCCAGCCCGCGGCGACCAGCGACAGGCCGAATTCGCTGCGCAGCTCGGACATGGCAATCGGCACCTTGCCGACGTTCATGGCGACGACCACGCCGCACAGCACGGCTGCCAGCACGGCCCGCCAGTCGGTTTGCGGAGCAAGGGGAGCAGGGGAGGCGGAAGAGGTCATCGGAATCAATAAAAAGGGTGACTGAATAGCGGTTCAGTTACGCTAGTATAGCGACGATTCGAAGCAGAACCGAGCAGATTTCGGCGCGACGGTGTTCCTTCCGCTCTACTGATGCACCGTGGCGCCAAGCGACGAAGGTTGGTATCAGAGGCAAATTCCGTCAATCCGGGTACCATGCGACACAGCGTTTGGTTTTTGATTGCGCACCGTGGCGAGGTACCGTGAATCTCAAGCAAATTGAATACTTCGTGCGCGTCGCCGAAATGGGCAGCTTCAGCAAGGCGGCGCTGATTCTCAACATCGCGCAGCCGGCCCTGTCGCGCCAAGTGCGGCTGCTGGAAACGGATCTGCGCGCCACGCTGCTGCAGCGCACCGGCAGAGGCGTGGTGCTGACCGAGGCCGGCAAGCGTCTGTTCGACCACAGCATCGGCATTCTGCAATTGATGTTGCGGGTGCGCGAGGACATCGAATCCTCGCGCGGCGAACCGGCCGGCCGCATCGTCGTCGGCCTGCCGCCGAGCATGGGGCGGCTGCTGACACTGCCGCTGGTGGACGGCTTCCGCCGTGCGCTGCCCAGTGCGCGCCTGGCCATCGTCGAAGGGCTGTCCACGCATCTGTCCGAATGGATTTCGACCGGGCGGGTGGATCTCGGCCTGCTGCACAACCCGGAATCGCAAGCTGCCCTGGAGATCACGCCGATCCTGGACGAGCCGCTCGGCCTGGTCAGCCCGGCCAAGGGCGGCAGCGGCAGGAAAGTCAGCCTCGGCGGGACGGCGAAGCTGTCCGAGCTGACGCGCCTCCCGCTCATTCTGCCGGAGCGTACCCATGCCCTGCGCAAGCTGATCGAGACGCAGGCCGCGCTCACCGGCCACAAGCTGAATGTCGATCTCGAAATCTCCAGCGTGCAGTCCATCCTCGACCTGGTGCGTGCCGGCCACGGCCATGCCGTGCTGACGCCCTCCGCGGTGGCTGCCTCGGGCGAGCCGCAGGCCTTTCGACTGCGCACGCTGGTGGAGCCGCGCATCACCAGCACGCTGTGCCTGGCGGTGTCCGCCCACAAGCCGGCGACGCCGCTGTCGCGGCGCGTGTTCCGCATGCTGCGCGAGCTCATCGTGGCGACGGTCGGCGAGAACAAGGCAGCCCATAACAAAACGCGATAGCTAGTAGTCCGCCGCATGGCTGGCAGGTCGCCCGCGCAATGGCCAGAATAGCCCCGTCCATTGCTGGCGGATCCAATGCACATTCACACTGCTGAAACCGAAGCGGCCACCCGAATCGCCGGCATCTCGTCGATGGCGACACGCCTGGTGCTGGCCGAACTGGCCGAGGCGTATTGCCAGCGCAGCGGCGTCAAGGCTGCGTTCGAGTCGGTGGGGGGCGTGGATGCGGCCAAGCGAGTGCAGGCCGGCGAGGCCTTCGACGTGGTGGTGCTTGCCGCCGATGCCATCGACGGGCTGATCGCTTCCGGCCATGTGGTTGCCGGCAGCAGGTGCGACCTGGTGCGCTCGGGCGTGGCGATTGCCGTGCGCGCCGGCGCGCCGAAGCCGGACATCGGTACCGAAGCTGCGCTGCGGGGCGCCGTGCTGTCCGCGCGGACACTTGGCTATTCCACCGGACCGAGCGGCGCTGCGCTGACAAAACTGCTCGAACGCTGGGGAATCGCCGACAGCGTCCGCGACCGTATCGTGCAGGCGTCTCCCGGCGTGCCGGTAGGGCAACTGGTGGCCAATGGCGAGGTCGAACTCGGCTTCCAGCAGTTCAGCGAATTGATGCACCTTTCCGGCATCGACCTGCTCGGCCCGATGCCGCCCGGTTGCGAGATCGTCAGCGTCTTTTCGGCCGGCGTGTGCGCCACTTCGGCCCGGCCCGAAGCCGTGCGCGCCCTCATCGACTTCATGCATTCGCCGGATGTCGCGGAGGCCAAGCGCCGCCACGGCATGGAACCGGCCTGAACTGGAGCAAACCATGATCATCGATTGCCACGGCCATTACACTACGGCGCCCAAGGCGCTGGAGGAGTGGCGCAATCGCCAGATAGTCAGTCTCCGGGGGACGGCGACGGCGCCAGAAGCCTCGGAACTGCGGATCGGCGACGACGAGCTGCGCGAGTCCATCGAGACCAACCAGCTGAAGAAGATGCGCGAGCGCGGCTCGGACCTCACCATCTTCTCGCCGCGCGCCAGCTTCATGGCGCACCACATCGGCGACTTCCAGGTCAGCAGCACCTGGGCGGCGATCTGCAACGAGCTGTGCTTCCGCGTCTCGCAGCTTTTCCCCGACAACTTCATCGGCGCGGCCATGCTGCCGCAGTCGCCCGGCGTCGATCCGAAAACCTGCATTCCCGAGCTGGAGAAGTGCGTCAGGGAGTACGGTTTCGTCGGCATCAACCTCAATCCCGACCCCTCCGGCGGCCACTGGACCTCGCCGCCGCTGACCGATCGCCACTGGTATCCGATCTACGAAAAGATGGTCGAGCACGACATCCCGGCGATGATCCATGTCAGCACGAGTTGCAACGCCTGCTTCCACACCACCGGCGCGCACTACATCAATGCCGACACCACGGCCTTCATGCAACTGATCCAGGGCGACCTGTTCAAGGACTTTCCGACGCTCAAGTTCGTCATCCCGCACGGCGGCGGCGCTGCGCCCTACCACTGGGGACGCTACCGCGGCCTTGCGCAGGAGATGAAGAAGCCGCTGCTGAAGGAACATCTGCTCAACAACGTCTTCTTCGACACCTGCGTCTACCACCAGCCGGGCATCGACCTGCTGACGAAGGTGATCCCGGTGGACAACATCCTTTTCGCCTCGGAGATGATCGGCGCCGTGAAGGGCGTCGACCCCGAGACGGGACACAATTTCGATGACACCAAGCGCTACATCGAGGCGACGCTGAACCTCTCGGCCGAAGACCGCTACAAGGTCTACGAAGGCAACGCCCGCCGCGTCTATCCGCGCCTGGATGCGGCGCTCAAGCAGAAAGGGGAATGACATGTACGAACTCGGGGTCGTCTATCGCAACATCAGCCGCGCCGACCGCAGCACGGCCGATGCGCTGGCCGCCTACGGCTCGGCCACTGTGCATGAGGCCATGGGCCGCGTCGGCCTGCTCAAACCCTATATGCGGCCGATCTACGTCGGCGCGCAGGTCTCCGGCACGGCTGTAACGGTGCTGCTGCATCCCGGCGACAACTGGATGATGCATGTCGTCGCCGAGCAGATCCGGCCGGGCGACATTGTCGTCGCCGCCATCAGCGCCGAATGCACCGATGGCTATTTCGGCGACCTCCTGGCCACCAGCTTTCAGGCCCGCGGCGCACGGGCGCTGGTCATCGACGCCGGCGTGCGCGACGTGAAGACGCTCGCAGAAATGAAATTTCCGGTCTGGAGCAAGTGCATCAGCAGCAAGGGCACCATCAAGGCGACGCTCGGCTCGGTGAACATCCCGGTGGTGTGCGCCGGCATGCTGGTGAGCCCGGGCGACGTGATCGTCGCCGACGATGACGGGGTGGTTTGCGTGCCGCGTGCCAGGGCGACGGAGACCCTGGAGGCGGCCGCCGCGCGCGAGGCCAACGAGGGCGCCAAGCGGCAGAAGCTCGCAGCCGGCGAGCTGGGCCTGGACATGTACAAGATGCGCGAGTCCCTGGCCAAGGCCGGGTTGATGTATGTCGATTGAAGGTGATGGATTGCATTTGCCCCTCACCCCAGCCCTTGTATGTTCCGGTTCTTCGAAATTCATGTAAATGTATTGCGGTCTGTGGAGTTTGTGGGCAAAGGGGCGCGAGGCGGGGCTGGAACCCTGGTCCGTCGCCGGAACTGCCGCGCGCCAGGCCTGGGTGGCCGACCTTGCCGAGCGGGGCCTGTTCGGCGACGGCAATGCCTCCCGCAAGGATTGACGCGCAGACGCCGACAAAATACTCGCCGCCAGCAATCCGTCATTCCCGCGGAAGCGGGAATCACAACCACTGACAAGGACGCCGGATCCCCGCTTTCGCGGGGATGACGGCGAACGACCATGGACCCCGACTGGCTGCCCTTCCACCCCAACCCCTCCAGGCCGTCCTTCAAGGTGCCGCCCGGCGCGGTCGATGCGCATTGCCACGTGTTTGGCCCGGTGGCGCAGTTCCCCTTCGCCCCGGAGCGCAAGTACACCCCCTGCGACGCGTCAAAGGACCAACTGTTTGCCCTGCGCGATTTTCTCGGCTTCGAACGCAACGTCGTCGTGCAGGCCACCTGCCACGGCACCGACAACCGTGCGCTGATCGACGCGCTGGTGCATTCACAGGGCAGGGCGCGCGGCGTGGCCTCTGTCGGTCGCTATGTGACGGATGCCGAGTTGGAGGCCATGCACGCCGCCGGCGTGCGCGGCACGCGCTTCAATTTCGTCAGGCGCCTGGTCGACTTCACGCCGCGCGAGGTGCTGACCGAAATCGCCGCCCGCATCGCGCCGCTCGGCTGGCATGTGGTGGTGTACTTCGAGGCGCAGGACCTGCCCGAACTGTGGGACTTCTTCACCACGCTGCCGACTGCAGTGGTGGTCGACCACATGGGTCGTCCCGATGTGACGAAGCCCGTCGACGGGCCCGAGTTCGACCTGTTCGTGAAGTTGATGCGCGAGCACCCCAACATCTGGTCGAAGGTCAGCTGCCCGGAGCGCCTCTCGAAATCCGGACCGCCGTCGTACCGGGATGTCGTGCCCTTTGCGAGGCGTCTGGTCGAGACCTTTCCCGACCGTGTGCTGTGGGGCACCGACTGGCCGCACCCCAACATGAAGGACCACATGCCCGACGACGGCAAGCTGGTGGATTTCCTGTCGGGCATTGCCGTGACGCCAGAACTGCAGCGCAGGCTGCTGGTCGACAATCCGATGCGCTTGTATTGGCCGGAGGACAATTACTGAGGCTAGGATAAATGACTGACAACACTCCTTTGCCGTTCGCCCTGAGCTTGTCGAAGGGTGAATGGCGCGCCATCGCCCGTTCATGGTTCGACAGGCTCACCACGAACGGGAGGAATGCTGACAGTCAGTTTTACGGTTCTCAATAGTAGAAACCTAATAATTCAGCCAGCGGACGATGATTCATCAAATATCTTGACGCTGACCGTTGCGAGATGCATCATACTGAATGATGATTCATTCATTAGCATTTCCTGAAATCATCTCTCTGCTGCCGGCGACACGGCGGCGCATACAGGAGCGGGGTTGATATGGCACTCGACAAGCCCTACAAGGACATACCCGGCACGACCATCTTCGATGCCGAGCAGTCGCGCAAGGGCTACCACCTCAACCAGTTCTGCATGTCGCTGATGAAGGCGGAGAACCGCGCCCGCTTCAAGGCCGACGAGCGCGCCTACCTCGACGAATGGCCGATGACGGAGGAGCAGAAGCAGGCCGTGCTGGCGCGCGACCTCAACCGCTGCATCGCGGCGGGCGGCAACATCTATTTCCTCGCCAAGATCGGCGCCACCGACGGCAAGAGCTTCCAGCAGATGGCCGGCAGCATGACCGGCATGAGCGAGGAGGAATACCGCGACATGATGATTGCAGGCGGTCGGGCGATAGAGGGCAATCGCTTTATCGGGGAGAAGAAGTGATGGCGAGGATTACTGCCAGCGTCTATAC
>Ga0208244_100937_pt1 | contig 20478 bp, 19 predicted proteins | sample SubbioCR12Aug_5A_FD_184828 | JGI IMG/M metagenome (GOLD analysis project Ga0208244, IMG submission 184828) | Serpentinite rock and fluid subsurface biosphere microbial communities from McLaughlin Reserve, California, USA - CR12Aug_5A (SPAdes) | ecosystem: Environmental > Terrestrial > Deep... | reverse complement strand
GGAGCTGCAATGGAAGGATTATAACTATCAAAAGAAAAAGGAAGCTGGAATAACGGCAATAACCGCAACGATAGTAAACGAGACAATATTCAACAAAGCCAAAGACAATGAACTAAAAATAATCCCGTACCCGGGGAACAAGAGTAATGCCGGTTTTATGGTAGCTAAATATACAGATGCGGCATACACTGTATGGGAAGCGGAGGGGTATGGTGATTCTTCGGAATATGCAACATTAGTCAGGGCTGGCACAAATATCTGTGACACGTACAACGACAATGGTACTGAATGTATAATAACGACTGCCAACTTGAGTGGTGCACCGAATGAAGAGGTAATATTACGTGGACCGGGTTATACACAGCAAAATAAATATATAATAAGGGAAACTGCTGCGCCTCCGGCGAATGTGAGAATATATACCGCATCTTTTAAAATGAAATTGCAGAGAATAAATCCTCAAATTCCAATAACGGGATTTGAAGACAGTATAATCTGTAGATTGAGGGTATATGCAAAAAACGACCTTGGCTCCGAATATACAATAAAAGATACGAGCATAAAGGTTTCCGATTTAATACTAAATAGCTGGAAGGAAATCGAAACAATATATCAACTTGACACCCTTCCCCTTGATTATTATCATTCGTATTCAAAACCTTCAGGTACAACTGCTATAAAATATTTTGCGATAGAGGGGACGGAAGACAAAATTGAATTCGCAGAACGTATTTTCTTTGAAGTAACCTGGAAAAAAGTAAGTAATCTTAGATTACTTGTTGATAAGATTACGTGTTATGATGAAAGAGGAAGAGAGTTAAAACATGAGGAGAATACTCAAGCTGATTTATTGGATCAAATTAACAATACAAACAACAATGGCAATAATACATATAAACTTAATGTAAGTGATTTTGACAGCACCTGTATCGGCTGGATGGCACTTGATGAGCCACCGACAATAGACAACTATGAGCCTGTAAGATTTATAGACAGTATAATTGCCGCATCATCCAACGGGCAACGGAAATTACACGTATCAACCCTCGGTTCATGGGAATCAATATATGGTGGCAATGGTTTTGCCCCGAAGGATGTAGTAATATTCAAAGAAATGGCAAAAAGGATGGGATGGGAGAGAAAACATTTTATGGTTCTCAAGTAACCTTTTAAGATAGCAAAAAAACCTACTCCAAACTTACTCCTATTCCCAAATAAAATTTCCTTAGCCCTAAAGGGGCAGAATGTTTATAGAAAAGCAAAATAAAAATCCACCCAAACCCCATCAGCAACGAAATGGAAACCACTTTGTTATTTCTGCCACTTAGAACGATCCCCGAAGTGCGAAGCATCTTTCGGAGGTGCTTCGTACTTCGGAGAAAACACAATAACACTAAATCCTCACTAAAATTTCCGCATACCCTGTTAAAACCGCTCAAAAACACAATATTTCAGCAAAATCTGTCTCTTAAAGTGAGGTCATCTTCGAAAAAAGTGAGAACATTCTCCCTAAAAGTGAGGATAACCTCGAAAAAAGCGAGACCATTCTCTCTAAAAGTGAGGTCATCCTCTCCAAAAGCGAGAACATTCTCCCTAAAAATGAGGATAACCTCTAAAAAAGCGAGACCATTCTCTCTAAAAGTGAGGTCATCCTCTCCAAAAGCGAGAACATTCTCCCTAAAAATGAGGATAACCTCGAAAAAAGTGAAACCATTCTTTCTAAAAGTGAGGTTGACCTCCCTATTAGTGAAATTAATTTCGTAACATGCACAACCATTGACCAAAACCAGAAATTGTATCTGACCTTAGAGGTTGGCTATGTTTCATTATAGTCTAACCTCGAAGGTTATAACTCATTATGCTTAAAATAAATAGTAAGATTACTCCCCGCTATTAAGGGACTGACTGAATAAATGTTTCAACAGTTTTTGTCTTTAAATCACCAAACATGAAATCCTCACTAAAAATGACTTTTGGGATGCTCACTATGAGAAAACCTGCCATCTTCATATCTTTACAAAGAAAATCAATTATTTTAAGACTAATATGAAATTTCCAATTTATCTCGATTATCACTCAACAACTCCTGTTGACCCGCGAGTTTTAGAGGCAATGCTCCCCTATTTTAATGAAAAGTTCGGGAATGCATCTTCAAAAAGTCATTCTTTCGGTAATGAAGCTGCCGCAGCAGTTGAAATTTCAAGGGATACTATTGCGGATTATCTTGGTGCATCAAAAGATGAAATTGTATTTACAAGCGGAGCAACCGAATCAATTAATCTTGCCCTGAAAGGTGTAGCCGAATCTTCAGTTAAAGGAAAAAACAGGATTATATCGACAAATATTGAACATGGCGCTGCATTCGATACTCTTAACTATTTAAGTAAATTCGGCTTTGAAATCACCTTTCTTCAAGTGAATAAGGAAGGACTTCTCTCTCTTGATGAACTTGGTTCTGCAATTGATGATAAAACTTTACTCGTTTCTATTATTTTAGCAAACAACGAGATTGGTGTTATTCAGGACATAGAAAATATTAGCAAGATTTGTGTTGAGAAGAATGTCCTGTTACATATGGATGCTTCGCAAGGAATCGGAAAAGTACCGATAAACCTCGCTCATACACCGGTAGATTTGATTTCGTTTACCGCTCACAAAATTTACGGGCCAAAAGGAATAGGAGGATTATATATTAGAAATAAAACTCCCAAACTAAAATTGTCCCCTCAAATGTTAGGAGGAGGACACGAAAAAGGTTACCGTTCCGGTACGTTGAATGTTCCCGGTATTGTAGGATTAGGAACAGCCATTTCTTTACTTCAGAAATATGCCACAGAAGAAAACAAAAGGATCTTATTTCTTCGGGATATGCTTTTAGATGGTTTAACCAAACAACTTGATTCTGTTTCCGTTAACGGCAGTCTTATTCACAGATTACCGAATAATTTAAATATCCGGTTTGAGGGAGTTTCTGCAGATACTCTCATTTCGAATATGAAAGAAATCGCTGTTTCAACCGGTTCTGCTTGTTCTTCTCACTCAGGTAAACTAAGCCGCACATTAAAATCTATAGGGTTATCGGATGAACAAGTCAAGTCGTCAATTAGATTTGGAGTAGGAAGGTACACAACCGAAGATGAAATAAACTTTTCTATTAATTTAATTGTTAATCATGTAAACAAACTAAAACTAAATTTTAAAGTATAAATTTTATGAAATTTTCAGAGAAATTAGAACTATTAAAAAGCGATTACAAAGTGTTTTTAAGTTACTTTAAAGCTAACTACCCTGTATTTCACAATTCGAATATATTTTTCAGGGACTTACAGTATGCAATCAGAAGATTTTTTGAGCATAAAGGAATAGAAACGAATTACACCGAAGCAGTAAAGTTAGCAGTAAGTTTTGCCGGTTTAATGGAAGTAGAAGGAATATTCGTTCCGACCAGTAAAATCGGTTGGAAACTGAATTACAAGGCTTTTTTAACCGGTGCACCGCTTGTCGAAACCGTTGAAACCGAATATAATTAAGGAGGATAAAAATGCACGAACACATTCAAACTGAATCTGAAATCGTTATTACACCGAAAGCTGCTCAGCAGATAAAAAAATTAAAAGAAGATAACAATGTTCCCGAAGAATTCGCCCTTAGAGTAGGAGTAAAAGGTGGTGGTTGTTCCGGTTTATCTTATTCGCTCGGCTTTGATGGTAAACAAAGAGATGGCGACACAGTTATAGTTCAGGACGGAATTAAACTTTTTATCGACGGTAAGAGTTTGTTTTATATTAGCGGAACCGAACTTGATTTCACAGACGGATTAAATGGTCGTGGTTTTGTTTTTAACAATCCAAATGCAAACAAAACATGCGGCTGCGGTAGCTCTTTTGGAGTATGATAATGAAAAGAAGAAATTTTTTAGGAGCAGTATCTGCTCTCCCAATCATATCGGTATTAACACCGGTTGAAAACTTTACAAATTTATTTAATAATGAAAGGACAGAAAAAATGTCAAAATTTGAATTAGCCCCTTTACCTTACAGTTATGATGCACTTGAACCTTACATTGATAAAATGACGATGGAAATTCATCACTCAAAGCATCACCAGGCTTATGTTAATAACTTGAATAACGCAATTGCCGGTACGGATATGGAAGGCAAATCACTTGAAGATTTATTTAAATCGATTTCTAAAGCACCTGCTGCAGTTAGAAATAACGGAGGTGGTGTGTATAATCACAACATTTTCTGGCAGATGATGAAACCAAATGGAGAAGGCTCTCCATCCGGTGCTTTAGCCGATGCTATTAACTCTACATTCGGTTCTTTTGAAGAATTTAAAAAGTTGTTCGGTAATGCCGCGGCAACAAGATTCGGCTCCGGTTGGGCTTGGCTTCTTTCGGACGGCAATAAACTTGTTATCACATCAACACCAAACCAGGATAATCCTTTAATGGATTTAGCCGAAGTAAAAGGTTTCCCTCTACTTGCATTAGATGTTTGGGAACATGCTTACTATTTGAAATATCAGAACAGACGTCCCGAATATATTGACAATTGGTGGAGCGTTGTAAACTGGGAAGAAGTAGCAAGACGTTTTTCCGAGTTGAAATAGAAAAAGATTAATGTAAAATAAAACTCATCTCTTATTCAAAAAGCGAAACGTTTTCACCTCGAATCGTTTCGCTTTTTTTCTTATTTTTAAAATAAAAATTAAAGTTTTTTTGTTGTTGCTAAATGAATAGATTTATTCCCATATTTCCTCTTTCTCTTGTAGTATTCCCCGGATCACAATATCCATTGCACATCTTTGAGGAAAGATATAAGATAATGGTCAAGGATTGCATTACTAAAAATACCGGATTTGGTATATTACCTTCGGTAGATAAAGAGCTAAGCTCGATAGGTTGCTACGTAATAGTGAAAAAAATCACTAATGAGCAGTCAAACGGTGAATTCGATATTATTGTAGAAGGCATTCAAAGGTTCTCATTGATAAGCAAGTCGCTTCATCCCGACGGGTATTTCTTTGCCGAAATTGAACCTTACAACGATACCACAAGAGAAGTAAATGAATTTTTAACAGCAGAATTGAACGCACGTTTTAAGAAACTTGTAAAAAGAATTAATTATAAACTTGAAGACAATTTTTGGGATAACTTACACTCTGCAGAAAGAAAATCTTTCAAGTTTGCCGAAAAAAGCGGTTTAAGTATCGAACAGCAGGTTACACTTATTACACTTCAAGATGAAACTCAACGAATCAGTTTTTTACTTGAGCATATAAAGAAAGTAGAAAAATATCTTGATGAAAAAGCATCTATTATGAAATTAATCTTGCACGACGGATATATAAATTAATCTTCATTATTTTTCATAAAACTATCTCCTATTTAAAAAACATAACAAACTCATCAGAAATTTCAGTTAGCTTATAAAATTAAAAACAATTATATTTGGCACACAAAATTTGAAAACTTCGGGGCGTAGCGCAGCCCGGTTAGCGCGCTTGGTTCGGGACCAAGAGGTCGGGAGTTCAAATCTCCCCGCCCCGACTCTAATCCAAGGTAATTTATGGCACAAAATCACTCATTTGACATTGTTTCTCAAGTAGATTTACAGGAAGTTGATAACGCTGTTAATCAAGCGATTAAAGAAATACAGCAGCGTTATGATTTGAAAGACTCGAACACCACTATCGAGCTGAATAAAAAAGATAAAATCTTATCCATTAACACAAAAGATGATTACTCCCGAAAAGCCAGCATTGATATTTTGCAGAGCAAGTTTATTAAAAGAAGCATTTCAATCAAAGCATTAAAATATGATGAGCCTGAACCTGCAGCCGGCGGTAGATTAAAACAAACCATTCAGTTACAAACCGGAATTTCTAAAGATAATGCAAAAATTATCATTAAATTGATCAAAGATTCCCGCTTAAAAATTAATGCACAAATTCAGGATGAACAAGTTCGTGTTACCGGAGCTAAGATTGACGATCTTCAAGCCGTTCAAACGATGATAAAGGAAGCTGATTATAACTTCCCTACTCAATTTGTGAACTATAAATAACATCTATTTACCGGTTAAAGAATCTTTAATTTTAGTAAATTTATATCACGTTTGAGCACTGTAAACTATCTCAACAAATCAGTGTTTATAATTTCAACATCTATTTTCTGCATTTAAGAGCATTTTTCTTGATTTCGAAGATAAATTGAAATATTCATCATTTTAAATGATGTATATATCAACACTATTTTAAATTGAACATTTCTTATTTTAACTCATATAGTCTCTATCTCTTTATATTATAAATATTTACACTGTGTTTAATAATTCACCATTATATTGGCACTAACTTTGTATGGTTTATGGTACGCTAAATGTAATTAAATAATAACTAAAAATAATGAGGTAAATAAAATGGTTGCAGTATTTGTTGTATTAACTTTTGCTCTTTTTCTTTTAATAGACTATTTTGTTCTGAAAGCTCAAAGAAAAGAACATCCTGCTTTTGTCACCTATCAAGTATTTGATAAGAGAAGCTTTCTTCTTCCAGAAGGATTTCTACTTTCTACCGGACATACATGGGTAAAACTATTGAAAGACGGATTAGCCGTAATTGGTATAGATGAATTTGTACTAAAAGCATTTAAAAACATCACTCTAAAAAGTGCTTTGCCTGAAGGTTCATTTATTAGAAAAGGTGAAATTCTGCTCGAAGGTATCGTGGGAAATAATAAACTTCATTTCCGTTCCCCAATTGATGGAGAAATCAAGTTTGTAAGTAAAAACATTGAAAAACTAAATATTGACGATCCTTATAACACTGAATATGGCATTACAGTAGTTCCAAAGGATTTCTCACAAAATTCAACATCTCTAAAATCCGGGAAAAACGGATTAAATTGGTTAAAAGAGGAATTCAATAGATTGAAAGATTTTCTAACTGTTCATACATCGGATCCTGAAGTTGCAGGTTTAACTATGGCTGACGGTGGAAATATAGTTGAGGGTGTTCTCTCCAACTTTGATGAGAAAACCGTTAACGAATTTGAAAAGAATTTTCTTTCAATTTAACATAGAAAGCCAGACTAATGAGAGAACAAAAAGGATTACTCTTCGATTCAACATTGTGTGTGGGATGCGGTGAATGTTATTACGCATGTAAAGAAGAAAATAATCTGCCTGAAACAAGTAAAGATTTTCTTAAAGATCATCTTTCCGCAAATACTTATACGGTAATCGAAGAATACGGAGATATTTATACAAGAAAATTATGTATGCACTGTGCAGACCCAACATGTGTTTCGGTTTGTCCTGTTGGTGCATTCGAAAAAACAGAAAACGGTTCTGTACTATATGATGAAAATAAATGTATAGGATGTCGTTACTGCATGCAAGCTTGTCCGCATACTATTCCGCGTTACGAATGGAATGAAATGAATCCCCGTGTAAGGAAATGTATTATGTGTTCTGAAAGATTAGCTCGTGGAGAAGAAACTGCATGTGCAGAGGTATGTCCCACCGGTGCTACCATTTTTGGAAATCTTGATGACCTTATTGAAGAAGCTAAACAGCGAATAGCAAATGATCCGGATTCATATTATCAACATATTTATGGATTAGAAGAAGTTGGAGGTTCTAATGTATTGATCCTAGCTTCTGAACCATTTGATAAACTAGGATATGCTGCCAACCTTCCTAAAGAAGCATTACCAAAACTTACAAGTAAAGCACTTGAAAAGATTCCAACAATCATTTCAGCAGGAACAGTATTCCTTGGTGGAATGTATTGGTTAACTAATCGAAAGAATAAAATTGCTAAAGAAGAAAAAGATAAAAATAAAGGGGGGAAAAATGAAAGCAATTAATATCCCCAAAATAACTTTCTGGCGAGCTATAGGTGTGGCGATTGTTGCTGCCGGACTATATTCCACTTATTTAAGATTCACACAAGGATTAGGACCGGTAACTAACCTCAGCGATGAATTTCCCTGGGGTATATGGATTGGTTTCGATATTCTTTGTGGTGTCGGTCTGGCTGCAGGAGGTTTTGTAATATGTGCTGTAACACACATATTCAACCTGGAAAAATATAAACCACTCGCACGTCCTGCTATATTAACCGCATTTCTCGGTTATTTGTTAGTAATTTTTGCTTTAATGTTTGACCTGGGCAGACCATGGAGTATATGGCATGCTATAATCATGTGGAATCCCAGATCTGTCATGTTTGAAGTGGCCTGGTGTGTAATGTTATACTCAACGGTTTTATTCCTTGAGTTCAGCCCGGTAATACTTGAACGATTTAAATTGAAAAAATTGCTTTCAATAATAAAAAAAGTGAGCATACCTATTATGATTCTTGGTATTTTACTATCAACGCTTCATCAATCTTCTTTGGGCTCACTATTTTTGATAGTTCCGTCAAAAATGCATCCACTTTGGTATTCATCCTTACTGCCTGTCTATTTTTATTTCAGTGCAATAGGTGTTGGATTTTCAATGGTGATTTTTGAATCATACTTAAGTGCCAGGGCATTTAATAAAGGAATCGAACTTGATCTTTTATCACGTATAGGTCTGTTCAGTGCAATGTTTTTAACACTTAACTTTTTAATTAAGTTCTTAGATTTAGCCTTTGCCGGTAAGTTGGGATATTTATTTGTTTCGGGAGAAGAATCTCTTCTCTTCTGGGCAGAAATCCTTATTGGAACTTTAATACCAGCAACTCTATTATATTTCAAAAGAATTCGTGAAAACAGAAAATGGCTATATATTTCTGCAGTATTCGTTATTGCCGGATTTTTATTGAATAGAATGAATGTCAGTATAACTTCAATAACTGGCATTAATAATATTAGTTATTTCCCGAGCATATACGAAATTTCAATCACAATGATGATAGTAGTAATCGGTATGTGGGCTTTTTCTTTTGCAGTTAAGAACTTTTCGGTATTCGGTGAAGCAGAACATGAGGTTGAAAAAGAAGAAATAGGACAAGTTCAGATAAACGAATAAATCTTTAAAGGAAAAGAGTCATGAAAAATAAATATCGAACCAGAGTTAATAATATTGAGGACATGAAATGTATCTGGATGGCATCCAATCATATCGAATATAAGCTTTGTGATATGAATTTCAATTGTGATAAATGTCCTTTTGATAAGGTGATGAGCAACGCTCCTGCAATCCCTGTTTTCAAAAATAAATCTGAGACCATTGGTATGAATATTATAGAGGAATTAACTGAAAAAGTGATAGAAACTACTTATCCTCATAATGTTACACCATTAAAAAATAATCTTGTACTTAAAAATCTTTTTGATAGTACTTATTACCTCGGGATTAGTCCGGTTGGCTCGATTCTACTGGAAAATAATGCTGACTATAAACTACTTCTCGACTCAGTAAATATTAAAAAAGATGAACCTATAATTGAATTCTACGGAGATTGGGGAAATATCTCTATTACCTCTCCATTTAATTTTCATACTCTTGGAAACTTTAGAAAGAGTAATAAAACAAAACTTGATTCATGGTTCTGCATAGTTGAAGCAAATGAAGAAGAGATAGAATCAGCGAAAATTTCTCCTCATGATTATGCTAAAATGATTTCCGAGGTAACTGGTTACTTGAATTCTAAGGAAGAAATGATCTCTGAGGTCGGTTTAACGATGAACGATGGAGGTGAAATATTAGAACATCTTTACCAGGTAATCGGTAAAAGTGATTATAACAAGTTATTAAAATTACTATTTAAGCGTGTATAAAAAGTGAAAAGCGGCGTTTCGCCGCTTTTTTTATTTTGAAGAAATAATTTTTTTATACGCTTCTTTTCCACTTTTTACAGCACTTTCGATTGTTCCGGGCAACCCGGTATCTACCCAGTCACCGGCTAAGTATAAATTTATATATTTACTTTTTATTCCTTTCCTAATTATTTCAGAATTTAAATCGGGGATAAATGTTGCCCGTTTTTCTTTAATAACTTTATAGTCTGAAATATCTTCTTTTCTAATTCCTAAATATTTCTTTAACTCTATGGCAGCTATATCGAATAGCTCTTCTTTAGTTAAATGAACAAAATTATTTGCATCACTGGTAACTGTAGTAATGAAGGACTTATGATTAAACACCCAATGAATGGGTGAGTCGATTAATCCGCAGAAATTGAAATCAAGATTATTCTCTTTTAACCAAATATGTATCGAAATAATAGCGGAATATTCAAACTTCAATTCTTCCAATGTCTCTAGGTTCTCCACTTTACTTAAAGCAAAAGGAGGTACAGCGAAGATTAAAAAGTCAAAGTCTTTAATAACTCTTCTGTTGGTTTTAATTTCGGTAACCCTCTCCCCTTCTGCTTTGATTCCGGTTACTTGCTCGGATAATCTGATTACTCCACCTAATTTTTTCAAATACTTTTCACTATGCTCACAATATAACTCACTAAGTCCGCAATTGGGGATAATGGGTAGAGCAGCAAAATTACCGCGGAAAAATATTTGTTTTACTATTCTAATAAACATTGAAGCGGACGCAGTATCAGGGTTGCAATTCATTGCACCAATTATAATAAAATCCCAGAAAGATTTTTTTATTTTTTCAGTTTGTGCAAATCCGTCTAAAAGTTCCTTTGCATTTTGATTTAGATATTGTCTATCATCTAAGAAATTAAGTTTGAGTAAAAAATAAATAACTTTGAGTCTCTCAGAAAGCCTCAAATAATCAAATTTTAAGAAAGCAGATAATAGGTTGAATGGATAAAAATTAGACCCGGTTTTTAACGAATATTTTTTTCCTGTTTTATCAACGAAATTGAAATTAAAAAATCTCGGTATATTTAATTGTTCATAACTGCCAATTAGCTTTAAATACTCAAGAGTATTGTCATAACATCCCATTAATAGGTGTTGTCCATTATCTATTACATCACCGGTTACTGAATCCTTCAGGGAATATGCTCTTCCGCCTAATTTAGGTGCAGATTCAATCAATTCAACATCAAAATTATTTTTCGCAAGATAAACAGCAGAAGAGAGTCCGGCAAATCCCCCTCCAACCACAATACATTTCTTCTTCAATTTATTTATTGAGATTTGATTTTCTGGATGTAAATTTAAATTTAGTAGACAAGGTTATACTTAACCCAAACACCAAGGGAAATTCCTACTTTTTCAAATTTAGAAAGCTTGATATTCTGGTTGTAAACATCATATTTCGCTTGAATAATTCTTTCAAGGATTCTATAATAGATGTGCTGCATTGCTCTTGCAGCAAACATGGATGCTTTATCCTCAAAATTAAGACAATGGGTTGCTTTGTCAAAATAAGTCTTTGCCCGATTAGCCTGGTATTCCATCAATGAAATAAAATTATTGTTATAAACTCTGTTTAATAGATCGGATTCGGGATAATCAAACATTCTCATTTCATCCAGGGGAATGTATATTCTATTATTTTTGGCATCTTTAGCAACATCTCTTATGATATTAGTTAACTGTAATGCAATACCTAGGTCTTCAGCAAAATTTTTTGCAGACTTATGTTTATAACCAAATATCTCGATACACATCAATCCGACTGTAGAAGCAACCCGATAGCAGTATTGTTTGAGTTCGTCAAATGAATCGTAACGTGTTTTTTGTAGATCCATCTCCATTCCTCTTATCAACTCAAAGAAATGTTCAACCGGAATATCGAATTGACTAATAGTAGTAGCTAATTTATTTAGAAGCGGGAATTCAGAATTGTTTTCGAAAGCATTTTCTAGTTCAGTTCTCCATTTCAATAACATGCTATATTTTTGAAGGTTTGTCTCAACTCCTTCATCAACTATATCATCAGTTTTGCGGCAGAAAGCATACACAGTATTCATAGCTTCCCTTTTAGGAGCTGGAAGCAGATTAAAAGCATAATAAAAACTGCTTTTACTCTTTTTCGATATTTCTTGTGCTGTTTCTACTGTCATAAAAATGATTTAATTAGTAAAAAAATGAAATTCTTCTTTGTTAACTTAAACTTTCTATAATAAACATCATATTTATTTAATCTGATTAACTTTAGGATTTCCCTACCACCTAAAATCGTCCATTTTATTTCATACTTTAGTCTTCCGTGGAGAAATTGCAACAATTTCTCACCCTCCTTGAAAAGTTTCTCGGTTCTTTGAATCTGAAACTCCATTAGATTGGAAAATTTTTCATCAATAATCTTATTTTCGAAATAAGATTCATCAATTCCAAATTCCGACAAATCTTCAGAGGGAATATAAATCCTCCCCTTTTCATAATCAATAGAAATATCCTGCAAAAAGTTAGTTATTTGTAATCCGGTGCAGATTTTATCGGAAAAAATGAGTGCTTCTGTATTCTCAATACTATAAAGTTCAAGTATAAGCCTTCCCACTGGATTTGCAGATCGCTGACAATAATCATTTAAATCTGAAAACGATTTATAACGTTTAACCGTCACATCTTGTTTGAAAGCGGAAAGAAGATTATAGAAATTCTCCTTCGAGAGGTTTTTAATCCTAATAGTATTTGAAAGAGCAAATTCAAGATCACTTTCATATTCTTCGTTTAGTAATCCGGTTAGTCTTGATTCAAACTTATTGAGTCTCTCAATTTTTTCGAACGGCAAATCGATACCCTCATCAGCAATATCATCGGCTGTTCGTGCAAACCAATAAATTATCGCAATATGATGATACAGGTTTTTTGGAATTAGAAAAGAAATAACCGGAAAATTCTCGTAGTGAGAACGTGTGAATTGAATTGCTTTATTATAAGCCTCTTTTAGATTATAATCTGTTTTCATCAGGTGTGTGCCCGAAGGGGGACTCGAACCCCCACCCACGTACATGGACTAGACCCTGAACCTAGCGCGTCTACCAATTCCGCCATCCGGGCAAATTTTGATTGCAAAAATAGTAATATTTTTACACTAGTAAAAACGATTACCACTCCGTTCCTTTAATATCCCGCTGAAATCTTCCGCTCCCCGAATGTATAGTGCATTCACCCGGCATTTTATTTCTATTTATTATATCAGATATTCTATCAGGACAGTTTGAAGTTGCAAGTTTAGCATCACCGAGTTCCACTGATTCGCGGCAGAAAGAAACAGTTGTAATATCCTCGGAGAGCTCAAAATATTCTAAAGGAAGATTAATCTCTTTATAAGCTTTCTCCATAAACTTAGCCCAAATCGGCATTGAAGCCCTTGCTCCCTGCCCGTACCATCCATTGAATTTGACCCTTCTGTCATCAAATCCTGTCCATACTCCTCCAACCAATTGTGGAGTAAAACCAACAAACCAGGCATCGGCAAAGTCCTGTGTAGTTCCTGTTTTCCCGGCAGCAGGTCTATGAAAAAACTGTCTGGCTCTTGCTCCGGTACCGTAATTCAGGACATCCTGCATCATATTAACAACTATAGAGGCTGTTTGTTGCGAGATTGCTTCTCTATGTTCAGGTTTGAATTCGTCTAAAACCATCCCGTTTTTATTCTCAATCCTTAATATTGAGATAGGACTAACATAAATTCCTTTATTTGCCAAAGTAGCAAATCCGGATGTTAATTCTAAAGGTGAAACTTCAAAAGTTCCCAGAGCGATTGAAGGATAAGGAGACATTTGAGAATTTATACCCATTCTTTTGGCATATTTAATTACTTGTGTTGGGGGAGCAATTTCTGAAATAGTTAATCTTCCGGCTATTACATTCACTGACAAAGCTAATGCTCTTCTAAAAGTTAGATATCCACCATAAGCATTATCACTGTTGTTAGGAGACCAACCATTATGGTCAAATTTTTGATTTAAGAGAGAATATGCCGGATAGTACCCATTATCAATCGCAACTGTATAAACAAAAGGTTTGAATGCCGAACCCGGTTGTCGTCTGATTTGAGTAACGTGGTTAAGTCCATAAAAAAACTCCTGGTTTTCTCCTCCAACCATTGCCCGTATATGTCCGTTTTTAGCATCAAGTACAACAAACCCTACTTGAATAGTGCTCTCTGCTTTCTTTACTGAATCAATAAAAGTCTTATCGTTTTTTAACCTGTTATAGACAAATTCTTTTTCTGTTTGAGATTCTGCTTCTCTATACCTAAAATCATTTTTTATAGCTTTATCAACCAAAGAGTTTAGTGTGCCTTTATTATTGTCCCATTTCCAATTTTTATTGAAAAGTTCCTGGTATTCCTTTAAATGCTCTGCAGCAACAGCATTAGCTATTTTCTGCATTCTCATATCGAGTGTTGTATAAATGCTCAGCCCATCTCTGTAAAGATCATACCCGTATTTATCTGCCATTGCAGACATCTGTTGTCTTATATGTTCAAGGAAATGGGGTGCCTCGCTCTTCATTTTTACTTTTGTACCGTGGGCTAAAACAATCGGCTCTTCTTTGAAAACAGTAAATTTTTCTTCGGAAAGGTAACCGGTTTCTAACATTTTAAGCATAACCAGGTTACGTCTTTTAACAGCACTTTCATATCTTCTTTCAGGATCGTAATAAACCGAGGATTTTAACAATGCTATGAGTAATGCAGATTCCGTTACTGTGAGGTCTCTTGCTTTTTTGTCAAAATAGACATTTGCTGCCGACTCTACACCAAAAGCACTTTTTCCGAAGTATGAAACATTTAAATAAAGTTCAAGTATTTCTTTTTTTGTAAAATTTCTTTCAATTTGGATTGCCGTTAACCATTCCCGAATTTTTCTGATTACAGTATCATAAAAACTCTCTCTCGATATTTTAAGATTATATAAGTTTTTAGAAAGCTGCTGTGTAATCGTACTTGCTCCACCTCCTCCTTTTGATAGAGTAATAATATTTTGAATGATCGCTTTAGCAAGCCTATCCATATCGACACCCCAATGGTCGTAAAATTTTCTATCTTCAGTTGCAATGAGAGCATTAATTAAGTGTTTGGGAATACTGTCGATGTCTGTTTCTATCCGGTTTTCAATAAAAAATTGTCCTAATAATTCACCATCAACTGTGTAAACTTTGCTTGCAAGATGTGGTTTTGGATTTTCCAGTTCCTCAAGCGGGGGTAGTCCCTGTACTATATAATAGCCGAATAACGTAAAAATAATTAACAGTAAAAAAATAGAAATTAATACGGTCGTAATTACTTTTTTCTTTTTCTTTTTTCTTTTTCTTATGTTATTACGATTATCATCGTTATATAAACTGTTACTCATTCTAATACCAATCTACAATTTCAAATTTGTTATTATAAAATACTCCGTAACACGGCTTATCTAACCAAGTTCCGAGATTGATGTAATGTCCATTGCCTTCTTTAATAAACTGTCTTGAGTGGAGATGTCCAAAAACAACATAATCAAACCCATTACTAATCAATTTCTTGGCTGAATCAAACAAACCGTCAGCTTCTCCATAATCTTTTTTAGTTGTATAATCTCTGCTTGATTTACTGAAATAACTCGCTATCTTAATACCCAGGTCGGGATGAATTAAATAATAAAGACCTTGAAAAAATTTGTTTCTTAAAATCTTTTTCAATACTAAATATCCGTAGTCATTTTTTACTAATCCGTCACCATGACCTATAAAGAACTTCTGCCCATTTAATTCAGTAGAAAGTTCTTTTTCATACATGATAATCCCAAATTCTTTACTAAAATAATCTCTGTGCATGAAATCGTGATTACCCACAAAATAATGGATTTTTACACCTTTTTCGGATAATTCTTTTAGTGCATTTAAAGTTCGGTAATATCCTTTTTGATAAACATATCTGTACTCAAACCAGTAGTCAAATAGATCACCAACTATAAAAAGTTCATCGGTATTTTCTTTACAATACTGGAGAAATTTTACTAGAAGAATTTCTTTTTTATCTTCAGTATCACGTGAATGCAGACCGAGATGAACATCGGAAATGAAGAAATATTTTTTATTCATATACAAAGTTATTTCTCATAACTGTTTTTGTCAATTATTTTCGCAAATAAATGATAATTTGGGTCAAGTACAACATCATTAGGTCGTTTGTTCAAATGGTATGTAAAAGAATTCACTCCATAATTAAGACGCAATTTTTCAATAATGTCTTCTTCTTTATTATCATATTGAATAACAATTTCAAGGGGTAAACTGTATTTACCCATATTGGTTAGATTTTCAATATTTAGATTTAATATATAAAATGTCTCTTTAGAGAAAACTTTCCAGGTATAATCTATCCTGACTAAACCGCCTTCATTAAAAACCCAATGATTAAAGAAATCACTTAAGTTTTTTCCGGAAAACTCCTCGCAAACTTCTATAAAATTTTGTGTCGAGGCGTTTGAATATTTGTATTTATTATAATACCCCCTGAGAATTGCAAAAAATGAAGAGTCTCCTACTTCGTTTCGAAGCATATGAAGCACCCATGCTCCTTTATTGTAAATTGTAGGACTAAAAAGGTCATCTATCGGGTCGTATAAACGTCCGTTAAAACTCTCACTGACCTTAGAAAGCATTGTTGAGACAAGAGCATTCTTACCGTATAAAAACTCATTGTAAAGTGCTTCTGAATAAGTAGCAAAACCTTCATTCAACCAGATATCTTTCCACGTTTTTGGTCCTACAGAATTACCCCACCAATGATGAGCTAGTTCGTGAACGTATGTATCAGTAAAAAACTTTTTCCCCGAAATAAAATTAGTTCCTATACCCGTTATCGTTTGATGTTCCATTGCTCCATAACGCCAGAGAAACTCTGCTACCCCGTATTTTTCTTTTATGAACGGATATTCTCCAAATAATGATGATAATACTTTCAACATTTGAGGATGATCTTCCCAATCGATTTTTGCCTTTTCATAGTTTTCTGGTAAAGAATAATATTTTATCTGCATGGTATCGTCTGATGCAGTAACATAGTAATCATTAAAATGTACGTAATTAGATGAATAAATACAGATCAAATATGTAGAGATCGGGTAAATTGTTTTCCAATGATAAGAAACTCTGTTTCCTAAAGTATCTATTCCAATTAAAATTCCGTTTGAAACAGATACATTTTGTGAATCAGAAGTAATTTTTATATCAAGTAATGCTTTGTCATCAGGTATATCATTACACGGGAACCAGGTTGAGGCATAATTAGGTTCATTTAATGTATAAACTAACGACCTTCCGTTTATTTCACCGAAAACAAATGATGCAAACCCTAGACGCTTTGGTGTACCCTCATAATTTATTTCTATAACGAATGTATCAATAATTTGATCAAAAGTGTTGATTATTAATGAAGATTTATTATGATAGAACTTGACCTCATTATTGTTAAGGAGAAGTGACTTAATTAGCATATTATCATGGAAATCAAGCTTTATTTGTTTTAAATTATTGTCCGATAACAAACCGGTTATTACTGCTTTCCCTTTAAGGATTTTTTCTGCGGGAAAAAGATCAATAGTCAAATTATAATGGAGAATATCAATAACTCTATCAGAAAATGAAAAATGGTTAGAAGGTAGGACTTCAAATTTTTCATGGCTTTTTTTGATTGTGGATTCCGCCAGATAAAAGCCTGTTAAAAATGCAGCACTCAAAATTAAAGATGCTGTTACTAATTTGATTTTCATTTGTGATAAATAATGTGAAATTTCTATCTGAATTTACAAAGAATTCAAATCAGATTATGGTCATAAATTGAGAATAAACATAATAATGTTTTATAAAAAATAATCTATTTAATATAAACCGACTTAATGTTCACAAATTCACGTATACCGAAATATGATAGTTCTCTCCCATAACCTGATTCTTTAATACCGCCGAACGGTAACCTTGGATCAGATTTAACAAATGAATTCACAAAACAAGCCCCCGCATTGATTTTCGATTTAGCAATCATTTCACCTTTTGAAATATCTTTTGTAAATACTGCGGCACCGAGTCCAAATATAGAATCATTTGCGGTCGCAATTGCTTCATTCTCATCCTTTGCTTTGATTACGGCTGCAACCGGACCGAATAATTCATCATCATAAGCTGGCATTCCTTTGGTAACATCTACCAATATTGAGGGCGGATAATAAGCTCCTTTTCCCATTGGAATTTTTCCGCCGAGAACTAGCTTTGCTCCTTTTGAGATACTTTCAATAACCTGCTGATGTAATTCATCCCTTAAATCTGTTCTTGCCTGGGGACCAATATCATTACTTTCGTCAAATGGATCACCCATCTTTTTCAAATTCATTTTTTTGATAAATTTTTCCAGAAATTCGTCATAAATCTTTTCAACTACAATAAACCGTTTTGCTGCAATACAACTTTGACCTCCGTTAATTAATCGCGAAACGGCACATGAATCGGCTGCTATTTCCAAATCAGCATCTTCTAAAATTACATATGGGTCACTTCCCCCCAATTCCAAAACAGATTTCTTTAATGCTTTTCCGGCTGCCGAAGCAACTGCTTTTCCTGCCGGTGTACTCCCTGTAAGAGTAACGGCTTTAACTTTTGGGTGATTAATTACTTTTTCTACATGCTTTGATGAAATAAGTAGAGTACGAAATAAATACTCCGGAAAACCTGCTCTGCGAAATACATCTTCGATTGCCAAAGCGCAACCGGAAACATTAGAGGAATGTTTCAATAGCCCACCGTTGCCCGCCATTAGTGCTGGTGCTGCAAATCGGAACACCTGCCAGAACGGAAAATTCCAGGGCATCACTGCTAATACAACTCCAAGCGGATTATATGTAATAAAACTTTTACTTGCATCTGTTTCAACTAACTCATCACTTAAAAATGTTTCAGCTTTTTCTGCATAGTAATCGCAAACCCATGCACATTTTTCAACCTCGGCATACGATTGTAGTATGGGTTTCCCCATTTCGATTGTCATTAATTCGGCATATTCTTTTTTATTTTCACGCAGAACAGCAGCCGCTTTCTTCATGAGCAGTGACCTATCCGCGAATGAAGTTACTTTCCAATCTTCATAAGCTTTATCAGTCCTTTCTATTATACTTAATATTTCATTTTCTGTGTGCTCATTATATTCACTAATAATCTCATCAGTAGCCGGATTAATGGAGATTAACATCGTTCACCTCAAACCTTGTTTATATCTTTTTTTATTATAACAATCGTCTTATCATCACCGTAAGTGCCATTTGCATTAAAATGTATCACCGAATTCATTATACTTAAGGCAATTTCCTTAGGTGTTTGATTTCTATGCTTGATTAGAAGTTCTTTAATTTTTTCTTCTCCGAATTGTTCATCCTGCCTATTTGTACATTCAGTCAAACCATCGGAATAAATTAAGAGAACATCACCGGGCTTAAAATTAATATTTTCCGTAGTGTAATTTGCTTTTGGAGCCACACCGAGCACCATTCCGGTCGGATTTAAATACTCAATCTCCGTAGAATTCTTTTTAAGAAACATTGGAGGGTTATGTCCCGCATTTGCATAAAGACACAATCCGTTGTTATCGGTAGAGAGTTCTGCATAAAATAAAGAAGCAAACTTATCATCTTTAAAGATTTTGTTAACAAGTTTGTTTAATTTTTTCATAAAAGGAGTGATTTTTATCTGAAATGTCATAGCCATTCTCAAGGCACCGGAGATATACATTGCTTCTGCTGAAGCAGCTACTCCTTTACTGGCAGCATCTCCTAGAGCAATTCCTAACCTGTCCCCTTCATCTCCTATTTCAAGATAATCGAAAAAATCACCGCCTACTATATCAGCAGGAATTGTTAATCCGTAAAGATTATAGTCATGAAAACTATATTCATGTTCCGGTAGAATACTCTTTTGGAGTTGTCTTGCTTTGTCAAGGTCTGCTTTTAGTGTTTTTTCGCTTGCAGCAGTTCTCCACTGTTTTAGTTTGGAGGTAAGAAAAGTAGCAACGATACTCAGTTCATATTTAAAATCCAGACTTAAATTGGGACTATTAAATGCGAGAAGGTATTCATAGAATGGTTTACCGTCAATTTTTAGCTTCTCCCCTACCCCGGTTGCCGAATATTTGAAAATTCCTTTTTTTCGAAGTTCAATATTCGTTTCATCACTCAAAAAAGTTCTTTCTCTTGCAAATAAATCAAGGACAGGATAATCCTTGAAATAAATTATAAATTTAGGGCTTATCTTTTGCATCTTCCCCTTTTGATAAACCAGTCCATATCCTTTTTTTGAAGGGATTATCTGCCAGATTCTTCCTCCAATAATTTCAATATTTTCGGAAGCGATTAATTCATCAATGACCGAAGAAAGCATTTCATTTTCGGTACTGAATTTTTTTGAAGTTATTTTCTCAATTGTTTGATGCAACCTTTGATAATACATATTTTCTTTCTTTATTACTTTTTTAGCTTCCTGCTTTTCTATTTTTAATTAAAAATAGATATCACTCGGTATAAAACTTTATCATTTTAATTATTGCTTCCTGACATACAGGGCAGTAATTATCCACACTTGCC
>Ga0208244_100936_pt1 | contig 20491 bp, 19 predicted proteins | sample SubbioCR12Aug_5A_FD_184828 | JGI IMG/M metagenome (GOLD analysis project Ga0208244, IMG submission 184828) | Serpentinite rock and fluid subsurface biosphere microbial communities from McLaughlin Reserve, California, USA - CR12Aug_5A (SPAdes) | ecosystem: Environmental > Terrestrial > Deep... | reverse complement strand
GACCCCGCTGTCGGGGCAGGGGCGTTCTTCAGGGCCGGCGTCAAGGTCGCCATAGAGATGGGCCGGAGGATACGGCTCCTCGGAACTGAGCTCGACCCGGGCACCCTACTACAGGCCGAACAGGCGGGGCTGTCCCAGAAGGATCTGGCTGACGTTCAGCTTCGAGACTTCCTCCTGGATCCGCCTCCCGGCCCCTTCCCGGCAATAGTAGCCAACCCTCCATACATTCGACATCACCGGCTGTCGCCCGAAGTCAAAGCAAAGGCCAAGGCGTTCGCCGAGAGGCTTACCGGAACGCCGATCGATGGACGCGCCGGGCTCCACGTCTACTTCCTCCTGCGTGCCCTGGAGCTCTTGCAGCACGGCGGGAGGCTGGCGTTCATCATGCCTGCCGACACGTGCGAGGGAGTCTTCGCACCGCCCCTCTGGAGATGGATCTCAAGGCGCTACCGTCTTGACGCGGTCGTGACATTCGATCCCGCCGCCACACCCTTCCCCGGCGTCGACACGAACCCGGTGGTCTTCTTGATCTCAAGGGAGCCCACCCAGCAGTCCCTCGCGTGGGCGCGCTGCCTTGTAGGGAGTTCGGCATCATTGAAAGGCTGGGCTCTCTCGGGGCTTCCGTGCGTCTCTTATCCTGACCTTGAAGTTGTGTCACGCGATCTCGCAGAGGCGCTATCTACCGGGCTGTCAAGGGTTCCGCAGCACGACGGCCACAGCGGGCTAACTTTGGCCGACGTCGCGACCGTACTCCGGGGAATCGCCACCGGTGCAAACCAGTTCTTCTTCCTGACCGCCAGGCAGGCCGCGGAACTGGGAATACCCGGGGAGTTCCTGAGGCCGGCGATCGGGAGAACGCGAGATGTGCCGGGGGATACCATCGCCGATGACCTCATCCGAGAGCTGGAGGCGAAAGGCCGACCCACCAGACTTCTGTGCCTCGATGGGCGGCCGGTTGGGGCGTTCCCAAAGGAAGTGCAGTCCTACATCGAGCAAGGCGTGCGCATGGGGCTGCCTGAGCGACCGCTTGTCGCTGGTCGGAGACCGTGGTACAAGATGGAAACCAGACGGGTCCCTCCCATCCTCTTCGCGTACCTCGGCAGACGCAACGCGCGGTTTGTATTGAACAAGGCGGGTGTCGTCCCGCTGACGGGTTTTCTCTGCGTGTATCCTCGGGAGGGAACCGCTGAATCCTTGCAGCGGCTCTGGCGGGCACTGACGCACCCGACGACGCTGAGGAACCTCTCCCTGGTCGGGAAGTCCTATGGCTCCGGCGCAATCAAGGTGGAACCGAGGGCGCTGGAGCGGCTTCCCTTCAGCCCCGAAGCCGTGACCGAGGCGGGACTCCAACCGCTGCTGCTCTCGCTGGGTGCTCCGCTAGAGGGTGGCGCGGTCCGCTCCTGACGCCCTCATCCTGACATGACCAGATTCCCGCAGGACGATGCGAACGTGGTGGGAAAAGAACGGCTGACCAGCGAGGGAACACCTCGGGAGCCGCACTCGCTGCCCGTTATCTAGCCCCCAGACGTCACCGTCTCCCCGCCCAGCAGCCACAGGAAAATCGCCGCCGGCACGAAGGGCAGCGCCGGATCGTCGAGGTCCAGATGGTCCCGGGTGACCACGATCCCCTTGCCGAAGGCCCTCCGCATCGGGGCGAGAGAGCGGCGGTCGATGCTCCGCTGGTACTTCACCTCCACAGGAACGCGGCGCTTGATGGCGCCCTCCCCGGCCAGGGCGTCAACCTCCCCACCGGACGCCGAGCGCCAGTAGAAGAGGGCCTGGGGCAGTGCGAACTGCTCGGCGAGAGGGCGCTCCTCGGTCCGAAACAGCGCCATCATGACCGCGTTCTCCACGAGGCCCGGTACGTCCGGGATCAGCCCGACGCGCCGTACCCGTCCCGGCAGGTAGGCGAAAGCCGGGTCAACGGCGATCGATCGTAACGGGAAATACCGCACCATATTGTTCGATACATCTACAATATGCCAGGGTATTTCGTTGGACTGCGGGCCCGGAGTCTACATATCCGGGGTGGGCGAAGCAAGCCGCTGGAGGAGATCGGGGTAGACCTCAGGTCGAGCGAATCATAGCCTGCTGGTTGCGAGGGCCCTGCCCTCCCGCGCCTACCGCCCTGCGCCCAGGAGCGTCATCACCGTGCCCTTTACCCGCACGCGCACGGTCCACTCCTGTTCCCACGCCACCCTCGGGTCGGTCGGCCGCGGCGGGTGCACGAGGTTCACCTCCTGCCCGTACGCGATCATGCGCACCATCGCGCCGTCCGCGCCCGCAAAGATGCCCCTGGGCACCGCGCATTGCGTCGCGGAGGCAGGAAGGAGCACCCTCTCAGTTGTCCATCGCTCTATGTTCGCGGGTGACAGGTAGTCGAACAGGCCCATCCCCGCATCGGGCACCTCGGATGAACTCCAGATGATGAAATCGCTTCCCTTGGCGCCGAACGCGTTGATGAAGTAGGCGCGGGCAGTCTGAATCTGCCCCCATCGCAGAGGGATGCTCGCCTGCGGATCGCCTTGCGCGGACAGGGCGATCGCCGGCATCAGGTCCTGGTTCGGCCCGAGCGCGAATCGCAGTCCCGCGGGAACGCCCTCGCCGGTCACCGCATGGTCTCCCTGTAGAGATGCCCCGTCAGGCAACATTCGGCGGTCACGCTCGTTGGGCCAGATCGAGTAGCCGGGTTGCGCGCGCGCACCGCGCTCCGGGGCGAAGCGGCCCTGCCAGACCGCCGCCCAATCCTGAGGCGTTGCCCTCGCGAAATCCAGCACGCGCGGCTGCCCAGCGCGTACGTCAGCGCCGCAGCCCCAGTAGAACAGCAATCGGCCCTTGGGCTGCTCCACCTCGCCCGGATCGCGGCCCTCGGCTCCACCGGGCGTCGTCGGCTCGGCTCTCACCGGATCCAGCGGCAGGCTGGCGCCCATGCGCATAGCGGCAGGGATGGCTTGGGAAGCCTGCGTGCCCTGGGGGCGCGTGCGGGTGAAGAGCGCCACGTCCATGTAGCGCCCGATCGCGGAGCGCGTGTTACCGAACGCGTTCTGGCCCTGACCGGCGCCGGGCATCGGCACCGGCATCGCTACCCCGGGAAGAGCGAAGGTGTTGGTTGCCACATCAACCCACAATTGCGCGATCGGCGGCCTGACTTCTTGCTGCTGTGCGACGGCCGCGGTAGCCAGGATAAGAAGGGAGACGATGGTCGCGAAAAGGCGTACCGACGATTTGTGCATGTGAGAACCCCCTGCCGGATCTTGACCTTATAACTACGCAGCCCTGCGCGTTATTCCTGTCTCGGGCGCGCCAGAAACCATCGAGGGCGAGCGGTTGCTCCACTCGCCCTCGGTGTGCGTTACTTGGCCTCGGCTCAAACTCTACGCAAAGCGAGCCTCGGTGGGCAGCCACTGGTCGTCAACCTCGGCAAACCTGGCCTCGGTCGGCAGGTACTGGTCGTCGATCTCGGCGAATCTGGCCTCGGTCGGCAGCCACTGGTCGTCAACCTCGGCAAACCTGGCCTCGGTCGGCAGGTACTGGTCGTCAATCTCGGCAAACCTGGCCTCAGTCGGCAGGTACTGGTCGTCGATCTCAGCAAACCTGGCCTCGGTCGGCAGGTACTGGTCGTCAACCTCGGCAAACCTGGCCTCGGTCGGCAGATACTGATCGTCAACCTGCGCGAAGCGAGCTTCAGTCGGCAGCAAGTACGCGGGTCCCACCATGAGCGCAACTCCCGCTACCAGGGCAATCAGGGTCTTCTTCATTTTCGTTTCCTCCTTAGAGTTTATGGCTCAGAATCTCTTCTGATGCCATTACAGCGCTTCCATGCTATCCGTACATCGCACCAATGGCCGGTTGGCAGCTCCGACCTTCGGCGGACCGTCTCGATAGGCCGGAAGGCTGCCTGCGCCCTCGCGGTCATCTCCCTCGCGGTCATCGCCCGGCTGGGTCCCAGCCACCCGGCGGATCGCTGAAACCAGGTCTCCACCGCACTTCTGCTTGACGACGAAAGCCGCTGCCCCGGCCTGCTGGGCGCGCCTGCGGGTGTTGGGGTCGTCGTGAACCGTCAGTATCACTACCCGGGTGTCGGGCGCCGCCTCGCGTATGGCGGCCGCCGCCTCGATACCATCCATGCCGGGCATGCCGACATCCATGATCACCGCGTCGGGCGCCAGGTCGGCAGCCAGGAGCAGTGCGGACGGGCCGTCGGCGGCCTCGCCCACGACTGCGATATCCGGCTCAAGCGCGAGGCGCATCCGCAGCCCCTGCCGGACTCCTTGCTGGTCATCCACTACGAGAAGTCGTATCATGGCTACGTCGAATAATGCGCGCGCCCGGCGCCACCCGCCTCAGACTCCGGGAGTGGACTCTTGTGGGACTTTGAGCGGAGGCGCGCCTCCGCCCGATGTAGGATGCCGGGGCGTACTTCGGACAGGAGAGGGCCGCGATGCCGATCCGAATCCTGATTGCCGATGACCACAGCGTTGTCAGACAGGGCCTGCAGATGTTCCTGGGGCTCGACCCCGAACTCCAGGTGGTGGGAGAAGCCGCGGACGGCGCCGAGGCAGTCCGGATGGCCAGAGAGCTGCTCCCGGACGTCGTGTTGATGGACCTCCTCATGCCGGTCATGGACGGGATTGCAGCCACAGAAGCGATCCGCAAAGAACTGCCCGACGTCGAGGTCATGGCTCTCACCAGCGTCCTCGAGGATGCCAGCGTAGTGGGCGCGGTGCGGGCCGGGGCGATCGGATACATGCTCAAGAACACCGAGGCCGACGAACTGATCCGCGCCATCAAGGCCGCGGCCGAGGGGAGGGTTCAGCTCTCCCCGGAGGCAGCCGCGCGGCTGATGCGCGAGGTACGCGCACCCCAGAGCCCTGAGGCGCTCACCGAGCGCGAGACCGACGTGCTGCGGTTGATGGCCGAGGGGCAGGCGAACAAGCAGATCGCCCGGGCCCTGCACATCGGCGAGAAGACGGTGAAGACGCACGTGAGCAGCATCCTGGCCAAGCTCGGCGTGCAGAGCCGCACGCAGGCTGCGCTCTTCGCCGTCCGGATCGGGTTGGTCTCCATGGATCACCTGGGAGAGGGGACGTGACCGATCGCCTGGCCGCGCTCTTCGATGCGGCCATGGACGGGATCGTGGTCGCCGACGCTACGCGCCGGTGCCTCTATGCCAATCCGGCGGTCTGCCAGACGATCGGCTGCGGCCCTGAGCACATGGTGGGTCGCGACGTGCTGACGCTCTTCCCCACCCCCATCCGTCCCGGCATCCAGGAGGCCATCGAAGCGGCTTTCATGGGACAGGCGCGCCGCCTGATCTCACCGGTATTGCGTATGGATGGCGAGGAGCACCAGATCGAATCCACCGCGTGTCCGATCTCCCTCGACGGGCAGGAGTTAGTCGCGTTCTTCCTGCGCGACGAAACTGCAACCCAGCGTCTGGCCCGTAAGGCGGAGGCCATGGTGCAGATCGTCTCCAGCATGGCGCTGGCCGGATCCCTGGAGGCTACGTTGGACGCGCTGGCGCGCACGGTTGTACGCGCGACCGGCGGCATGGCCTGCGGCGTCGTCCTGATGGACGATGATCTGAAAAGGGCTCTCATGACGGGAACGTATGGCCTCTCGCCCCAGCACATTGCCGGAATGCGCGCCGCGGTTCGTGCCGGGGCTCCTCCGCCGGGCCTACAGGCGGTGGCGGAGAAGCAGCCGGTGGTGCGGCTCAATGCCCGCAACGAGATGCTGGCCGATCAACGTTACGCCCCTGTTCACGACGCCGCGCGCAGGGCGGCGTGGGACGCGATCGTCTCCGTGCCGCTGCGGTACTGGGGGCGCGTGATCGGGGCGCTGAACATGTTCTATCCTAGTGGCCGGATCCCCGGACAGTCGGAGGTGGACTTCCTAACCGCCATCGCGGACCAGGCGGCGGTCGCCGCTGAGAACGCCCGTCTATTCGTGGAGGCTCGGGACAAGGCGGCGCTGGAGGAGCGGCAACGGCTGGCCCGTGAACTGCACGACTCCGTGTCTCAAGCGCTCTATGGCATCGCACTGGGCGCCCGCACGGCGCAGACGTGGCTGGAGCGCGATCCGGCCAAAGCCGCTGAGCCGATTGGCTACGTGCTGTCGCTTGCGGAGGCCGGCCTGACCGAGATGCGCGCGCTGATCTTCGAGTTACGCCCTGAGTCGCTCGAGGCCGAAGGGCTCGTGGCGGTCCTGAACAGACTGGTGGAAGCTATCCGTGCCCGCCACGGACTTGATGCCCATGCCGCCTTGCCCGAGGAGCCCGACGCTCCCCTCGAAGTCAAGGAGGCGATCTACAGGATCGTCCAGGAAGGACTACACAACATAGTCAAGCACGCGAAGGCCACCAAGGTGGATCTCCGGCTAAACCGCGACGACGAGGGATTCTGGGTCGAGTTGACCGATGACGGCAAGGGATTCGACGCGGAGGGGACGTTCCCCGGACACCTCGGTCTGCGCTCAATGCGCGAGCGAGCCGAGCACCTGGGAGGCTCCATGGAGATTTCAAGTGCTCCAGGGGATGGGACGCGCGTTCGCTTCCGAATCCCCCTTGCAGGCCGCGATTCGCGCCTCGTGGCTCCCTAGCACCTGAGCTGATAGTATGCGGAAGAGGTGACGCATCCATGGAGATCTTCCGACCCGAGGACGTCCCAGCCGAAGAGCCCGAGAACCTGCCCGGGGTCAAGATCCGCTGGGTCATAGATAAGAAGCGCGGCGCGGAGAACTTCGCCATGCGCGTCTTCGAGGTCGCGCCCGGCGCGGAGACGCCACTGCACGACCACTGGTACGAGCAGGAGATGTACCTCCTCGGCGGCCGCGGCGTGATGGTGGGCGAGCAGGGCGAGTGGACATTGGAACCCGGCATGGTGATGTGGGTTCCGCCCCACGAGCGGCATCAGATTAAGAATACCGGCGCGGAGCCTCTCAAGTTCATCTGCTGCGTCCCTCAGAAGAAGCCGAACCCGGAGGCTCTGTAGCAGGCTCAGCAGCCGCCGCCTTCGCGCGCTCCAGCGCCGCCTCTGCCTCCCGCACCTCCAACGCGGCCGGCCGCCACGTGCCGTAGCGCACCCGCTCGTATGCCGCAGTGAGCAACTCCACCTCGGCTTCGGCCTCGCGCAGCACCCCGCGCAGCCGCGGTTCGTGCTCGCGCGGCGTCGCCCAGGCATGGCGCGGCGCACCCAGACCGGCGCCGAGGCCGAGCAGCTCTCGGTAGATCCGCCGGATCGCTCCAACCGCCGGCGCGGTCGGCCCGTCGTCATCCTCCTGCCGGCGTCCCAGCCGCGGCAGCCGGCCGGCCAGAGATCGCAGCGCTTCACGCACCGACCATACCGACTCGTGATCGTCCTCGTCGGGCCGGCGCTCGCGCCGCCGCCGTAGCACGACAGCCAGAGCCATGCCGGCGACCAGGATCGCGATCACGGCCAGCACCATGCCCCACCGCGCGCCCGAGACCACCTGGGGGTGCATCTCGATCTCCCGCAGGCGGCGGAGCAGGTCGTCGAAGACCGTGGTGGCCGGGCCGATCTCAGGCATCTCGCGGCGCGGCAGGCGCGAGAGGATCGCGATGAGCACCCTCACGACAAGGCCCGCCACAACGAACAGCACCACGAAAAGCGCCTCTACCACGGGCAGTAGGGGTCGGAGCACGACACCGAGATACTTGAAGACATCAGCGGTGGCCAGCCCGGCCATCATGCCCGCCGCCAGCATTATCAGGCCGACAACACCTGTGATCAGCAGCACCCAGGCCCTCCCGGGAATCTGGCTGCGCTCGTCCGGCCGGCTTTGCTCCCAGATCGCCGCCAATCGTGCCAGCGCCAGCGCCGAGAGCCCCAGGAAGAAGAACGCCAGCATCATCGGCGGCATCTCGGGCCCGGCGGCCTCAAATCCCCGCGCGTCGGCATAGACCACGGCGGCCGCAAGGTAGACGACGACCATACCTACACCGGTCTTGTACGCCTCCTCGATCTCGATGGCGCCTACGTGACGCGCGCCCAGCACCAGTCCGCGCCACCACAGGCACGCGGCGGCAAGCGCGGCGAGTACGGGTTTGGGAACCTCCGGCAGGGCATCGTGGGCGGCCTGGAGCAGGGTTGCCACCCAGGTGGGATGCCATAGTGGAAGGTGGGAGTAGTACTGCTCGTGGATGGCCGCAAACCCCAGAACGGCCCCGACGCCGACCAGCAGGATGCGCGCATGCCTCAGCGAATCGCCGCCGCCCGCGGGCCGCGGCAGTCCGCCCCGGTCCACGATCTGCCGTACCGCCACCTGCGCGCCCACCACCAGTAGGAACGCCCACCCCGCTGTCAGCAGGGGACCGGTGGCGCCGTAGAAGCCCCCACCGATCACGACGAGCCATGGATAGAGCCAGCAGAACTCCATCACCACGCGTGCGACAGGCAGCAGCCGGCCCACTCCCTCCCAAAACCCGTCGGGATGACGGTGCGCACCGCGGTGCTCCGCCGCGCCGGGGGGGCTCTCAGACGAGCCGGATCTCGTCCATCGCACGCCAGCCCGCCTCCCCTCTCACGCGATGCGTGGGAATGCCGAGTACCGGATCGGCCACGCGGTCGCCGATGAGCACCAAGACCGCGCTGTGCCCTGCCTCCTGGAACCGCGCGATGCCGGCCAGCAGAGGCGTATCCACGACCGCGGTCACTATCACCCCGGTCGTGCCCCACGGAAGCGTCCCTGCCTCGAGCGCCATCAGGTCGCCCAACGGCATTACGGGCGTGGAAAACACCTTGGCCAGCGCCTCCAGGATCGCCGTGAGGTGCGCCGCGCCCAGCGCCGGCGCCAGCCGCACGCGCCGCAGTCCCTCGGGCAGGTATCCGTTTGCGTGCAGCCCGACGGGGATCCCCTGCTCCTCCGCCCAGGCCGCAAGCGACGCCGCGACCATGATGTTGAGCTCCAGCAGCGGGCGGATGAAGCCCCGGTACTCGGCGTACTCGCCCAGGGTGTCCATGTTGAGCAGGATCGCCAGCCGCTGCGTCGTGGTGGACTCGTACTGCCGCGTCTGCAGGCGGCCGGTGCGCGCGGTGGCCTTCCAGTGGACGCGGCGGACGGGATCGGTGGTCTGGTAGATGCGCACTCCGATGGTGCGGGTCGGGTCCTCAAGCAGAGGACGCGGCGCGCGGTGGTCGCCGATCGGATGAAGCGCGGGAATCCCAAACGCCTCCAGCGGCACGATCTTGGGATAGACAATCAGGAAGTCGGCGCCCTCTTGGGTGCGGCCCTGCGAGGTGAGCCCGAACAGATCGCCCGAGCGCAACCGCGCCGGTCCCAGCGGGAAGTACCCGCGAGCCATGCAGGTGATGGTGACGCGCCGGCGCACGCGCTCGTACCACCGCAGCGAGAACAGGTGCGCCAGGTGCTGACGGCGCTGGCGCAGGCTGGGGATTATGCGGCCGCGTCTGGGCACGACGTCTTCCGGCAGTTCGTCGGTGACCTCGAGCCAGGCGAGAGGGATCGGTTTGCGGTTGGTGACCTCCAGCGTTAGGGTGATCTCTTCGCCTTGGAACGCCCTGCGCGGCGCGAACGATCGGCGGAACGCCACGCTGTGGAGGCAGTACCGGTGCGACAGGTAGGAGGTCCCGGCGCCCAGCAGTACGACCAGACCAACCAGGAACGGCCCTCCGCTGTGCGCGGCCAGGCCGAGGATGAGCAGCAGGCCCCCTACTATCAGCCACCCCTGCGAGAACATCTGTGCCTATCCCGCGGCAGGCGCCGTGTCGCTACGGCCGTGCTTCGCGCTCCACGGGCGCCGGGACGCTGCGCAGCACCTCGTCCGCGACCTCGCGCGCGGTCCGGTCGCGCAGCCGCGCGCCACTGCCCAGGATCAGGCGGTGGGCCAGCACCGGCGGCGCCATGGCCTTCACGTCGTCGGGCAGCACGAACTCTCGACCCCGAACCGCCGCAAGCGCCTGCGCGGAGTGATGGAGCCCCTGGCTGCCGCGCGGGCTCATCCCCAACTCAACCTCGGGATGCGTCCGCGTCGCCCGGGCGATGGCGACGATGTAGGCTTCCACCGCCGGGCTGACGTACACGGCGCGGACCGCCTCCGCCATCTCCAGCACTACGTCGGGAGTCGTCACCGGCTCAAGATCTTCCAGCGGCCGGCCGGTCCTGTAGCGCCGCAGGATCTCCTGCTCGTCCTCTGCCGACGGATAGCCCAGCGCCAGGCGAAGCAAGAACCGGTCGAGCTGCGCCTCAGGAAGCGGGAACGTGCCCTGCAGCTCCACCGGGTTCTGGGTGGCCAGCACCACGAACGGCCGCGGCAGCAGCAGCGTCTGCCCCTCGACCGTGACCTGCCGCTCTTCCATGCTTTCCAGCAGCGCCGACTGGGTGCGGGGCGTGGCGCGGTTGATCTCATCGGCCAGCACGATCTGGGCGAAGACCGGGCCCGGCCTAAACTCAAAGGTCGCCGTCTTCTGGTTGAAGAACTCCAGTCCTGTGATGTCCGAAGGCAGCAGGTCCGGGGTGCACTGGATGCGCCGGAACGAGCATCCCAGCGAGCGGGCCAGGGCCTTGGCCAGCATCGTCTTGCCGATGCCCGGGACGTCCTCGATGAGTACGTGCCCCTCGCAGAGCACCGCGACCAGCGCCTGCTCGATGACGTCGGGCTTGCCGACGATCACCCGCTCGACGTTGGTGCGCACACGGCGCGCCAGCGTCGCGACCGAGGCGATTCCAGCGGCGGCCGGAGCGTCCATGGGGCGGCCTTCGGCACAGCCCGGGGCGGCCCCTCCTAGAGGATGATTTGAGCGGCGGGTGTCGAACAGTCGAACAGTGAACCGGAGGAGCCCATGAACCGCGAGTACCACCACTGGATCAGCCCCACCCTGGGCCGGACCATGGAGACGCTTGTCTTCGGTACTGCCGGTGCGCCGGTGCTGGTCTTCCCTACCACAATGGGCCGGTTCTACCAGTACGAGGACTTCGGCATGGTGGAGGCGCTGGAGCCGAAACTGGATGCCGGCCTGATCCAGCTCTTCTGTCCGGACAGCGTGGACGCGGAGTCGTGGTACAACCGGGCGGTGCCGCCGCGCCAGAGGATACTCCGGCACCTGGACTACGAACGGTACATCCTGGGCGAGTACCTCCCGTTCATCCGGAAGCGCAACCCCGGACCGCTGCTCGTCACGGGCACCTCTTTCGGCGCCTACCACGCCGTCAACCTGGCATTCCGCCATCCGAGTCTGGCCACCAAGCTGGTGGCGCTGTCCGGCCGGTACGACATCAAGGGGTTTCTCGACGGCTATAACGACGATGACGTCTACTACAACTGCCCGCTGGACTTTCTCCCAAACCTGACCGACGAGACCTACCTGCGTCCGATGCGTCGGATGCAGATAGTGCTGCTCTCCGGCGAGAACGACATCGCCCTGGCGTCCACCCGCGCACTCTCCGAAACGCTCGACGCGAAGGGCGTGGAACATCAACTGGCCGTATGGTGGGAACGCACGCACGACTGGCCGCTCTGGCGGGAGGCGATCCCGCACTACCTGTAGCGGCAGGAGGCCTGCGCATGAACCAGACACGCAAGATCGGTTTGCTGGTCGGTCACGAGGAGTCGTTTCCTGCGGCGCTGATCGAGCAAATAGACCGGCGCGGCGCCGACGGCGTGACCGCGGAGTTGTGCTGCCTGGGCGGAACGCGCCTGGACGACCCGCGGCAGTACGCGGTCATGATCGATCGGATCTCGCACGAGGTCCCCTACTATCGCACCCACCTCAAGTACGCGGCGCTGGCAGGCACGGCGGTCATAAACAACCCATTCTGGTGGTCGGCCTCTGAGAAGTTCTTCGGCACCGCGCTGCTGGCGCGCCTGGGGATTGCGGTGCCGCGGACCGTGGTGCTGCCCAACAAGGCCTATGCCCAGGACGTGGCGCCGGAATCGCTGCGGAACTTGATGTACCCGATTCCCTGGGCGCAGATCGTCGAGTACGTGGGCTTCCCTGCCGTGCTGAAACCCAACACCGCGGGGGGGTTCAAGCAGGTCTTCAAGGTCCACTCCCTCGAGGAGCTGTGGCGGTGCTACGACCAGAGCGGCCCCCATACGATGATCCTGCAGGAGTACGTGGAGTTTGACCACTATGTACGGTGCATCTGCGTCGGCCGGCGCGAGATCATGCCCATCCGGTGGGATCCGCGCCTCTACTGGACAGAACGGTACATCGTGGACCACCAGCACCTCACGCCGGAACTGGGCGCACGGGTGGTGCGCGACGCGCGCCTGATCTGCGACGTTCTCGGCCTGGATATGAACACCGTCGAGTTCGCGATACGGGACAACGTGCCGTACGCGATCGACTTCATAAACCCCGCGCCGGACCTCGAGCGCGCCCGCATCCGGGACGTCTATTTCGAGTGGGTTGTCGAGAAGATGGCCGATCTGGCGATCGCCTACGCGCTGGGGGCCGAGCGGCCGCCTGGGCGGCTGCGATGGGACCGGTTCCTCCGCGAGGCCGGAATCGAGGAGTGACGCGACCGCTACGGCGCACGGCGCTGGCGCTCCTGGCGGCGCTGGCGCTCCTGGCGGCGCTGGCGCTGCTGGCGACGCCGGCGCTGTGGACCGCTTACTCTGCCGCCCCCGGCACCGCGACCGCTGCGGCGGCAGGATCTACCCGTCCCTGGGCCCGTGCGATCGAAACCTTCCCCATCTACAGCCGCACGGTGACCTCCGAGGCGCTACGTGCCGGCGCGATCGATGAGACGGTCTTCATCCGCGCTGAGGTGGCGAAGCTCTCCTTTGATAACCAGGGATTGACCGGTGTCACGGTCGCGATCAACGGCCATGAGCTGCCGCTGGAGGACAGGCCGGGAGCGGTTCTTGACCTCAGCGGCCTGGTCCGGTGGGGACCGAACCGGATCCGCATCGCGGCGCGCGCTCCGCCCGGCGCCTCCGCCACCATCGGAATTGAGATCCCTCGGTTCATCAGCGCGGTGTTCCTGCACACCAATGACATACACGGCGCGCTGGACGGGCTGGCAGCGCAGGCCGCGGAGATCCGTCGGGTCCGCGCGGCGCACTCGAACGTCTATTTCGTCGTCGCCGGGGACGTCTTCTCCGGTAATCCTGTCGCTGACCTGAACGCCGGCCGGCCCGTGATCGAGGCGCTCAACGCGATGGGCGTCGCCGCGCTGGCCACCGGCAACCACGAGTTCGATCACGGACCGGCCGAGACCCAGCTTCGCAGAAGCGAGTCGGCCTTCCCCTGGCTGGGCGCCAACATCCGGGTCGTCAACCGCACGGCGACGCCCATAGCGCCCTTCGATCCCTATCTGATACTGGTGACCGACCTGGGGCAGCGCATCGCCCTCTTCGGCCTCACCGAGACGCCGCCGTCCACGCGCCGGCAGAACGTCGTCGGCCTGGAGTTCCTCGATCCGGTAACGCTCGCGCGCGTCATGGCCGCGCAGCTACGGCAGCAGGCAGACCTGGTGGTGGCCGTCACGCATCTGGGCGTGGAGGTGGACCGGGAGGTCGCCCGGGCCGCCGGCGACCTCGACCTCATCATTGGCGGGCACTCTCACACCGTGCTGCGCGCGCCCGTGATCGAGAACAGGGTGCCGATCGTGCAGGCCGGCGCCAACAGCCTTTTCCTGGGACAGGTGGAGCTGGTTCGGGATCTGTCCGCCCGGCGCAACAGCGTGTCCGCCAGGTTGACCGAGACCCGCGCCCTGCGGGACGAGGACGCGGCGGTGCGCGCCATCGTGGAGCGATGGAACGCCCGGATGGTCGCTGCGCTCGACCGACGGATCGGGCACGCCGCGACCCCGCTGGCCCGTGAGAACCTCACCACCCAGGACGTCGGCCTCGGAAACCTGATCGCCGACGCTACCCGCGCGCCCTTCGAACGGGCCGATGTGGGATTGATGAACAATGGCGGCATCCGTGCCCCGATCCCGGCCGGGCCGATCACGCTGCGCAGCCTCTACGGCGTAATGCCGTTTGCCAACTACTTCATGCTCTTCGAGGTCACCGGAGATCAACTGCGCGAGGTCATGCGCACCTCGTACTCGCGGCGCAACCAGGTGGACCTCCAGGTATCGGGGATGACCATCCGGTACCTGGTGGACGCGGAGCGCCGTCTGCTCGACGCCGAGATCACCGTGGCCGGCCGTCCGTTGGATCCCTCGCGGCGGTATCGCGTGGCCGTCAACGACTACATGGGCACCGGCGGAGGAGGGTATCCCTTCCCGGCGTTCGGCCCTCCGGTTGACACCTCGTCCGGCACCGATGTCCTGGAACTCGCGGCGTTTATCGAGAAGACGCTGCGGGGCATGGTCAACTACCAGCCCACGGAGGGCCGTATCCGCGTGGAGGTCAGGCGGTAGGGCGTGAGGAGCCGGTGCCCACACAGCGGCTGACAGTACAGGTCAACAACACTCCCGTGGCGTTATGGCAGGGTGCACATGTCAAGGACGCCCTGATCAGCGCCACAGGCGATCGCGCGCTGGTCAGACAGGTGGAATCCGGCACCCACATGGTCGTGGACGAGAACGTCGGGGCCGAGGTGGGTCTGGGCGGCGCGTTGTACGCCGGGCAGCGGCTGCGTGTAGATGCCCGCCGGTAGCAGTCCTTCTAAGATGGAGGGTTCCCGCCGCTCACCGGAATCACCCGCGGCCTGTACCCGATCACATCCAGGGGTGTCCTCCCGGCGTAGCCCGGGGCGGCCTTGCCCGAGTAGTAGAGTGAGGTGACCAGGCCCTTGAGCCCTATCTCGATCATCCGCAGCGTCGCGCCCAGGGGCCCCCTCCAGCGCTGACCGGCTCGGGCCAGGGCCAGGATGAACCGGATGCCGGAGGTCGGCTTGATGGATAGTATCCGCAGCAACAGCCGGATGTCGGCGACATCTCCTGGGGGCATGTAACGGAGCATGTCGTCCACGTAGCGGACGCACCCGGTGGCGGAGAAGGCCGGCAAAGGCCCGCAGGCCGGAGCCACTATGTCGCCCACCCTCTCCAGGGCCCGTACCTCCCGCGGCGTGAGGATCGCGGAGGGCGCCTCCGCAGGCGGTGTGCGCGTAGGATCGGAGATCACCTTGTCACCCCTTGAGGATCTCTTCGCTCGCCCTGTGACTGAGCGCCATGATCGTCAGCGCAGGATTGATCCCTGGCGCGGCCGGGAAGATGCTCGAGTCGGCGGCGTAGATGTTGGGGAAGCCGTGGAGGTTGAACCGATCGCCGACCGCGGAGCGCTGCGCGTCCCGGCCGATCGCCAGCCCTCCCATCAGGTGCAGCCCGAAGCTCATCGGGCAGTGCAGGATGGTCCGGGCGCCCACGCTCTCGAGGATCTCGCTGACCGCGAGCAGCCCTGCCTTTCCGCGCCGGACGTCTTCGCCCTCCAGTCGCTTCGCTATCTGGAGCCTGCCCCGGGCATCCACGGTGATCCTGCCGGGAACCGTGTCCTGCACGGACACTTCGACCGACGCCAAATGCCGGTAGCGCAGCATGAACGCCTGGAGGCGCGCGCCGAACCCCGGATAGAGCATTGCCACGGAGGTCGGCGGGGCGAAGACGTTCTCAAGCTTGAACCCTGCCTTCCTGAACCGCGGATCGTCGGACTTACAGGCCTGGAAGGCGCCCTTGTGGGCGTCCACCGGCTCGTCGAACTCGGCGAAGGTCATCAACTGCGGGTGGCAGTAGAATCCTCGGCCCAGTGACGGCAGGCGCTTCTCGAACCCAGAGCGCAGCAGGAGGCGCGCGTTGCCCAGCGCGCCGGCCGCAAGGACAACCCTGGGGGCGCGGACTTCCTCGGGCCGGCCGTGAGAGGTTCCGGACAACCGCACCCCGTCAGGGAAAGGCTCGATGTGCTCGGCCTGAAACCCTGCCCGCACCTGCAGCCCCAGCGCCTGAGCCCATCGGATGAATGTAATGAGGGTGCTCTGCTTAGAGTCGCGCCGGCACCCGTTCAGGCAGGCGATGCAGTCGTTCCCCTCCTCTATCGCGCAGTCGGTCTCCCCGCGGCGCAGCGGCACCCACCTGTATCCCCGCTTCTCGCAGCCGTCCACGAACAGGCGGGCGTTGCGGTTGTGTTGGGTCGCGGGGATCTCACTGATGTTGAGGCGGCCCTCGACCTCCGCGTAGTGCGGGGCCATCTCCTCGCCCGACAGGAACCCGATCCCGGACGCCGCCTGCCAGGCCGCCCAGGCGTGCTCATCGAAGCGGTCGAGCAGGCACTGGTTGACGACCGAGGTGCCGCCCAGGCAGCGGGCGCGCAGGAACGCCATCTCCGCTGTGGTGCTCAGCTCGAGCCCGCCCCCCCAAAACATCCTGGCGGAGCCGTCCATGTCGTTATCGGGGAAGGTATCCGCGCCGTAGGCGTCGCCGGCCTCCAGCAGCAGGCACCGCATGCCCCCGGCGGTCAGGTAGTAGGCGAGGGCCCCTCCGGAGGTCCCGGAGCCGACTATGACGCAGTCAAACTGGCCGCTCACGGCCGGAACGCCGGCACGCGCGCCGCCACCCAGCGGGCGCCGAGCGCCGCAAACGGCAAAACGATGAGCAGCGGGGCAGGGGTCAGCGGCCAGAACGCGCCGGTCTGCAGCACGTCGAGATAGTACTTGAAGCCAATGGCCAAATCGGGCAGGTACCAGGCGAAGCTGACGTTGTAGAGGACGTAGAAGATCCCGATCTGGAACGCCAGCCACCAGGCAACCATGAACGCCATGGTGACCGTGTTGACCGCGGCTGCCAGGGGTCTCGCGCGGCGACTGAGCGCGCCTACGACGATAGCGGCAAGGAGCAGCGCGATCATCGCGTCCACGGTGCGCTCCGTGAAGAACCGCATTATCTGTTCCTCTGTGTTGAAGGCGCTCAACGACCAAGTGTGGCCGCGACCGAAGTACAGGCCTTGATAGATCAGGGTGTATACGGCCGTGCCGGCCAGCGGCGCGCGCCAGTCCCAACGGTTTCTGACTACGCCGGCCATGTAGGCCGCGAACGCCAGCATGGCCAGCAGCACGATGGGCAACCGTATCAACCGTTCACGTGTCAGGCGAGCGGCTTTGGCCGAGGCGGCCTGCTTCCAAGTGGCCTCTGTGTCCGCGACCGCGGACTGGTATGCCGCCTCGGTCTGACCGGCGGCAAGGGCCTCTCTGGCCTGGTCCAGTTGCAGGTGGGCGAACGGGGCCGCGCCGATCACCCGCGCGTACTGAGCATAGCGTTCGCGCAACTGCGCCGCGGCGTCCACGGCGCGTCGGGCGCGCAGGCCCTCCGGCAGGCTGAGCATGTCGAATAGCGGCCGACCCTGGTTGTGCGTGGGGATGCTCGTCCCCAGGAGCACTGCCACGGTGGGCGCGATGTCCGCCTGGGTCGCTTCCGCGTATCGGCCCGCCCTGATACCGGCTCCCGCGGCCACCAGCGGCACGGCGAGCACCTCCGGCTCCCATCCGCCGTGCCCGCCGCGGTCCAGCATGCCGTGGTCTCCGGTGACCAGTATGGCGGTGTCGCGCAGGTCGAGCACGGCTGCCAGGCGACCGATGCGCGCATCAGTCGTGGCGATCGCGTCCGCGTACTCTCGACTGGCCGCGCCTCGGGCGTGCCCGGCGTTGTCCGGCTCGGCCAGGTGAACGAGCAACAGATCCGGCTTCTTCTCGGCCAGGACGCGCAGCGCCGTCGCCTCTATCTGATCGTCCTGCCGGCGCACTCCCTGCAGGTCGGAGTACGGGTCGCGCGGTCCCTCGACCCCAACGTTGACGTCAACCCCGCGGGCGTAGAGCTGCGGCCACCCGGATCCCGCGCCCACGATTGCCGTGGTGAGCCCCTTGCGCTTGGCCGCCTCGAAGATCGTGTCCACCGGGATGTCGCGCTTGTAGAAGTTGGTCGTGACTCCGCTCTGTTCTTGCCATGCGCCGGTGCCGATGACTGTCCAGGAAGGATACGAGAGCGAAGGCTGGCTGGTGCGCGCGGTACGCTCTGCTCCGATCTCGCGCAACCTGTTGAGGGCAGGCAGGGTGCGCGAGGCGTCGGCGCGCAGGGCGTCCACCACTACAACTACCACCCGGCGGGAGACCGCGTCGCCTTCCTGGCCCGGTGCAATGGCGCTCGTGTAGGGACTCTGGTATCCGGCGACAGCGTCCCAGGAGTAGCGGGTGAGCTGCGGCGCGCCCAGGCGCGCCCACGCAAGCAGGACGATCGGGACGAGCAGCAGGTGTGCGATCTCTCTTCGCACGGTCGCCTCCTCTTGTCGTTATCGAGTTGTCGGTCTCGCTCCCAGCCGGTCCTACGCGGGCGGCATCACAACGGGCACCGGCCGTATCCCCTGTAAGTGAGTGCCCGCTGCTCGATGCGGTCTCCGCGGACGAACAGGTACTCGTTGAAGTGCTCGGCAGGCTCGCCTGCCTTGGCGTGCCGAAAGAAGACCGGGTCGCCCAGACCCAGCGTCACTCCCCTCGGGAGGCGCAGGGGGGTCTGCACCTCCCCGGCGCCCTCAAAAGGCAGGAGCTTCATCCCCAGGGGCAATGCAGGTAGGGGCAGCCTGTCCCATCCGGCCTCGCCCGAGGCGATGTAGCCGCCGCCGTGGCAGGTGACGATCCGCGGGTCCGACCGGCGCACCACTTGCAGGGCGAAGAACAGCGCCGGAACCAGATCGAGCCGCGGATAGTAGTCAAACAGGTGGCCGGCCAGGAAGCCCGATCCCGCTGTGACCTCGGTCACGGGGGCCTCTGTCACGGTGGAGAACAAACTCCCGGTCCCGCCCCCATTGAAGACCTCGATCCGTATCCCCCGGTCGGCGAGCAGGCCGGCGATGCGCGCCCGCGTTTCAGCCACGCGCGGCACCGAAAGCCGCTTGATCAGCCGCCTGGCGGGATTGAGCAGGGGCGAGTGAGGATTGGCCTCGCCCACACCCGCGATCTGGCCTTCGTAGCCCATCACACCCTTCAACGACAGGTTGGGAAACGCCGGCACGCGCTCCGCCATCTCCACGACCTCCTCCGGAGTGCGCAGCGGGCTGCGCCGCACCCCCAGGTGCAACATCCCTCCCAGCGGCCGGTACGAGAGATCCACCTCGACCACGACTGGGATGGTGCTCTGCACATCCCTGGCAGCGCTGTCGGCCCGCTCCAGGTGCTCCACGCAGTCCACGACGATCGCAGCGCGGGGACGCTCCCGGTTGACCGCCGCCAGGAGCCGCATGTCAGAGTCCTGGACCGTGGGGTAGGCCACCAGGAGATCGTCGAAGCCCTGCTCGAGCAGGAGCGCGGCCTCTTCCACCGCGTAAGACATCAGCCCGCGGATAGTGCCCATTCCGCGATCTAGAATGTATCGGATCAGAGCCGGGCAGCGCACGGACTTGGTGGCCAGCCGGAGCGTCTTGCCCGCCCGCCGCACCGGCGCAACCAGCGTCTCTATGTTGCGGTCCACCGCGTCCATGTCCACCAGCGCGAGCGGCAGTCGCTCGCCGTGGATTGCCTGGGAGTATCTCTGATATAGGCCGGCGTCAGGCGTGGGCACGGGTTTCCACCCGCTACCAGTTTCCCGTCTCCATGCGGTTCTCCTCTCGTGGCCGATGGGCCTGTTCTCCGTGCGCTTTTCGCCGCAGAATAGGAGGGGGGAAGGGGTGCGACGACCGTGAGGATCACGTGGCGAAGCGAGGGATTGAGCCTTGCGCTCATCGCGGCCATGCTGGTGCTGGCAGGACTGACCTGGGGCGCAGCCCCGGAGCGGCTGCCGGTTCACTGGGACATAAAGGGGACGCCCGACCGGTTCGGCGGCAAGGTAGAGGGGCTTCTTGCCATCCCAGCAACCGCGGTGGGCATCTACGTCCTGATGCTCGTCCTGCCTCGCTTCGATCCCCGGCGCAGGCACTACGAGCTCTTTGCCGGTGTCTACAACCTCATCCGAACGCTGCTGGTCGCGTTTCTGTTCGCCCTGTACCTGGTAGTCGTACTGTGGGCGCGCGGAATCCCGGTCCGCGTGGAGAGGATCGCGCCCCTGCTGGTCGGCGCGCTTCTCATCGTGCTGGGGAGCTACATGGGCAAACTGCGCTCGACATGGTTCGTGGGAATCCGCACGCCGTGGACGCTTTCCAGCGAGGAGTCGTGGGACAAGACCCACCGGCTGGGGGGAAAGGTGTTCATCTTTGCCGGCGCGGCGTCAATTCTGGCAGGGCTACTGCGCTCGGAGTACGCGGTGTGGGCGATGATCGCGCTTCTGGTAGTGGGAATGCTCGCTCTGACGGTCTTCTCGTACATCTGGTGGAAGCGCGACCCGAACCGGCAGGAAATCCCGTGACAGGGAGGGGGCTGCCATGCGCGAGGGCAGGATGTGGATCGGCGGCGAGTGGTCCGAGAGCGGAAGCTGGGCAGTAGGCCAGGACCCCCGCATCGGTGAGGACGCCTATCGGTACGCGGTAGCCGGGCCGGATGATGTCCGGAAGGCGGTGGATGCCGGCCGCCGGGCCCAACCGTCCTGGGCAGAGAGCCCCTGGTCCGTCCGGCGCGGCGTGCTGCGGCGCGTCCTGCACCTGATG
>Ga0208244_100935_pt1 | contig 20500 bp, 18 predicted proteins | sample SubbioCR12Aug_5A_FD_184828 | JGI IMG/M metagenome (GOLD analysis project Ga0208244, IMG submission 184828) | Serpentinite rock and fluid subsurface biosphere microbial communities from McLaughlin Reserve, California, USA - CR12Aug_5A (SPAdes) | ecosystem: Environmental > Terrestrial > Deep... | reverse complement strand
CAGCGTCTTCTGCTCAAAATCCCGCTCACCCATTGGGTGACCCTCCTCTTCAGCCGTTATCCCGCTCCAGCATTGAGTTTGCAGCAGTTTTTACAGGTTCAACTGAGGAAAATAGGTTGATGCCGATGCACGCGACGATGCGATCGGGGGCGTTGATGTAACAGTTGCCGGCATCGACCAGCACTGCCTCGCCGAGAATGCGGTTGCCATTGTCGTCGGCCGCCACGGTGTCGGCCAGCGCCGACCAGGAACCAATGTCGCTCCAGTCGAAGCTAACGGGAACCATGGCCACGCGCCCGGCCTTCTCCATGACGGCGTAATCAATGGAGATGTCGGGAACGCGGCCGAAGGTTTCCGCATCCAGCGTGACCGGCGGTTGCGCGCTGTCGGTGGCGGCCCAGCAGTCGGCCACCGCGTTGGCCGTCTCCGGCGCATATACGGCCAGGGCATTGAGAATGTCGCCGACCCGGAAACAGAACATGCCAGAATTCCAGAAATGGTGGCCCGAGCTTGCATACTCCCGCGCCTGCTCCACGGGTGGTTTCTCGATGAAACGGGCCACCGCTCGCGCCGGGGGAGCAGCGTCCAGGGCCGGCCCCGCCTCGATGTAGCCGAAACCGGTTTCGGGCGCGGTCGGCGGGATGCCGAAGGTGACCAGCCAGCCCTGTTCGGCCAGGCCGCGGGCGCAGTCGACCGCGGCGGCGAAGGCCGCCGTGTCGGCAATCAGGTGGTCGGCCGGCAGCACCAGCATCACGGTCTCGTCGCCATATTGTTGGCGCAGGGCCAGCGCCGCCGCGGCGATGGCCGGCGCGGTGTTGCGTCCCGCCGGTTCCAGCAGATAATCCAGCCGCACCGACGGGGTGCAATCGATGCCGGCGTACTCGTCGCGGGTCAGGAAATAATGGTCGCGGTTGGTGACCGTCAGCACCGACCCCTTGCCAGTAGTGGCCACGGCCGCCGCGCGCAGCAGCGTCTTTTGCAACAGGCTCTGACCGTCCGGCAGCTTGATGAAGGGCTTGGGATGGCCGGCCCGCGACACGGGCCAAAGGCGGGTGCCGGCGCCGCCGGAGAGGATGATGGGGATCAGCATGGGAATGGGAACCTCGCTTTCAGGCGGCAATCCTAACCGACGGACTGGTAATACAGGTTCTGCGGGTGATTGGCCTGGGCGAAAAAGAACCAGCGCTCGGCCAGCAGACCCAGGTACTGAATAACAAAAGCCAGCAGCAGGACGCTCCCGACCGCCGATGACAGGCCGACGCCGAGCAGCAGCATCGGGATCAGGAACGCCGTCACGAGGAACACCCATTTGACCGAGCGCAGCAATCCCGGCTTCTGGCCGTGGAAAAATTCGCGCGTGTTGAACGAGCCGCCCATCAGCCCCATCGCCTTCTGCGTGATCTTCGGGTGCTTGATGCCGAGCGCCGACTGCACTGTGGATTTCGGCTTGAGGCGCGCGTTGCGAACCAGCGTCGCGCCGCGGCCAAGCAGACCGAGGAAGGTGATGATCAGCGCCCAGCCGGCCAGCAAGGGCATCACCTCCGGCGCCAGCGCGGCCGCCAGCGCCGCGCCGAGACTGAAGCCCGAAGCGCCGCCGAGCAGGACGTAGTTGATCACCGTCAGCGGCGTGTACCACTCGCGCAGGAAGCGCAGGCAGGCGTAGATCATGCCGGTGCAGAGGTAGAGCGCGAAGGCCAGCACCCAGGCGAGCGTGCCGAACACGGCGCTCAGGTTCACCGGCGCGCCGCTCGGCAAGCGGGCGAACACCGGATTGACGTCCAGCCAGTGCGCCACGCCGTAGAGGAACAGCGCGCCCATGAACGCCGGCAGCACGATCACCTCGCGCGACAGCCAGGAGGTGCGCCATTGCGCGGCCGAGCGCCAGGCGCGTTCCGGACGGCCAAGGTGGAAGAAGGAGGCGATCAGGCCCAGCACCATTAAAACGAGGGCGATGCCGCTGCCCAGCGCATAAAACTCGCTCGACTGCGTGGGCAGCAGGCCGAAGGCGGCATAGGACTCGACGGTGAACAGGGCGAGGAACAGGCCCTGCCCGGCGCCGATCAGCGTGGTGAGAAAGATGACGGAGAAAGCGGGATGCATTTTGTTCGGGCTCCTTACCAGGAGGTGACGTCGTCGAGCGAGGGTTCGGACTTGCCGGGCTTGGGCAGTTGCTGGTCGATCTTGAGCGGGTTGTCGGCACGCTCGAGTTCGTCTTCCCTGATCCTGAGCTTGGTCTTGCGTCGCGGCAGGTAGTGGTTGGCCGGCTGCGTGCCCCACTCGGGCATCAGCGGATAGCCGCCCGCCTCGCGAATCGCGTGCGACACCTCGGATTCCGGATCGTGGATGTCGCCGAACAGCCGCGCGCTGGTCGGGCAGGCGCGCACGCAGGCCGGGCGCCGTTCCTCGGCGGTCATCGTGGTGTCGTAGATGCGGTCGACGCAGAGCGTGCACTTTTTCATCACCCGTTGCTGCTCGTCCAGTTCGCGCGCGCCGTAGGGACAGGCCCACGAGCAGTACTTGCAGCCGATGCACTTGTCGTAATCGACGAGGACGATGCCGTCCTCCTTGCGCTTGTAGGAAGCGCCCGTCGGGCACACCGGGACGCAGGGCGGCTCCTCGCAGTGCAGGCAGGACTTCGGAAAATGCACCGTCTCGGTGTTCGGGAACTCGCCGACCTCGAAGGTCTGCACGCGGTTGAAGAAGGTGCCGGTCGGGTCCTTGCCGTAGGGGTTCTGATCGACCATCGGGCCGGCTTCACCGGAGGTGTTCCACGATTTGCAACTGGTGACGCAGGCGTGGCAGCCGACGCAGACATTGAGGTCGATGACGAGAGCAAGCTGGGTCATTTCTTGCCTCCCGCGAAGTAATTCCACACCGACTTGCGCTCCGGTTGGCCGGGATAGGGCTTCAAGACGTCAAACTGCGGCGAGGTTAGCGCCGTCTCGCCAGCGCCGACTTTTGAAATTCGCACCCGCACGTCGTACCAGGCGGCCTGGCCGGTGATCGGATCGGAGTTGCTGAAGGTCCGCCCCCTCTCCCCCTGCCCCTCTCCCGCGAGGGGAGAGGGGAGTTCCTCGGAAATCAGGTGGTTGAGGAGGAAGCCCTGCCGTGATTCGTTGGCATCGGGCGACAGGCCCCAGGCGCCGGCCGCCTTGCCAATCGCATTCCAGGTCCATACCGTGCCCGGTTCGACGGCTTCGGAGTGGCGGGCCTGACATTTGACCTTGCCCCATTGCGATTCGACCCAGATCCAGTCGCCGTCATCGATGCCGGCCACCCGCGCCGTCTGCGTATTCACGAAGAGGACGTTGTAGGCATGGATCTGCCGCAGCCAGGCGTTCTGCGAATCCCAGGAGTGGTACATCGCCATCGGCCGCTGCGTGATCGCCGCCAGCGGGTATTTATGCTTGTCCGTCGCCTGCGCTTCCAGCGTGTCGTAATAGAAGGGCAGCGGATCGAAGTAGGTCTCGACGCGCTTGGCCAGATGCGCGGGGGGCTTGCGCGAGAAACCCTTGCCCTGCGCGGCCTGGCGGAAGCGCATCAGCACTTCCGAGTAGATGTTGATGAGGATCGGCTCGGCATAGCGCGTGATGCGGTTGCGCTGACTCCATTCGAGGTAGCCCTGGTTCCAGTTGCGCATGTACTGGTAGCTCTTGGGCAGCTCGTAGTGGAAGACGCAGTCGTTCTTCGCATACATCTCCCACTGGTTCGGGTTTGGCTCGCCGCGCAGTTGCTTCTCGCCCCCCTTGCCGCGCCAACCGGCCAGGAAGCCGATGCCGGAACCCGGCTCGGTTTCGTAATTGACGATGAAATCGGGATAGTCGCGGTATTTGCGGCTGCCGTCCGGGTTCACAAACACCGGCAGCTTGAGGCGCGCACCCAGCTCGATCAGCACCTCCTGGAAGGGCTTGCAGTCGCTGGTCGGCGGCACCACCGGGATGCGCACCGAATCCACCGGGCCATCGAATTCGGAAATCGGCCGGTCGAGCATCGACATCACGTCGTGGCGTTCGAGATAGGTCGTGTCGGGCAGGATCAGGTCGGCGAAGGCCGTCGTCTCGGACTGGAAGGCGTCGGCGACGACGATGAAGGGAATCTTGTATTCGCCCTGCTCATCCTTGTCGTTCAGCATCTTGCGCACCTCGACGACATTCATCGTCGAGTTCCATGCCATGTTGGACATGAAAATCATCAGTGTGTCGATCGGGTACGGGTCGCCGCGCCAGGCGTTGGTGATGACGTTGTGCATCAGGCCATGCACCGAGAGCGGATACTCCCAGGAGAAGCCCTTGTCGATGCGCACCGGGCCGCCGTTTTCATCGACGAACAGGTCGTCCGGATCGGCCGGCCAGCCGAGCGCCAGACCGTCGAGCGGCTGGTTGGGCTGCACGGCGTTCGGATGGTTCGGCGTGCGCGCGCAGGGCGGAATCGGCCGCGGGAAGGGCACCTTGTGGCGGAAGCCGCCGGGCCGGTCGATGGTGCCCAGCAAGGACATCAGGATGCCGAGCGCGCGGATGGTCTGGAAACCGTTGGAATGCGCCGCGAGGCCGCGCATCGCATGGAAGGCCACCGGGTTGCCGGTGACGGTGTCGTGCTCCTTGCCCCAGGAATCGGTCCAGGCGATCGGCAGTTCGATGCGCTGGTCGCGCGCCGTCACGCCCATCTCGTAGGCGAGGCGGCGGATGGTATCGGCGGGAATGCCGGTGACGCCCTCGGCCCATTCCGGCGTGTAGGGTTCGACGCGCTCCTTGAGCAACTGGAAGGCCGGCTTGACCGGCGTGCCGTCCTTCATCCTGAACGCGCCGCGCAGAAAGGGGTCGGTCCCCGCAGCGTGGGTCACCACCGGCTGGTTGGTGGCGCGATCCCACCACAGCTTGTCCTGCGGGTCGTAACAAGCCTCTTCACGGGACACTTCGGTGCGCAGGAACATGCCGAACTCGTCACTCGCCGCGTCGCAGTTAACCAACTCACCCGCGTTCGAATACTGGACGAGGAAGTCGCGGTCATACAGCCCCTTGGCGACGATCTCGTGGATCACCGCGAGCAGGAAGGCGCCGTCGGTGCCGGGGCGGATCGGCACCCACTCGTCGGCGATGGCCGAGTAGCCGGTGCGCACCGGGTTGATCGAAATGAAGCGGCCACCGTCGCGCTTGAACTTGGCGAGCGCGATCTTCAGCGGATTGGAGTGATGGTCCTCGGCCGTGCCGATCATCACGAACAGCTTGGCGCGATCCAGGTCGGGCCCGCCGAACTCCCAGAACGAGCCGCCAATGGTGTAGATCATGCCGGCGGCCATATTCACCGAACAAAAGCCGCCGTGCGCCGCGTAGTTGGGTGTGCCGAACTGGCGCGCGAACAGGCCGGTCAGCGCCTGCATCTGGTCGCGGCCGGTGAACAGGGCGAACTTCTTCGGATCGGTCGCGCGAATCTTGCCGAGCCGTTCGGCGAGCGTGGCGAAGGCTTCTTCCCACGAGATCGGCTCGAATTCGCCCGCGCCGCGCTCTGCGCCGGGCTTGCGGCGCAGCGGTTGTGTCAGGCGCGCGGGGGAATACTGCTTCATGATGCCCGAACTGCCCTTGGCGCAGATCACGCCCTGGTTGAGCGGATGGTTCGGGTTGCCGTCGATGAAGCGCACCTGCCCGTCGCGCAGATGCACGCGGATGCCGCAACGGCAGGCGCACATGTAGCAGGTGGTGTTCTTGATCTCGGTGACCGGAGCGGGTGCGGGGGAAGCTGGCATGGGTGGCGGTCTGACGGCAGGTTGGGAACGGACGATGCTACAAGAATAGGCAATCCGGTGGAACGTTGAAGCCAGGAACCCATGTCATGGCGAGGTTGAAATAACGCAACCCACCCCAATCATCACTTTACTTAATACTCTCATAAGAAAGAAAGGACGCCCCCATGTTTCATCCCGTCAGTATTCCCTTTGGTTGCAAGATGATGTTCAACGAGGTCAAGCTCAAGCCGGGCGTCACGCTCGAAGAGGTCGAGATGGCGCTGGGCGAGATGTGCAACGTCGTCAAGAACACCTACGGCGGCAAAAAGGGCGGCTTCATCGCCGGCCAGGTCTATAAATTCGCCGGCTTCGTCTCGGACGAGGGTTCGGTCGGCGCCACCGGCTCGGCGGAAGATCATATCGCCATCGTCACCTTCTGGAATTCCTTCGAGGAACACGAAAAAAGCCATGCCGATACGGCGTTCAACGAGAAATTCTCGGCGCTGGCCAAGATGTGTAGCGAATCGCGCGAACTCGGCTACGACATGCTGTGGCAGGGCGACCCCGAGCCCGAGGACGCCGCCGCGCTTTGAGTTTTTTAGCGTGATTCCTTGATCAGGCGGTCGTGCGCGGGCTGAACCGGCCGGGCATTGTTGGGATAGAGCCGGGCGAAGATGCTGATCTGTTCGGGCGAAATCTGCACCGCTTCCTTGAACACCATCCACGTCATGTTTTCGGTGCAGGGCGGTGTCGTCAGCGAGCCCATATGGGTGTAGTACGCGCGTCCGGCCGGCAACAGCTTGGCCAGGTCGATGGCGGCATTGGGCGGCGCCACCTCCATGCCGACTTCGAGCGGCAGGTGGTTCCATAAAGTCTGGATGACCGGGTGCTCGGCGCCTTTTTCCAGCAGCACGGCAATGATCGCGAGGTTGTCGTCGTAGTCCTTGTGCACCAGATGCACGGCCATGTCGAACGGCTTGCCGTTGATGCGCACCTCGGACGGACGGTGGAACTGCAGGTGCTGGAGTTGGTAGCTGCGCCCCGTGACGGTGATTGTGTTGCCCTCGGCCACATCGACCTGCACGGTATGGCCGTTATCCGTGATGCGGAACAGGGTGTTGCGGTAATCGAAACGGATCGGGTCGAGGTCGACCTTGATGCCGCCGCGAATGTCGATCGGCGACTGACGTTTGCCCGAGCCGCAGACGGCATAGCCGGGATGCAGCTTCGCCCAGTTCTCGGGCGCGCCCGGGCCGGCATAGCCCCAGCGCACACCTGCAAAGGATTGCGCCGGAGGGATTGCTTCGGCTGCCGGTTTCCGGGGCGCGGCCCTTCTCGGCCCCGAGGTCGCCAGTTGCAGTTCGCGCTGCTGGCGGCTGAGTTCCTGGGCGGGCGGGGGATCGGCGGCTTTGGGTGGCTGGGGCGGGGCCAGGGTTGCTGAACGCGGGGCAGGAGCTGCCTGGGCGACCCGTGGCGGGGGTGGCGAGTAGGCTGGCTGTGATGCGGCGGGTTTTGCTGCCGGCGCCTGCGCTGGGCTGGCATCTTTGTAGGGGTCTTCGGCCTTGGATCTGTCGATGGGCACCTCGAACAGGCGCGGCTTGTCGGCGACCTGCATGCCGCGGGCAGCGGAAACCTCGTCATTTTTGACCATTTCGGCATGCATGACGCGCGGGGCGGCGTCCTTGGCCGCCGCCTGCTGTATTTCAGCCGCGGTGCGCGGCTTGCAGACTGCGTCCATGAGCCGGGCGTCGAAACTGTCGGGCCGGGCGTTGATCTGCCGCTTGTCACTGACCTTCTCTGTTTTCATTTCGCGGTTGTCCAGCAAAAACACCCGCTGCTGCGTGGTGAAAGTATTTTTGGCGCAGTCGTAATGATTGAGCGCCTCGACGACGCCGTAGCGAATCTGGTTCTCGAAATCCAGCACGGGATGGTCGAGCGTCAGGCGCGTCCAAGCGGCGGTTTTGCCGATATTGCCGCCCTTGAGCCGGGTGATGCGGCCAGTGTCGATCTCGACCGTGCTGCCGGCGCTGCTGGCCACGGCTTGCCATACTCCGGGCGCGGCCAGCGCCGGGCCTGCCGTCAACAGGATCGTCACAACTGAAATGGGCAGGCAGATTCTTGCAGACATGGGATTCCCCTTCTTCTTTACGTCAGCGGATTTACGGCAGGGTTTTCGCGTACTTTAGCCGCTTGGTTAGCGTGGTTGCATTCCCGCGCCGATTCCAGTAGTTTCCACGGTCGTCCAAAACGCTTCCCAATAGAGAACCCCCGCATGAATGCCCACGAAAAATTTGTCGCCGCCCAGGCAGAAGTCGATGGCGCGGCCATCCAGCCGCTGCCCAACTCGCGCAAGGTCTATGTCATTGGTTCGCAACCCGATATCCGCGTGCCGATGCGCGAAATTTCCCAGGCCGACACGCCCACCAGCATGGGCGGCGAAAAAAACCCGCCGATTTTTGTTTACGACTGTTCCGGCCCCTATACCGACCCTCTCGTTACGATCGACCTGCGGCAGGGACTGCCCGCCTTGCGGGAACGCTGGATCGAGGCGCGTGGCGACACCGAGCGCCTGCCGGCGCAATCTTCGACCTACGGCCGCGCCCGGTTGGCCGATCCGGCGCTGGCCGCACTGCGCCTGGAGCACGCGCGCACGCCGCGCCGCGCCAGGGCCGGGATGAATGTCACCCAGATGCACTACGCCCGGCGCGGCATCGTCACGCCGGAAATGGAATTTGTCACGATCCGCGAAAATCAGCGACTCGACGGACTGAGCGAGCAACTGTCCCGCCAGCATGCGGGCGAGAGCTTCGGCGCGGCCATTCCTCGCGTCATCACCCCGGAATTCGTCCGCGGCGAAGTCGCGCGCGGCCGCGCCATCATTCCCGCCAACATCAACCATCCGGAAGCCGAGCCGATGATCATCGGCCGCAACTTCCTGACCAAAATCAACTGCAACATCGGCAACTCGCCGATCGTCTCGTCGATCCAGGAAGAGGTCGACAAGATGACCTGGTCGATCCGCTGGGGCGGCGATACGGTCATGGATCTCTCGACCGGCAAGAACATCCACGAGACGCGCGAATGGATCGTGCGCAACTCGCCGGTGCCGATCGGCACCGTGCCGATCTATCAGGCGCTGGAGAAGGTCGATGGCAAGGCCGAGGATCTGAGCTGGGAAATCTTCCGCGACACGCTGATCGAACAGGCCGAGCAGGGCGTGGACTATTTCACCATTCATGCCGGCGTGCTGTTGCGCTACATCCCGCTGACGGCCAAGCGCATGACGGGCATCGTCTCGCGCGGCGGCGCTATCCTCGCCAAGTGGTGTTTGGCGCACCACAAGGAAAACTTCCTCTACACGCATTTCGAGGACGTCTGCGACATCATGAAGGCCTACGACGTCGCCTTCAGCCTCGGCGACGGCCTGCGCCCCGGATCGATCCAGGACGCCAACGACGCCGCGCAGATGGGCGAACTCGCGACGCTGGGTGAACTGACCCAGGTCGCCTGGCAGCACGACGTGCAGGTGATGATCGAAGGCCCCGGCCATGTGCCGATGCACATGATCAAGCACAACATGGACGAACAGTTGCGCCTGTGCGGCGAGGCGCCCTTCTACACGCTCGGCCCCCTCACCACCGATATCGCGCCGGGCTACGACCACATCACCTCGGCCATCGGCGCGGCGCTGATCGGCTGGTATGGCACGGCGATGCTCTGCTACGTGACGCCCAAAGAACACCTCGGCCTGCCCGACAAAAATGACGTCAAGGACGGCATCATGGCCTACAAGATCGCCGCCCACGCCGCCGACCTGGCCAAGGGCCACCCGGGCGCGCAGGCGCGCGACAACGCGCTATCGAAGGCGCGCTTCGAATTCCGCTGGGAAGATCAGTTCAACCTCGGCCTCGACCCGGACAAGGCGCGCGAATTCCACGACGAAACCCTGCCGGCGCAAGGCGCCAAGCTCGCCCACTTCTGCTCCATGTGCGGGCCGAACTTCTGCTCGATGAAAATTACCCAGGACGTGCGCGACTTCGCCGAAAAAGGCATGGCGGAAAAATCGATCGAATTCGTCAAGCAAGGCGGCGAGATTTACCGCAAGAGCTGAGCCCCGCCATCGCCAAAAGTCGGCGCTGGCGGGACGGCGTCCGTCAGGCCAGCCGCCGACCGATCGGCAGGTAGTCGAAGCCGCGCTCGTGCATTTCTTTCGGGTCGTAAAGGTTGCGGCCGTCGAAGATCACCGGTTGCTTGAGCGCCTGCCGGATGGCGTCGAAATCCGGGCTGCGAAACACCTTCCACTCGGTGACGATGACCAGGGCATCGGCGTCGGCCAGGGCTTCCCCCGGCGTGGCGGCATAAGTCAGCCGCGCCTCATTGCCGTAGATGCGGCGCGCCTCGTCCATTGCCACCGGGTCGTGGGCAACCACCGTGGCGCCGGCGGCCAGCAGATCGGCGATCAGGTAGCGGCTGGGGGCCTCGCGCATGTCGTCGGTATTCGGCTTGAAGGCCAGGCCCCAGACGGCAAAGCGTCGGCCGCTCAAATCATTGCCAAAGCGCGCCAGGATCTTTTTGCCCAGCACATGCTTCTGCGCGTCGTTGGCCGCCTCGACCGCATCGAGCACCTTGAGATCGATGCCGGCATCCGCGCGGGCAGTGCGCTGCAGGGCCTGCACATCCTTCGGAAAACACGAACCGCCATAGCCGCAGCCGGGATACAGGAAATGAAAGCCGATGCGCGGATCGGAACCGATCCCCTGGCGCACCATCTCGATGTCGGCGCCCAGTTTTTCAGCCAGATTGGCCAGCTCGTTCATGAAGGAAATGCGCGTCGCCAGCATCGCATTCGCCGCATATTTGGTCAGCTCGGCCGAACGGATGTCCATGACGACCAGCCGCTCGTGGTTGCGCTGGAACGGCGCGTAAAGCGCGCGCATGAGGTGGATGGCCTGCGCGTCGTCGGCGCCGACGACGATGCGGTCGGGGCGCATGAAGTCCTCGACCGCCGCGCCCTCCTTGAGAAATTCCGGGTTCGACACCACTGCGTAAGGAATCGCCACGCCACGTCCGGCCAGCGTCTCGGCGACAGCTTGCCGCACTTTGTCGCCAGTGCCCACCGGCACGGTGGACTTATCCACGATCACCTTGTAGTCAGTCATGTGCTGGCCGATGTTGCGCGCGGCGGACAACACATATTGCATATCCGCCGAGCCATCCTCGTCGGGCGGCGTGCCGACGGCGATGAACTGGATCGTGCCATGCGCGACCGCGCGCGCGATGTCAGTGGTGAATTTCAGGCGGCCGGCAGCCACGTTGTTGCGGACGATCTCCAGCAGCCCAGGCTCATGAATCGGAATGCCGCCCTCTTCCAGAATGCGGATTTTTGCCGCATCCAGATCGAGGCAGAGCACGTCGTTGCCGACATCCGCCAGGCAAGCGCCTGAAACCAAACCGACATAGCCGGTGCCAATCACGGTGATTTTCATGGTGGGGTCATACTCCGTTGGTTGAAATTGCCCCCAGTATATTCAATACGTTGCATGATTTGGCACCCCAACTTACAATCCATGCATGCCCATCGAGCGAAATCTCGCCCCATCTTGCAAGAAGCCGCGCGCGATTTTCGAGAGCTGGGTAGCGGCGGAAATGCTCAAGCAGCAAGTGCATGCCGGTCATCAGCCACGCCTGTATCACTACCGCGAAAGTCGCGGGCTGGAGGTCGACCTGCTGGTCGAGGAGGCTGGACGGCGCTTACTGGAAGTGGCATGAACAAACTTTCGCCTTCCCACCCCCCCGGCAGCAGCCTGCAGATGTATGCGCGCCTCCTTTCATTTGTGCGCCCTTACTGGAAGCGCTTTGCCCTGGCCCTGCTGGGCATGGTGTTGCTGGCCGCCACCGAGCCACTTTTTCCGGCCCTGATGAAGCCGCTGCTCGACGAAGGTTTCGCGGGCGGGCCGCGTGACGATCTGTGGTTGGTGCCGCTGGCCATTGTCGGCATTTTTTTCCTGCGGGGCATCCTGTCGTTTTCGGGAGGCTATCTGATGGCCTGGGTGGCCAACCGCGTGGTGCTGGACCTGCGCGTCGCGATGTTCGATCGCGCCCTGCGTCTGCCGACCCGGTATTACGATAACCAGAGCACTGGCGTGCTGATGTCGCGCATCACTTACGATGTGTCGAATGTGACCGGCGCGGCGACGGCGGCGCTGACGGTGCTGGTGCGCGACTCATTGGCGGTCGTCGGGCTGCTGGCCTGGCTGTTCTATCTGAACTGGCAACTGACCCTGGTGACACTGGCGGTCGGTCCGATAATCGCTTTGGTGGTGCGCGGTTTCAGCGGGCGCTTGCGGCGCGCCAGTCGTCATTCGCAGGTTGCCATGGGCAACATGGCGCGCATTCTTGAAGAGGCTTTCGGCGGCCAGAAAATCGTCAAGATTTTTGGCGGACAAGCTTATGAGGCAGCGCGTTTTCAAGAGGCCAACCAAACGCTGCGCGGCCAGAACATGCGGCAAGCCGTGGCGGCGGCGGCGATCGTGCCGTTCGTCCAATTCTTCACCGCCATCGCGCTGGGCATCGTCATTTACGTCGCCCTGCTGCAATCGGCGGAAGCGCAAACCACGGTGGGCGGCTTCGTCTCGTTCATCACGGCAATGCTGATGCTGCTGGCGCCCATCAAGCGTCTGGCCGACGTGAATGCCCCCCTGCAGCGCGGACTGGCTGCCGCAGAAAGTGTTTTCGCGCTGATCGACGAAGCGGTCGAGGAAGATCCGGCGCGTGCGTTACTGCCGCGCGCGCGGGGGGCGGTTCATTTCGATGACATCACTTTCCGCTACCCCGGCGCTGAATGTCCCGCGCTCGAGAATATCCGGCTCGCGATCCAGCCGGGCGAAACCATCGCCCTGGTGGGCGCCTCGGGCAGCGGCAAGACCACCCTGGCCAACCTGCTGCCCCGTTTTTACCCGCTCGAGAGCGGCGGCATTCGCGTCGATGACCAGCCTATCGAGTCGCTCACGCTGGCCAGCTTGCGCGCCAACATCGCCCTGGTCAGCCAGGAGGTCGTGCTGTTCAACGATTCGGTGGCCGCCAACATTGCCTATGGCGCGCTGGCGGCCACGCCCCAGGCAGCCATCGAAGCCGCGGCGCAGGCCGCCCATGCGCATGACTTCATCATGGCCATGCCGGAGGGTTACGCCACGCGGGTCGGCGAAAAAGGCGTGAAGCTTTCCGGCGGCCAGCGCCAGCGCATCGCCATCGCCCGCGCGCTCCTGAAGGACGCGCCGATCCTGATTCTCGACGAAGCCACCTCCGCGCTGGACAACGAATCGGAACGTCAGGTGCAGGCCGCCCTGGAAGAGTTGATGAAGCACCGCACCACCCTGGTCATCGCCCACCGGCTGTCCACCATCGAACGCGCCGACCGTATCGTCGTGCTGGAGAATGGGCGCATCGTCGAGAGCGGGCGGCATGCCGAATTGCTGGCGGCAAACGGCATTTATGCGCGGCTGCATGCACTGCAGTTCAGGGAAACCGCCGCTAGCACTAATGATCAATAAAGAATCATTAATTGCGCTATCTAGATATAATCGCTCACATGGGAACGATTGATATTTTAAGCCCGCATGAAATGTGCGCGGAGCTGGGCAAGCGCTGCCGAAACTTGCGGCTGGCGCGGAACCTCAGCCAGGCGGAGCTGGCCGCGATGACGGGCAGCAGTCTTTCCTCGATCCGCCGCCTCGAAGCGCGCGGCCAGGGTGCCTTGTTGCAACTGGTGCGCATCGCGGAAGCCTTGCACGTCAGTCATCAGTTCGAGTCGCTCCTGGTGCTGCCCATCGTGCACATTGCCGATGTCGAACGCGCAACAGCCGTCGCGGCGCGCAAGCGGGCGGGGCGGCGGCGGGCCGGGGCATGAAACAGCTGAACGTCATCTATGCCGGTTGGGGCGAACGCTGGCTGCTGGGGACGCTGGCGGATACCGGTCGCGTCGGCCAGCCCCGGCTATTTGAATATTCTCCGGAAGCCAGACGCCAAGGGTTGGAACTGTCGCCCCTGCGGCTGCCGCTCGACCATCCCGGCGCGTTCGCGGGTGAAGCCTGCTTCCTGGGTCTGCCCGGATTGATTGCCGACGCCTTGCCGGATGGCTGGGGCATGTTGTTGATGGACCGCGCCTTCTCCCGGGCGGGTCGTCGGCCAGGCGATATCTCGCCGCTGGAGCGGCTGGCCTTCATCGGCGAACGCGCCATCGGTGCCCTGAGCTTCGAGCCGGCCGATCCTGTGTCGATCAGCGCCGAGCACATCGACCTGCGGCAACTGGCGCTCGAGGTCGCGGAGGTCTGCGCCGACGGCCCCGCGGAAACCGCGCTGCGTCATCTGCTGGTGCTGGGAGGTTCGCCGCAAGGGGCGCGGCCCAAGGTGCTGGTGGACTTTGACCCGGAGAGCGGCAAAGTCAGCGCCGGTCCGGGTGGCGCGGTGGCGCGGCAAACCGGCGAACCCTGGCTGGTCAAGTTTCCCGCCCAAGGGGAACACGGCGATGTCTGCGCCGTGGAAGAGCTGTATGCGCGCCTGGCCAGACAGTGCGGCATCGACATGCCGGAATCGCAGTTTTTCGATCTGGGCGGCACTCATGCCGCGTTTGGCGTGCGCCGCTTCGACCGTGAAGCCGGAGCGCGCGTACCCTTGCTGTCGCTCGCGGCATTACTGCATGTCGATTACCGTTTGCCGGCGCTGGATTACGAAATGCTGCTGCGGGCGACCCGGCGCCTGACCGGGGATGAACGCGAAGTCGTCAAGGCATTCGAGCGTTGCGTGCTCAACGTCCTGCTCCATAACCGCGACGATCACGGCCGCAACTTCGCCTTCCGCCTCGGACAAGACCGGCGCTGGCGGCTGGCGCCCGTTTTCGACCTGACGTTCAGCGCCGGGCCGGGCGGCGAACACCAGACCGCCGTGGCCGGCGAAGGGCGCGCGCCGGGACGCAGCCATCTGCTGGAAGTTGCACGGCGTGCCGGGCTGGAGCAAACACGCGCCGCCGCGGTTATCGACCACCTGCTTGAAAACGTCATGACACTGCCCAGCCTGGCCGCCGACCTGCCGATCCGCAAACGTCGCCTGGCCGAAGTGCGCAAGGTGCTGGCGGGCGTCTGGCGGCGTGTGGGGAACCACTGACATGCATGGCAAGATCGCCCACTGTGTCGATGTTGCACAACTTCATCGCGCCCTCGTCATCAAGCTGCGCCACCACGGCGACGTGCTGCTTTCCGCCCCGGTATTTTCAACGCTCAAACGCGTCGCGCCGCACTGCGAGGTCGATGCACTGGTATACGCCGAGACTGCGCCGATGCTTGTCGACCATCCGGCGATCACACAGGTACACACCATTGATCGTGCCTGGAAGAGTCGGGGGCTAGCTGCCCAGGGCTCAGCAGAGTGGCGTTTGCTGAATACCCTGCGCGCCCGTCACTACGACTTGCTGGCGCATCTGACCGAGCACCCGCGCGGGGCTTGGCTTTGCCGCCTACTCAAGCCGCGCTGGGCAGTGGCGCCGCAACGATCTGGGCGTTTATGGAGCGGCAGTTTCACGCATCTGACGCCGCCCGCACCCGCGCACCGCCACACGGTGGAGTCAAATCTCGACGCACTGCGCCGTATCGGATTGCCGGTGACAGACGCTGACAAGCGGGTGTGTCTGGTACCGGGTGCCGCGGCCGAAGCGCGTGCCCATGAGCTATTGGGCAGGCATGGCCTGCACGACCGCGCTTTCATCCACCTGCATCCGACTTCGCGCTGGATGTTCAAGGCCTGGACCGTGGAGAGTTATGCCAGGTTGATTGCCGCCCTTCAGGAGCGCGGCTTCCCTGTGGTCGTGACTGCCGCACCAGTGCCAAATGAAATGGCGATGTCGGCTGCCATCATGGCGCATTGCCAGACCCCGCCCATCGATCTGACCGGCCAGCTGACACTGAAAGAACTGGGTGCGGCGATTGCCAAGGCAAGACTGTTTGTCGGGGGCGACTCGATGCCGATGCACATCGCCGCCGCCATGGGTACGCCAACCGTGGCGCTGTTTGGACCTTCCGACGATAGTCTGTGGGGTCCCTGGCGGACTCCGCACCGGATCGTCGCCAGCGACCGGCACCCCTGCCGCCCCTGCGGGCTGGACGGTTGCGGCGGCGGCAAGATCAGCGAGTGCCTGAGCACGCTGCCCGTCGACCGGGTGCTGACGGCCTGCGAGGAGTTACTGGCTTGAAGCTCGCGCTGATACGCCAGAAATACACGCCCTTCGGTGGCGCCGAGCGCTTCGTCGAGCGGGCGCTGAACGCCTTGGCCGAACAGGGCGCCGCAGTGACTTTGCTGTGCAGGGAATGGACGGGTGGCGAGAAGAGCGGGTTTTCGGTCGAAATCGTCAATCCACGCTTCTCCCGCTTGGGTGGCCGCAGGGCGCGTGACGCGAGCTTTGCGCGGGCGATCCAGAACATTATCGCCGCCGGGCGCTTTGATCTCGTGCAATCCCATGAGCGCATTCCCGGCTGCCATATCTACCGCGCCGGCGACGGGGTGCATGCCACTTGGCTGGATTTGCGCGCTCAGATGCAAAATGCCGCGCAACGGTTTGCCACGCGCCATCATCCCTGGCACCGCTTCATGCTGGAACAAGAAGCAGCCATGTTTCGCCACCCCGATCTGCGTGCGGTGATTTGCAATTCGCGCATGGTGAAGGACGATGTCGCCACGCGCTTCGGTGTGCCACCGGAAAAACTGCATTTGATCCGCAATGGCATTGATATTGAAACGTTCCATCCACGCTTGCGTGAAATTCACCGCGCCAGTCTGCGGGAAAAAGTCGGCGCTGGCGGGACGGCGTCAGCAGGATCCGCCGCGTTGATGGGGACGGCACCCGTGATCTTGTATGTCGGATCAGGCTTCGCCCGCAAAGGGGTGGCCACCCTGCTCGCGGCGCTGGCGCGCATGAACAGGCGTGACGCGGTGGTCTGGATCGTCGGGCGCGACAAGCATCAGGCGCGTTACGTAAGACAAGCCGACACGCTGGGGGTGGCAAGCCGCGTGCGTTTTTTTGGCGCACAAACCGATGTGCGTCCGTTTTATGGCGCCGCCGACCTGTTCTGTCTGCCCACGCTTTATGACCCATTTCCCAATGCCGCGCTGGAAGCGCTCGCCTGCGGTCTGCCATTGGTCACGACCACGACCTGCGGCGCGGCTGAAATTGTCGTGCCTGGCGTCAATGGCTACGTCGCCGCGCCACATGATATTGAGGCGCTGGCGCAACATCTGGACGCGCTATGCGTACCGGGCGTGGCGCCGTCGATGATCGCCGCCGCCCGAGCCGCCGCCGCCGCCCTGAGCCTGGATGCCATGGTCACGCAACTGCTGGCGCTGTATGCAATGGAGGGCGCGGCATGAGAATTGTCCACACCGAATCCTCCTGCGGCTGGGGCGGCCAGGAAATTCGCATCCTCGAAGAATCGCGCGGCATGATCGAGCGCGGGCACGCGGTCACCATCGTCTGCCCGCCAACCTCGGGCATTTTCCGCGCCGCCGTCACTTATGGCGCGCCCGTCGCCGCTGTGCCAATCTACAAAAAGCGCTTGCCGGACTTGCTGGCCCTGCGGCGCTGGTTGAAACAGTTCGGCCCGATTGACGTGATCAATACCCACAGTTCCACCGACTCCTGGCTCACGGCTCTGGCCTGCGCCACGCTGTCCGGCGCGCCGCCGATCGTGCGCACCCGCCACATTTCCTCGCCGATACCCAACAACATGAGCAGTCGCTGGCTTTATCAGTCCGCCACATCGTTGATTGTGACCACCGGAGAAGTCCTGCGCCAACAACTAATTATCAATAACGGCTTTGACCCGGCGCGCATCGTCTCCGTGACAACTGGAATGGATGTTGACCGGTACGTCCCTGGCGACAAGGAAAGTGCGAAACGCAAGCTTGGTATCCCTTGCGGGCAATTTCTATATGGCATCGTCGCAACGCTACGCTTCCAGAAGGGGCACGAAGAACTGTTACGCGCATTCGCCGAGCAAAATGACACGTCATGCAATCTGGCAATCGTGGGCGACGGCCCTCAGCTTCAGAACATCAACGCGCTAATTGCAGAACTTGGACTGGCCGAGCGAATTCTCATGCCCGGCAATCAGCATGACATTCTGCCCTGGTATCAGGCCTTTGATGCCTTTGTCTTGCCAACCCACGCCGAAGGCATGCCGCAATCGCTCATGCAAGCCATGCTGTGCGCCCTGCCGGTCATTACTACTCCAGTCGGCAGCATCCCCTCCGTGGTTGAGCATGAGCAAACGGGACTGCTCATCTCCCCCAAGAACATTTCCGAGTTAAGTGCCGTCATGCGACGCATTAGACTTGACCCTGTTTTTCGCCAACGTCTTGGCGCTTCAGCCCGCGAAATTGCCCTGGCCCGCTTTGATATCAAACGCATGCTGGATGATATGGAACGTCTGTTTCTCAAAGTAGCCAGAGGCGGCACATGCAATTGAATCCTGCCGCCCCCGGGCATTCCCTCGGCCGCCTTGAATTGCTGGCGCTTGGCGGCCTGCTGTTTTTCCTGCCCCTGCTGGAAGCGCCCAAAAACCTGCTCTGGCTGTCCTTTGTCCTGCTCTGGTTGGGCCGTGCCGCATTCGCCCAAGCAGGCTTCGGTGGCGCTTGGCAGCATCGCCGTGACCTTCCTTTTGCGCTACTGCTGGCAGCCGCGAGTCTGGCCTGCCTGCTCGCCCCGCCTTTTCCACAAAACTGGGCGGAGGTTGGCGATGTGCTGCGCTACGCCCTGTTCGGCTGGCTGCTGGCCAGGAGCCGCATCACCGACAAACAGCTACGCGTCATTCTGATCGCGCTCTTGATCGGCACGCTGGTCGCGGCGGTGCAGGGCTGGTGGTACTGGAAAATCACCGGCGAGAAAAACCTGTTCGAACTGCATTCAGTGGGACATACCAATCACTCGGCCATTTATTTGACGATGGTGGCACTCGGCACGCTCGGTGCGCTATTGGTCTTGTGGCCGAGGCTGGCAAACGGCTGGCGGATTGCTCTGTTGCTGGTCTGGCTTGGCATGACCTGGCTGATAGCCGCCGGTGAGAGCCGTGGCGCCTTGCTGGCTTACGTTCCGGGCGCGGTTGTGCTGCTCTGGGTGCTCATCCCGCGCCAGCAGCGTGTCTGGCTGCTCGCAACGGGCGGACTGGCGCTGGCGGCAATGCTCGCCTCCTCACCCTACCTGGTCGACAAAACCCTGTCTCAGCTGCAAGACCCTGCGGCCGAGACGAAATCCTCTTACCGAGTCGAACTCGCACGCACCGGGATCGAGGCCTTCCGGCAACACCCTCTAGGCGGCATCGGGCCGGGCAACTTCCACCTGGCGGATGCCGGGCAGGTTGCAAATTGGCTGGCAACGCGCAACGAAACCTACCACCCCGAGCGCTATTTCCATTCGAGCCATGCGCACAGTTTGTATTTCAATACGCTCGCCGAGCGCGGATTGCCGGGCGGCGCGGCTTTGCTGTTTCTGGCGCTGGTCTGGTTAAGTCGGCTCAGGCACACTCCCAACGCCGCATCGCCAGCCTCGGGCCACCCACGGTCGATGAAACGCCAAGGTTGGCGGCTGGCATGTAAGGCGTTTCACGCCAACCGCCCATCGCAAGACACACCGGACAGCTTGCGGGCGCCGTTGGTCTGGGCAATTGGCATGTCGGGATTCGTCGTGGTTTTCGTCGCCGGCTTGTTCAATACCTCGCTGAACCACGAACATGGCCTGCTCGCGATGTTCGCCCTCGGACTGTTGCTCGCCGAGACGCCAAACAATCAGACTTGACGCATGCTATGACCAACGCCAACATAACCACAGTAAGGCTTAACCTCGGTTGCGGCAGCAAACGGCGCGACGGCTTCTTCGGGGTAGATCGCTTCCCCTGCGCTGGAGCAGACATGCTGTGCGACCTTGTGCGCCCACTTCCGTTTGCCGAGAGCAGTGTGGAAGCATTTTTTCTCGACAATGTTATCGAGCATATACAGGACATTCCGTCCTTGGTCGCCGAACTTGTTCGCGTTGGCAAGCCCGGCGCACGCATCACCATCGTGACGCCTCACTTCACGTCGCTCTCATCATGGCGTGACCCGACCCACGTTCACCATCTGTCCTATTTCTCGTTCGACCACTTCGCCAAACCTTCAACTCGGCACTACACCGGTGGGGGCCTTGACATCCTGGAGCGCGATCTTTCTTTTGGCGGGGGAGTCTTGGGAATCCTCGGTCGCCTACTTTTTCGCATCAACCCCGAGAAATACGAGCGCAAGTACTGTTTTGTCTTTCGCGCCAGTACGTTGCGTTTTGAGCTTGAAGTGGTGAAGTGCTGACATGACAAACTGCCTGGCGACAATACATCTGCAGCCGCGCGCTGGGTGGCTGGGCTGGTGGCCCGGCTTGCGTGCGGTGCTTGATCCGGAGAACGGGCGGATCCGCAGATTTCTGGAGGAGGAAGCGGCACGCCTTGCGGTCGGTTCCAAGGTGCTGGATGCAAGCGCGGGAACGCGCCCCTATGCCACGTTGTTTTGCGCTCAGCACTACGAGTCCTGCGATATGCCTGATGGCTTTTATCGCTGCCCGCACGACTTCGAGTGCCATCTTGACAACAGGCTCTTTTGAAAAACGAGTGGGTTAAGCGGCATGGGGGTTGATCTTGCTGAAATCGAGCTTGCCGGCGAGGAGGAAGACGACGGTGCGGATGGTGGAGAAGCTGCCATAGCCGCGCGCCTTGCGTT
>Ga0208244_100934_pt1 | contig 20503 bp, 21 predicted proteins | sample SubbioCR12Aug_5A_FD_184828 | JGI IMG/M metagenome (GOLD analysis project Ga0208244, IMG submission 184828) | Serpentinite rock and fluid subsurface biosphere microbial communities from McLaughlin Reserve, California, USA - CR12Aug_5A (SPAdes) | ecosystem: Environmental > Terrestrial > Deep... | reverse complement strand
CCCCGCCAGGGAGTCAGCGCCTTTGGCGTTTTCTGTGCTGTGGCTTTTGTCCGCCAAATCCGCCCGCACCCGGTAACGCAGGCCGTTGGGCGGCTTAATGTTAATCACAAAAAGGCATGTGTTTCAAAAACTTGGTAATCAGCCAGGCCAGAGAAAGGAATAAGCGACAATGATAATTTGGGGTACTCGTGGCCGAGAGATTGAACTCACATCGGGACAATTTTATTGCCCAGAATGTGACACGGTACGACAGTATAAACACAAACGTGTTGCTCAATATTTCACCCTATTCTTCATTCCTCTGTTTCAGATACAAAAACTTGGCGAATTTGTCGAGTGTCAATCTTGCCGTCAAACCTACGAACCCGAAGTGTTAAATTACAAACCACCATCACCTGCCGAAAGATTACTATCTACGGTGCGGAATGACCTTGAAACCGGCACGCCCGTTCACATGGTTCAACAAAAACTTATTGCGAATGGCGCTGATCAAGATGCTGCCAAGAAGATTACCGACACTGCAACAGGTGGCAATCAAGTAAAATGTTCAAAGTGTGGGTTTTCATATCTAGGAACTATAAATCTCTGCGCCAATTGCGGAAATAGTTTAACTCATTCCTGAGGAATCAAATGGCTAATGAGGAAGCTATCAATCATTATTTCCAAGTAGTCGCTGACGCTCAGGCGGAAGCCCTGGAATTAAAGCCATTCCACGCACGAATCACTTTGCTGGCATTGTTGGACGCGCTTTCTCGTGCCGCAAACCCAGTAGGAATGCGTAACAGTGATCGTTTCACAACTCTCATCGACCAATATACACAATGGGAGTTATCATCATCCTATAGCCTTAGGCAGCTTTCCTTTCTCCTTGACGAATCTAGCGCGACCTCACTCACGCCCGCAATCGATGGTCTGCGGGCTGAGGTTGCTGGAAGAATGCAAAGGTTCCCAATGCCTGGAACCCTCGTTCATGCTAGGGACGTTGATCCTTCTACCTCTGATCTGCAACCATTCCTAACGGCAGAAATCACTCGGTGTATTGAGCGAGTCCGCTATCCTCGCCTTCTTTGGGCATTGCGTAACTCCGTAGTGCACGAACTGAGGAATCTCGGGAAGGGGACAGATTTCAAGCTAGGAAAGCCAACTCCGTATTATCACATCGTCATTGAAGATAGCGGCGAACGAACGTGGGAGTTATACATTCCAAATGTACTCATCACGACCATTCTGACAGATGCTGCATCTACACTGAAGCAACACCTAACTCAGATCGACAGGAACCCGTGGGATTCATTTCCTTACAATCCGAAGTGGTACTAGTGAGACAAATAGCGCCTAACACCGGCTCCAGCGGGCGGGCGTTGCCCACCCGTCAGGGAGTCAGCGCCTTTGGCGTTTTCTGCGCTGTGGCTTTTTCCCGCCAATTCCCGCCCTTGCCCGGTAACGCCAGCCGTTAGGCGCTTTCTTTCAAAATAAATAGGGAAGAAACATGTCAGACTCAAAATGACTGCTAAAGAAGCATCTAAATCCAATCGGTCGGTTTGGATTATCATCGGTTCAAGTATTCCAATCACGCTGATGGTCATAGGAATCATCAAGGCATTGTTCTCAGAATCCCACGGTATTGTCGATGTAACAACCGAACAAGCCATCTTCTTTGGCGGGCTCTATTTAGCTCTACCAAGTGGCTTGCTGAACATTATCGTAGGAATCAACGCACTATCAAAAGGCTTGGTGAGGAAGAAGGTCGCCATCACAGGAATCATAATTGGCGTACTTGGTATTTTTATGGGGCTTATCTCGTGGATTTGGTTTTTCATGATTTCGGCGTTTACCGCAGCTTTTTAATAGCGGGTTGGCTTGCGTCAAAAATGAAAACATTTGATAACAAAGAAACGCTCAGTAATAAGATCGCGCCTACCAATACATGCACGCGGACCGCTGGATTCACACCGCCAAATCCGCCCGCGCCCGGTAACGCTCACCGTTGGGCGCAGGGTATATACACCAATAGAAAAGGTTGTTTGATATGAATACCAACATACCTGCCTGGGCACTAAGGGCTGTTACATCTGAAGATCAAGGCTTTGCCAAAGAGGCACATCGGCACGGCAGAATGCAAATCAAGTGGCCAAATATCAAAGTATTACGAAGCTGGGCAAAGCAATATGGATGGTCAACCCCCTTCTTTGGTTTTGAAGAAGCATTTATCGCTAAAATGCTCGAAACCAGGGAGAATTTCGAACTGGCTATTGAGAAAAGTGGCATTGAAATTCAGGTTCCCAAGCAGGATTATACGATTTCAGGTGAAAGGATTCGCGAACTTGATGAATTGTATGAGGAACGATCATCTGCTGGATACCCCAATAGGTGGAATATCCTAGTCGAAGAACTCCGAGAGATACGTCGTGCTGTAGAAGCGGGCGTCGTGGTGAATATTGAAGGTGAGCAACCAATTCTGAGCTGGCAGAAATTCTACGATTGGGCTCACGGGCGTTACCACATGCTTGAAGATGGCTGCGACAAATGGATTGGTGACGATGCGTGAAATTTATCTTTATTAGCGGTATGTGAATCGGTCACGATGTGTTCGATACAAAAAAACAAGAATCTTGTAAAATGCGCCCAACACAGCGTGCCGGATGCGGGCGGGCGTTGCCCACCCGGCAGGGAGTCAGCGCCTTTGGCATTGTTCTGCGATTTGGATTTTGTCCGCCAAATCCCGCCCGCGCCCCACTGACCCATATCATTATCTGGTTTGACCCTAATTCTCATATATCCCATATTAACCATTGTGCAGATGTAAGCCTCGTATCAGTGAAAGGTAAAACGATGGAAATATTGATTGCCCTCATAATTTTATTTGCGCTAATCATGCTTTATTTCTTGCTCAAGAAGTCGTTTTCACGTTCCAAAAATAGTTATCGTAAGCAGGATTCTGCACCAACAAAAGTCAACCTAATTATCGGCAATACGCCGCCGCCAGGCGGAATAACATATAAACCAGATGGCACGATTGAACGAGTTCCAGATACCCCAACGGCTCGCTATAAATGGACTGTTCAAAAAATGACTTATAAAATTGAACAAGAACCTGACGATGGTGAATGGTATTTTGAACGTGGTAAAGCTTTGATGGGACTAAACCAATATCAAGAAGCCATTCCTGATTTCAGCAAGGTTATTGATAAATTCCCAACTTTTGGTGGTAATTATGAATTTCGTGGTTTGTGCTATTTTCATACAGGAGATAAGATAAATGCCCTGGCAGCTTTGCGGCGTTACAAAAATTTGTCAAGCCCAGAACGGCTTAACGAGCACACAATTAAAGTCCTTGATGAGCTAGAAAAAGAGCTTTCTTAAAAACAGCCGCCTTCGGACGGCTTCATAGGAATAGCCCGGACATTCATGTCCGTGGCGGGGCTTTGGGTTTGGAGTTGCTCAACCAACAACCAGCGCGTTGAAATACCAGAACGCCCGTGCTATAATTCCCGCCAGGGCGACTTGCGGCCCCAACACATGTCAAGAGAGGAGATTCTTATGAGTAAAGAGAAAAGCAAGTCCGGCGGATTTACCGCGGCAGAACAAGCCGCCATGAAGGAACGCACAAAAGAACTGAAAGCCGAAGCGCGCGCCAGCAAGAACAGGGCCGAAGGGGAAAAAGCCCTGCTCGAGAAAATCGCCGAAATGCCCGAACCGGAACGCGCCATGGCCAGCCGGCTGCACGAGATAATCACAGCCAGCGCGCCATCCCTCTTCCCAAAAACCTGGTACGGCATGCCCGCCTACGCCAACCAGGACGGTAAAATCGTCTGCTTCTTCCAAAGCGCGCACAAGTTCGGCTCAAGGTACGCAACCCTGGGCTTCAACGACGCAGCCAAACTCGATGAAGGCGCCTTGTGGCCGACCGCCTTCGCGCTGACCGGGTTGACCGCCGCCGAAGAGAAAACGATAGCCGCGCTGGTCAAAAAAGCGGTCGGCTAGGCCGGCTGCGTAGCCCGCATCTTTCCCTTCTTAACCATCCATCCGTCTGAATAGCCCAGGGCCATGAATCCCGACACCCCGCGCAGCAACCTGCCCGCCCTGCTCTCCGGCCTGGCCGCCGCCGCCATTTGGGGCGGCATGTACGTAGTCAGCAAGGTCGTACTCGAAGTCATCCCGCCCTTCGCCCTGCTCACCATCCGACTGGCGTTGGGCTTCCTCGTGCTCTGGCTGGTCATCGCCTGGCAGGGACGGTTGTCGAACCTGCCAAGGCACGGATTTCGGCTCACCCGCCGCCAGTTCATCTCCGCCTTCGGGGTCGGCGTGGTCGGATACGGCGTCTCGCTCGGATTCCAGTTTGTGGGCACAAAGCTCTCCACCGCCGCCAACGGCGCGCTGGTCACCTCGGCCACGCCCGCCCTCGTCCTGCCCTTTGCCTGGCTGCTGCTCAAAGAACCGGTCACCACCCGCAGGCTGGCCGCCATCCTGGTCGCCAGCCTGGGCGTTTTGGCCGTCATCGACCCGCGCAGCGCTGACTGGTCCTCCGACCTGTTCCTCGGCAATCTCTCTCTGCTCGGCGCGGCCCTGACCTGGGCGCTCTACTCGGTGCTGGTGCGCAAAGTCTCGTCAGATGGGGTCAACCTGCTGCAAGCCACCGCCGTCTTCCTGCTCGGCGGCCTGCCCATCACCATCCCGCTCGGCGCGTGGGAACTCTCCACACAAGGCATGGGCCAGATCACCCTCGCCATTTTCGGCGGCATACTCTTCCTGGGCATCATCTCGACTGCCATTGCCATGTTCCTGTGGAACTACGCCTTCGCCCGCCTGCCCGCTGCAACCGCCTCGCTGACCTTTTTTGCCCAGCCCATCGTCGGCGCGCTGCTGGGCTGGTTCTTCCTGGGGGAACAAATCACCGCCCTGTTCCTGCTGGGCGGTGTCTTGATTGGAGCCGGAATTCTAATTTCAGCCCGCGAAGGCTGACCCTGGTTACTGGTTACTGAACACTGGCTACTGAATCATTCCCCTATCGTATGCAACAAAGCCATATTCGGGTTGCGCAAGGCCCCGACCGGGAAACCGCAAATAATCACCACCTGGTCGCCGGGGCGGAAGGTGTTCGATTCAAGCAGGTGGTCGTCGACATGCTCAATCATGGCGCGCAGGGTCTCGACAAACTCAATCATGTGCGGCGCAATTCCCCACAGGAAAGACATCTTGCGATAGGTGCTCTCGTCTGAAGTGAAGGCAATCACCGGCACGCGGGTACGCACCTTCGACATCAACCAGGCGGTGCTGCCGTGCATTGTAAAGACCGCAATCCCCGATACATCGCGGTCGCGGGCAATCGCGTGCGCGGCGCGGGCCATGGCGGCGGCATCGGTTTCTCCCAGGCCGTCCTCGCCACGTTCGCGCGGCTGGCCCCAGTCGAGGAAGTGACTTTCAGCCTCGCGCGCAATCCGGTCCATCATCGCCACCGCTTCGACCGGGTACTTGCCCGCCGCCGTCTCGCCGGAGAGCATAATCGCATCGGTGCCGTCGAAAATGGCATTGGCGACATCCGAGGCTTCGGCGCGGGTCGGCAGCGGGTTGACAATCATCGATTCAAGCATCTGGGTGGCCGTGATGACCAGTTTGGCCCTGGCGTTGGCGGCATGGATGATGCGCTTCTGCATAATCGGCACGCGCTCGGGAGGCATTTCCACGCCCAGGTCGCCGCGCGCCACCATCACACCGTCGACCGCCTCGAGGATATTTTCCAGGTCGTCGAGGGCTTCGGGGCGCTCCAGTTTGGCAATCACCAGCGGCAAAGGCTGGTTAATGGGCAGCAAACGCTTCAGCGCATGGCGGACGTGGATGACATCCTGCACCGAACGCACAAACGAAATGGCAATCGCCTCGATGCCCTGTTTCAGGCCAAAGGCCAGGTCGGCTTCGTCCTTCTCGGTAAACCCTGGTATGCGCAGGCGCACGCCGGGCAGGTTGATGCCCTTATTCGAGGTCAGTGTCCCACCGACCACCACCCGCGCCAAAATTACGCGGCCTTTGACCGAAACAATCACCAGCACAAGCCGGCCATCGTCGAGCAGCAACCGGTCTCCAGCGTGGACTGATTCGAATAATTCCGCAAAAGTGACCGGGATTTTTTGCTCATCGCCCTGCGGAGGCGGGTCATCCTGGCTGTAGACGCGCACAAGTTCGTCGAAAGACAACTGCATCGGCGCAGGCAGAACGCCTACGCGCAGCTTGGGGCCTTGCAGGTCGAGCAAAATCCCGACCGAAATATCCATCGCCGCTGAAACTTTGCGAATGCTGGCAATACGCAGGGCGTGTTCTTCGTGCGTGCCGTGCGAGAAGTTCAGCCGGGCAACGTTCATGCCGGCCTTGAAGAGTTTTTCGAGCGTTTCTTCGTCCTGGCTGGCAGGGCCGATGGTGGCTACAATTTTGGCGCGTCGTTCCATGGGTTTCATCCTTACATAAAATTATCGGGGCGCAAAGACATTGCGCCCCGATTTTACCCGGTTTTCGGGGGGATTACAGGTAATTCATCTCCCTGGCTTTGCGGGTCAGTTCCTCGCGAAAGTCAGGATGGGCAATGTTAATCAGGGCCTGGGCGCGCTGGCGGATGGTTTTGCCGTACAGTTCGGCCACGCCGTATTCGGTGACGATATAGCGCACGTGGTTGCGGGAGGTGACCACGCCTGCGCCGGGCTTGAGCATGGGAGCAATCTTACTGATGACCGTGCCATCACGCATGGTGTTGGTGCTGGGCAGCGCAATGACGGGCACGCCGCCCTTCGAGCGGGCCGCGCCGTAGATGAAGTCCAACTGGCCGCCCACCCCGGAGTAAAGTTTGTGCCCGATGCTGTCGGCGCAAACCTGCCCTGTCAGGTCGACCTCGATGGCCGAGTTGATGGCAACCATGCGGTCGTTTTGGGCAATCACAAACGGGTCGTTGACATATTCGGTGCGATGGAATTCAATCATCGGGTTGTTGTCGACCCAATCGTACAGGCGCTGGGTGCCGAGGATGAACCCGGCCACAATCTTGCCGGGATGCAGGGTTTTGCGCGCGTTGGTCAGCACACCGGCCTCGACCAGGTCTATCACGCCTTCCGAAAACAATTCAGTGTGAATGCCGAGGTCTTTTTTGTCGAACAGGTATTTCAGCACCGCATCGGGCACTGCGCCGATGCCCATTTGCATGGTCGCGCCATCGGGAATCAGTTCGGCGATGTATTTCGCCATCTTCTCGACCACCTCGTTGTCGCCTTCTTCACCCATGCGCAGTTCCGAAATCGGATAATTGACCGGCACGATGTGTGTCAGGCGGCTGACGTGGATGAAGGAATCTCCCAGGGTGCGCGGCATCTGCTCGTTGACTTCTGCAATCACAATTTTGGCTGCTTCGGCGGGCGATTTGGTCAGGCCAACCTCGACGCCCAGGGAGCAAAATCCGTGCTCGTCGGGCAACGAGACGTGAATCATGGCAACATCAATCGGCAGGATGCCGTTTTTGAACAGCAGGGTAAATTCCGAAAGCAGGACGGGGGTAAAGTCGGCGCGGCCCTCGTTAACAGCCTTGCGAACATTGTGGCTGATGAACATGGTATTGACGCGCAGGTGACCTTCCATTGCCGGCTCGACATATTCCGCCGGGCCGACGGTCAGGGCCTGGCAAATTTCCACGTCATGTAATTCGGGCGCGCGTTTCACCAGGGCACTGAGCAGGTTTTGCGGCACAGAAACGTTGCCGGTCAAGAAAATACGGTGGCCAGACTGGACACACTTGACCGCTTCTTCAGGCGAACAGATGCGCGAATGGTAGATACTCTGCCACGTCATCGGCTATTCTCCTTCTTCCGGGGCAATCCAGCGCTGCAGGTGTTTAATCTGCCCCTTGAGCGTATTGACGCCCATCGCCAAGGCAGGGTCGCTTTTAATCGCTTTTTCAACGCCCATTTCGGCCACCTTCATGACGTAAGGCATGGCCGCATTGACGAAAGCGTGGGTGGCCGTGCGCGCCACCACCGCCGGTACGTTGGGCACACAATAGTGGATGATGCCCTCCTCGACAAAGGTCGGATGGTCGTGGGTCGTCGGACGCGAGGTCTCGAAACAGCCGCCCTGGTCGATGCTCATATCAATTAGCAGGGAGCGCGGCTTCATGGTTTTGAGCATTTCGCGGGTGATGACAATTGGTGAGCGCTCGCCGGGCACCAGCACCACGCCCAACACGACATCGGCAAAATTGCAGGCGCGCTCGATGTTGCGGCGGGTGGCAATCATGGTCACAATTTCGGGATAGCGGTCGTGGACGCGCTGCAGGGATTCCAGGCTTTTATCGAGCACCGTGACGTGTGCGCCCAGCCCCAGGAAGAGCCGCGCGGCATTTGTCCCGGCTGCCCCCGCGCCGATAATGACCACTTCCGCCGGGGGCACACCCGCAATGCCGCCGAGCAAAATGCCCTTGCCGCCGCGGTTGTTCTGCATAAAACGGGCCGCAATCTGGGGGGCAATCTGCCCGCCAATCTGGCTCAGGGAGTGCAAAACCGGCAGGTCGCCGTTGGGCAGCTGGATTTGCTCGTACGCAATAGCGGTGATTTTCTTCGCAATCAGGCCTTCGATGCGGTCCTGGCGGGCCGAAGCCATGTGCAGGAAACCCATCAGGATGGTTTCGGGGGCAAACCATTCGATTTCTTCCTGCATCGGGCGGGTGACCTTAAGCAACAAGTTCGCCCGGCCATAGACTTCATGTCCTGAATAAACGACGGTCGCCCCGGCGCGTTCATATTCCTGGTCGCTGAAGCCCGCCCCCAGCCCGGCTTCGTGTTCCACGTAAACCGTATGTCCCAGTTGAACAAGGATTTCGACGCCCGCCGGGGAAACACCAACGCGGTATTCAAACGGGCGGCGTTCTTTTGGGATTCCGATGTTCATAGAGCCTCCATAAACAAGGATGAATAAGAAACCCTAAAGGTTTTACAAACCTTTAGGGTTTTATAAGTTATTCCATCTGTAGTACTTCGCCAATTTTTGGCAGCGCCCAATCGATATCGGCCTTGTCGATAATCAGCGGCGGGGCAAAGCGGATGACGTGGTCGTGCGTTTCTTTAGCGAGAATTCCGCGCGCCTTGAGGGCCTCGCAAAAACGCCGCGCCCCACCTGCCGACGGGTGTAGTTCGACGCCAATCAGCAGGCCGCGTCCGCGCACTTCCTTGACGTGCTTGCTCGGAATTTCGCTCAGGTGCTCCATGAAGTAGTTGCCCAGTTCGTTGGCGCGTTCGTCCAATTTCTCATCACGCAAAACGGCAACCGCCGCCCGGCCAATCGCCGCCGCCAGCGGGTTGCCGCCAAAGGTCGAGCCGTGCTCGCCCGGCTGGAACAGGCCCATCAGTTCCGTATCCGCCAGCACCGCCGAGATGGGGTAAAAGCCGCCAGAAAGCGCCTTGCCGATGATGACCATATCGGGGCGCACGCCTTCTTCGTGCATGTAGGCGAATTTCTTGCCGGTGCGACACAGGCCGGTCTGGATTTCATCCACAATCAGCAGGACGTTGTGTTTTTTGCAAATTTCGGCCACTTTTTTCAGGTAACCGGCTGGCGGAATCACCACCCCGGCCTCGCCCTGGATGGGTTCAACCGAAATGGCCGCCGTGTTCGGGGTAATCGCTTTTTCAAAGGCCTCGGCGTCGCCGTAGGGAACGGTCACAAATCCGGGTGTGAAGGGGCCAAAATCTTCCTTGTAAAGCGGCTCGGTCGAAAATGAGATGATGGTCGTGGTGCGCCCGTGGAAGTTCCCCTCCACGGTGATGATTTCGGCCTGGTGGCGCGGCACGCCCTTGACGCGGTAAGCCCACTTGCGGGCCAGTTTGATAGCCGTTTCGACCGCTTCCGCGCCGGAATTCATCGGCAGCGACATCTCGTAGCCGCTGAACTCGGCCAACTCCTTGTAGAACAGCGGCAGCTGGTCGTTGCGGAAAGCGCGTGAAGTCAGGGTAACTTTTTTGGCCTGTGTGAGCATCGCATCCAAAATTCGAGGGTGGACATGTCCCTGGTTGACCGCCGAATAAGCCGAGAGACAATCGAGAAATTTGTTGCCGTCCACATCGTGAACCCAGACGCCTTCGGCGCGTTCGATAACCACATCCAGCGGATGGTAATTGTGCGCGCCGTATTGTTCTTCGAGTTCGATAAACTGTTGGGTTTTCATTCAATGCCTTTCTGTGTATGGTGAGAGGGTAGTGCCCCGAGCGCCACGCAGTCGAGAGGCTTCCCCGCCGCCCCAAAAGGCGGAGGAGAGATAAAACTATGCAACTTCCAACAAACGCGCCAGAATCGCTTTCTGGGCATGCAAGCGGTTGTGCGCCTGCGGGAAAATGGCCGAGTGCGGCCCATCGGCTACATCGTCGGTCAGTTCGTGGTTGCGGTGGGCCGGAAGGCAGTGCATCACAATCACGTCCTTGTCAGCTTCGCTGACCAGTTTGGCATTCACCTGGTAAGGCGGGAAAACCGCCTCGCGTTTGGCAGTTTCTTCTTCCTGGCCCATGCTGGTCCAGGTGTCGGTGTAGATGACCTGCGCGCCCTTGACCGCTTCGCGCGGATCACGCAGCAGGTTGATTTTCGCGCCGCTGGCTGCGGCCAGTTTCTGCCCAGTTTCGATAGCGGCGGTGGGCATGTCGTAACCTTCAGGGTTGGCAATCGTGAAGTTGCCGCCCAGCATGACAGCAATGTGCATCAGCGAAACGGCCACGTTGTTGCCGTCTCCAACATACGAAACATTCAGGCCCTTCATGGCGCCAAACTTTTCGATGATGGTCTGGGCATCGGCCATGGCCTGGCAAGGATGGCTGAAATCGCTCAGGCCGTTGATGACCGGCACCGACGACCACTTCGCCAGTTCGACGACATGCGCGTGCTCGAAAACCCGCGCCATCATCACCTGAACGTAGCCTGACATGACTCGCGCCACGTCTGCAATCGATTCGCGTTTGCCCAGGCCGATTTCGTTGGGGGAAAGGTATAGCGCGTCGCCACCCATGTGACGCATGGCCATATCGAACGAAACGCGGGTGCGCAGGCTGGGCTTCTGGAAAATCATGCCCAACACCTTGCCTTTGAACAGGGGCGGATTGCCCTGCGCAAAGTATTCCTTCTTGAGGCGGATGGCTAAATCTAAAATGTCTTGAATTTCTGCCGGGGAATAATCGGCAACATCGAGGAAATGTTTCATGCTTTCAGTCTCCTTTAAGGTAAATGGAAATTGGAAGTTTTCGCCCCGAGCGCCGCGCAGTCGAGAGGCTATTCAATTAAATGACTTATTTAAGATTGTATCACAGCGGCCTTTGCAGGTCATGTACCCTGTGTCACCTTTTGAATTGACGTTTGTACCGATTTGCCTTAAGAAAAATGGAAGGTATTGGTTGTCTTTGAAACGGCGAAACTAATGTAAAATCGAACTATCTTTCCCACGTTTTTATAGAGGTTTTCATGGAAAAATTTGAGTTTCCAGAACAACTAGACCTGGCTGAATTCATCTCCAAAGAAGCGCACGACCTGAAATCTCCCTTCAACCGCATCCTGGGGTTTACCAAGATGCTGATGAAGGGCATGTCCGGCCCAATTACCGACATGCAAAAAGACGACCTGACCACCGTTTTCCAGAACGGCAGCCAGGCCATGACCATGATGAGCAACCTGATTGACATCGCCCGCCTCAGCCGCGGCGAAAAGTCCTTTGCGCCGACCGCCTGCGAAGCCAGCCGCCTTCTCAACCAGGTGGCGGCCTATTGGAAACAAAACAAGGCCGAAAAAGAAGTCGAGTTCGATGTGCTTACCACTCCAGCCGAAGTCAACTTCAATGCCGACGAACCGCTCCTGCGCCAGGGCATTCTCAACCTGTGCCTCTACCTGGCTGAATACACCCAACTCCCGGCCCGCATGAGCCTCGAAACCGAAGAAACCGCCGAGGGTATCCTGTTCAGCCTGCACAGCCAGGGACAGAAAAACCCGATTCCGGTTGAAATCGACCTGACCATGTGCGCCTTCATCGGGCAATCGGTGGTCAAACTGCACGGCGGCCAGTTCCGCAAAACCGAAGGGGACGACCAGGGCGGGCTGATTCAATTCATATTGCCGAAATAATCATCTTCTAAAAATCTTGCCACACAGACACTGAGGCACAGGGAAAATAAAAAACTCCGTGACTCTGTGTCTCTGTGGCCATTTACCCTATAAAAAATCCCGGAGAATCCATGACAACCCTCAAGTGGTGGCAAACCGCCCTCTTTTACCAGATATACCCGCGCTCTTTTGCCGACGGCAACGCAGACGGCATCGGTGACTTTAAAGGCATCACCGAAAAACTCGCCTATCTCAAAGACCTCGGCATCGACGGCCTCTGGCTCTCGCCGCACTTCCCCTCGCCCAACTGGGACTGCGGCTACGATGTCAGCGACTATTGCGATGTTGCGCCCGAATACGGCACGCTCGACGACTTCAAAAACTTCCTGAACGAAGCCCACGCGCACGGCATGAAAGTCATCCTCGACCTGGTACTCAACCACACCAGCGACGAACACGCCTGGTTCCTCGAATCAAAATCCAGCCGCGACAACCCCAAAGCCGATTGGTACGTCTGGGCCGACACCCCGCCCAACAACTGGCAATCCTGCTTCGACGGTGAGGCCTGGACGTACGCCCCGGAGCGCGACCAGTATTATTATCACTTTTTCATGAAGCAGCAGCCCGACTTGAACTGGCGCAATCCCGAAGTCAAACAAGCCATGTGGGATGCCGTCCGCTTCTGGCTGGACATGGGCGTGGACGGATACCGTCTCGATGCCCTTGGCACCATCTACGAAGACCCCGCCCTGACCCCGCACACGGTCCCGATGACGATGGGCGAATTACGCCGTTTTAGCGAAACCGCCCAAACCGACGAAGAAAAGACTCTGGTCGAAAAATACTGGTTCGACATGTTCAAAAACCAGTGGGGCGGCCCCGGGTTACACGACCTGATGAAAGAACTCCGCGCCCTCGTCGACGAATACGATGGCGACCGCATGCTGGTCGGCGAAGACGACAACATCGACTACATGGGCAGCGGTGACAACGAACTGCACCTGGTATTCAACTTTCCACTCATGCGCACAGAACGAATGAACCCGGCCCACATCCGCAAAAACCAGAAGGAGCGCATTGCCCGTCTCGACAAACTGCCCACGCGCGGATGGGCCTGCAACACCCTCGGCAACCACGACACCTCGCGCATCTACACCAAATTTGGCGACGGCCTGCACGACGCCGAACTTGCGCGCCTGAACACCGCCCTCGTGCTGACCCTGCGCGGGACGCCTTTCCTGTACAACGGCGAGGAAATCGGCATGACCGACTACCTCATCACCGACCCGGCCAAACTGCGTGATACCATGGCATCATGGTATTACGAGCAATTGGTCGGTGAACTTGGCGTCGCCCCCGCCGAAGCTGCCCAGCGCGCCGGGGAAATGACCCGCGATAAAAACCGTACCCCCATGCAGTGGAGCAACGCCGCCAATGGCGGTTTCAGCCCGCCAAACATCGAAACATGGCTGCCGGTCAACCCGAATTACGCCGGGGGCGTCAACGTCCACGACCAGCAGGACAACCCCGTTTCGATGCTCAACTACTACAAACGCCTGGTGCGCATCCGTAAGCAGACCCCGGCCCTGGTGACGGGCGAATACAAACCCATCCACGAAAAAGCCGAGGATTACTTCGCCTTCCTGCGCTTCACCGAAACGCAGACTGTGCTTGTCGTGCTGAATTACTCGGCCAACCACCACGAACTCAAGTTCAACATCTCCGATAAAAAGAGCGCCCATGCGCTTTTCTCATCTGCCGGGCGCGGCAAAAAGGATGAGCCGCTTTCGAAAGTCAGCCTGGGCGCGTTTGAAGTGCTGGTCGCCGAATTGCACTAAAAAACTACCCTAAGTTCATTTTCCTGCCCCCGTACGCCCGGCGATAAATCGCCGGGCTATTCTTTTTGATTCCCTAACTTCAGTTCGAGTTATTTACGAGATGGCGCGAGTAGGGGCGACCCGCCAGGGCATACTCGGATGTTTTCCTGTAAGAAATCCCCGCAAAAGTGGGTGATTTCTCACACCTGGCGGGTCGCCCCTACGGATTTTCACGTTCAACCCGGAAAAGCCAGTTTTTCTAACCGCCCGGCAGGGAACTTCCCGAAAAAGATTTTTAGCCAAAATCGGACACGTATAGTGATATTCATCATCTTTCGGCAGCCAGCAGCCTGTGCTACACTGGTATTAGGCCAAAATATGATATATTACAGTTGAATTGTGATACTTGTCACAATGCGAATTTGAGAACAGCGTGTTAAAAATTATAGGTATATAAAATGAAAACGACTCAACCGATTGAATACACTTGGTTTCGCAATGGTACTGCCGAAGTGGTTCCGGCTGAAATAATTGTCGAAAAACCGGTCAGCCTAACGGTAAATGGCAAAGCCTGGTTAACACTGATGTGTACCCCTGTGCACCTTGAAGCCCTGGCCGTCGGTTTTTTATTCAACGAAGGCTTCATAAAAAGTATGGACGAGGTCGCCGACTTACGTCCCTGTGAGAACGGCGAGAACATCGATGTCTGGCTGACCCACAGTGTGAAGCAGCCGAAAAACTGGCGCAAGACCTCGGGCTGTACCGGCGGAGTAACCTCGCAGGTGGAATCCCGCCCACAAACGGCGAGACAGACCAACGGAGCCTGCGTCACCCCGGCCCAGGTAACAACGCTGGCCGCCAAACTGTTCGAGACCCAGGACCTGTACAAACAAACCGGCGGAGTCCATACATCCGCCTTGAGCGACGGCGAGGAAATTGTCCTTGCTGCCGAAGACATTGGCCGCCATAACACGCTCGACAAAATTGCCGGGTTGTACCTGATGCAAAAACCCGAACTGGCGCACAAAATTTTGCTGACCACCGGGCGCATCAGTTCAGAGATGATTCAAAAAGCCGCCAAAATTGGCGCATCGATTGTGATTTCACGCACTTCGCCAAGTTCGCTGTCTGTGCAAATTGCCGAGCGCGAAGGCATTACGCTGATTGGTTACGCTCGCCGCGACCGTTTTACCGTCTATGCCCACCCGCAGCGAATCCTCGTGACCGAGCGCACTGGACAGCCATAGCAGACCGAAAGGATATTGGTTTCAATGAATCTGAAGGAGATTATCAAAGTTGTGGATGGAACCCTGCTTAACCCGCAGGTGGATACGAATATCGAAATTCGCGGCGGGATTGGGGCCGACCTGATGAGCGATGTGCTGGCCGCCAGCCAGCCCGATGCCATCCTGATGACCGGCCTGACCAACCCGCAGGTTGTCCGCACGGCCCAGATGGCCGATATCCGCGCGATTGTGTTTGTGCGCGGCAAACAGCCGCAAGAGCAAACCCTGGCAATTGCCAACCAGGAGAATATCCCGCTGATTACCAGCCCGTGCGGGATGTTCGAGGGCTGCGGACGGCTGCACGAGACCGGATTACCGAGTTTTGAATCCAATGTGCCCTCCGAGTAAACCGCAAACCGAGCAGGAAATCTACGGCCGCCGGGGCCGCACCATCACCGACCAGGACGCGCACGACATCAACCGGGTCGAGGAACTTTCGTATGACCTGAAGATTCACGAGGTCATGTCGACCGAACTGCGCACCACAACGCCCGACATGCCGCTGTCTGATGTGCTCGAGATCCTGCGCATCAACCGCATTTCGGGTGTGCCGGTTTTGCAGGACGATGAAATGGTCGGCATTATCAGCCTGGAAGACATCGTCCACGCCATGTATAAGGACGGGCTGAACTCGACAGTCAGGAAATACATGACCCGCGAAGTGGTCACGGTTGCCAGTTACGAATCGGTGATTAAAGCCATCGAAACCTTCACCCTCAGCCGCCTGGGACGCCTGCCGGTGGTGGACGAAAACAACAAACTGGTCGGCATGATTACCAAGGGCGATATTACCCGCGGCATCCTGGTTGCCTTGCAAAAAGACTACCAGGAAGAAGAAGTCCGCCGCTACCGCGCCAGCCACTTGTTCGAAGATATTATTTCAGACCGCACCACCCTGGTGCTGCGCTACAACATCAAAGCCCGCGACTTCAATCATGGCGGAAACGCATCCAGCAACATCAAACGCGCCCTGACGCGCCTGGGAGCCGACCCGCAAATCACGCGCCGCTGCGGCATCGCCGTCTACGAAGCCGAGATGAATCTCATCATCCACACCAACAACGGCGGCATTTTGAAACTTGAAGTCGAGCCGCACCGCATCACCATGTCCACCGTCGACGACGGCCCTGGCATTCCAGACATCACCCAGGCCCTGCAGCCCGGCTACACGACCGCCACTGAACAAGTGCGCGAGATGGGCTTCGGCGCAGGCATGGGGCTGGTCAACATGAAACGCTGTGTCGATACCATGGAACTTGAATCAATCATGGGCAAAGGCACAAAACTGGTGATGCGCATCCTCGTACCCAACGAAACCCTTACCGGACACTCACATGGATAAAATGATGAATCTACAACAAATTATTGACGAACTTGACCTGACCGTACTGACCAAGCCGCGCGATTTTTCAACCATCGAAGCCACCGGCGGCTATACCTCCGACCTGCTTTCGTGCGTTATGGCCGGAGCCAAAAGCGGCTACCTGTGGATGACCCTGCAAGCCCACATGAACATTGTCGCTGTGGCAGCCCTGCTCGAAGTAGCCGCCGTCATCATCACCGAAAACGCCCAACCCGACCAGGCCACCATCGACAAAGCCAACCAGAACGAAGTCATCCTGCTTTCGACCCCGCGCCCGAACTTTGAAATCGACGGCAGGCTGTGGGAGATGGGTATCAAAAAAGCGTAGGCCGAATGCAAACCTTCCGCGCCGACCTGCACGTTCATACCGTGCTTTCGCCCTGCGCCGAAATCGAAATGATTCCGCCGCTAATTGTGCAGGAAGCCATCGAGCGCCAGATAGACCTGATTGCCATCACCGACCACAACGCCAGCGCCAACGTGGCCGCCGTGCAAAAGGCCGCCGAGGGAACCGGGTTGGTTGTTTTGCCAGGCATGGAAGTGCAATCGCGAGAAGATGTTCACATCCTGTGCCTGTTCGAGAACCTTGAGCAACTGGCCGAATGGCAAAAACAAGTCGACGCCGCCCTGCCCGGCCTGCCCAACCGCCCCGACTTTTTCGGCGAGCAGCTGGTGGTGGATGAAGAAGGTGAGTTTGTTCGCACTGAGCCGCGCCTGCTGCTCACCTCGACCGCCTTTAGCATCGATGAGATTTACACGCGTGTCAACGCCCTGGGCGGCCTCGTCATCCCGGCCCATGTCGAGCGAACGAGTAACGGACTCTTCCCCACCCTGGGCCTGGTTTCCGATACGTGGCCGGTCGAAGCCTTTGAGATTTCCCGCCACACCACACCTGAAAAAGCGCGCGCCAAATTCCCCGCACTCGGCGATTACCCGCTCATCCAGAGCGGTGACGTGCACATGCTGGAGTCTTTTATCGGCGCGACCTGCTTCACAATCGAGACACGCACCCTGGCTGAAATCCGCCTGGCCCTGCGCGGGCAGGACGGACGTAAAGTAAGCATCCAAAACTCACAACAAGACTGACAAGTTACCCTTTTGTAACATGACATTTATTCATTGACGTTTTTAGGGCAAAATGTTAAACTACTTGTGATAAATATCACAATTCGCATCAAAGGTATCCGAATTATGACCAGACTATTGAAAAACATTGCATCGAATGACCCCTTGAACATCGCCGTGAAGAAGGCAATCATCGAAAAGGCGATTGCCGACAACAAAGACCGCCAGGGAGCGGTGATGCTGGTGCTGAACGAAGTGCAGAGCAAAATCGGGCACGTCTCCCCCTCCATGCAGGCTTATATCGCCCGCAAATTAAATGTCCCCCTCGGGCAGGTACATGGCGTTGTGACCTTCTACTCGTTCTTCAAGACCCAGCCGCATGGCAAGTACACCATCAAGTTCTGTCTCGGCACGGCCTGCTATGTGGCTGGCGTGGGCCAATTGGTCGAAAAAGCCAAACAAATGCTGGATATTGACCTCGGCCAGACCACCCCCGACGGCATGATTACGCTTGAAGAGTGCCGCTGTGTCGGCGCCTGCAGCCAGGCCCCGGTCGTAGTCGTGGATGAAGAAATCCATGGCCGCCTGCGCCCGAACAAGTTCCCGCAGGTGCTCAAAGCCCTGCAAGCCAAAGAAGGCCTCGCCAAAGAAACCGCCGGGGCCGACTAAATGCGCGAGATTTCCCTGCACCTGCTCGATATCGCCGAAAACAGCGTTGCTGCCGGGGCGCTCAACATCCGCATCGAGGTGCACGAGGACATTAAAAACGATATCCTGCAAGCCAGCGTGGAAGACGACGGGCGCGGCATGGACACAGAGACCGCCAAAAGTGTGCTCGACCCGTTCTACACCACCCGTACAACGCGCAAAGTTGGTCTGGGCATTCCGCTGCTCAAGCTGGCCGCAGAACAAAGCCAGGGCGGTCTGGGCCTCGTCTCGGAACCGGGCAAAGGCACACGGGTCGAAGTGACCTTCCGACACAGCCACATCGACCGGATGCCGCTCGGAGACCTGGCATCCACCTTTTTGGCGGTGCTGGTTGCCTATCCACATATCCACTGGATTTTCAACTACCGGGCAACACAGCCTGACGGACAGAGCAATGAATTTGCCTTCGATGACACGGAACTGAAGGCTGAACTGGGCGGCCTGCCCATGACCGAACCTGAAATTTTAAGTTTTGTGCGCAGAATGCTGGAAGAAGGCATTGGCGCGATTAAATCAATTACCTGACAGGTTTCCAGAGAGCCTTTTCAGTCAGGTTTCGAACCAGCGCAAGCGATTTTCCAGTAAAGAATCGCCTGAAACCTGTCAGGTCTGAAATATTCACAAAAATAGTGCAAAATCTGGAGATTTTGCACTCCAGCATGAAGGAGATAAAAATGCCTGCTATCAAGTCCCTTGACGATCTCAAACGCATTCGTGAAGAAGCCCTGAAGAAAAAAGAGATGAAAACCGCTTCGGGCAACATCCAGGTCATTGTTGCGATGGGCACCTGCGGAATCGCCGCCGGGGCGCGCGACACGATGAAGAGTGTCTTGAACTATATCGAAGAAAACAAAGTCAGCGGCGTGAGCGTCACCCAGACCGGCTGTATCGGCATGTGCGAGCACGAGCCGATTGTGGAAGTGGTGGTTGGTGAGCAGCCCAAAGTCTATTACCGCAAAGTAAACGCTGAAGTTGCCGCGCAAATTATGAAAGAGCATGTGCAAGGCGGCAAACCGGTTGAGAGTAATGTGTTGCCCTTGCAGGTGTAAGTAGCGTAAGTAGCGCAAAATATTATTTTGCGCTATCAGATAAATATTTGGAGTATCTTATGGCTTTTTTTCGTTCCCACGTACTGGTATGTGTTGACCCCGAATGCCTCGCCCGGGGTGCGCACGATGTGATTGACGCGCTCCAGGATGAATTGGTCGACCAGGGCCTGATTGACGAAATCCAGGTTCTGGAAACCTCGCGCATTGGCGGCTGTGAAGACGGCCCCGAAATGATTGTCTACCCCGAAGGTGTGCATTACGTCGGTTTCAATGCTGATGATGTGCCCTTCATTGTCGAAGAACACTTCCTGAAGGGCCGCATTGTCGAGAAATTCCGCGAAATGCCAAAAGTGGTCGTGGATGAAGAACTCGGCCCGCTGCGCCCCAAGGAAGTCCGCATTGTGCTCAAGAACTGCGGCTACATCGACCCGACCAACATCGAAGACTACCTGGCCGTAGACGGCTACCAGGCCCTGGGCAAAGCGCTCTTCGAGATGACCCCTGAACGGGTCATCGAAGAAGTCAAAAATTCCGGTCTGCGCGGACGCGGCGGCGCGGGTTTCCCCGCCGGGCGCAAATGGGACCTCACCCGCCAGGTAAACGACTTCCCCAAGTATATGGTCTGCAATGCCGATGAAGGCGACCCTGGCGCGTTTATGAACCGGCGCGTGCTCGAAGGCGACCCGCACTCGGTGTTGGAAGGCATGATTATCGGCGCGTACGCCGTCGGCGCATCGTATGGCTACGTCTACTGCCGCGCCGAATACCCGATTGCGGTGGAGACCTTCAACATCGCCATCGCCCAGGCGCGCGAATTCGGCTTCCTCGGTCAAAACATCCTCGGCACCGACTTCTCGTTCGACCTGGAAGTGCGTGTCGGCGCGGGCGCATTCGTCTGCGGCGAAGAGACCGCCCTGATTGCCTCGATTATGGGCCTGCGCGGCGAACCCAGCCCGCGGCCACCCTTCCCTTCGGTCAAGGGCGTTTGGGGCAAACCGACCAACAACAACAACGTCGAAACCTACTCGAATATCCCGCAAATCATCCTCAAGGGCGCGCCCTGGTACGCCAGCATGGGCACTGAACGCTCAAAGGGAACCAAGACCTTTGCGG
>Ga0208244_100933_pt1 | contig 20511 bp, 14 predicted proteins | sample SubbioCR12Aug_5A_FD_184828 | JGI IMG/M metagenome (GOLD analysis project Ga0208244, IMG submission 184828) | Serpentinite rock and fluid subsurface biosphere microbial communities from McLaughlin Reserve, California, USA - CR12Aug_5A (SPAdes) | ecosystem: Environmental > Terrestrial > Deep... | reverse complement strand
AAAAGGAGATACATTAAGAAAAAAGAAAAAATAACTGTAAAAATGTCAGCTTTTATCTGTTCTTTGAAATAAAACTTATTGGGGGGTCAGTTTGCCGGAATGGGGGTCAGTATCACCGGAATATCCACCTGATAAATAGTTAAACCCGATTCACTTACATTAAACTTCAAGCCATAACTTTTTACATGCCTAAATTTAGAGTAGTCAAATCCACTGTGATGGATAATTGTATCACCCCATGGCAAAGAAACTTCATTATCAGGTAAAAAGAACTTAACACTTGGAATCACAGTAATTCTTTCAGTATAAACAACTTTTCTTTCTTCTTTTTTTGGTTCTACTCTTTTTAATCCGTGTGTAGGAGTTTGATTAAGAACATTGTCTCTAAACCATCCTCTAATGGAATTAAATACATTCTTAATAAAACTACTTGGCCCCAATCCTAAATAATCTATATAGCAAATTGGATTGTTTGCAGCATAAACATATTGTGATTGATAAGAAAATAAGGCAGCCAATTTATCTCCTGTATGAAAACGCCCAATCTCCGGATCATAAAACCTCGCCCCGTAATCATACCAATCCAGAAAGAAAATTGAATTCATGATAAAGGCACCGTAATTATACTATGCCTGTGAAGCCCATAAACGCTAAGGCCATTATGCCTGCTACTACTAGTGCAGCTGGTGCTCCTCTCATCCCTTTTGGCAGGTCGGAAAGTTCAAGTTGCTCGCGTATTCCTGCAAACAATACTATTGCTAATGCAAAACCAATTGAATTGGCTATCGCAAACACAACAGCTTCCATCAGGTTAAACCCAAAGTCAGGTCTAACTGCTAGTATCGTTACACCTAAAATTGCGCAGTTTGTTGTTATTAGTGGTAAAAATATGCCCAGAGCTTGATATAATGGTGGACTTACTTTCTTCAATACTAATTCTACCATTTGCACTAACGATGCAATTACCAATATGTATGATATTGTTTGTAAGTAGGTTATTTCAAAAGGCACAAGTATGTAATTGAATATCAGGTATGTAACTATTGTTGCCAGAGTCATTACAAACATAACGGCTCCCGACATACCAATTGAAGTGGAAACTTTGGAAGATACTCCCATATAAGGGCAAATCCCAAGAAACTGAGCCAACACTATGTTGTTGACAAATACTGCTCCGATTATTATAATTAAGTAGTCCATATCTCAGATTTTATTCAATTGTTTTCCTTAAAATATTGTTTAATGCTATCAAGTATCCTAGTCCGATAAAAGCTCCCGGCGCAAGCACGAATACTAACATTCCGTCGCCTTCAAATATAGGAATGCCGAAGAAGGAGCCTGAACCTAATATCTCTCTGACACCTCCTAAAATTGCAAGTGCAAAAGCAAATCCTAACCCCATTCCAAGTCCGTCAATTATTGCATTAAATGGATTATTTTTACTTGCAAATGCTTCTGCACGACCCATTACAACGCAGTTTACAACAATTAGGGGTATAAATAATCCTAATTCTTTAAAAAGTGCCGGAACGAATGCTTCCATCACTAATGATACAATAGTTACAAAAGAAGCAATAATCACAATAAAAGACGGAATTCTAACTTTATTAGGAATAACATCTTTTATAATTGATACTACCAGGTTTGACATAACAAGTACGAATGTAGTTGCCAGTCCCATCCCTAAACCGTTAATTGCTGATGTTGTAACACCCAGAGCAGGGCATAATCCAAGCAGTAATACAAATACCGGATTTTCTCTAATAAAGCCTCTGGTTAAAATATTTAATTTGCCCATATTATTCTCCTCCGTTTTGAGTTGCCAATTCGTTGTTTTCTTCTTGCGAAACTGATGAATCAGCTTCGCCTGTAATACTTGTGAGATTTGCTTTAAATGTTGCGTAAGCTCTTTCAATTGCATCGCAATACGCGCGAGATGTTATAGTGGCCGCAGTTATGGCATCTATTTCGCCGCCGTCCTTTTTAACTTTTATCCCATTTTCAGGGTTTTTGTTTTGAAATTTATTGCTCCAATCAGACTTAGTTTTGTCGATTTTATCACCCAAGCCAGGTGTTTCAGCATGTTCCAGGTGCACAACATCTTTTATAGTGCCATCAGGTAAAAACCCAACCATAGCTTTTATTTTACCACTAAATCCGGCGTCAGTGTATGTTGCCACTGCAATGCCTACTAGCTCGTTGTTTTTATATGCCAAGCTAAATTCAAGAGAATCGGGGCCGTCAATACTTTTAAACTTCATTGTTACAATGTTGTCAAATTCAGGAACTACCTCGCTAATTGCTTGCTGCTTTGCTGCTTCTCTTGCTTTGGCAATTGGATCTTTTGTTAGATTATAAACACTTGCCAATGTGAATGAAGCAACTGCTGTTACCACTAACAATGTGATAACCATATTTAAAAATGTAGATTCTTTTTTAGCCATTTTTCACAACCTCCCCAAACCTTTTAGGTTTTACATATGTGTTAATTAACGGAACAAATGCATTCATAATAAGTATTGCAAATGAAACACCTTCAGGATATGCCCCGAAAACTCTGATAACCATTGTCAGAATTCCGCAGCCAATACCGAATATTATCATCCCTTTGTAAGACATTGGGCTTGTAACCATATCAGTAGCCATATAAAGTGCTCCAAGCATCATACCACCTGTTATAAGATGAAACACAGGATCGATATAAACTTCAGGATTAACAAACCATAGAATTCCGCCAAAAATCATTACGCTGCCAAGATATGCAACAGGAATATGCCAGGTAATAATCTTTCTAATCAGCATATAAATGCCACCAATCAATAGAGCTAGAGCTGATATCTCTCCAATAGAACCGCCCATGTTACCGAAAAGCATTTGCACGTATTCAGGAACTTCAGCCATTAATTCTGATACAGGTCTTCCTGCTGCAACTCCTTCTTTAATTACCGCCAAAGGTGTTGGACCGGATACTACGTCAACTAAATTTGTGCTGAATTCTGTAGGTTTTGGCCATGTTGTCATGTCGACAGGGAAGGAGATTAATAGAAATACCCTTCCAACAAGAGCAGGGTTAAATGGATTTTTTCCCAATCCGCCGAAAGTCATCTTGCCCATGCCGATAGCAACAGCCGAGCCAATTACAATCATCCATAAAGGAAGGCTTGATGGCACATTGAATGCCAGTAGAATACCTGTAATTATTGCCGAACCGTCAAAAACAGTCATAGGCCCTTTAATAAGGTACTTCTGTATGATAAACTCAAAAGCCATACATGAAACTACGGCTGTGAGGGTAAGTAATATTGCCGATAATCCAAAAAAGTAGAATGAAACCAGCATTGCAGGCACAAGTGACAAAATCACTCCGTACATAATTTTACTTACCGATTCTTTCGAATATACGTGGGGTGAACCCGATACAGTTAATAAACTCATAGTTTTTTATATTAGCTAATATCTAAACCTTAATCTTAATCTTAATTTCAACCCTTGCCCTAAGCTTAGTCGAGGGTTTAATTGCTTGCTCTGCTTCTCATTAATTGACCTACTTTCGACTTTCCAACTCTCATGTTGTCGAGTAGTGGTCTTCCTGATGGACAGATATATAAACATGAACCACATTCAATGCAGTCCATTATTCGATTTGATTCACAGTCTTCAACTTTGTTTTTTTCTGCTAACACAGCCAAAAAATATGGTTCAAGACCCATACAGCAAACTGTTATACATTTTCCGCAACGAATGCAGTTGTGTAGAGGTTTTCTTGATGATGCTACTTGAGGAAATAGCAGAATACCGCTGGTGCCTTTTGTCACAGGAGCTTCTAAATTATTAAGCGCCTTGCCCATCATAGGTCCGCCATTTACAACTTTGCCTGTATTTTCAGGGACTCCACCTGCTGCTTCAAGTAAAGCTGAAACAGGGGTTCCAATTCTTACCATAAAATTGGATGGTTTTGCAACATTTACTCCTGTAACTGTTACTACTCTTTCAATTAGGGGCTTGTTTTTCTGCACAGCTTCATAAACGGCCAAAGCAGTACCAACATTATGAACAACGGCTCCTACTTCAATTGGCAGTTTTCCTGAAGGAACTTCTCTGTTTATAAGAGCTTTTATAAGTTGTTTTTCTCCACCTTGAGGATATTTAACTTTTAGTGCTTCTACAGTGATACCTTTATAATTTGCCGCAATCTTTTTAACATGTTCAATTGCATCCGGCTTGTTGTTTTCAATCCCAATTATCGCTTTTTCTACTCCAAGGGCTTTCATCTGAATGCTAATGCCTACAAGCATTTCTTCTGCTCTTTCAAGCATAACCCTATGGTCGGAAGTAAGATATGGTTCGCACTCAACACCATTGATAATTAGTACTTCTGCTTTTTTTCCTTTGGGAACAATAAGCTTGACATGGCTAGGAAATGTTGCACCTCCCATGCCAACTATACCCTTCTCGTTAACCTTTTTTATTATCTCTTCAGGTGTAAGGTTGCATTCTTTTTTCAAGTCAGCAGTTCTGTCAATTTCAGCTTCCCATTCATCTCCTTCAACATCAATAATAACAGCTTTTCTTTTGTAGCCGCTAGTATCAATTACTTCGTCAATTTTTGAAACTGTTCCTGATACAGAAGAATGAATGTTTGCCGAAATGAAAGCTTCGCCTTTAGCAATAAGTTGGCCCGTTTTAACTTTAGCTCCTTTTTCAACTATAGGAACAGCAGGAACCCCTAAATGCTGAGAGATAGGAATTGATACTGATTTTGGAATTTCAAGAGCCACAATTGCAGCATCTTTCGATAACTTATTCTCTGGGGGATGAACCCCACCAATTGTAAATGTTTTCAATGTTTTTCTCCTTTATGATTTATAATGAAAACCATGAAAAATTAAGCTTCAGCGGGCGTACCCTCTTCAGTTTTAACTTTTCGTGGAGGAAAATTTAATTCGTGAATTGCATTTGTTGGGCAAACTATTACGCATTTGCGGCAAAGTGTACATTTGTTGAAATCGATGTAAGCTAAATTGTTTTCAAGAACAATAGCATCAAACTTACATTCTTTAACACATTTTCCACAACCAATACAAGCAACTGCGCAGTTTTTCTTAGCAGGGCCGCCTTTTTCCTTATTTATACATGACACGAAAATTCTGCGGTCTTTTTTGCCTTTTTTGCGCATTTCAATAATGTTGCGCGGACAAGCTTTTACGCAGGCACCACAAGCAACGCATTTGTCATCAAGAATTACAGGAAGTCCGGTCTTCTCATCCATATACATTGCATCAAACGCGCAAGCAACAACACAATCGCCATAGCCCAGACATCCGAAAGGACAACCGCCTTCACCTGAAAATAGGCTATGTGCAAACTGACATGTCATTGCTCCTTCGTATTTTACCTTTGGAGGCGAGTTCTCACGAGAACCGTTGCATCTAACAACAGCTATCATAGGATCTGATTCTTGCGCAACCAAACCTAATACTTTTGCGATGTCTTGCATTGCTGCATTTCCACCGGGAGGACAGCTAAATCCGTCAAGACTTTCTGCTTTAACTATTGCTTCAGCTAAAGCTCTACAGCCTGCTAACCCGCATCCTCCGCAGTTTGCACCGGGGAGTTTTTCTTCTACAAGATCTATTCTTGGATCTTCAATGACTTTAAATTTCTGAGCTACAAAATATAATATTACGGCAGCTAATGTGCCGATTGAGCCCAGAGAAATTACCGAGTAAAGTGTGATTTCGTTCACTTTGATTAGGATTTATGAGTGAATGAAAATATTTATTTCATTTATGATTTGTGACGTGGCAAAATTAGAAAACTAAATCAAAATTTTATTAAAATCTATCCATTTTTGATGCTTAGTTTTTAACATGTTTATGTAATAAAAATGTGTTTTCTTATAAGATGAGAGGGTTAATATGCAGATAATCAGCAAAGTGTGGGCTTATTTAGAATTCATATAAATTTAAATATAAGGATAAAATGCAATAAAAAATCCTTAAAAGTCATTAACTCTTAAGGATTGTGTTAGTTATTTTATGTTTTTAGTTGCCAAATAACAGCATTGGAAATGATTAATTTCTAATGACTTTCATCATATTCTTTTAATATATTTTTAAATGTTTGTTCTATCGATATGATTTCTTCGGCTTTATATGCGTTGCTTCCTGCAAAAGCATATCCATTATTGAAATTTCCTTTGTATGCACTATAAAGGGCCTTAACTATGCAATATGGACTTGTTGCAGTATCGCATGTTCTGATGCATTTGTAAGGGCAAGTGATTGGATGTTTCTCTCCAAGATTAACTTTGTCAATAAAACTATTTTTTATTGCTCTTCCGGGCATGCCTACCGGACTATTAATTATTCCGATATCTTCTTCTTTGGAGTTTATATAAGTTTGTTTGAACTCTATAGAAGCATCGCATTCGTCTGTTGTTACAAAGCGTGTTCCCATTTGCACACCGGAAGCTCCGAGCCTCATAATATCGCGAATATTTTGACCTGTATAAATCCCGCCGGCAGCTATTACAGGAATCTTTACATTATATTTTTGTTCAAATTCTTTAACAGTACTAACTACTTCAGGAATAATATGTTCTAACGAAAAGTTTTCATCTGAAATTTGGTTAGCTTTGAAACCAAGATGTCCTCCTGCTTTTGGACCTTCTACAACAATAGCATCCGGAAGATAATTATAAAGGGATTTCCATTTTTCGCAAATTATTTTTGCTGCTCTGCTTGAAGAAACAATGGGTACTAGTTTAGTTGTGCTGTCTTTTTTTAAAAATGAAGGCATATCTAATGGTAATCCTGCTCCGCTAAATATTATGTCAACTTTCTCAGCAATGGATGTCTTAACCATATCTGCAAAGTTTGACATTGCAACCATTATATTAACGCCAATAAGTCCTTTAGTCTTTTCACGAGCTTTTCTAATTTCGTTTTTTAAAGCTATAATATTTGTTTCTATGAAATTTGAACCTTTATGAGGTGTTAGTAAGCCTAATCCTGCACTGGAAATAACCCCAACGCCTCCTTGGTTTGCTACTGCAGCAGCCATGCCTGATAAAGAAATGCCAACTCCCATACCTCCTTGAATTATAGGTACATTTACAGTTAGTCCGCCAATTTTTAAACTTTTCATAATACTTTCGTTATTTGAATACAAAATTAGAGCATGATATTAGAGCATGCAAACTAAAGGGATAAACGCCTAATGGAATGTGGTAGAATGCTTATTGAAGTGGTAAACGAGAAAAACATGGGGCAAACGTTATTTGCCCCTAATGGGTTAGATTGACTCTTTAAGCTTAGCCAGATATTGAATTGAAACAGGGATTATTTCATTAAAGTCTTTGATAGATATGTAGTTTTTGTTTTGCTCTCTGTTGAGTTTATAGATGAAGTACTTATTTACAATGCAGGTCCTGTGGCATCTTAAAAAATTAGAATAAGACATGATTTGCTGTTCTATGTTTTTTAATGTATTCCTAATTAATTTCTTTTTAAATGAATCGCCTTCTTTGTATAAAATTTCCACATAATTATCGGCAGACTGAATAGATACAATATTTGCAATCTGAAGTTCAAAGGATTCCTTATTGCTCTCAGATAAAAGTTGTATGGAAATGTTTTGATAATCAGTTTCGTAACTTTCAATTTGTTTTTGTCTGTACTTAATTTCTTCAGTTAGTAATGCATTGTTTTCACTTAATCTTTTATACAAATCGTAAAGCCTTAAAACAATGGGAGCTACCATTGCAATGAAAAATACTTTGAATAATAGATAGAATGTAATTTCAAGTAAACCTACATAATGAAGATAGAAAACTAATGCTAAAGAGTTGACAATAAACAATAGAATTCCATTAATGTAGTAGAGTACTGATGGTTTGTAATAACTCCTTAGGTTTTTGTAAATGATTAATGGTAAGATTACTCTAATTATAAAAATCAAGCTAAATATTATTGTACTCATCCCTGCAACAAACAATAACCAATCATTCCATCCTAGGCTTTCAACAACAAACGGTTCGAAAAATATTACAAACATAAACAGACCTAAACTCACGCTCAAGCTTAGTTGGAAATACTTTCTTAAAAGATTATTTAATTGGTTTAGTTTATCGCTCATAATGTAATAAGCCTTAAGTGTTGAAAGTGTTTAATTTTGTGTATTACAAAGCAACAATTAATTAAATATTGATGTTATTGAGTGACATTTAACGGCTTATTCAACTGCTAATTTCATTGCAAAGTTAATTTAATTATTAAGAATGTAAACAGTTGACTAAAAAACACAGCATTACCAGTAATTTTATTGCTTTGGCTTTAATTTTTTTATTAAATAAATTGGTATTGGAGTTTTTTGTTAATTTTGCGCCACTAAAATGTTCTTTTCCTTATGCCCAGATGGTGAAATTGGTAGACACGCTACTTTGAGGGGGTAGTGGCCGTAAGGCTGTGCAAGTTCGAGTCTTGTTCTGGGCACTCTTTCTATAAAACATTTTAATAAAAATTCCAAAACCACCTCTTTTTATTGTATATTTGTAGCTTAAGCCGGATTTCATTTTTATACCTTTATGCACTTCCAAAAAATCAAAGAAAAAGAGTTTGGGGAAAACAGATTTGTCTTTACTATTGTAAGCCATCCAGTTTTCGATCTCATTATTGAAGCTTTTGCTGTTAAAGTTAATGCTAAAGGTGTTTTTGGCTACGAATTCCGCAAAGTTACAAAAAGAACATTCCACGATTTTTTTGCAGAAATTTCTGATGTTGAAAAGGAATGCCTAAATTTAATTGATCAGTATTCCGACGAGAATATTCAAAAAAGATTTAATCGTAATAAAATTAAAGTAAAAGATTTTCTTTGTGGCTTGCAGCCTGATTTTATTGCGCAATTTATTAAACCTTTTATTGATCGTAAAATTTATGAAGTCGCAAATATCTTAGCATTAAACAATTTACCGCTATATTATAAAGGTGACGCAAATGAAAGAATACAAGAAAAGGCCTTTCATATAAATAAGAATATTATAAAGCCATTTTTCAAATTTGAAAAAAAATCGGATCATACTTTATATTCTTTGTATTTGTATAATGAAGATGTAAAAATTGATATTCTGGATAAAGATGCCACACTAATTTCGGTATCTCCCTGTACTTTGATGCTTGATGGCGAAATATTGAGGTTTGATGAGGAGTGGGATGGGAAGAAACTGATGCCTTTCTTTAAAAAGGATACAATTGTAATCCCGAAATCATCTGAAATTCAGTATTTCCAAAAATTTGTTCTTAAAGCTGTTAGAAATTATCCTGTTGAGGCTCTTGGGTTTAATATAGAAGTTTATAAACAAGAGATTACGCCAATAATTAAGTTAGAGAATAGCATAGATGGACATATAGTTGCAGGATTGTATTTCAACTATGGCAACTACGTTACTTATGCATATAAAGACCGCACAGATAACCATACATTTCTTACCACAAAAGGGGAAAGCTATAAGTTTTTTAAGGTAAAAAGAAATCCAAAACTTGAAGAAGAATATGCAACTTTGCTGTTAAGCATTGGACTTAAACATAAGTCATCATTGCATTTTTTACTTGCCGATAAGATAAATAATGCAGATGATATAAATGACTTTGATAACTACATGCCTTTTATTGATTGGGTTATTGCTAATAAAGATTTTTTAGAGAGAAAAGGTTTTGTGCTGAAGCAAGACTTTACCAAAAGGCATTTTAATACTAGCAAAGCGATTATTAGCATTGATGTTGATGAAAAACAAGATTGGTTTGATCTGAAAATTGTAGTGGCTTTTGGTGGATTTCAGATTCCTTTCATTAAGCTAAAGGATAATATCCTCAAGGGCAACCGAGAATTTGAGTTGCCTGATGGTGAAATTGCTCTTATACCCATTGAGTGGTTTGCAAGGTTTAAAGATATTTTGAGACACAGTGTTGATAGTAAAGATGGTATAACTTTAAAGCGTCATCATTATACACTACTGTCAAATCTTGACAATGGCAAATCATATTCTAATAATCTGCAAGAGATTATACCCGGAAAGTCAATTGAAGTTCCTGCTTCAATTAATGCTGTATTACGTAATTATCAGGTTGAAGGATATAGATGGATGTACTTTTTGTATAAAAACGGTTTCGGAGGAGTTTTGGCTGACGATATGGGGCTTGGCAAAACATTGCAGGCAATTACACTGCTTTGTAAAATATATTGCGATAAAAAGAATGACATAAACACTGAAGATATTATTGATGATGATAATTCTTCTAATCTGGAAGGTTTGCAGCTTGATGTCTTTTCTTCTGTTGAGAGATTAAAAGAGAAAACACCGCCTTCACTTATAGTTATGCCATTGTCTCTTGTTCATAATTGGATGTGTGAAATTAATAGATTTGCACCGGAATTAAATGTTTATCAGCATGTTGGTACAGCCAGAACAACGAAAATCAACGTTTTTTCAAAATATGATGTTGTATTAACTACTTATGGAACAATCAGGAATGATATCGAACTTATTAAAAACTTTGATTTCCACTATTTAATTCTTGATGAAAGCCAAGTGATAAAGAATGCAGTTTCTAAAGTGTTTCATGCTGTAAAATCTTTAAATTCTAAGCATAGATTGGTTATGACAGGAACTCCGGTCGAGAACTCACTAACTGATCTTTGGTCGCAGTTTTCATTCTTAAATCCCGGAATGTTGGGTAATTTGAATTTCTTTAAGGATGAATATGTAATTCCAATTGAAAAGGAAAAGCATTCATTAAAGCGCGAAAAACTTCAGAAAATGATTAGTCCATTTATTCTTAGGCGCACAAAAGACGAAGTTGAAAAAGAGTTGCCTGAGTTAACTGAAATGATTCACTATTGTGAAATGACCGACGAGCAGGCAAGTATATATGAAGAGAAAAAATCGGAGGTAAGAAATTTTATTATAGAACATATATCTCGCGATGGAATAGATAAAAGCAGATTTCACATCTTAAGTGGTTTAATGAATCTGAGGCTTATTGCAAATCATCCCAAAATGACAGACCCAAACTATAGTTTGTCGTCAGGGAAATATGTTGAAGTTGTTAGAAGTATTGACAAGCTGGTTGCTGAAAATCACAAGGTGCTTATTTTTTCTCAGTTTGTTAAGCATCTAAACATTATAAAAGAGTATGTTGATGAGATGAAAATTCCTTATAGTTTTCTGACAGGAAATACACCGGAAAAGGAAAGAAAGTTGATTATTAAAGAATTTCAAAATAATCCAGAGCGGAGGTTGTTTTTGATTTCGATGAAAGCCGGTGGGGTAGGGCTAAATCTTACAGGTGCTGATTATGTGTTTTTGCTAGATCCTTGGTGGAATCCTGCTGTGGAAAGTCAGGCTGTAAACAGGGCTCATAGAATCGGCCAACACAAGAAAGTTTTTGTTTATAAATTTATTACAAGAAATTCGGTTGAAGAAAAGATAATGTCGCTACAAAGGAGAAAATCTGAACTAGCCGGCATGGTTATAAACTCCAATAATCCGTTTAATATTATGGATATAGAGCAGCTTAAGAATATATTATAAAGGCGCGTTGAAAACGCGCCTTTAATTAATTAAGCATCTATTCTTGCGTATTTTGCATTTTTCTCAATAAACTCCCTCCTTGGTGGAACCTCGTCGCCCATTAGCATTGAGAATATTCTATTAGCTTCAAATGCATTAGTAATATCCACTTGTCTAAGCACTCTGTAGGCAGGGTCCATAGTTGTTGTCCAAAGCTGTTCAGCGTTCATTTCCCCAAGACCTTTATATCTTTGAATGTGAATATTTGATTCCTTGCCATTTACTGTATATTCTTTAACAATAGCTTGTCTTTCATCTTCACTCCATGCGTATTTTTCGTCCTTGCCTTTTTTTATAAGATATAATGGTGGAGTTGCAATATAAACATAGCCGTTTTCAATCAATTCTTTCATATACCTGAAAAAGAATGTAAGGATAAGAGTGGCAATATGGCTTCCATCAACGTCGGCATCGGTCATGATAATTACTTTATGATAACGAAGCCTTTGAAGATTTAATTCTTTGGAGTCATCTACAGTACCAATAGATACGCCGAGAGCAGTAAACATAGTTTTTATCTCCTCATTTTCAAAGATTTTATGAGGCATAGCTTTTTCAACATTAAGAATTTTACCTCTTAAAGGAAGAATAGCCTGAAATTTCCTGTCGCGGCCTTGCTTGGCAGTTCCACCCGCAGAGTCACCCTCAACGAGGTATATCTCGCACATCGCAGGATTTTTCTCAGAACAGTCGGCTAATTTGCCCGGCAATCCGGTATTTGATAAAACACTTTTTCTTTGCACTAATTCACGTGCTTTTCTGGCAGCGTGACGCGCGGTAGCAGCAAGAATAACCTTGTTTACGATTGTTTTTGCATCTTTTGGGTTTTCTTCAAGATAGTTGTTAAGCATTTCACTAACAACAGTATCAACGGCACCGGCAACGTCAGAGTTGCCAAGTTTGGTTTTTGTTTGTCCTTCAAATTGTGGCTCTGCAACTTTAACCGAAATTACAGCTGTTAAACCTTCTCGGAAGTCGTCACCGTTTATGTCAAACTTAAGCTTAGAAAGCATTCCTGATTTGTCGGCATACGATTTAAGTGTGCGTGTAAGAGCTCTGCGGAATCCTGCTACGTGAGTTCCTCCTTCAATTGTATTGATGTTATTTACGTATGAGTACAAGTTCTCTGTAAAAGAAGAGTTGTATTGCATTGCTACTTCAACAGGCATTGCACCTTTGTCACTCATCATATATATAGGAGTATCTACCAGTTTTTCTCTTGCTCCATCAAGATATTGTACAAATTCCTTTAAGCCTTCTTCTGAATAAAACGATTCATGAATAAATTCGCCATTATCATCTTTATTTCTGCGATCAGTTATTGATAGCCTAACTCCTTTGTTAAGAAAAGCAAGTTCTCTTAATCTTGTAGAAAGTGTGTCATAGCTGTATTGGGTAACTTGAAAAATTGTGTCATCAGGCTTAAAAGTTACAACAGTACCACGCTTAGTAGTTTCACCAACTTCTTTTACCGGATACATTGGAGTTCCTTTTTCGTATTCCTGAACATACATTTTTCCGCCTCTATGAACTGTTACTTTAAGATTAACAGAAAGCGCATTAACACAAGAAACACCAACACCATGTAAACCACCTGAGACTTTATAACTGCCTTTGTCGAATTTTCCTCCAGCATGCAGCACTGTCATAACAACCTCTAGAGCACTGCGTTTTTCTTTTTCATGCATATCCACCGGAATACCACGACCATCATCAGTAACAGTTACAGAATCATCTTCATTTATAATAACATCAATGTTACTACAATAGCCGGCCATTGCTTCATCGATAGAGTTGTCCACAACTTCACTAACCAAATGGTGAAGACCTTTTGCGCTAATGTCGCCAATATACATCGCAGGACGCTTCCTGACTGCTTCCAAACCCTCTAAAACCTGAATACTACTTGCGTCGTATGACCCGTGATCAACCGCAGCTTTATTTAATTCTTTCATCTTAATTTTTTAGTGCAATTCTAAGTTAAAAATAACTAGCAAAGATACAATTTTTATAGGGTTTTGAGAAGAAAAATATGAGTGAAATATTAAATAGTTATTAACATTTTAAGTCGACAGTCGATAGTCGATAGTCAACAGTCGATAGTCAATAGTCGGAAGTTATAAGGTTGCAATATTTACAATATTTACAATCTGTAGAATCTTCTTTTTTGTTAGAAAGAATATGAAACTCCTCCAATGAAATTAAACCTCTGAGTTTGGTAGTTATTCCATTGTTGTAAAGGTTGATTCTGTATGTTGTTGAAGTTTAAGAAAACAGATAATACTCGGGTGTATCTATATTCTATACCAATGTTTGCGTCAACGTGAAACCCTTCAAGTTCTTTTGCAACAACGTTGTTTGAAACATCATATGTCTTTGCAAATGTTGAATTTCTTGCATAACCATCCAGCGAAATTATAATCTTATCCTGTATGTTGTATTTCCCATTTACACTGACAACTATAGATGGCATGTGCCATGGCTGGTTTTCTTTATCCATTGAATATTCATAATAGTCAGTTGCCAATCTTAGCCTGAATCTTTCACCTATTTGCGTGAAGATCTCAGCCTTGAAATTAAACCTGCTAATATTGTCATAAACCAAAGTAAACTTATTGTCAAGTAGTTGAGTTGTATCATTTACAAAGAATGCAAAATTATCTATTGTTGCGTCAGATACACTGAAATTATAAGCTACAAATGTGCTTATAGACCCTTTAAAGCCTACTGTAAGGTCTTTTTTTCTATTCTGGAATTTGTAAGGTATGTCTAAAGCAGTATTCAAATAAGGATTAATCCTGGTTGTATTATAAAGGTCATGCTTATCTAGCCCTCCTGAAAATGTTCCATAGGCAATTAAAACATCGCTAACAAGATTTGCTTCTGCATGTGCTTTTGGGTAAAACTTCATATAGGTTAGATTGTCAAATTGGGTCACAATATCTAGTCCGATATAAAATTTAAAATCCCTGTATTGTGATGATAACCTTGGTTCAAGACTAATAAGTCCGTTTGAGGTTTTTTTATCTAAAATAGAATAGCTGTAAAAATCTGCGTTAGCAAATAGATTAAAGTGCTGTGTTTCTGCAAATCCAAGTGGGTCGGGTGGCAGTTGTTGTCCGATTATACCGCTTATCTTATAGAGATTTTCTTTTGTATCAAAACGATCGGTAAAAAGTCTGTATTTAAAAGCTGCTGAATGTTGAAATTTAGCGCTATCCAGGTGGTTTGTAATGTAGTTTATACCAACGTTAAATATGTTGAAGCTTTGCTTAAGGTCATCACTTGTTAAATTGTCAATATAATCAAGTGCATTCTGATTATTGAGAAAATCTTTTCTTTGAAATCCATAATAATGAACCATATCTCTTTGATAGTTCATATCTGCATTTAATGTCAAATTCTTATAAAACTTTTTGCCGTACACATCAATTAGGTTGTTACTGAATTGACTGTACTCATAGTTTTCAATATTTCCTGAAGATGAAAGGTGTTTAATTCGCGCACCATAAGCATATTCATTCGATCTTAAAGAGTTGTAGAAGGCTTCAACATAAGGGGTAGAGTGTGTTCCAAATCCGGCTTTAGCATGGCCTTTATATAGTTTTGTTAAAGGCTCTCCTCTCATTCTGGCCGGACTAATTGGCTCAACTTCGAATGAAGTTGTAATTTTCATTGGTTTTATGCTATACTCGAAAGTTGTACTAATCTTTGTAGTATCTTCCATTGAAGGATTTTCGAGAATTTTAAATGCTTCTGAAATTGTTGGAAGATAAGGGGCTACAACTTTAATCTCTTCAAAGTCAAGTTTCTGAGAATATGAGTTGTGCCAAACAGCAAAAAACAGTATTAATGTTATAATAATGTTTCCGGTTTTTTTTAAGCTGTCCATTTTTATTATGTTTAATGTTTATTAATGTCTTTTGTTATATAAGGCTAAAACTCAACTTCCAATGAATCTGATTTGCCCTTCATTCTTTCCTCTTCTTCTTTTTTCTCAATATCACTTAGTTTCTGTCTTGCTAATTGATTAAGTTCTTCCCCGCTGTAGTTTTCAATTATACTTTGAAGAGTATGCTTAGCCTGGAAAATATTTTCTGTTTGCAAATAATTGTCGGCTAACAGTAAGAATATCTTAGCTAGCCAATAATCATAAGCTGCAATTTCGTTAATGTATTTAAAAATCAATTGTTCTGATTTTTTATAATCACCTTTTCTAAATTCTAACAGTGCGAGATTGTATTTCGACTCTGCTGCCATTTCAGTTTCTCCAAGATTAGCAGCTTTTGTAAATGATTGTAAAGCTTTGTTTGGTTCATTAGAAATCATATGAGCTCTTCCCGAAAGAAGATGTGCTTCCTGAAGTATTTCTCTTGGGGCTCTTTCGTCGGCAATTACTGCATTTGCCGCCATTATGGCATAGTCAAACCTACTCAACTGGTAATAGCATCTCATTTGCCCTATTTTAGCATCAAGAGTATTGCTTCTTTGTTCTGCAACATTTTCCAGTGTTATATAATGATTTAATGCTGCTTCATAATTATTTAATCTAAACTGAATTGCAGATGCCCTGATAGCTGCATTTTCCGAAAATTGTGTTCTGGGTTTTGTTAATACATATTCATAACCTCTCAATGCAACCATAAGCTCATTCATTCTGAAATCACATTCAGCTTTATAAAATCTAGCGTTAACCGAAAAAATGCCATCAGGGAACTGTTCAATATAATTTGCAAAGCTTTTAACTGCATTTGTGCAATCTCCCTGCATATATCTTTGCTCGGCTGCAACATAAGTAAGTGTGTCTTGCTGAGATTTTGTCACATCTGCGAAAGAAAATCTCCCTGCATATTTGAAGTAATCATCAACTCTATCCATTGCAACATATATGTTTTTCATTATGGTAAGAGCTTCTCTTGCTTCTTTTGTGCCAGGATATTGTTCAACAACATTTTTGCATATATCTAGTGCTTTTTGGTCTTGGTTATTGTTGTAATAAATCAATCCGGTTTTTAGTTTGGCATCCTTAATATGTCTGCTATTCGGAAAGTTGTTTATTAGTCTGTTGTATTGATTTAGAGCCTGAGAGCTTTTGTCAATTAGCATATATGTGCTGGCAAGCTCAAAAATGGCATCGTCTGAGTAAGATGTTTTAGGAAATCTCTCAAGCAGTGCTGTTAAGCTTTCAGCCTTTGCATTAAAATCTCCTTTCACACCCTCAACAAGTGCTTTTTGATACATTGCGTAATCAGTGTCTATTAATCCCAATGTAATAGCTCTCTTGTAATAGTCTATTGCATTATTGTAATCTTTAGACATAAAATATGAATCGGCAATTCTTAGGTAAGCATCATTAATAAATCTTCTGTTTTCAGTTTCTCCTCTTATGAATTGACGGAAAGCAATAAGTGCCTTTTCATAATCTTTTTTCTGAAACCATGCATATCCAGTTGTGTAATACGCTTTGTGATAAATCTTTAGGTCAAATGCACCAGGAGTTGTTAGAAATTCTTTGTGATATTGAAGTGCTTTGTCGTATTGCTCCATTCTATAATAAGCTTCAGCAGTCCAAAAAATACAGCTTGCAACAATATCAGATTTATGAGGGTATTTTTGTGATTTTTCAAAATGTTCTATTGCTCCTGTAAAGTCGCCATTATTATACAATTCAACTCCTCTGAAGTATGAAATTCTTTGATATGCAGTTTTGTGCTTTTGGGTAGTAATGCCAAATTCTTCTATTGATGCAAGTGCACTTTTGTAGTTTTTAGTCGTCATATATAAATCAATTAGATACTCTTGTGCTAATGATTTTCTGGGCGACTGTGGGTATGTTTCAATATATTTTTGAAATGCTAATATAGCTTCATTATATGGGTTGAATGATAGGTCGTATGATAATTTTGCATAGTTAAACAATGCTTCTTGTTTAATTTCAGGATAAAAATCCATTTGATAAGCTGAAACAAATGCATTCCTTGCAAATCTCTTTTGATCAGTCTTTAAATAGGCATCTGCTAGGTGATAGTATGCATTTTGACTCATTGAATCTACTTGATTTGTGACTTTTTCAAGATTAGAAATCGCATTTTCAAAATCCTTAGCATTATAATATGCAAATCCAATCTGATAGTGATCCTCTCTTGAAGGTTTAGTGCTCGATTCTTTTTGATATCTTTCTAAAAATGGTATAGCCTCAGTATAATCACCCTTGTAGAAATATGATTCACCAATGAGCCTTGATATTTCTGCTGAGCGCCTAGTAGATGCATCTTCAAGAAGAGGTGGTGCATATTCAATTACCAAATCATATTTCCCTTGAAGAAAATAAATATGTGCAATGTAATAAGGAACAATAGGACCGAAATTTTTGTCTGCAGTAATTCTATTGAAAGAAATAAGTGCTGTTTCGTAATTCTTTTCTGTGTAGGAGATATGTGCATAGTAGTATTGTGCAGGGCCATAGTAAAGAGATGCCGGGCTTTTTATTTCAAAGAAATTTTGCTTTGCTTGATTCATCTCGTCTCTCATAAAATAGCTATAACCTCTTTTAAAGAGAAATTCTTCTTTTTCTCTTTGCGAAAGGTCAAATAAGTCAACTTTATTATACCATTCAATTGCTTGTTGGTAGCTTCTTTTCCTATAATGAAGATTTCCCATTTGTAGGCTAGCCATGCCCTGTTTAGGGTGTGTAGGGAAATTATGAATAAAGCTTAACAGCATGCTTTCTGCATCAGGTTGAAACAATTCAACTGCGCAAATAGCTTCATAATATATAGCATTCACTCTAACCTCTGAGTTAATGTCTTTAATATTTTGAATTGTGGATTCAAATAGCTTCTGAGCAGCGCCAAATTTTTCTTTGTTGAATAATTCCAGCGCCAGTCTGTAATCTGAATCAGGTTGATTATGAATGGCAGTATGCTGTGCAACAGAATATGAGGCACAAAGCAAAAGTATGCCTGTTATGAAAAAGAATCTTTTTATTATCATGCTGATCTTTTTTAATTTAAAACACGAAATTACTTTATTAATACCTAGGCATTAATCACTGTTTATCAACAATTAGTGCGATTTTTCAACAATTTTTCAACATATCATAAAAAATCACAGAAAACTATATAAAAAATAAGGCTTCCAGGAAGAAAAACGCAAGCAGAAAAGAAATATTTTAATAATAAAAAAAAGCAGGCTATAAGCCGGATTCTGTCACTGCCTAAACAGTGTTTCTGTCATTTATCTTGGACAAAGTTCACACCTTGCCTCCAACGATCAACCCCCCGAGATTGGGCGGACCACCCTCAAGCCTCGGTGTATTTGACCTTTCAGCGCATAAGGTTTACCCCCATATATAGTTGCCTATATATGTCGTGAGCTCTTACCTCACGTTTTCACCCTTACCATAAACTAGTTATGGCGGTAATTTTCTGTGGCACTCTCTCTCACCTCTCAGAAAAGAAGTGGCTTCTTGTTAAGAAGTATGCTGTCCTGTGCTGCCCGGACTTTCCTCATTCCCTCTTTCAGGAACGCGACAGAAAGCCTGCTTATTTATTATTTCTGTAAAATACAACTTCTGTAGCACCCATCCCATATCTGGCAAAAGATGCATCGTGAAATTCAACTCCATCTGTATTGCGGAGATATTTGCGTATCTCGTTTTTCATAACACCATTTCCAACACCGTGTATAAATATCAACTTATGCATTTTCTCAACTTCTGCCTGATGTATTGATTTTCTAAAATAATCCATCTGTATATTTAGCATATCAACATTTGATAAATTATTGAAATTCTCTATCAGTTCTCCTATATGAAGGTCAATTTCGGCAATTTTATCATCAATTTTGTGTTTATCTAAAAATGATTCTGCTTTTTGTGCTTTTTCTTTTTGCATTGTGCCTTCATTTAGCTTCTCTTGCAATGCTTTTGTCTGTTCTACAGAAACAAGCCTCTCGTCATCTATCATCGCTGCCTGAAAATCAGTCAGCTTCCCAATATTCACTACAAAAGCTTTTTTTCTCAATAGTTTTTCAAATTTAAAACTTTCTTCCTTGTACAATTTTATAGGTTTGAAATTGATGAATCCACTTATAGGTTTAACAGGCGTGGCTTTTCCCTCCATAAAAAACACAGCTTGTATAACTGAATTTGCCCACGAGTTAATGTCAGACCTCCCAATGGTTGAAAGATTAATAAATGATTCTGCTTCAACAAATCCATAATCTTCTCCCTGAAATTGTCCGCCGTTATTCAAAAATAAACTAAAGAGTGCATTGTATTTAGTGTGGTTTACCAACATTATGTCAATGTTTCCAACAAGAGGTGTTTCTTCAATTTCAGGAATCATAAACACATAAATACCTTCTTCCAGCTGATCCTTGTCGTTATGCGAAATATAAAGAGGCTTTGAGTCATTGTTATCTGAATCATCGATAAATGTTTCTCTTCTTATTAAAGCAGGTTCATTTGGATCTTCGCTCCTAATTTTTATAAGATCACTAACAGCCGTAGGAATCTCAAATCCATCCTCAATAGCAACATTCACAACAAGATCATTTACGATTTTTGTAATAATGCCGCCTCCTTTTTCGTTAAGAAAACTGACTCTGTCACCAACTTTAAAGTTTTTTATATTTGCCATTCTAATTTAATTAATGTGCAAAAGTACTAAAAAAAGTGGTCTGTAACTATAGCCACTACTATTAAAAACTCAATACATAGGACTATGTTCTTGGGACTAAGAATTAATAAAACTTTTCACTATTATCCGACTAAAAAGTAATTTTACTCTTTTTCAAACGTAACTACCAGATAAACAGGCATTATGATTTTATTTTTAAAAGCCACCCCCTATATAAATTGCAGGTTATACTGCAAATTT
>Ga0208244_100932_pt1 | contig 20530 bp, 16 predicted proteins | sample SubbioCR12Aug_5A_FD_184828 | JGI IMG/M metagenome (GOLD analysis project Ga0208244, IMG submission 184828) | Serpentinite rock and fluid subsurface biosphere microbial communities from McLaughlin Reserve, California, USA - CR12Aug_5A (SPAdes) | ecosystem: Environmental > Terrestrial > Deep... | reverse complement strand
CATATTCCTCATCGTGCAGCGCCAGCGCGTGCTTGAGCCGCGTTTCGCGGTTGTCGAGGTCGACCATTTCCACTTCGGCGCCGGCCAGGTCGCGGTTGGCCGGCAGCGTGTCGTACTTGCCCGTCTCCGACGCCTGACGCGCCTCGGACAGCGCGGCCATGCCAAGCAGTACGTGATAAACCGATATTTTCAGGGCGCGCTTGTCCACCCCGCTGCCCATGGTGGCGTTGCCTTGCGGGTCGAGGTCCACCAGCAGCACGCGCTGTCCCTGCGCGGCGAGCGCGGCGGCCAGATTCACTGTCGTAGTGGTCTTGCCAACCCCGCCCTTCTGGTTGGCGACTGCAAATATATGAGCCATTTAATTACCTGTTATTCACGTTCCACGCGCACCAGGTGGCGCGCACCCTCCACTCCCGGCACCTGCAGCGGAATGGCCTCCGCCACGCGCCAGCCTGCCGGCAACTGGGCGATTTCCTCGTAAGGGTGCACCCCCTTCATGGCCAGCAGTGCGCCCCCTTCGGCCAGCAGATGACCGGACAATCTGACGAATTCGGCGAGGTCGGAGAAGGCGCGCGAAATCACCACATCGCATTTCTCCGCCGGCTGCCAGGCTTCGACACGCTCGCAATGCACCGAAATATTGGCAAGGCCAAGTTCAATCTTGGCTTGTGTCAGAAACGATGTTTTCTTCTGGTTGCTTTCCACCAGCGCCACCTGCATCGCAGGCCGCACAATGGCCAAGGGGATGCCCGGCAGGCCGCCGCCGCTACCGATGTCGGCCAGCCGGCGCGCCCTGCCGAGATGGGGCAGCACGGCCAGCGAATCCAGCAGGTGGTGGCTGATCACCTGCGCCTCGTCGCGCAGCGCTGTGAGGTTGTACACCTTGTTCCACTTGCCCAGCAGCGCTGCAAAAGCCAGTAGCTGCTTATGAACTGGCGGCGGCAAATCCTCGCCCAGCGCGGCCAATCCGCGCGACAGTTGCTCTCCGGGCGTCATGCGCGCTTGCGGGATTCCCGCGACAGCGAACCGCGTCGCTTCAGGTGCACCAGCAGCAGCGAGATGGCCGCCGGCGTGATTCCCTGGATGCGCGAGGCCTGGCCGAGGGTTTCCGGCTTGTGCTGATTGAGCTTTTGCTGCGCCTCGATCGACAAGCCGCGCACCGAACCGTAATCGAGGTCTTGCGGCAGCGTCGTGTCTTCTTGCTCCCGACTTTTGCTGATTTCTTCTGCCTGCCGGTCGATGTAGCCCTGGTACTTGGCCTGGATCTCCAACTGCTCGACCGCCTGCGGATCCGCGATCGGTTCGCCCGCGCCGGGCAAGGTCATCAGGCTGGCGTAGCTCACGTCGGGCCGGCGCAGCAATTCGGCCAGGCTGTATTCGTGCTCGAGCGGCTTGCCGAGCACGCGCTCGGCGTTGGCGGCATCCACGGTCTTCGGATTCACCCAGGTGGATTTCAGGCGCTCCTGCTCACGTACTATGGCCTCGCGTTTGCGGCTGAAAGCCTCCCATCGCGCATCGTCCACGATGCCGAGGCGGCGCCCCGCTTCGGTCAACCGCAGATCGGCGTTGTCCTCGCGCAGGCTGAGGCGGTACTCGGCGCGGCTGGTGAACATGCGGTAGGGCTCGGCAACGCCGCGCGTGATGAGGTCGTCCGCCAGCACGCCGAGATAGGCCTCGTCCCGGCGCGGACACCACGACGTCTCGCCCCTGGCAAACAGCGCGGCGTTCAGACCGGCGAGCAGGCCCTGCGCGGCGGCCTCCTCATAACCCGTCGTGCCGTTGATCTGCCCTGCGAAGAACAGGCCACGGATCGCTTTCGTCTGCAGCGAGGAAGTCAGGCCGCGCGGATCGAAGTAGTCGTATTCAATGGCGTAGCCGGGCCGCAGGATGTGGGCGTTTTCCAGCCCCGGGATGGACTGCACCAGAGCCAGCTGCACGTCGAAAGGCAGGCTCGTCGAGATACCATTGGGGTAGATCTCGTGCGTCGTCAGGCCTTCCGGCTCTAGGAAGATCTGGTGGCTGGCCCTGTCGGCAAAGCGGTGGATCTTGTCCTCGATGGAGGGGCAATAGCGAGGGCCTACTCCCTCGATTACGCCCGTAAACATTGGGGAACGGTCCAGCCCGCCACGGATGATGTCATGCGTGCGCTGAGTCGTATGCGTTATCCAGCAGGGCAGTTGACGCGGGTGCTGAGCGGCGTCGCCGAGGTAAGAGAACACCGGCACCGGGTCATCGCCCGGCTGCTCGGCCATCACCGAGAAATTGATGCTGCGGCCATCCAGGCGTGGCGGCGTGCCGGTCTTCAGGCGCCCGGCCGGCAGCTTCAGTTCGCGCAGTCGCGCGGCGAGACTGATTGCAGGGGGGTCGCCCATGCGGCCAGCCTGGTAGTGATCGAGGCCGACATGAATGAGGCCGGCGAGAAAGGTGCCGGCAGTCAGCACCACCGCCTCTGCCTCGAATTTCAGGCCGAGTTGGGTGACCACGCCAGTAATGCGGTCGCCGGAGACCGCAAGGTCGTCGACGGCCTGCTGGAACAAGGTGAGGTTGGGCTGGTTTTCCAGCCGGCGGCGGATCGCCGCCTTGTACAGCACGCGATCGGCCTGGGCGCGCGTTGCCCTGACCGCCGGGCCCTTGCTGGAATTGAGGATGCGGAACTGGATGCCGGCCTCATCGGTGGCAGCGGCCATGGCACCGCCGAGCGCGTCGACTTCCTTGACCAGGTGTCCCTTGCCGATGCCGCCGATGGAGGGGTTACAGGACATCGCCCCCAGCGTTTCGATGTTGTGCGTCAGTAGCAGCGTACGGCTACCCGCCCGGGCTGCGGCAAGCGCGGCCTCGGTACCGGCATGACCGCCGCCGATGACGACGACATCGTAACGCGTGGGGAACAGCATGGCTCTGTAATGACTGCGGAGAGACGCCATGATACGCGAGGGCAGGAGAAATTGACAGGGCGACGTTTCACGTGAAACGTCGCCCTCTTAACATTTAATATTCAGCAAGTTGGATTGCTTTCCGTATTCATGTAAAAGTGTCCCAGGCAAACTTCACAATCAGTACGCCCGCCACGCCGAGAAACACGCGCCGTACAAAGCCGGCGCCGTGGCGGATGGCCAGATGGGAGCCGAGCAGGGAACCGCCGATGTTGAATACCGCCATGGCTAATCCTGTCGCCACGAGAACATGCGCGTTGGCGCCGAAGAACAGCAATGCCGCCAGATTGGTAGCCGCATTGACGATCTTGGCCGACACCGAGGCACGCAGGAAATCCAGGCCGAAGAAGCGGACGAACATGAATATCAGAAAGCTACCCGTGCCCGGGCCAAAAAACCCGTCATAGAAGCCAATCACACCGCCAAAACACGCCGCCAGAAGCATGTCTTTCCTGCCGTGCGTGCGTCGCTGATCAACCGCACCCAAGTTCTTTTTTGCATAGGTGTAGGCAGTCACCACCACCAGCAGCAACAGGACCAGCGGGCGCAGCCATTCCTTGGGCAGCAAAGTCACCGTCATGGCGCCAAAATAGGACAGCGCAAATGCCGAAAAGGCTGCCGGCAAGGCGGCCCGCCATGGCACGTCGATACGCCGCGCATAGCGCACGGCAGCACTGGCAGTGCCAAAAATGCTGGCCAGCTTGTTGGTGCCGAAAACAGTGGCGGGTGAAGCCTGAGGCAACACGCTGAAAAGGGCCGGAATCTGGATGAGTCCGCCACCACCGACAACCGCATCAATCAGCCCGGCAGCGAACGCGGCAGCACACAACAGAACGAGATTGATCGGTTCCACGTGGAACAAAGAAGGGCCTGACCTTACTTGCCTATACAGAAGCGGGTGAAAATTTCCCCTAGCAGGTCATCCGGGGTGAATTCACCTGTTATGCCGCCGAGTGCATTTTGTGCCAGGCGCAATTCTTCTGCCAAGAGCTCGATGCTCCCGGCCTGCTTGGCAGCGCGCAAACAGGTCAATGCCTGCTCCAGTGCCGCCAGGTGTCTTTCACGGGCAAGAAACACGCTTTCATTACCTGCCCGCCAACCGGCTACGCGCAATAGTTCCTCCTCAAGCGCTGCCATGCCCTCCCCGGTCTTGGCAGACAGCCAAAGCGCCACCTGCCCATTCAGTTCCTCCCTGCAGACGGCATGCCCTGTCAGGTCATTCTTATTGAAAAGGATGATCTGTTCCGTTCCGGCCGGAAAGCGGATTGAAATGTCCTGGTCAAGCGACGTCCTGCCCTCCCGCGCATCCAGGATATGCAGCACAACATCGGCACGCTCGATTTCCTTCCAACTGCGGTCAATGCCAAGCCGTTCCACCTCATCCTCGGTTTCACACAGACCAGCCGTGTCGACAATATGCAGGGGAACGCCATTCACCTGGATGGTTTCGCACAAGGCATCTCGCGTCGTGCCTGGAATGGCAGTCACAATGGCGCGTTCTTCACCGGTCAATCGATTCAGCAAGCTGGACTTGCCGACATTGGGCTGGCCAACCAAAACAACATGCAATCCATTGCGCAAAAGACTGCCCTGGCGCGCCTGTCCGAGCAGTTGGCGGACATTATCCGCCAGACTCTCCAGTCGGCCATGGACATCCGACTGTTTCAGGTAGTCGATCTCTTCCTCTGGAAAGTCGAGCGTTGCCTCGACCAGCATGCGCAGCGCAATCAGCCGGTTGACGAGTTCATGCACCGTTCGGGAAAACTCGCCAGAAAGTGACCTCAGCGCTGAACGGGCCGCGGCTTCAGTAGAGGCCTCAATCAGATCGGCCACGGCCTCAGCCTGCGCCAGGTCAAACTTGTCATTCAGGTAGGCGCGGCGGGTAAATTCACCTGGTTCGGCCGGACGTGCTCCAAGCTCCAGGCAGCGCCGCAATAAAAGCTGCATCACAACCGGTCCGCCATGGCCCTGCAACTCAAGGACATCTTCCCCGGTATAGGAATGCGGTGCAGGAAAGAAAAGCGCGAGTCCTTCGTCAACCACTCCCCCGTCTGTTCCCGTAAAGCGGGCCAGAGTGGCAACGCGGGGCTGGGGGAGCACGCCAGTCAGCGCCAGTGCCATCGGGCCGAGATCCGCTCCGGACACGCGAACAACGCCAATGCCGCCGCGTCCGGGCGCGGTGGCTATGGCTGCAATGCGATCAGTTGGGGGTTTTCCTGCCACCCTCGACCATGCGCGTTATTTGCCACTGCTGCGCAACCGACAGGATGTTATTGACCGTCCAGTAAAGCACCAGGCCGGAGGGAAACCAGAGAAACATGAAGGTGAACACAATCGGCATGGCCATCATCACCTTGGCCTGGATTGGATCCGGTGGCGTCGGATTCAACTTCATTTGAATCAACATCGTTGCGCCCATGATGATCGGCAGCACGAAGTAAGGGTCCTTGACTGAAAGATCATCGATCCACAGCATCCAGGGTGCATTGCGCATCTCGACGCTGCCCAGCAACACCCAGTACAGCGCAATGAATACCGGAATCTGGACCAGAATGGGCAAACATCCGCCAAGAGGATTGATCTTCTCCTTGCGATAGAGCTCCATCATTTCCTGATTCATGCGGTTCCGGTCCGCGGAGAACTGCTCCTTGATCTTCATCATCTTCGGCGTAACCAGCTTCATCTTGGCCATGGATTTGTAGCTGGCTGCCGATAGAGGATAAAAGACCCCTTTAATCAATACGGTCAGAAGGATGATGGCCCAGCCCCAGTTGCCGGCAAACCGGTGTATCAGTTCCAGGAGCCAATAGATGGGAGAGGCAATGACCGTCAGCCAGCCATAATCCACCACCAGATCGAAGCCGGGAGCAATTTTCTCCAGCTTGGCCTGCTCTTGAGGTCCGGCGTAGAGGGGTACGCCAAAGCGAATTGTTGCTCCAGGTGCAACATCAGCAACCGGCAGGATAACGCCGGCCGAGAAAAGATTGTCTGCCACCTTGCGCATGAAGAACTCGCGTTCTACCTGCCCTTGCGGAATCCAGCCTGCGACGAAGTAATGCTGCACCATGGCAAGCCAGCCGTCCTTGGCCGTTTGCACAAACTTGGCCTTGCCCTTGTCGATATCAGTGAAATCGATTTTCTGGAACTTGCCCGCCTCGGTAAAGACTGCCGGGCCGGTAAACGTGGCAATGTTGGTCATGCTGGCCTCAGGTACTTTGCCGTCACGCGTCAACTGAAAATAAGCATGTGCAGAAAGAGGCGTCTGACGCTGATTGACTATCTCGTAATCAATGTCTATCAGGTAGCTGCCACGATGAAACGTATAAATCTTTGAAACTTTCAGGCCGTTTGCTGCCGAAGCCTCCAGCCTGAATTCAAGTTTGTCCGCGCCGGTTTTCAACTCGCGGCTTCCCGGTTCCAGCATGAACTCCGTTTTGTGATTGGGCAAACCTTCTCCAATCAGGCCTGTTTGAGCTATATAGGTATGGTCCCTTGAAACATCCATCAGGACAAAACTCTTGGTTTTGTCCTCAGATGATATGTGTCGGGATAGTTCGAGCCGAACCAGGTCCCCGCCTACTGAGGAGATTTCGGCAAGATACAGATCTGTTTTAACTACTACCCTGTTTCCTGAACCGCCAACCGCCCCCTGAGCCGGCATCGGCACGACGGAAGATGAGGCTGCAGGTGCTGCAGAAAGATTTGTGGTCGGCGTCGGCAGGGCTGCAGAAGTCTGTGCCGGGGTCTGCTGTACCGGCTGTGCCGGTTGGCCGTTATTGGCTGTGGGTGCAGGCTGGTTATGCCGCTGCCAGCCATCCCATAACATGAAAATAGAAAAGAAGAATACCAGCAAGAGGATAAGGCGTTGATTGTCCATCAATCTTTTCTCTATTTCAGTAGTTCATGGAACGGGATCATACCCGCCGGGATGCCATGGATGGCAACGAGATAAGCGCTTTGCTGCAAGCCAGGAACCCCTGCATCCACCGTGTTTTTCAAGGGCCTCGATGGCGTACTCTGAGCAGCTCGGATGAAACCGGCAATTCCTCCCCATCAAGGGGCTGATTGCCAGCCGATAAATGCGCACCAGCAAAATCAAAAACTTGCTCATTTGCACAGGCGAGAAAATAATTCGTCAATCTCGCCCCGCACCTGGCGCCGATCTGGCGCAACCATGCGGGACGAAACACGTACCACGATATCGTTCGGCAGCAATTTTGCTCGAGAAAGCCGAAAGGATTCTCGCACAATGCGCCTGACCATATTGCGATTGACTGCAGAGCGGACGAACTTTTTTGCTACGACCACGCCGAGTCTGGCCGAGTCAGACAAGCCCGGGCGGTAGAGCACATCAAAATTCTTGCCGCGCAACGTCTTGCGGAAAGCAAAAACGGATGAGAACTCATCCGTTTTGCGTAAGCGGTGCTCGCCCCGGAAACCTAGATCCGCAGCCGCCGTCGTCACCTCAAACGCCGAGCCGCGCGCGTCCTTTTGCTCGGCGAGCGCGTATGACCGCCCGCCCGCCACGCGTTCTCATGCGAACCAGGAACCCATGGGTGCGTTTGCGCCGAATTACTGAAGGTTGGTATGTGCGTTTCATGGCCGCCGTCTATGCAAGAAGAGAAACGCACGATTACATCGCTTCATCATTGATTTGTCAAGGTCAATTTTTTTGGCCGCCTGTGGATAACTCACCCGGATAAGCGCTAGAATTCCCCGCTTGCAGCTCATAAAAAGATCCGTTTCGGACCGCAGCCAAGCACAATAATATCAATAATAATCAATTGTTTATCTGATTTTCACGTTTAACTTGCGTTCTTCATGCATTCCGCATGGGGGCGGGTCATTGAGAATGAATGCTTTTTGGTCATCCTGTCTCCAGCAACTAGAGCAGGAACTTCCGCCTCAACAATTCAATACCTGGATCAAGGCGCTCCGCCTCGAGGATGGTAACGAACCCGGCCAAGAGCTTAAGCTAGTCGCGCCAAATCGTTTCGTTCTTCAGTGGGTGCGCGAGCGTTATTTGCGTCGCCTGGAAGACTTGGCCAAGCAGTTTTATACCGAGCCCGTACAAATATCCATTAATTTACCCGCGCCGTCGGAAATTGAGCGCCTTGAAGTCGTACCACGTTCAATCGAAAGCTTTAAAGATGTCGGTACCGTAATTGGGCCCACCAACCCAGCGAACAGTTTTGCTCTTGCAAGCCCCGACGCCACTTACGAGAAAACACGCCTCAACTCGACCTTCACTTTCGACACTCTGGTTACCGGCCGCGCCAACGATCTGGCACGTGCTGCGGCCAATCAGGTTGCCCTGAATCCCGGCACCTCTTATAACCCCCTTTTCATTTATGGCGGTGTCGGCCTCGGCAAAACTCACTTGATTCACGCCATAGGCAATGAGGTCTTTCGACAGAACCCCGACAAAGTCATCCGGTATGTTCATGCAGAGGATTACTACGCAGATGTCGTGCGTGCCTACCAGCAGAAATCCTTCGATGTCTTCAAGCGCTATTACCGCTCACTGGATCTGCTCCTCATAGACGATATCCAGTTTTTCAATAACAAGAATCGTACTCAGGAAGAATTCTTTTATGCTTTCAACGCGTTGATCGAAGCCAAGAAACAGATCGTAATCACATGCGATACGTATCCAAAGGACATTACTGGTCTTGAAGACCGCCTGATTTCGAGATTCGATTGGGGCCTCACTGTCGCCATAGAGCCACCAGAACTTGAAATGCGTGTCGCCATCCTGAAGAAGAAAGCTGAAGCCGAACGGCTAGAAATAAATGAGGACGTGGCATTTCTGATTGCCAAGCATCTACGTTCCAATGTTCGTGAATTGGAAGGTGCACTAAAGAAAGTTCTTGCATTTGCCCGCTTCCATGGTCGCGAAATAAATTTGGAAGTTGCCAAGGAAGCACTCAAGGATCTTCTCGGCGCTCACAACCGCCAGATAACCTTTGAATCCATCCAGAAAACAGTCGCGGAGTACTACAAAATCAAAGTCTCCGACATGCACTCTAAAAAACGAACGCGCATCGTGGCCCGTCCGCGCCAGGTAGCCATGTGGTTGGCAAAGGAACTCACACCTGCAAGCCTGCCTGCCATTGGGGAAGCATTTGGCGGACGTGATCACACTACCGTATTGCATGCCTGCCGGACCATTTCCGATCTGCGCCTAAAGGACACGATAATCAATCATGATGTACTTGTACTTACCCAGGTTCTCAAGGGTTGAATAACTTGTTGGGCATTTGTTAATAAGAAGCCAATAAAAATAGTTGCCAATTTCTATCCACAATTTGCACACAACAAACCAAGCACCTTATTCAGTACTTATTACATGCTGTAACTATCTGTTTTATTTTATTTATACGGTGTTTTCCACAGAAATGGCCAGTGTACTAATTACTAGTTGGAGATATATATATGCTCCTTATTAAAACTCAGCGCGACAATGTGCTGATGCCGCTTCAATCGGTTTGCGGTATCGTCGAAAAACGGCATACCCTCCCCATCCTCTCCAATGTCCTGATAGAGAAAAGCGGGGAACAGCTGACCTTGTTGGCGACTGATATCGAAATCCAGATTCGGACGCAAACCGCCGGGAAAGAAGGACCTGAGAAAACTGCGGTTACCGTGGGTGCCAGGAAACTCCAGGATATCCTGCGCTCCTTGCCAGATGATGCGGAAGTAAGTCTTGAACTGACGGATAAGCGGATGCAGGTACGAGCGGGGAAAAGCCGCTTCAACCTGCAGACCCTGCCCGCTGAAGACTACCCGCGCATGGTTCAGGCTGATAGCGAACAGACCAGGTTGCAACTTACACAAAAACAATTCAAAAGACTGATCGGGCTGGTGCAATATGCCATGGCGCAACAGGATATCCGCTATTACCTGAATGGTCTGCTCATGGTGGTAGTGGGAAACGAGATTCGAGTAGTGACGACGGATGGACATCGTTTAGCCTATGCGAGCGAGCGGATATCCGAATCCCTGCCGCGAACGGAAGTCATTCTGCCGCGCAAGACGATCATCGAGTTATCCAGGTTGTTGGCGGACAACGACGACGCTTTGAACATCAGTCTTTCTCCAAACCAAGCGATATTTCGATTTGGTGAAATAGAGTTGGTTTCAAAACTGATTGACGGCAAGTTCCCGGATTATGAACGCGTCATTCCACAGAATCATAACAAGGTCATTTCAATTCCGCGAATGACGCTATTGCAGTCTCTGCATCGCGCAGCCATTCTGACCAATGAAAAATTTCGCGGTGTGCGTATTGTTCTGGCAGCAGGAAGTCTGAAAATTATCAGCAGCAACGCTGATCAGGAAGAAGCCCAGGAAGAACTTGAAATTGCCTACGATGCTGAAGCGCTGGATATTGGCTTCAATGTCACTTACCTGCTTGATGTCCTCAACAATGTTTCGAATGATGTGGTTGAGGTTCGCTTGGCCGATGCAAATTCAAGCGCCCTCATTACCTTGCCCGGCAATGACAACTTCAAGTATGTCGTCATGCCGATGCGAATCTGAAGCAACCTGGGAGCACGCATTTGATGTCGGAGAACAGTCAGGACGGCAACGGCAACTACGATTCATCCAGCATCAAAATCCTCAAAGGACTGGAGGCCGTCAGAAAGCGGCCGGGGATGTACATCGGCGATACCTCTGATGGAACCGGTCTGCACCACATGGTTTTCGAGGTTGTAGATAACGCCATAGATGAGGCTCTGGCGGGCTACTGCGACGATATTGTCGTCACCATCCACACGGACAATTCGATTTCTGTTTCCGACAATGGCCGCGGCATACCGACGGACATCAAGGAAGAGGACGAAGAAAAGCGCTCCGCTGCTGAAATCGTCATGACGGAACTTCACGCCGGAGGGAAATTCGACTCAAACTCCTACAAGGTCTCGGGGGGCCTGCATGGAGTTGGAGTTTCGGTGGTAAATGCGCTCTCGGAATGGCTGCGGCTGACGATACGTCGAGATGGCAAGAAACACACTATCGAGTTTCGTGATGGTATTGCAGTCGAGCCGCTCAAGATCGTTGGAAACACGGAAAAGCGTGGAACGGAAGTGCATTTCCTGGCGCAAGTGGCCACTTTTGGGAATATTGAATATCACTACGACATCCTGGCCAAGCGCTTGCGCGAACTTTCCTTCCTCAATAACGGGGTGAAGATCCGGCTGATCGATCAGCGCAATGCCAAGGAGGAAAACTTTGCCTACTCAGGCGGAGTAAAAGGCTTTGTAGAATACATCAATCGTACGAAGACGGTTTTGCACGGCAATATTTTTCAGTCCATCGGCCAGAAAGACGGCATTACGGTGGAGGTGTCCATGCAATGGAACGACTCCTATCAGGAGCAGGTATTCTGCTTTACCAATAACATTCCCCAGAAGGATGGGGGTACTCACTTGACAGGCCTGCGTGCAGCGATGACGCGCGTCATCAACAAGTACATTGAAGATAATGAGCTGGCGAAAAAGGCAAAGGTAGAGACAACGGGAGACGATATGCGCGAAGGCCTTGCTTGCGTGCTCTCCATCAAGGTACCCGAGCCCAAGTTCTCCTCCCAGACTAAGGAAAAGCTGGTTTCTTCGGAGGTCCGGCCGGTAGTTGAAGAAGTTGTCGGGCAAAAATTGGCCGAGTACCTGCTGGAAATCCCGGCCGATGCAAAGATTATCACCGGCAAGATCATAGAGGCAGCGCGCGCGCGCGAGGCGGCACGCAAGGCGCGCGAGATGACGCGTCGCAAGGGCGTTCTAGACGGCATCGGACTGCCAGGCAAGCTGGCGGACTGCCAGGAGAAGGACCCTACCCTTTGCGAACTGTACCTGGTCGAGGGTGATTCCGCCGGCGGCTCCGCCAAGCAGGGCCGTGACCGGAAATTCCAGGCCATCCTGCCATTGAAGGGCAAGATACTCAACGTCGAGAAGGCGCGTTTTGACAAACTGCTGTCCTCCCAGGAGATTGTTACCCTCATCACGGCGCTAGGCACCGGCATTGGCAAGGGCGAGGATTACAAGCCGGAGAAGCTCCGTTATCACCGCATCATCATCATGACTGACGCGGATGTCGATGGCGCCCATATCCGAACGCTTTTGCTGACTTTCTTCTATCGACAGATGCCTGAGTTGGTCGAGCGTGGCCACATCTACATTGCGCAACCGCCGCTTTACAGGATCAAGCATGGCAAGAGTGAGCGCTACATCAAGGACGACCACGAGCTGAATCAGCACCTCCTCAAGCTGGCTTTGGAGAATGCCGAACTGATTTCCAGCGAGGGAGCACAACCCATCTCAGGGGAGGCGCTGGCAGAGCTGGCACGCTCCTATCTGCTCTCCGAGGCCGTGATATCGCGCTTGGGCAGCTTTATCGACAGTGAAGTACTGCACGCTCTGTTAGCCCATGGTTTGAAAATTGATCTGGCCGAGTCGTCGGCGGCACAAGCGTCTGCGGATCGTCTGTCAGCACACCTCCCCGCAGACATCAAGGTAGAAGCGCATTTCGACGACAAATCCGAGCGCTGGCAATTGAGGGTAGAAAAGATGCTGCACGGCAATTTGAAGTCAGGCACGATTGATGAGGAATTTCTCCTCTCTGGCGATTACCAGCAGATTCGGAACACATCACAGCTGATTACTGGTCTCATTGGTAACAATGCCGTGGTGCGGCGCGGGGAGAAATCCCAGGCAGTAACAAGTTTTGCCGAATCCGTTGAGTGGCTTCTGGCGGAAGTCGAGCGCGGCCTCTCCAAGCAGCGCTACAAGGGCTTGGGCGAGATGAATCCGGAGCAGCTATGGGACACGACCATGGACCCGGCGGTGCGACGCCTGCTCAGGGTTCAGATCGACGATGCCATCGCAGCAGATGAGATCTTTACGACTCTCATGGGCGACAACGTCGAGCCGCGGCGGGCATTTATCGAAGGGAACGCGCTTTATGCGCGCAACATCGACGTATGATGCAATTCCGCGTCATTCCCGTCACACCCTTCCAGCAGAATTGCTCACTGCTATGGTGCGATCAAACCATGAAGGCGGTCGTGGTCGATCCCGGTGGTGATCTGGAAGCCATCGAGGCGGCGGTTGGCAGGTTTGGTGTCGTGGTGGAGAAGATTCTTCTCACTCACGGCCATATCGACCATGCTGGTGGTACGGCGGAGCTCAAGCGCCGGCTCGACGTGCCGGTGGAGGGACCGCATCGAGATGAAACCTTCTGGATCGACCAGTTGCCGCAACAGAGTCAGATGTTCGGCTTTCCAAGAGCCGAGGCGTTCACACCCGATCGTTGGCTGAAGGATGGCGATGTCGTGACCTTCGGCAAGGCCAGACTGGAAGTTATCCATACCCCAGGGCATACCCCGGGGCACGTGGTTTTCTTCGAGCGTGGATCGAAGATTGCCGTGGTTGGTGATGTGCTGTTTCAAGGTTCGATTGGTCGAACCGACTTTCCGCGCGGCGATTACGATACGTTGATTCGTTCCATACGCGATAAGTTGTGGCCGCTTGGCAATGACGTAACGTTTATTCCCGGCCACGGGCCGTTATCCACCTTTGGCGACGAGCGGGAGAGCAATCCTTTCGTCGGCGACTTCGTCTAGACCGGATTCCAGGTTTTCTTGGCGGTTTTCTTCTTCTTGGCTGGCGCCCTTGCTGCCGTCCTGGCCTTCACCATCGTGGCCTTGGCAGCTGTCTTGGGCTCTTCTTTGGCAACCTGCTTCGCGCCGGCTTTTGGCGCACGCTGTTCAAATTCGAAGCCCACCTTGCCGTCGCTTCCCCTCACCAGATAGGCTGAAAACTTGCGCCGGGTGCGTGCGGAAATGAAGCCGCGCAAGAGTTCTGTGCGGCCATCTACGAGCAGTTTGGCCATCTGGGTGCGCTCCACAGGCTGCTGCAGGATGATTTTGCCGGAGCGGAAATCGCAGGTTTTGGCCGCACCCACAGCTTTCTCGCAAACATAGGCCATGCCATGCTCATAGATCGAGGCATTGCATTTCGGGCATTTTCCGAGCGATTCCTGATTGCTGAAATCAACCGCTTCGCCTTCACCCTCACCGGCGCCGCCTTGGCCGAAGTCGAATTCCGGAAGATGCTCCACGTTGAGGCGGATCATGGCGGCAAAGGGGCGTCCCATTTTGCTGCGAAAGCCCTGCAGCGGACCCACAGAGCGCTTGGTCAGCAGTTCCTCGACCTCCTCCGGCTCATATTGGCGCCCGGCGACAACCTTCCATAGTGCATAGTCGCACTTTTTGCACTGGAACTTCTTATAATTCTCCTGAATTACGCCGCCGCATTTTGGGCAGGGACTGGAAAGGGTGCTGAAAACCTCCTCAGGGATTTCACCATGCTTGATACGGTCCACCATTTCGCGCGTTTGTTCGACGATGTGGTCCATGAATACTTCCCGCCCAAGTTCGCCCTGCTCCATTTGCCTCAGCTTGTATTCCCAATGGCCTGTCAGTTCGGGCGAATGCAATTCATCGATGCCGAGCGTGGATAGCGCAACCATCAATGAAAAGGCTTTTGCTGTGGGCTGCAGTTCGCGGCCGTTGCGGTGCACATACTCTTCCAGAATGAGCCCTTCGATGGTGGCTGCGCGGGTGGCTGGGGTGCCAAGGCCGCGTGCGGACATGGCCTCGCGCAACTCCTCCTCCTCGATCAGCTTGCCGGCGCCCTCCATGGCCGTCAGCAGCGTCGCTTCGGTGAAGCGAGCCGGCGGCTTGGTCTGGTTCGCCTTGACCTCGACATCGTTGGCCCATACGCGCTCCTTGGCCTGTACCGGGGACAATTGCGGCGTTTCGTCATCGGCTTGCGCTTCCTTGCCGTAGATGGCGAGCCAGCCGGCAGACACCAGCACCTTGCCTTCCGTCTTGAAGGCTTCTTTCTCAATGCGGGTGATGCGCGTCGTCACGTTGTATTCAGCTGCCGGGAAGAATATGGCGAGAAAGCGCTTGGTGACGAGCTCGTAGAGCTTCTGCTCGGCTTCCGAGAGGCTTGTCGGCGCGGCTCCGGTCGGGATGATGGCGAAGTGATCGGATACCTTGGCGTTATTGAAGATGCGCTTGTTCGGGTGCACCCAGCCGCCCTTGAGAATCTGTCCGGCAAAGCCCGCATGGGGCGTGCCCGAGAAGCTCTTCAGCGTCGCCTTGACCGTTGCAACATAGTCTTCCGGCAGGTAGCGCGAATCGGTTCGCGGATAGGTCAGCGCCTTGTGCTTCTCGTAGAGTGCCTGCGCCAGCGCCAGGGTGGTCTTGGCGGAGAAGCCGAAGCGGCCGTTGGCCTCGCGCTGCAGTGAAGTCAGATCGAACAGCAGCGGCGAGAGCTGCGTCGTCGGTTTGCTTTCCTCCTCCACCGTGCCGTGCTTGCCGAGGCACTTCTGGCGGATCGCCTCCGCGCGCTTGACGTCCCACAGGCGTTCCGGTCTGGCGTGCTCATCATCCTGCTTGACGAATTTCTCGTCAAACCAGCGGCCACGATAATTTCCGGCAACGGCGGCGAATTCACCTTCAACTTCCCAGTAATCGCGCGGCCGGAAAGCGCGGATACGTTCCTCGCGCTCTGCCAGAATGGCCAGAGTCGGTGTCTGTACACGTCCGACCGGCGTCTTGTGGAAGCCGCCTTCCCGGGAATTGAAGGCGGTCATGGCGCGTGTGCCGTTGATGCCGATCAGCCAGTCGGCTTCCGAACGGCAGCGGGCGGCGTCCGCCAGCGGCCGCATTTCCTTGTCTGTGCGCAAGTGGGCAAAGCCATCACGGATGGCATTTTGTGTCATCGATTGCAGCCACAGGCGGCGCACCGGCTTGTCGGTCTTGGCATGCTGCGTCAGGTAGCGGAAGATGAGCTCGCCCTCGCGGCCTGCGTCGCAGGCGTTGATGAGACCGGAGACGTCCTTGCGCTTCATCAGTCGCGTCAGCAGCTTGAGACGATCCTCGGTTCTTTCGATCGGGTTGAGCGCGAAATGCGGTGGAATCACCGGCAAATGGGCAAACGACCATTTGCCACGCTTGACCTCATATTCTTCCGGGACTGTCAGTTCAAGAAGATGACCAATGGCAGATGAAAGCACATAGTCATCGCTTTCGAAATACTCGCTGTGCTTGGTGAAGCCGCCCAGCGCCTTGGCAATGTCCTGGGCGACGGAGGGTTTTTCGGCAATGATCAGTTGTTTGCTCATGCGATCAGGCGGTGCGCGGACGCACTGCCATCAAAGCTGGGAAAGGGCGGGATGATAAGGACTACGCAGCGGACTGGCAAGCTGGGGTGTTGCGCGCTCAATGCAGATACAGCGCTTCGCTGCCAGATAGCAACTCTTCCAGAATCAGGGTATCCATCGCCTGATGCTGGTTCCACAATACCATCAAAACGATGATTTTCAGTCTGGGCAGGGAAACGGCATGGTCAGAAAGGGCCATTGCCCGCTCCAGGATTAATTCGCGCGTCAGCGGATTCAGCACGCCGGCGCTCTCCAGAAAAATCAGAAAGCCCCGGCACTCTTTATCCAGCTTGGCCATTTCTTCCGCACCGAAGCAACGCATCGAACCATTGTCGGCGGAGATCGACGGCGGGCTGTCGATGCCAACGCCCTGCAGGCCATCTAGCCATTGCAGGGCTTCGCTGATTTCCTCGTCCTCGAAGCCGGCCGCGGAAAGTTTCAGGGCAAGTTGCTCGGGTTCGGGACAAGCGTCGGAGTGGAAAAAATTCTCGAAGAGATAGACAAATATGTCGAACATGGCGGCGTCGTGTCGTCTGCTCATGGGCCGATGCGTTGGAACCGTCCTCCCGGCAAGCAGGTAATCCTGCCGTCCAGTTCCATTTGCAACAGGATGGCGTATAGCTTCTCGGCCGTCAAGCCGGATCGCATCGACAGGGCATCCATATCGCAAGGATCGAAGCCGATGCAGTCGAGCAGCCTGGCCGTTTCGGCGCTCGACGTATCTACGGCGGCTGTCTCGAAGTGTTGGGGGAGAGTATCCAAACCCAGTTCATCCAGGATGTCGCGCACGTCATCCACCAGCTTGGCGCCTTGCTTGATCAATTTGTGGCAACCCTTCGACAGGGGCGAATGGATCGAGCCCGGCATGGCAAAAACGTCCCGCCCCTGCTCGCCCGCCAACCGGGCGGTGATGAGCGAACCGCTGCGCTCCGCTGCCTCCACAACCAGGCAGCCTCGTGTCAGACCGGAGATGATGCGGTTGCGGCGGGGAAAATTTTCCTTCAGCGCCGGCGAGCCGAGCGGGAACTCGCTGATGATGGCGCCTTTGTCTGCGATGTCGCGCGCCAGCGTCTGGTTACGCGCCGGGTAGACACGATCAATGCCGGTGCCGATCACGGCGATTGTTGCTCCTCGTCCGCGCAAACCGCCGCGATGCGCCGCCGTGTCGATACCGAGCGCAAGGCCGCTGACGATGGTTAGTCCGGCGTCGGACAGGACGGCAGCGAAGGCTTCGGCGTTGGCCTCTCCCTGCGGCGTGGCATTACGCGAGCCAACGATGGCGAGGGCGGGGGAATTGAGCAGTTCCGCGCGGCCCTTTACATACAGCACGGTTGGCGGGTCCGATACATCGAGCAGGCGTTGCGGATAAGCCTTGTCGGCCAGCGTCAGGATGGCATTGCCCGGATCGGCGGCCCAGGTGAGCGCCGCGTCAATCTCCTGCTTCGAGTCATGCGAGAGTAACTGTTCTGCCTGCCTAGAGGTAATGGAGCGCGCCAGCGAAGTGGCGCTGGCGGCAAATATCTGGGCGGGAAGCCCGAAGGCGGAGAGGAGCTTGCGCTGCGATTCGCCGCCGATGCCCGGCGCAAGCGTCAGTCGCAACCAGCCGGCGAGTTCGCTTGCAACCGGCGGCACGGGTTACGGCGTGCGAACGATATCGGTCACCGCGACCGGCCGTGAGACGTTCATTACCAGCGCATAGGAAATGCGGTCAAAGACGCGGAAGACGAAGACAAGACCATAGCGCTCGGGTGGTAACTTGATATTGGTTACTTCGTTGCCGTCGCGGTAGGGCCGCTCGCCGCCGTTACGGTAAACGGCCAGCACATGGCCCGGTTCTACCCCGTCCTGCTTGCCGCGATTGAGAGTCACGATGGAATGGCGTCCGGTTTCCTTAACCCCGCCGTAGATGGCTGCGATCTGGCCCTGGAGCTTCTTGCTGGGCACATGAGGTGCATAACTGACGACGTCAGCACGGACGGCAGGCACCAGTCGATCATTGATGCCGATCTCCTGGATGGCGGTGACGATGTCGAGTGTGGCTGGCTCACCTTCGGCAACCAGTGCGGCCGTGCCGAGATAGAACGCCTCGTGCCCGATGGCTTCCTTGGTTTCGGGATCGATGACCGGCTTGGTCGGTCGGAAAACCTGCCAAAGCTTGGCTTTTTCCTTCATTCCACTGACGTAGATGCGGCCGCCAGGACCGAGGTAGACGCGGTCTTCCTGCGTGGCAACGATTTTCGGTGCATCTTTCAGCCCATCCACTTCCAGTACCTGGGGCCTGGACAGGAAGGACTCGATGTCGCGCTGCGGAATACTCGGGATCGCCAGGGAAAGCTGTTCGGAGTGAACCTTCGGCATGATCTTGACAGTTTCCAGCCGCAGTTGCGGATCGCTGCCACTCCGGTCGAGGACAAGGACTTGGCCAGGATAGATGCGATGCGGGTTCTTCACCTGTTCCTTGTTCATGCGCCAGAGTTCCGGCCAGAGATAGGGTTCCTTGAGGAACTTGCCGGAAATGTCCCACAGCGTGTCACCCGGCACGACGATATGGCGGTCAGGCGCGTTGTCGGCCAGCTGGAGGGGCTTGGTGTCCTGCGCCAGGGCGCAGGCGGTTGAGAAACTCAGAAGCAGCGCAGATATAATGCGAATCATCGTCTTGGCCTCGCGCAAGGTTCCCGAGCCCGGGACACGGTCTTTCGTCGAAGTCTAGCATGCTAGCTTCGACTTTTACAGAGTTGCATTAAATGTTGCACCTAATTACCTAAATCCGCAAGCTTTTTATGGCGCTACTTCCTGTTCTCCGTTACCCCGATCCCCGCCTGCACAAGAAGGCCAACCCGGTTGTCTGCGTTGACGACAGCATTCGCAAGCTGATCGCCGACATGGCGGAGACCATGTATGAGGCGCCCGGCATCGGTTTGGCCGCCACCCAGGTGGATGTACACAAGCGGGTCATCGTCATCGACGTATCCGAGGACAAGTCGAGATTGCTTGCATTCATCAATCCCGAAATTCTCGAGTGCTATGGCGAACAGGTTTGCGAGGAGGGATGCCTGTCCGTGCCGGGAATATATGAGAAAGTGACCCGGAGCGAGCGGGTCAAGGTGCGCGCCCTCGACCCGCAGGGCAAGTCATTTACGCTGGATGCCGAGGGATTGCTGGCGGTGTGTGTGCAGCATGAAATCGATCACCTTGACGGCAAGGTTTTCGTCGAACATCTCTCGTTGCTCAAGCAGGGCCGCATCAAGGCCAGGCTGGCCAAACAGGCGCGCATCACCGCCTGATGCGCGTAGTTTTTGCAGGCACGCCGGATTTCGCTGCAGCAGCGCTGCAAGCCCTGCTGGCGGCCGGCCATCAAGTGCCGCTAGTGCTTACCCAGCCGGATCGGCCTGCGGGGCGCGGCATGACCATGCAGGCAAGCGCGGTGAAGCAGCTTGCCCTGCGGCAAGGCCTGATTGTGCATCAGCCGCCCTCCTTGAAGGACGCGGCGGCGCGGCAGCCGATCATCCAGGCGAAACCGGACGTCATGGTGGTGGCGGCCTACGGCCTGATCCTGCCCCGGGCCGTCCTCGACATGCCACGCCTGGGCTGTATCAACATCCATGCTTCGCTGCTGCCTCGCTGGCGCGGCGCGGCGCCCATCCAGCGCGCCATCCTCGCCGGCGATACCGAAACCGGCGTCACTCTCATGCGCATGGAGGCAGGCCTCGATACCGGCCCCATGCTGTTGAAGGAAAGCCTGCCCATTGCCGGCTCCGAAACAGCTGAGACCCTGCACGACAAACTGGCTGCGCTGGGTGCGCGCCTGATTGTCCAGGCGCTGCCCAGGCTGGAACACGGCAATCTAGGCGGCGAACCGCAGCCGGCAGAGGGAGTGAGCTATGCGTCCAAGCTGGAGAAAGCGGAAGCCGCGCTTGACTGGCGCCGTCCGGCGGCGGAACTGGATCGTGCCGTGCGCGCCTTCAATCCCTTTCCCGGCGCGGTCGCCCGGATCGACGGACAAGCCATCAAGATCTGGAGGGGTGAACCGGTCTCGGGCAAGGGGGAGCCCGGCATCGTACTGGCGGTGGGCAACGATGGCATAGTCGTGGCCTGCGGCGAAGGGGCGTTGCGTCTGACTGAACTGCAGAAATCCGGGGGCAGACGATTGCCGGTAGCGGATTTCCTTCGTGGCTTCTCGCTGGGGCCCGGCCAGCGCCTGGAACTCCAGGCAGATTGAGCCCGCGCCGCATTTAGCCTGAAGTTCGGTACTGATGAAGCCGATTTGCTACGCTGATTCAATGAGTTGTCATTGAATCACGGTTCGGATTTCTGACTACGGACAAATCGTCCGAATCAGCGCAAGCGCGTGCTGGTGCTTCGGG
>Ga0208244_100931_pt1 | contig 20531 bp, 23 predicted proteins | sample SubbioCR12Aug_5A_FD_184828 | JGI IMG/M metagenome (GOLD analysis project Ga0208244, IMG submission 184828) | Serpentinite rock and fluid subsurface biosphere microbial communities from McLaughlin Reserve, California, USA - CR12Aug_5A (SPAdes) | ecosystem: Environmental > Terrestrial > Deep... | reverse complement strand
CCAGCGGAAGTCCTCCAGCCAGGGATCGGGCGTGCCGCTCTTGCGCCGCGCCTGCAACTCGCGCTCCCAGGGCTTGCGCAGCGTGTCGAATTCTTTCGCCAGGCGCGCATCCCGCGCCGGGTCGGCGCGCAGCTTGTCGATGCGAAGCTGAGACGCCTTCAGGTAGCGCGGAAAATGCGCCAGCCGCTCGAACGGCGTTGCCAGGATGAAATCCTTCGGCAGCAGTTCCGCGCACTGGTTGCGGATAGCCTCGGCCACCGCAGGCTGCGCCTTCAACTGAGCCAGCTTCCTCTGCAGCGCCGCATGTTCCGCCAGTATCGCACCGATCAGGCGCGCGATCTCCTGCGCCACCAGGCTGATGCGGGTACGGGCCTCCTCCTTGCGCCGGTCAAAAGCCCCGGCATCGGCCGGCAACGGATCCATCATGCAGGTGCGTTCCAGGGTCGCTGCAACGATCTGCGCCTTCAGCTCGACCTCCGTCCCCCAGGGCATGAACAGCAGGCCCAGCTCGCGCGGCAGGGACTTCTCGACGAACTTCACCTGTTCGCGCAGCACCAGCGCGAACAGCCGGCGCAACCCCTTGCGGTGGGCCTGCGCCGCCTTCTCCGGCGTGTCCTGCACGCGCAGCGCCACGCTGTCGCCCTCGTCCACCAGGGCGGGAAAGCCGATCACGGTATGCTTGCCCGCCTTCACCTCCATGATTTCCGGCAATTCGCCGAAGCTCCAGGAAGTCAGCCCCTGGAGCACGCCGTCGGCGGGCGCATCCCCTGCGGCCTCGGCCGCTTCGGCCAGTTCGGCTTCGGCGAAGCTCCGCTCGATTTCGCGGGCGTAGCGGCTGCGCAGTTCCTGCAGATTGCGCGACTGGCCCAGGATGCGGCCGTGCTCGCCCACCGCGCGGAAGTTCATGAAGAAGTGCGCCGGCACCATCTCGCTGCGGAAGGCGTCCAGCGGCAGCTTGAGCTGCATCTTCTCCTCGGCGGCGCGCGTCAGCGCGCGCAGGAAGGGCTCGTCGGCTTCGTGCGGGGCTTCGGCAAAAGCGGTGACGAAGGCGTCGACCGGCTGCAGGCGATGGCGGTACTTCTGCGGCAGCGTCTTCACGAACTGCGCCGCCTTCTGTTCCAGCAGCCCGGGCACCAGCCATTCGCAGCGCGCCGCCGGCACCTGGTTGAGCGCCGCCACCGGCACTGTAAGCGTGACGCCATCGTCCTCGGCGCCGGGTTCGAAATGATAGGCAAGCGGGTAGCGCTGGCCATGGATTTCCATCTGCGGCGGAAAGCGCTCCGAGGTCACGCCCGCCGCGTCGTGGCGCATGAGCTGCTCGCGCGTCAGGAACAGCCGCTTCGGCTCGGCCCGCTCTGCGTCCTTGCGCCAGCGCTCGAAGCTCGCCACGTCGACCACCTCGGCGGGAATGTGAGCGTCGTAGAAGGCGAAGATCAATTCTTCGTCCACCAGCACGTCCTGCCTGCGCGTCTTGTGTTCGAGCTGCTCGATGTCGCGCAGCAGCTTGCGGTTGTGCTGGAAGAAGCGCGCGTGGCGCGCCGTCTCCTCCGTCAGCTCGCCCTGCACCAGGCCCTCGCGGATGAGCAGCTCGCGGGCGAGCGTCGGGTCGATGCGGCTGTAGGTCACGGGCCGCTTGGCGTAGAGCACCAGGCCGTGCAGCGTGCCGCGTTCCCAGGCACGCACCTGGCCGCTCTTCTTTTCCCAGTGGGGGTCGTAGACGTGGCGACGCACCAGGTGCGCACCGACTGCCTCCAGCCATTCCGGCTCGATCTTCGCCAGACAGCGCGCGTAGAGCCGCGTCGTCTCCACCAGTTCGGCGGCGACGATCCAGCGGCCGGCCTTCTTCGCCAGCGCCGAGCCGGGGTGCGGCCAGAAACGGATGCCGCGCGCGCCGAGGTAATGGCCCTCCTCCTCGCTCTTCAGGCCGACGTTGCCCAGCAGACCGGCGAGCAGGGCCTTGTGCAACTGGTCATAGGTGGCCGGCTTTTCGTTCTCCCGCCATGCGTGTTCGCCGCACAGGGTATGCAATTGCGCGTGCACCTCGCGCCACTCGCGCATGCGCAGGGTGTTGAGGAAATGTCTGCGGCACCAGTCGCGCTGCTTGCGCTGCGATTCGTGCGCCCAGACTTCGCCAAATGCCTGCCACAGGTTCAGCCAGGCGAGGAATTCCGAGCGCTGCTGCTGTTCATTGCCGCGCCACTTGGCATGCGCCTGGTCCGCCGTGCCGAGCTGCTCCTGCGGCCGCTCGCGCGGGTCCTGCACCGACAGCGCGGCGGCAATGATGAGCATCTCGCGCAGGCAGTGGCCGTCGCGCGCAGCGAGGATCATGCGGCCGATGCGCGGATCGAGCGGCAGCTTCGCCAGTTCGCGGCCGGTCTGCGTCAGCTCGCGCTCGTCGTCCACCGCCCCCAGTTCGTCCAGCAGTTGATAGCCGTCGGTAACCATCCTCGGCTGCGGCCTGTCGAGGAAGGGGAAATCCTCCACCTCGCCCAGGTGCAGCGACTTCATGCGCAGGATGACGCCGGCCAGGGAGGAGCGCAGCAGTTCGGGTTCGGTGTGCGCCAGGCGTTTCTGGAAGTCGTCTTCGGCAAACAGGCGGATGCAGACGCCGCTCATGACGCGGCCGCAGCGCCCGGCGCGCTGGCTGGCGGCCGAGCGGGCGATGCCCTCCACCTGCAGCAGCTCGACCTTGTTGCGGTGGGAGTAGCGCTTGACGCGCGCCAGACCCGAGTCGACCACGTAACGGATGCCCGGCACGGTGAGCGAGGTTTCGGCGACGTTGGTGGCGAGCACCACGCGGCGTCCCTTTGCCGGCGCGAAGACGCGCTGCTGCTCCTGCGCAGATTGGCGCGCATACAGCGGCAGGATCTCGGTGCGTGTGTTGGCAACTGCGGGATGATGTTTCCTCAGCGCCTCCGCCGCCTCGCGGATCTCGCGTTCGCCGGGCAGGAACACCAGCACGTCGCCGGGGCCGTTGCGATGGCATTCATCCACCGCGTCGACGATGGCTTCCGGCAGGTCGACGTCGTCCGCCGGCGGGCGCCAGCGCATTTCGATGGGATAGAGCCGGCCGGACACCTCGATCACGGGGGCCGCTTTTTCGTTCACCGCGAAATGTTTCGAGAAGCGCTCCGCATCCAGCGTCGCCGAAGTGACGATCACCTTCAACTCGGGCCTTTTCAGCAGGAGATGCTTCAGAAAACCCAGCAGGAAATCGATGTTGAGGCTGCGCTCGTGCGCCTCGTCGATGATCAGCGTGTCGTACTGCCGCAGCTGCGGGTCGCCCTGCGTCTCGGCGAGCAGGATGCCGTCGGTCATCAGCTTGATGTAGCTGTCCGGGCTGACGCGGTCGGTGAAGCGGATCTTGAAGCCTACCGCGCGGCCGAGCTCGCTCTTCAGCTCCTGGGCAATGCGCGCGGCGGTGGCGCGGGCGGCGATGCGGCGCGGCTGGGTGTGGCCGATCAGGCCGTGCGCGCCGCGGCCCAGTTCGAGGCAGATCTTCGGCAGCTGCGTCGTCTTGCCCGAGCCGGTCTCGCCGCAGACGATCACCACCTGGTGCTTCTGGATGGCCTCGGCGATCTCGCCGCGGCGGGCGCTGACCGGCAGTTCGTCGTCATAGGCAATCGCCGGCCGGGCGGCCAGGCGGATTTCCGGGTCGAATCTCATGGAAAAGTCAGTCCCTGCGGGACGGCGGCTCAGGAACGCTGGAGTCGTTCCGTGATGGAAGCCGGATCCTGGCGGCAATCGAGCACGGCCACGACAGTAGCCGTATCGTCACGCATCTCATAATAGATCGCAAACGGGAACCGTCTGGCAAGCATGCGATGCAGTCGATCATCGAACTTGATGTGGATGCCCGCATAGAGCGCCAGCGCATCGATATCGGCAAACAGGCTGTCAAGAAAATAGTCGCCGATGCCGGGTTGCTGCTTCTCGTAGAACACGAACCCTTCGAGGAGGTCGGTCTCCGCCGAACGGGCGATCCTGACCTGCATCAACCAGCCTTGGTCTGGTTGCGAATGCGCTCCTTTGCTTCCTGCCAGGACGTAACGGCATCCGCACCGCTATCGATCAGGCGCATGCGTTCGCCCAGCACTGCACCATGCCAGGCGGGCGACTCGACGCCGGAATCCGACTTGCACAGCGAATCCCAGAGCGCTTCCATCAGTTTCAGCCGTTCCGCGACGGGCAAATCAGCTATGTCGGCTGTGACCATTCGATGCTCCTGCTTACGTTGTGGCGGTCAATACTAGCAGATCACCTGGCCAATACGACGAAGGTGGCGATGCCCAGCGCCGTCATGGCCAGAGAGCCGATGAGATGCCCGCCCGCCGCCGCCAGCGCCCAGCCGTACTGCGCGCGTTCCAGCAGCGCCACCACCTCGACGGAGAAGGTCGAGAAGGTCGTCAGGCCGCCGAGGAATCCGGTGATGAGGAAAAGCTTGAGCTCGGGCGACAGGCCGGCGTGATGGTGGAACAGGGCGACGGCAAAGCCCGCCAGGTAGCCGCCGATGAGGTTCGCCGCCAGGGTGCCGAGCGGCACAGTCGGGAACAGCGGGTTGAGGGCCACACCGAGGCCCCAGCGCGCCCAGGCGCCAAGCGCGGCGCCGCCGCCGACGGCGGCCAAGCCTCCGATACTGACTGCTCCTGTCATGCCTGCGGATGCTCCGATTCTACTGGGTGGCCGGATTGTAGCGCAGGCGCCTCTGCGCCCGCATGCTGCAAGCGGAAGCGATCGGCGATTATCCGCGCTCGGGCGGATCGTCCGGACTGCGTGCGAGCCGGCGCATCGCGGCACGCATCGCGTTCATCTGTTCGGCAAAATTGCCGCAGCTCCGGCAACGCCACAGATGCAGCCGCAGCCAGAAACGTTCGCGCAGCGTGAGGGGCCGGTCGAGGGACTCCGAGACGAGTCGCGACACCTCCTTGCAGCTGATCATGACGGCCTCCCTCCGGTCATCCAGTTCTTTTCCAGGCACTCGCGCAGCCCCATGCGTGCGCGGTACAGCATGACATTGCAGTTGTTCGGCGTGATGCCGAGCTCGGCGCAGATCTCATCCGTCGTCAGCCCGGTCACTTCCCGCAGGGTGAACACCTGGGCGAGCCGCTCCGGCAGCGCGCCGTTGCACTTCTCCAGCGTTTCCATGAAGCGCTTCTGTTCGAGCATCTGGAAGCAAAATCGGCCGACAATGCCGTCACCGAGGGCGCGCGAAAGGTCGTCGGCGTGATGCACAAAGACGCGAAGAAATATGCGGCGACAGGCGGCTGGGGCTTCGAGGGTTTCGGCGGTGGCGACAGAACAAATCGCGTCGTGCGTGACAACGCGGCCAGCGCCTGTTTTGCTTGCCACGCGCCGCAGAAGGATAACGACTACGTGTTCAGTCGCTTGCGAGATTGAGGTGTCGTGTCGATGAAAGCTCCGATGGAGCCCGGGCGGCAGATTGAGGTCTGGTTGAACGCTCGGGCGTCACTGGAGCTGCCGCAGCTCCGGGGGCGTGGACATCGGCGCGGCCGTGACCTACCGTTTCGTTGCATCTCCGGAAATCGTTCAACGACGGTTTTCTCGGCTACGCCGGCAGCGTGTAACGGGCATTTATCAATTCTTCGATCATCTGCCGTGTCTGCCACGGCTCGAGATCGGTGCGATGTTCGAGGCGCTCCGTCTCGTCAGCGAGGAAATCGTCCTTGATCGCGTGACGAAACCAGCGCGAGTAATCGCCGCGGTGCAGATGGTAGCGCCAGGTCGACTCGTCGATGCCCTGGGCGATCTGGCAAAAAACGACGAGGTTCTGCGCTTTCAGGTTATGACGGTTGTCGGGGCCTCGGAAATAGAAACTGTGCCAGCGCAGGTTGCCTTCCGCGTATTTGCGGTGGTGACGGATCCGCTCGGCACGCCCGCGGTGTGCCTGCATCGCGAACGGCGGCAGCCCTTCCTCGCCGAGCCACACGACAACGCGATCCGCCTGGTAGACCAGATCCGCAGGCCAGACTATCGTTTGTTCCGTCGTCCGGGAAAATTCCTCCAGAGTCTGTTCGGGCGTATCGCCGATAGCCACAACGACGTCGATCGGCGCGAGTATGGCCGGGGCCACATGGTCGGGATGCACGGTGACCAGGAGGGTCTCGCTGAGTCGTTGCGGCAGCACGGATGTTGCGTGTCCCCAGGTGTTGGGCAGCATGTGGTGCGCCTCGTCCACGATCAGCCAGTGCGGCCGTCCGGTACGGGCGCGCATGGCCTGCAGGTTCGGAATGAGCTGCGCGAAAAAATCCGGCCGGCCGTCCAGTGGAATGCCGAGCATATTGACGGAGAGGTTGATCTTGGGATCTTCGAGGATCGACAGCACCTCATTGACGTTCGGCGCGCGCCACTGGTTGCCGAGCGCCACGACGTCGCGCAAGGTTCCGTAATCGCCTTCCGGATCGATGATGCAGACTTGGTAATCCTTATCGATGAGTCGCTCGATGATGCCGGCGGCGAGCGTTGATTTTCCGCAGCCGGATGGACCGGCAATGAGCATGTTGTGGCCGTAGGGCGAAAGCTGCACGGCGCTGCCGTCCGTGCGTTTCCCGAGCAGAATCCAGTGTTGCGGAAGCGCACCCTGCAGTCGGTGCAAATCGTTGGCGATCAGCTCGTCTATCAGTTCGACGACGCCGTTGCCATTCTCAGCCTTCGTCACGAAGGCGGCGATTGCCTTGATCGACGGCGCCGCGTTGGCCACCGCCACCGCGCATTCGCAGCGTTCCAGGAACGAATAATCGTTTTCCGCGTCGCCGACGCCCACCACCTCGTGGCGCGAAAGCCCCAGTTCGCGCAGTGCGTACTCGAGCCCCGTCGCCTTGTTGACCCCGGCCGGGAGCACCATCACCGCACCGCGATTTCCGATCACCTGGACCTCCATGCCGAGTTCCCAGATGACGTCCTGAACGGTCGCGCGATGCGGCTCATGGGTCGCCACCAGCACCTGTCCGATCTCAAGCGGCGCAACGCCGCGCGCCCGCAGGTTCTGTATCAGCAGCTTGGACGGCGGATTGGCGAGTCGTGTTTCTTCCCTGCTTGCGGGGTCGTAGACGATCGCACCGTTCTCGGCGACGATGAGGTCAAACAGTTGCGTGCAGGGACAGACCGCCAGCAGGTCGTCGAGCCGGCGACCCGTGACCAGGATCGCGCGCCTGCCGGACACCCTCAGGCGCTCCAGGGCACTTATCACCGGCTCCGACAGCCTGTCATCCGAAGACAGGGTTCCATCGTAATCCGTCACCAATGCGAGGTAACGCATATCCACCCACTTTTATGTCTGATGGCCCTGCGCGTCAGACCGTAACGTATTCCTGGCGGCAGAGACGTATGCTGGCGAGGATCAAGGCGCCGAAGCCATTTTGCTTCAGCATGCTTTTTATTCGTGCTTATCCGGTTGTCTCCCATGACCACTACCGGTAGTATGTTGAGCACTTGCGCCAACCTGGGGCGACCATGGTTATCGACGTGCTTGACCGAGGTGATCTGCCGTTTCCGGGCTCGCTGCCGGAGTTTCAGCGACTTTTCCCTGATGAGGTTGCCTGCACGGCCTACCTTGAGCGCGCCCGGTGGAGCGATGGGTTCATCTGTGACCACTGTGGTGTGTCTGGTGAGCCATACCGCTTTGCCAATCGCGCCGGTGTCTTGCGGTGTCGTCATTGCAACCGCGACACGAGCCTCACTGCCGGCACCGTCATGGAGCGCACGCACACGCCGCTCTCGGTCTGGTTCTGGGCGGCGTATCTGGTCGCCAGCCAAACGCCGGGCATGTCGGCCGTTCAGTTCCAGCGGCAACTTGGCCTGTCGCGCTACGAAACCGCCTTCCAGATTCTGCACTAGCTGCGCGCCGGCATGGTGCGTCCCGACCAGGATCGGATCGGCGGCAAGCCTGAGGAACACGTCGAGGCCGATGAAACCTACGTCGGCGGGCGTACTCGCGGCAAAGGGCGGGGCGTGCATGACATGGTTCTCGTGGCCGGTGGCGTCGAAGTTCGTCAACGCAAGATTGCCAGCAGCCGGAACAAACGGAAGACCGGTCGGTATGCCGGGCGAGTTCGTCTCGCCGTGGTTTCCGACCGAAGCGGCCGGTCGCTGGGTGGCTTCATCCAACGTAACGTGGCACCCGGCGCCACCACCTCGACGGAGAAGGTCGAGAAGGTCGTCAGGCCGCCGAGGAATCCGGTGATGAGGAAAAGCTTGAGCTCGGGCGACAGGCCGGCGTGATGGTGGAACAGGGCGACGGCAAAGCCCGCCAGGTAGCCGCCGATGAGGTTCGCCGCCAGGGTGCCGAGCGGCACAGTCGGGAACAGCGGGTTGAGGGCCACACCGAGGCCCCAGCGCGCCCAGGCGCCAAGCGCGGCGCCGCCGCCGACGGCGGCCAAGCCTCCGATACTGACTGCTCCTGTCATGCCTGCGGATGCTCCGATTCTACTGGGTGGCCGGATTGTAGCGCAGGCGCCTCTGCGCCCGCATGCTGCAAGCGGAAGCGATCGGCGATTATCCGCGCTCGGGCGGATCGTCCGGACTGCGTGCGAGCCGGCGCATCGCGGCACGCATCGCGTTCATCTGTTCGGCAAAATTGCCGCAGCTCCGGCAACGCCACAGATGCAGCCGCAGCCAGAAACGTTCGCGCAGCGTGAGGGGCCGGTCGAGGGACTCCGAGACGAGTCGCGACACCTCCTTGCAGCTGATCATGACGGCCTCCCTCCGGTCATCCAGTTCTTTTCCAGGCACTCGCGCAGCCCCATGCGTGCGCGGTACAGCATGACATTGCAGTTGTTCGGCGTGATGCCGAGCTCGGCGCAGATCTCATCCGTCGTCAGCCCGGTCACTTCCCGCAGGGTGAACACCTGGGCGAGCCGCTCCGGCAGCGCGCCGTTGCACTTCTCCAGCGTTTCCATGAAGCGCTTCTGTTCGAGCATCTTTGCCGGGTCGCCCCAACTGGCCGGCGGCGTCTGCCAGGCGCCGGCCGCATCGAACAGGGCGTCTGAATCGCGCCCGTCGTCCTCGTCGTCTCCCAGCTCGCTTATCGTATGTTCGCGCCGGCGCGCTCGAAACACGTCGACGATCTTGTGCTTGAGTATCCCCCCGGTCAGCCAGGTGCGCACGCTGGAGCCGCCGGCAAAACTCTCGCCTCGCTCCAGCGCCGCCGCCAGGGTTTCCTGCACCACGTCCTCCGCACGGTCCCGGTCCCTCAGGTGCAGCAGCGCATAGCGCATGAGATAGCGGCGCTGCTCGACAAGATCGTCGGTATTGGCCTGTTGCATGGCACGACCCCCTCATGTGTTGCCGATGCCCTATTAGACATCAGACCGGGGAAGGGTCGCAAACATTACAGGCAATCGGGCATCAATGTCGGATGCTGCTCGATACCGTGCATTTCGGCCATTGTCCCGGGGGGAAAAGCGGGTCGTTCGGGTTGGTCGGGCTGACCCGGACGAGATCGGTTTTTCCGCAAGGCTGAGTCAATGCCGGTGCAGCATGCGCCGGCAGTGCCAGAAAACCGCACAGCAACAATAAGGTTGATTTCGACATGAACTATCTCCTCTCCGCTCCGGATGACTGTCGGAGCATTCATTTCGCACCCCTTAGTCGCTGGCAAGGCGGCCTGATTACAGTGGAGGATCGGGTAAACCTGTCGTCGGTCGACGACAGTCGCAGAAAAAAATTACGGGAACAAGTGGCGGCGCAGGCCCGTCTACCCGGATGCGTAGAGATAAACGACAAAGGAGGACAACATGCGCACGCCTAAACCAATTATTGCCGCCCTCATGGTGGTCGCCACGACCCTGGGCGGCTGCGCCAACATGACGACGCAGCAGAAGAACACCGCCATCGGCGCCGCGGTCGGCGCGGTCGGCGGCGCGGTGCTGACCGGCGGCAGCGCCCTCGGCACGGTCGGCGGCGCCGCCGTCGGCGGCGTCATCGGCAACCAGGTCAAGCAGTAGCGGTCCCGCCGCCTACACGGCGCGCAGTTTCTCGCTGGCGCGCGCCAGCGTCTCCTCGCCCTTGGCGAAGCAGAAGCGGATGACGCGGTCGTCGCGCCCGTCGCGGTAGAAGGCGGAGAAGGGAATCGCCGCCACGCCGTGCGCCTTCGTCAGGCGCTCGACGAAGGCGCGGTCCGGCTCGTCGGAGATGGCGTCGTAGCGCACCGACTGGAAGTAGGTGCCCGGGCAGGGCAGCAGTTCGAAGCGCGAGTCCGCCAACTGCTGCCGGAAGAAATCGCGCTTGGCTTGGTAGAAGTCCGCCAGGCCCAGGTAGCGTTCCTTCTCCTGCATGAACTCCGCCAGCGCCAGCTGCATCGGATGGTTCACGCAGAAGACGACGAACTGGTGCGCCTTGCGGAACTCCGCCATCAGCTCGCGCGGCGCCAGGCAATAGGCGATCTTCCAGCCGGTGACGTGATAGGTCTTGCCGAACGAGGAGACGATGAAGCTGCGCTCGGCCAGGCCCGGGTAGCGCGCCACGCTCTCGTGACGCTGCCCGTCGAAAACGATGTGCTCATACACCTCGTCGGAGACGACGACGATGTCCGTGCCGCGCAGCAGCGCCTCCAGCGCCTGCATGTCGGACGCCGCCCACACCGCCCCGCTCGGGTTGTGCGGCGTATTGAGGATGATCATGCGCGTGCGCGGCGTGATGCGCGCACGCACTTCGCTCCAGTCCGGCCGGTAGTCAGGGAAAGTCAGTCTGCACGGCACGGCGCGTCCGCCGTTGAGCTCGATCGAGGGCACGTAGGAGTCGTACACCGGCTCGAAGACGATCACCTCGTCGCCCGGCCGCACCCGCGACGCCACCGCCGTGAAGATGGCCTGCGTCGCGCCCGCCGTAACGGTGATTTCCTGCTCGACGTCGAAAGTCAGCCCGTAGAGCACGGCGATTTTTTCCGCGATGGCCTCGCGCAACGGAGCCGCGCCGGCCATCAGGGCGTACTGGTTGGCGCCGGCGTGCATGTGCTTCGCCACCAGGTCGAACAGCGCCTGCGGCGCGGAAAAATCCGGGAAGCCCTGCGACAGGTTGATGGCGCCGTGCTGCGCCGCCAGGCGCGACATGACGCTGAAGATGGTGGTGCCCACGCCGGGCAGGCGCGAGTCGACGGGGAAGGGTGTGTCCGGCATGGCCGAATTGTGCCACGCGCGCCGCTCATCGAGCCGCAATGCGGCGAACAACCGTCACCCCCTTCCCCGGGAAGGGGGCGGGGGGATGGCAGTCCCGTGAGCTACAATCCAACGGACATGATTTCAGACCGCCTGTTCACGATCCGCGAGGAAGGCGATTCGCTCCTCATCCTCGACCAGACGCAACTGCCGCATCTGTATACGACGCGTCACCTCAACGCGCTCGCCGACGCCGTCCACGCCATCCGCGTCATGCAGGTGCGCGGCGCGCCGCTGATCGGCGTCACCGCCGCCTACGGCGTGGCCCTGGCGCTGAAGGAGGGCGCCAGCAACAAGGCGCTCGACAACGCCGTGCAGACCCTCGCCGCAACGCGTCCCACCGCGGTCAACCTGCTGTGGGCGCTGGCCCGCATGGAAGCCGTGCTGCGCCCGCTGCCCGTGGCGCAGCGCCGCGCGGCCGCCTGGGAAGCGGCGCGCGCCATCGCGCAGGAGGACGTCGCGGCCAACAAGCGCATCGGCGAACATGGCCTGGCGCTGCTGCAAAAGGCGGCGGCCGGAAAGAACGAAGCGGTGCGGGTGATGACCCATTGCAACGCCGGCTGGCTCGCCACCGCCGGCTGGGGCACGGCGCTGGCGCCGGTGTACGCCGCGCACGCGGCCGGCCTGCCGGTGCATGTCTGGGTCTCCGAGACGCGGCCGCGCAACCAGGGCCTGCTCACCGCCTGGGAACTGCGCGTGGCCGGCGTGCCGCACACGGTTTTCGCCGACAACGCCGCCGGCCTGCTCATGCAGCGCGGCGAGGTCGACCTCGTCATCGTCGGCGCCGACCGCATCGCCGCCAACGGCGACGTCGCCAACAAGATCGGCACCTGCCTCAAGGCGCTGGCGGCGCGCGAGCATGGCGTGCCCTTCTACGTCGCCGCGCCGCAGTCCACCATCGACTTCGCCTGCGCCGACGGCCTGCGCATCCCCATCGAGGAGCGCGCCGCCGACGAACTGCGCCATGTCGCCGGCATCGGCCACGGCGGCCATCCGGCCAGCGTCACCCTGTTGCCCGCCGAAACGCCGGCGGCGAACCCGGCATTCGACGTCACCCCCGCTTCGCTCATCACGGGCATCATCACCGAGCGCGGCGTGTGCGCGCCGAATCAACTGCAAGCCACTTCGGAAGAACGCACATGACCCAGATCGATCTGCGCGAAGGCCTCGTCGCCACCGCCCGCGCCATGACCACGCTCGGCCTCAACCAGGGCACGGCGGGCAACCTCAGCGCGCGCTGGCACGACGGCTTCCTCGTCACGCCGACCGGCCTGCCCTACGACGACATGCAGGCGGGCGACATCGTGCCGATGGCGATGGACGGCAGCTGGCGCGGCGCGCGCGAGCCCTCCTCGGAATGGACTTTCCACCGCGACCTCTACGCCGCGCGGCCCGAGGCCGGCGCCATCCTGCATGCCCACTCGCCCTTCGCCACCTCGCTGGCCTGCCTGCGCATCGACATCCCGGCCTTCCACTACATGATCGCTCGCTTCGGCGGCAACTCGGCGCGCTGCGCCGACTACGCCACCTTCGGCACGCAGGCGCTCTCCGACAGGGCGCTCGCCGCGCTCGACGGCCGCTGCGCCTGCCTGCTCGCCAATCACGGCATGCTGGTGTTCGGCCGCGACCTGCGCAACACGCTGGACCTGGCCGTCGAGTTCGAATCGCTCTGCGAGCACTACTGGCGCGCCCTGCAGATCGGCCCGCCGGTGCTGCTCGATGACGCGGAAATGGAAGTCGTGCTGGAGAAGTTCAGGACTTACGGGCAGCAGTAACGCGGTCATGCACACCATGAGCCGCTTGCCAGGCGGTTCATCCCCGCGCACGCGGGGAACACCACTTCCGGCCTGCTCTTCAATCCGTCCTCGGCGGTTCATCCCCGCGCGCGCGGGGAACACGCCGACATCACTCCCCGACCCCGCCCCACCGGCGGTTCATCCCCGCGCGCGCGGGGAACACGCAGGACTACGCCGCTAAAATGAACACGAACCCGGTTCATCCCCGCGCGCGCGGGGAACACCAGCATCGAACCGTTTGTCCACCTTTAACGGTCGGTTCATCCCCGCGCGCGCGGGGAACACCCCCGGACACGGACGCGACGGATGCGGATGGACGGTTCATCCCCGCGCGCGCGGGGAACACCGGGCCTCCCTCACGCTCACAGCCCTATCCCTCGGTTCATCCCCGCGCGCGCGGGGAACACTTCGCATCATCCTGCCAGAGCCCACATCGATCCGGTTCATCCCCGCGCGCGCGGGGAACACTCTGCACCGGGCGTACACGGGGCACTGTGATCCGGTTCATCCCCGCGCGCGCGGGGAACACTCTAGCAGCGCCTGCGCCCAGGGCGGGCTATCCGGTTCATCCCCGCGCGCGCGGGGAACACCGGCGATAGAGTCGGCACAAGGCGCCATCCTACGGTTCATCCCCGCGCGCGCGGGGAACACGGCATGGATGATCTTGTAAAGTTCCCTGACGACGGTTCATCCCCGCGCGCGCGGGGAACACGCCTCATCATCGCCGAGGCGGTGGCGCGCCAGCGGTTCATCCCCGCGCGCGCGGGGAACACATCCAGCAAGAGGTGGCCAGGATGGGGGACACCGGTTCATCCCCGCGCGCGCGGGGAACACGCCCTGCGCCCGGGGCGCGGAGCGGTCAGCGGCGGTTCATCCCCGCGCGCGCGGGGAACACTATTGACGTCCGGCCCGCCTAATAGAAATACTCGGTTCATCCCCGCGCGCGCGGGGAACACCCATTCATCGATCCATCAAACAGTTCCGGCCGCGGTTCATCCCCGCGCGCGCGGGGAACACCTGCCGGAGCCCACGTCAATCCATCCGGCGACCGGTTCATCCCCGCGCGCGCGGGGAACACAAAGTTGCTAATCCCTGCTAATGTTGCTAAGTCGGTTCATCCCCGCGCGCGCGGGGAACACGGAGGCCGGCCGGCTCGCGCTCCTCGTCGATGCGGTTCATCCCCGCGCGCGCGGGGAACACTAGGCGCTGGAGATGGGCACGTGGCTGGGTGGCGGTTCATCCCCGCGCGCGCGGGGAACACGGCGTTCGGCGGCTGATCGCTGCCGTCCCCGCCGGTTCATCCCCGCGCGCGCGGGGAACACCGGGCACATCAGCCCGCAATATTCCGGGCCTACGGTTCATCCCCGCGCGCGCGGGGAACACAAGGCGGCGCCCGGCACGCCGGGCTATCCGGACGGTTCATCCCCGCGCGCGCGGGGAACACTCGGCAACGTCGCCGGCGTGCGCGCCAAAAATCGGTTCATCCCCGCGCGCGCGGGGAACACGGCATGTTGCAGTGCATTACGCGCATAACCGTCGGTTCATCCCCGCGCGCGCGGGGAACACGCACGGGCTGAACCGGGCCGCTGCCTGTGAGGCGGTTCATCCCCGCGCGCGCGGGGAACACTGCAATTTCGCGCAGTCGCGTTGTCGGGGTGCCGGTTCATCCCCGCGCGCGCGGGGAACACCCGTCCAGAAATTCGCGCAATTGCGCCCGGGTCGGTTCATCCCCGCGCGCGCGGGGAACACAGTCTTGATGGCCTTCATGATAATTCCCCTATCGGTTCATCCCCGCGCGCGCGGGGAACACCCTGCCCTCTGCGCGCATCCGCGAGATCAGGCCGGTTCATCCCCGCGCGCGCGGGGAACACTACCTCATCATCGGGATACCCCATCCAGGCCCCGGTTCATCCCCGCGCGCGCGGGGAACACGGCATGTTGCAGTGCATTACGCGCATAACCGTCGGTTCATCCCCGCGCGCGCGGGGAACACAGGCACGTCGCCGGCGGCTGGTCGCTGCTCGGCGGTTCATCCCCGCGCGCGCGGGGAACACGACAGCAACGGCGTGCAGGATATGCTCTGGTGCGGTTCATCCCCGCGCGCGCGGGGAACACAATTGCAAGCTCTGCTGCTATGCGCCTGGAATCGGTTCATCCCCGCGCGCGCGGGGAACACTTCCAGGCCGAAAGGTTGCGCGTCCCAAAACGCGGTTCATCCCCGCGCGCGCGGGGAACACCTGGCGATGGCGCAGGATCAGGAGCGCCAGTTCGGTTCATCCCCGCGCGCGCGGGGAACACCCGGTCACCCTGACCGACCTGCCTGGTGGCGGCGGTTCATCCCCGCGCGCGCGGGGAACACAATTTGCGCTCCTGCGGCGGCGGCCTCGGCTACGGTTCATCCCCGCGCGCGCGGGGAACACCAGGACGGGCGGAGCGTTTGGCTCCCGGTCAACGGTTCATCCCCGCGCGCGCGGGGAACACTATTGCGTTTATCGCCGAGGAACAACCGCGGTCGGTTCATCCCCGCGCGCGCGGGGAACACGTCCCATGCGCGCGATGAAGTGGTTGCGCGCACGGTTCATCCCCGCGCGCGCGGGGAACACCCCCCCAACGCGCGTTTCGAAGTTGCCAGCGACGGTTCATCCCCGCGCGCGCGGGGAACACCGGCGTCGGCGTCGGAACGCAATTCAATCAGCCGGTTCATCCCCGCGCGCGCGGGGAACACGCTATCTTTTGATGAAGTGGCCGAGGCCGCCGCGGTTCATCCCCGCGCGCGCGGGGAACACTCGATCATCCAGGCGCATTGCCTGTATGCCTGCGGTTCATCCCCGCGCGCGCGGGGAACACGCTAGCGTATAAGGTGGGTCGCGGCGCTCGGCGGTTCATCCCCGCGCGCGCGGGGAACACATTCGCTCCTGTACTCCTCGATCATCCAGGCGCGGTTCATCCCCGCGCGCGCGGGGAACACCATGTTGGCTCGGTAATCTTGTACGGGTCGCGCGGTTCATCCCCGCGCGCGCGGGGAACACACTTACGGCATGCCCATCGCTACGGCATTTGACGGTTCATCCCCGCGCGCGCGGGGAACACCGCGCCGCAGTCGCGCACGAACCGCAGCGTTGCGGTTCATCCCCGCGCGCGCGGGGAACACGCTACCGCCTCGGCGATGATGAGGCGATCGTGCGGTTCATCCCCGCGCGCGCGGGGAACACTACGTCGGCGACGACTACGACCCGAACGCCGACGGTTCATCCCCGCGCGCGCGGGGAACACACTTACGGCATGCCCATCGCTACGGCATTTGACGGTTCATCCCCGCGCGCGCGGGGAACACCGCAGCAGCGTCCACATTCCGGCACGTTGCTGCGGTTCATCCCCGCGCGCGCGGGGAACACACTTCGAAAAGGTTATTGATCGCCAAGGCCTTTTTGCCCCGGGCAAATTCTACCGCTACTACTGAATTGTTAAGGAGCTGTTTGATCCGTGCCTGCTTCAGGCAGAAAGGATACGAGCTTCACGCCGTCCAGTTCAACAGGGATGCGGCGGTTCTTCCCCACGGTGTCGAAATCGAATCCTGACTCAGTCGGCGCCGTCCAAGCCATAACTGCGTTGCCATCGCCAATCTCGTCCGCCACTTGTGTCCAGATGTATTCCCGCACCTTGCGCGAATATTCGCCGACGTAAACGCCAGCACGTATCTCAAGCAGCCAGACCGCCAGGCGCCCTCTCAACCTTGGCGGTACGTTTTCAACCACGATGACCAGCATCGCCCAGGCTCTCGGGGTTGGGTATCGCCGGGCCGATCGAGTCAGCAGGCGCTTCGGGAGGTTCTACGCCTCCGGCCGAAAGGATTTCCTCGATTCCAGGAATGATCCGCTCCAGCAACCGCGTTGTCCGGAAAATATCCCGGCATGCCAGCCGTACCGCACGCTCCGGGCTCGGTGGGGGGTGCGCTGCAATCTTGAACGCGGCGGGAACCACGGTTTCGAACTTGTAAATGTCCGCAACGTCGTACACGAACGACAGCGGCTTGCCGGTATGAATGAATCCCACTGCCGGTGCATATCCGGCCGCGAGCACAGCAGCTTCCGTAACCCCGTAAAGACAGGCGGTTGCGGCCGAGAGGCAACGGTTGGGCAGATCGCCCGAGTCCCAATCGTCAGTGTCGTAATTGCGCGCCCGCCAGGTGATGCCGTATTTCGCCGCCAACCGCTTGTACATTTCCCTGACACGTGCGCCTTCTATACCCCTGAGCTGCTCGACGGAGCGGCGTGCGGGGGCTTCCTCGCCGAAACGCATGGCGTACATCTTGCGCACAACCTTGAGCCGCAAATCGTCGTCCAGGGCGAGGCGCGCCTGATACAGCAATCGGTCCGCCCTTGCACCCCCAGGCTGGCCGGCAGAATACAGTCGGACACCCGCCTCGCCCACCCAGACGAGAAGCGTTCCTGTCCTTCCCGCCAGCGCGCATGCGGCATGCGAAACACGAATTCCCGGCTCCAGCATCAGGCATGCAACGCCACCTATCGGAATATGCGTCCGCACACCATTCTTGTCGATCAGAACGAAGGCGCCATCCAGTACATCGAGTTGGCCGCGCTCGACGAAAAGTACCGACAGCCGTTCCTTGATCGGGATCGGCTTGGGTGGCTGAACAGGTTCCCTCATGGCGCGGGGTTAAGCGGTCGCTGCCTAGAACCTTCGGGAGTGATGACCGTAAATTGGCCGTCCAGCGCCGCCTCGCCAAGAGAAATCAGGCCGGACAATACCGGAGCCAAAGCCGCCGGAGTGGGTGGAGAAAAGCGCAGGTAGATAATGGCGCGCGGCGGTGCGACGCCGCGGTTAAAAACAAGATCGCCGTGATCCCGGTCGAAAGAAATCAGCAACCGTTGCTCCCGACGCGCCAGAGCCAGCACCTCGATATCGGAAACGGCCGGCGAGGTCTCGGCGATCGACAGCACGTCCTCGCCGCGCCCACGCAAGTAGGCAATGGCGTAGCCGGGAATGTTCTCGTCCGCCAGCCAGTGCATCACGCCGCGTCAGGCAACACGAGATACTTCTCCTCCTCGATCAGATGATGCGCGAAGGCGAATACTGCGCGCAGGTCATCCTCCTTCAAATGCGGATAGTTCTCGATGATTTGTGCCTCAGTCCATCCGGCAGCCTTCAGTCCGAGGAGAAATTCGACGGTCAACCGCGTCCCCTTCACGCGCGGGCGCCCGCCGCAGATTTCCGGATCGGTTTCGATACGATCTTTCCATTCCATGTCCGCCACTCCCATTTGCATCGACCTCATAATCTAACGCAGTCTGCGCAAGAGTAGCAAACCACAGCCAAAAGCCTTGGCGGGACCTACTCCTCGCAATAGCGCTTCGATAAGGCGCACAGAATCCGCAACAGTCAGTTCTCCCTCAAAATCCAGTGTGGAAAGCGCAATGCCCTTGCCGCCCCGTTGTCGCCAGTTGCGATAGCCATCCACCCTCAATACGGCTTCGTTCAACGTAATACCCGCATCTGCCTGACGGTCCTTGAGCCAGCAGGCACCCGCTTCATGGGCCAGATGGGCGAGACTCGGGCGCTCCGACTCGGGCAATGATTTCCACTCCATCCGCTGCTTGGCGTCCATCACCACATCATGGCGTTTGCCGCGCTGCCCTTTTTCCACTGCCCGCGACACGACGGGGTTAACGCGCAGCTTGAAGCCGAGCCGGTCGCCCGCCCGTATATCCGGCGTGAATTCGCGAGACTCGATTCGCCACAGCGCGTGACGATCCTGCGGGGACTGTTCGGACAGGACATAGAACACCGGCAGACCATTCAGTTGCTCAGCGCGGAACAAGAACGGTACCGGTTGGCCGGCGCGGTTCTCCTTCGGCGGCAAATCGAACAGGCGCCACAGGGCCTGGTGTTGACCATAGGGATCGAGGCTACCCAGAGCCATTACATCCTTGTAGCCGATCTCCGGCTTTGGAGTAATGCGGGAAAGCCAGCGGAGAGGGGTACTCACGGTTTTCTCTCCAGATGGGTTCTGTGTTCGGAGCGGACACTAAACTGCCAACGGACGCGAGATAGGGGCTGATCGCGGCGTGTGTGGGTTTCGTCTCTGGACAGTTCCGTCTCCGCGTCGTCATCCCACAACAGCATCGGCCGATTGGCACCCGTCTCTTGTAGCCACGCTTTCGGCCCACGGCCTTTCCAGAACTCATCGAGCTTCGCCAATGTCGCGGCGAGTGCGGCGCGTTCCAGCGCGGCTTCGATGGTGGCTGCACCAATGACCTGCGGGTCCAGCGGCAGCGCCGGCGGGCAGGACTTGCGGCCGAGATAGAGCGGGAAAACCGGGGAGATCAGAGCGTCCCGAAGTGCCGTCAGGGCAAAAGGTGCGCCATCGCGCGCCCACAGGGCGCAAGCGGCAAAGGCATCCTGCCGGTATTCACGGCGGGAAAGGATAGTGTGGAGATCATGTCGTGGCATTCGTACGATCTCATCCCGGCGCGTGGGAAAAACTGTGCGGTTCTTGCCCTTGCCTGAAGAGGGCACCTGCGCGGTGTGGTAATCGGAAAGCGGCTGGCCGGGGCAGTCCACCTTTACCGCCAGACCGTAACCTTGCGCAAGCGCAGCGTGGGCCTGCTCCCATTCCTCGCGCTCAGGTTCGCTCTCGGCGGTATCAGGCCGCTTCAACCCAAGCGCCGCGGCGAGGATGCCCAGAATGGCCGAACGGCTGGGCGTCATGGCCGACGGGCGCGTCTCCCCCACGGCAATATCGCCCCACGAGGCGAACGGACCGTAGAGCTGAAAGACGAGATAGTCCCTCACGATGCGCTCCGGAAATCCACGGCCCATTGCTTGAGCGCCTCGAAATCACCCTCACCGGTGACGGCGTTGATGCTGCGGGATTCGACCGACTTGCCCTGGTAATACACCTTGTCCAGGTTGTCGCGCATGCCGGTAAGCGCTGCCGCCGCATCGCTCAGCATGTCGCCTTCCCGCACCGGCTTCACGAAGGCCAGCGACAAGGCGCGCGGCTGACGGCTGCCTTTCTCCGCCAGAGCGTAGTAGGCCCAAGCGCGGCTGGCGAAGCTGTTCTGCTTGCCGGTCGGCGCTACGGTGGCGGCGGAATCAATCAGCGCACGGATAGTCTTGCCAGCAAGTTCGTCGCCGAGCTGCTCGTCACGAAGCTGCTCGCGCAACTGATCGCAGTTCACGCAGACGTAAAGGTAGAACAAGCCGGCACCGAAGCCCTGCTCACCCATGTGGGCAGAGCCGGCATCCTCCTCGCGGGTGTTGAGGTCGTCGACGGCGGTGAAGAAATCGTCCTCGACGGCAGCGCGATGGACGGTGATGGCGTGGGCGACCTGACAGGCGGCCTCCACGTTGAACTTCGGGCTGGTCGCCAACATCCGACCGAAAAGTGCGAGGTCCGCCGTGTCGCCGGAGTCTTCGACTTTGATCGCCTTTAGTTGCTCGGCGGTAGGCGCCTTACCGCTCGCGCGAAGCGCTGTCACCAGCTTGCTAAGCGCCTCAATTTCCACCTTGGAATAGAAGACGACCTGTTCGCTCTTGAGGG
>Ga0208244_100930_pt1 | contig 20535 bp, 20 predicted proteins | sample SubbioCR12Aug_5A_FD_184828 | JGI IMG/M metagenome (GOLD analysis project Ga0208244, IMG submission 184828) | Serpentinite rock and fluid subsurface biosphere microbial communities from McLaughlin Reserve, California, USA - CR12Aug_5A (SPAdes) | ecosystem: Environmental > Terrestrial > Deep... | reverse complement strand
ATCTCTACCGCTGCAGGATAAGTCCTGAGTGCGGGCCACTTGCGTTTACTCCTCCTGCCACGCTCAGCATAACTGCAGCACCGGTTGCACCGACTTCCGCAACTGTCACTCCACAGTTTATTTGCGAATCCGATGGAGGTAATATTACCCTGACGGCAATTGGCGGATCAGGAACTGAATTAAGATGGTACACAGGAGGTTGCCAGATGATTCTGGTTGGCACAGGAAACAATTTGGTTTTAGCCTCCCCAACTGTTACTACAACATATTATGCGCTTTGGGCAACTGATAATTGCGGCATTTCATCATGTGTGTCAGTAACTGTTGATGTTGACCTGCTACCTACCCAGGCCAACGCCGGAAGTGATGCCACACATTGCGGAAACACAGCCAACCTCTCGGGCAACAACCCGGCAGTCGGAACCGGGCTCTGGACACAGGTTTCGGGACCGGGAACCACTACCTTCGGCGACCCGACTTTGTATAATTCGTCTGTATCGGTTTCTGCTCAAGGAACTTATGTTTATCGCTGGACAATCAGCACTTCGGGCCCGTGCCCGGATTCGGAAGATGAGGTAACACATGAATTTTTTAACCAGCCCACAACGAGCCAGGCAGGTCCCGACCAGGCACTTTGTGCCGTTTTAAGCACTAATTTACAGGCAAATACTCCGGTTTTTGGAAGCGGAGTCTGGACACAGATAAGCGGCGGCACTTTGAATATTGCTGATCCTTCCAACCCGCTTACCCAAATTAATGCCGGCACTTACGGAGCCTTTACACTAAGATGGACAATCACCAACGGCAACTGCAGCCCCAGTCAGGATGACGTTACTATTGTGTTCAGCGATGCAATCACCGTAAATCCGACAAGTAACAGTCCGGTTTGCGAAACAGGAGTGATTGAACTTTATTGTGATATTGGCAACGCCACGTACCTCTGGAACGGTCCGGACGGATTTGTTTCTGCCGATCAGAATCCCGTTATCACAAATGCAGGTCTGAACAATGCCGGAAGCTATACCGTAACAGTGTCGGGCATACCCGGAGGTTGCCCCACCACAAGCAACAGCACCGTTGTTGCAGTTGCCCCAACCCCCACAACAGGGCCTGTTACTCCTGCGGATGGAACCAACTGCACGGGCTCGCTGGTAACATACAGTGTAAATGGACTTGATGGATCAACCTACCTCTGGACGGTCACCGGGGGAACTGTCCAGCCTCCGGGTAATACGGCAGTGGTTGATATTCTTTGGGGCAACACCCCCGGAATTTACAATATAACCGTAACACAAACCTCAGCAGCCGGGTGTGTTGCAGAAACAGTTGGTACTTCAGCAGAACTCATTGAAGCTCCCACAGCTTTTGCAGGGACGGATGACGGCATTTGTCAGGGCGAAGATTACTTGTTGGATGATGCAGCCGCAGGTAATTACACTTTTATTATCTGGACAAGTAGTGGCGACGGTTCATTCAGCGATGCAGCTGCGCTTAACACAACTTACATTCCCGGACCAAATGACAATAATAATGGCGGTGCAACATTAACACTAACAGCCGGCAATACAGCTACAGGATGCCAGTCTGCGTCCTCTTCCCTCTACCTTACCATCAGCAATAGCCTGCAGCTTGCTGCCGAAATAATTGGCCCCTCCGAAACGATCTGCGCAGGAGAAGAGGTTACCCTCAGCCTGAATCTGACCAATGCAGGAAACGATCCTTCATTTCAATGGCTTCTGAACGGGAATCCTGTCACTACCGGCCCGACTTTTACTTTCACTCCTCAACCGACTGATGTTGTGAGTTGTGTCATTACTTCATCCCTGAGTTGTGTTACTAACAGTCCTTATACTGCAACTCTGGACAATTTCAACATTTCTCCAGCGATCAGTATCGGTCAGATTTCAGTCTCTGATGCAGAGTGTGGAATTCCGAACGGCAGTATCCAGATATCTGCTTCGGGCGGTACTCCTCCATTGGCATACAGCATCAATGATGGCATTGATTTTGAGTTACCTTCGTTTTTCGATGGCCTTTCATCCGGGTCATATGCCGTTGTTGTCCGCGACGCAGTGAATTGTCAGATCAGTGCCGGTGATGTCATCGTCGGATCTATAGGAGGCTCTATAATAAGCAGCGTTGAGACATTTCCGTCAAGCTGCGGGCTTAATAACGGGTCATTAACAGTAAACGCACAAGGTGGAACACCTCCTTTATCCTATAGTATCAACAGCGGTGTAAGTTGGAGCAACAGCCCTGTGTTTGTTAACCTTTTGGCAGCCAGCTATCCGGTATGGGTACGTGATGCCAATGACTGCCTCAGCACTTATCCTGTGCAGGTATTGGTTTCTGATACACCCGGGCCTGTTCTCGTTTCGATTGATATTACTGATGCAACAGACGGTGGCTTCAATGGCTCTGCGGTGATCAATGTTTCGGGTAATGGTCCTTTTCAATTTAGTCTTGATGGATCTAACTGGCAAACATCAAACATATTTCAAAACCTGCAGCCGGGCACCTATGGCGTTTTCATCAGGGATATAAATGATTGTGTACTCAGCGAATCATTTGTTATTGGCAACAGTAGCTCTGTGCAGATTCTTGTTTCAACAGATAACATGAGTGCATGTGTTGGCGATACAATCCTGATACCCGTTAACATTTCCGGATTCAATCAGATAATTGCTTTTGGTCTCACCCTTCAGTTTCCTGATAATTTGCTCGGGTATATTGACTTTGTCCAGTTGAACCCGGCACTTGCTGCAGGCAGTTTCAGCAGCACGAATCCACAACCCGGAGTAGTATTTATGCAGTGGCAACACAGCGAACCGGTTAATCTTGAAGACGAAAGTATTATTGTATTGATCAGGCTGGTTAGCGAACAGGGCGGAATAGGCGATTTAAACTGGCTGCCTGAAACAAGCAGTTTTACTTCAATTGGCGGACAGTTAATGAATACCGGTTTTTCGGCTGCAACAGTCAATATTTACGCTCCCTCTGTTTTATCGGCCACAGGTGCCGGAATGTATTGTGAATCGGATGATGTTGTGTTGTTTGTTTCGGCTCAGGGAAGCCCCGTTACCTCCTGGCAGTGGCAGACACCCGATGGAAGCAATTTATTTGGCCAGACTATTACGCTCACATCAATTACGCCCGCAGAAGGCGGACTATATCTGGCTACCGGAGTGAATGAAAACGGATGTAGTTCATCAGTTGCGGTTGAAGTTTTGGTTGAGCCACTTCCAAGGCCGATAATTGCACAAAAAGATACAATCTGTTCAGGAACCCCGACATTGCTTGATGCCGGAGCCGGATTCCATTCTTATCTCTGGAACGATGGGAGTTCAGAACAAACCCTTCTGGCCTCTGAAAGAGGAACATACTTCGTGTGGGTTGAATCTGATCTGGGATGCCGGGGCTCCGATACTGTTTGGATTGTACCTTGCAAAATACGTGTTTTCTTACCAAATGCCTTTAGTCCGGATGGAGACGGCAGCAACGAAGTGTTTCAACCCGTTTGGGACGACACCTTCCCTGTTGAATATCAATTGAGTGTATTTAACCGCTGGGGGCAGATTATCTTTCAGACCAATGATTACCTGAAAGGCTGGGACGGCACTTTTGACGGTGATAATGCTCCTGATGGGGTTTATGTTTATACCGTTGCTGCACGATTCTCAAGCTATACAGAAACGAATCAGATGCAGGAAACACGCGGCACGTTTATGCTGATCAGAAAGCAATAAAAAAACAGAGCTGTTGTTCTGACCTGAACCGCTCAGATGCCAAACTTATCCCATATTGGTGTACACAGCCTGCACATCATCATCCTCCTCAACTTTATCCAGGAATTTTTCGATGTCGGCAACTTGTTCATCTGTAAACTGCAATGGTGAATTCGGGAATCGCTGTAGGTTTGATTTTACCAGTTCTATACCTTTTTCTTCCAGTGCTTCATGCAGGCTTCCGAAATTGGTGTAATCGGCATAGGCGAAAGCAGTTTCTTCATGTACATCAATCTCTTCCAAACCAGCGTCAATCAATTCAAATTCAAGTTCTTCGATGTTGATTCCCGGCTTCAATTTAAATTCAAAGACAGCCTTACGGGTGAACATAAAATCAAGTGAACCACTGGGCACAAACGAACCGCCCGACTTGTTGAAGTACGATTTTACGTTGGCAACTGTTCTTGTGGTGTTGTCCGTGGCACATTCGACCACTACGAGCACGCCATGAGGGCCTTTGCCTTCGTAAACAACCTCAACCATAGTATCAGCATCTTTGCCGGCTGCCCTTTTAATAGCTGCCTCAATATTTTCCTTGGGCATGTTCTCAGCCTTTGCGTTCTGGATGGCGTTGCGCAGTCTGGGATTCATCTCAGGATCCTGCCCGCCCTCTTTTGCTGCAATCGTAATGAGTTTTCCCAGCTTCGGGAACACCTTTGACATCTTGTCCCAACGTTTCTCTTTCGCCGCGCGACGGTATTCAAATGCTCTGCCCATAAATTCAATATGTTATTTCAGGCGGCAAAAATAACAAGATAAGGCCAAAAATGAAAACCTTTGGTCCTACTTATGTTAAATATTACTTTCTACGATCAAATCCGGATACCAAAATTCTCCAGTTGAATTATTTGTCAACGTGCCACCTTTTGTGCATCTTTGTAAACAAGCTAACACACAAAAACATGTTGTCATTAAGCGCTATCTTACTGATCCTTGCACTGGTCATCATCCTTCTATTCCTCTTGTTCCGTCTGATCAGAAACCAGAACAATAATTCTGTTCAACCTGAAATGAATGCGAAGATCGAGTATCTCGAAAAAAGCCTTCAACGCATCGAGGGAAACGTAAAGGATGATTTCAGACAAAACCGTGAAGAACTGGGCAATAACTTCAACAAATTCCAACAGAGTTTTCTGGATACCCTGAAAGAAATCTCGCGGCAGCAGATGGAACAACTCAAAAACATGCAGGAACAAAACCAACAGGTGATCACCGGGCTTAACAAAACCCTGGAAGAAAAACTCAGCCAGTTGGCCGACCGCTTTCAGGGCAATGCACAGCAGAACAGAGAAAGTTTAGACAAATCTCTTAAGGCTTTTCAGGATTCGTTCAGTGCCAATGTGAAAGAATTTAATGAGTTGCAACAGCAGAAATTTGCAGGACTGGAAAAAAAGCAAGGTGAACTGATTACCTCCACCGAGCTGAAGCTGGAAAAAATGAGGGAGACTGTTGATGAGAAACTCCAGAAAACACTTGAAGCCCGGCTGGGGCAATCGTTCGAACTGGTGAGCAAACAACTGGAAAGTGTACAAAAGGGATTGGGCGAAATGCAAAGCCTTGCCACCGATGTGGGCGGATTGAAAAAGGTACTGTCGAACGTAAAAACACGCGGAGTGCTGGGCGAAATCCAATTGTCGAACATTCTGGAACAAATTCTGGCACCCGAACAGTACGAAGCCAATGTCAAAACTAAATCATCCAGTGGTGATCATGTGGAGTTTGCCATCAGACTGCCCGGAAAAGATGACGGACAAGGTTTTGTTTATCTGCCCATTGACGCCAAATTTCCCCAGGAAAGTTACTATATGTTGCAACAGGCATACGACAACGCACATCCGCAGTTGATTGAGGAAGCCACAAAAGCGCTTGCTTCGTCTATTACCAAATTTGCAAAAGACATCAGCGAAAAATACCTCGACCCGCCCAATACCACTGATTTCGGCATCATGTTCCTTCCTGTCGAAGGCCTTTATGCCGAGGTGGTGCGCAATACTGACCTTATTGAACAATTGCAGCGCAGATATAAAATCATTGTAACAGGGCCTACTACCTTAGCTGCCATTCTCAACAGCCTTCAGATGGGCTTCAAAACCTTAGCCATCCAGAAAAGAAGCAGCGAAGTATGGCAAATACTGGGTGCAGTAAAAACCGAGTTTGGAAAATTCGGGGGAATACTCGAAAAAGCACGGAAAAAGATCGATGAAGCTGGAAATGAAATTGATAACCTTGTAGGAACCCGCACAAAGGCAATCGAACGAAAACTCAGACAGGTACAGGAATTACCCGCTGCTGAAACCAAGCTACTGCTCGATGATCAAACAGTCGTTGACCTTGAGGAAGAGGACATCTAAGCTCTTTACTAAGTTCATTTGGCATTCATTGTGATAATCAATAATATTCCTTTAATTTTATTTAGAACAATTCTAAATTTGTCTTTGGGTTAAATTATGACCAACCAATCTTATTGACTTAAAAAATAGTATTTACTTTTGTTTCGTATTTTTACGAAATACGTACTACATGGAAGATATCATTGCTTATACTGAACAACAATCCCGGTTGGCGCGAATTGCAAAAGCTATGGGACATCCTGCCCGGATTATGATTCTGGAGTTGCTGTCGGAACAAAACTGCTGCTACAGTGGCGATATGGCCGAAGAATTACCCATAGCACGCTCAACCTTGTCGCAACACTTAAAAGAACTCAAAGATGCCGGACTAATTCAGGGAGAGCTTAATCCACCAAGGATTAAATACTGCATAAATTTAGAAAACTGGGAACTGGCACGTTCTCTTTACAATGACCTGTTTAAAAGAAAACTATGTTCTAAATGTTAACATCATGACAATGAAGAAAGAAATAAAAATTTTGGGCACGGGTTGCCCGAAGTGCAAGCAACTGGAAGAATTGGTCAGAAAATCTGTTACTGACAACGCTGTTGATGCTAACATCAGCAAGGTTGAAGATATTGTTGATATTATGGCTTACGGCATCATGCGCACACCCGGACTTGTTGTGGACGGAAAGGTCGTGATGAGCGGCAGACTGCCTTCGGCTCATGAAGTCAAAGAATTGATCACCAAATAAATATCCGAAATCATGAAAAGTTTATTATCAGTCATTGGATTAGTCCTCATCTTCTTCCTTTGTTCCATCAACATGCTGAGCGCCCAAAAGGCAGACACAAAAAAAGTGCTGGATATATATTACACCCACAGCACCAACCGTTGTGCGGGATGTAAAGCCATCGAGACGCAAACCAAAGCAACACTCGAAAAGGAATTCGAAAAGGAGGTATCGGACAGGAAGATCGTGTTTCATGAAGTCAATATTGACCTCAAAGAGAATAAGGCATTTGTAGAAAAGTACGAAGTGTGGGGATCGAGCCTTTTTATGATCAATAGTGCTACTTCAAAGAACACCGATCTTACAAAGGAAGGATTTGCCAAGGCACGCAGCAAACCAGAAGAGTTTAGGGCTTTGTTGGCCAAAACGATCAGGGAAAATCTCTGAAGAAACTACCTGATTTTTAACAAGCCGCTTTTTGTGCTTTCGTTAGGTAACTGAAAGTTCCAATGAGGCCCAGCCAGGTCAGGACATCTTCTCAACATTTTGCTAAACAAAAGTATCCATGGATTTTTTACAAAGTATCCTCGACAATACCTCAGCACCTGTGATGATGGCCTTGCTTCTTGGTCTTATGACAGCCATCAGTCCATGTCCGTTAGCCACCAACATAACGGCGATTGCCTATATAAGCAAGGATATTGAAAGCAGGAGGCGCGTATTCATTAACGGGCTTATCTATACCCTGGGAAGGGCCATATCCTATACTGCTCTGGGGGTTATCCTCTACTTTGGAGCCAGCACTTTCCATATCGCCGGATTTTTTCAAACCTGGGGTGAGCGTTTGCTTGGACCATTACTCCTGCTCATTGGAATTTTTATGCTTGGAGTGATTCGTTTGAATTTTCCGGAATTGGCCTCATTAACAGGCAAGATGGAACAAAGCCAGAGGAAAGGGTTTTGGCACGTCCTGTTGTTGGGCATTGTTTTTGCCCTGGCCTTTTGCCCCTATAGCGGAGTGCTGTATTTCGGCATGTTGATTCCCATAACTGTGGGCAGTCCAACCGGCTTGTTGCTCCCACCGGTTTTTGCATTAGCAACAGGATTACCGGTTATCGTACTTGCTTATGTTCTTGCCTTTATGATGTCGGAGGTTGGCAGTTTTTACAACAAAATGAAAAACTTTGAAATGTGGTTCAGGAAAGTCGTGGCTGTTATATTTATCCTCGTCGGAATCTATTACTCCATCATTTTTTTCTTTTAACAAATAAATGCCTTTATTCATGGACTGGAAAAAGGAAAGTCGTTTTTTGCTCTGGATGATTGTTATTTTTGTGGCAGCATTTTATTTGCCGCTTGAAAGCGAACGATTTAACAATGCTATATGGGCCACACTAGACCTTACCAAGTGGTACGCCCGTGAGCATGTGATCCTCTGTTTGCTTCCCGCTTTTTTCATTGCCGGTGTGATTTCCGTTTTTGTGAGCCAGGGGGCTGTGATGAAGTATTTTGGAGCCAAAGCAAAAAAATGGGCTGCTTACACAGTGGCATCCGTTTCGGGAACCATTCTTGCCGTTTGCAGTTGCACTATCTTACCGCTTTTTTCAAGTATTCACAGGAGAGGGGCAGGTTTGGGTCCGGCGATTGCATTTTTGTACTCTGGTCCTGCAATTAACATTCTGGCCATTATCCTGACTGCACGGATTCTGGGAATTGAGATGGGAGTTGCGCGCATTATTGGCGCAGTGGTGTTCGCCATCGTCATCGGTTCGGCTATGGCACTCATTTATCGCAAGGAAGAAAAGGCGAAGCGCGAGGAGCAATTAAACTTTCCTGAAATTCCTGAAAAAAGACCCTTTTGGAAGACCTCGTTTCATTTTTTTGTTTTGGTCTTGATTTTGGTTTTCGCCAATTGGGGCAAGCCTTCTGATGATATTACCTCCGGGAACTGGTATTGGCTTTGGGTTAATAAATGGTACATAACTGGGTTTTTAAGTCTTTTATTAGCCTATTCCCTCATTTTTATCCTTGGCCTGAAATGGTGGCATGTTGGCTTGGTAGCAGCAGCCACTGCATTGTCGGGATTGCTTGTTGCCTCACCCCTGCTTCCGGTAGTCATTGCCCTTGCCGGCCTTAGCATCATCACCCTGCTCGATCGGAACGACCCTGATAATGCCGAATGGACACGTTCGAGCTGGGATTTTGCCAAACAAATCATGCCTTTGCTTGCCTTTGGTGTGGTAACTGCCGGTTTTTTGCTTGGATCAACACATGATGACACGGCTATTGCAGGGATTATTCCCAATGAATGGATATCGGAACTTGTGGGCGGCAATTCGCTCTTCTCAAATTTGTTCGCTTCGATAATTGGTGCTTTTATGTATTTTGCGACACTAACTGAAGTGCCCATCCTGCAAGGCCTTATGGCAGCAGGAATGGGTAAAGGACCTGCACTTGCGCTTTTGCTTGCCGGCCCATCCCTGTCCCTGCCCAATATGTTGGTGATCAGAAGAGTTATGGGAACTCAGAAAACATTGGTGTATGTTGGTCTAGTAATCATAATGGCTACAATTACAGGCCTTATTTATGGTGCAATGTTCTAAAGAAACTGATTTATGGACAGCCAAACCTTTTTCGCATTTAGCTTTGAGTCAGGTGGCCTTCGCTTTATCAGTCCCCGCCATGCATATCCCCTTTGTATGCAAGGTGCAGTAATGGTTGACCTGAGGCCCGATTGGGAAGGCGCTTTCAAACGCCCTGATGTCCCCAAACTTTTGCTCCTGCCCTACACCGAAATGGATCAAAGCATAGGCTTTCTGCCTCAAAACCGCTTTTTGATTCTGGGCGATTGTGTGGGTCTGCGAAGCAAAGAAGTGATGATAAAACTTATTCAACTTGGTTTCACCAACGTTGTCTCTTTGGCCGGGGGCTTCGTGGATTGGGAACGCGACGGATTTCCTATTCTGGTGGACATGCAGGAAAGGCTCACCGGAAGCTGCATGTGTCAGCTCAAACCAAGAGATGCTAAAAAACAGCCTCGAACAGACAAAGATGCAATACGATAGATTGGTTTTAACCTGCTCTGTTTAATTATTCAGGATTTGATATGCACATCCCTTTGCGGGAAGGGTATTTCGATGTTGTGCTCTTTGAATTTTTCAAAAACAGCGTAATACAACTGGCTCTTCAATACCCTTGGTGTGTTGCTGTACTCAGTGGTCCAAACCCTGAGAATAAAGTTCAGACTGCTGTCGCCAAACTCATCAAACAACACATCGGGTTCAGGTTCATGCAGCACACCTGCATTGGCTTTTGCCACTTCTATCAAAAGCTTTCTGACAGATTCAGGATCCTCTTTGTAGGAAACCCCGACAGGAAAATTTAAACGCACATTCTTTGTATTGTGTGTCCAGTTGATGACACGCTGACTGACCAGATCGGAATTAGGAACAATCACCGAAATATTATCATTCGTAAGTACAGTTGTTGCACGGGCCGATATATCCACGATATTGCCCTGAAGGTTGTCAATTTCAATACGGTCACCGACCTTCACAGGCCGCTCAAAGAGAATAATTATCCCGCTGATAAAATTGTTGGCAACATTCTGAAGCCCAAAACCGATCCCGATACCTAAAGCACCCATCATGATCCCAAGTGTACTTAGGTCAATACCGGAAGTTTGAAAAACGACAATTGTACCAACCAACATCAGACCATACCTTATGATGGTGGCCATCGACTGCCCAACTCCTGCATCAATTCCGTAACGGGGGAAAATCCGGCGGAACAAAAAACGCTTCACCCATCCCGTGAAAACAAACAAGAGGTAAAGAGCCAGAACCAACAGCACTACCGATTTAGTGGTGATCATTGTTTTTCCCAATTGAAATAAATGATAGTGCCAGATCTCAAAAAACCAATCGTATAAATCTTTCTCTGCAGAAACCATTTTGACGGGATATTGATGTGTGACAAACTTATTAAAAAAAAGCTTAACAGCCTGATGCATTCGTACTCTAAGGAAATGGAGATTCATGACGCCCAATAAGGCACCAATCCTGCCAATAATCACAAACTTTACAGCTTCAATAAAAAAGACATGTAATACAGTATGTGTAGAAAATGTGATCTGAACTGTTGCTGAAGGCCGGCAAGTGCTTTGACGTATCGAGAGTAAACGATTCTGTTGTAAGAAGCATAAACCCAGATTCCATTTTCTTCAAAAAACTTTACAAAGAATTAATTTTAGTAATACAGTAAATACAATATATGTCGTATGTTTGCGTCATAAAACAAAGATCGATGAGAAAGACCGAACAATTTACCCTACAGGAGCAGGAACTCGCCGTATTATCGCGGGTTTTGTCGCACCCTGCCCGGCTGGCCATCTTAAAATTTCTGGCTGAAACGGAGTGCTGCATCTCGGGCGACATCAGCAACGAAATACCGCTGAGCCGCACAACGGTATCGCAACACCTCAGCGAACTCAAGTATGCCGGTCTGATCAAAGGAGAAATTGAGGGCGTGAAAGTAAACTATTGTCTTGACCATGCAAAAATCAGGGCGGTATCCGAACAGTTTAACGAATTCTTTTCAAGTATTTTAAACCATAAAAACCCAAGCTGTAACTTATGAAAATTCTAATTCTGTGCACCGGCAATTCATGCCGCAGTCAGATGGCCGAGGGCTTCCTGAAATCATTTGATCCCACGCTCGAGGTGCATTCAGCCGGCACAAACCCCTCATCCCGCGTTCATCCCAAGGCGATACTTGCCATGCAGGAAGCCATGATAGACATCAGCGGCAACTATCCAAAAACGGTTGATAAATTCATTGATCAGCCCTTCGATTTCGTAGTTACCGTTTGTGGCGGCGCCAATGAGAGTTGCCCCGCATTTACCGGCAAAGTGGGCAAGCGCCTTCATATTGGTTTCGATGATCCGGCCGAAGCAACCGGAACCGAAGAAGAAGTCATGGCCGTGTTTCGCCGCGTTCGTGACGAAATCAAAAACGATTTTTTTAAATTCTATAAGGAATACATTAAAGCCTAAATTATGAAACCCGAAGATCTGAAACTTCTTGTAAAAGAAAAATACAGCGAAATAGCGCTGCAGAGCAAAGAACAGAATGAATCCTCATGCTGTGGTGCCACCGGCTGCTGCAGCACTGTGGACTACAGCATTTTCAGTGACAGCTACACCCATTTGGAAGGCTATGTGGCCGATGCCGATCTTGGCCTTGGCTGCGGACTGCCAACCGAATTTGCCCTGATCAAAGAAGGCGACACCGTGATTGACCTCGGTTCGGGTGCCGGAAACGACTGCTTTGTGGCTCGTTCCCTTACTGGTGAAAGCGGCGAAGTTATCGGCATTGACATGACCGAAGCCATGATCGCAAAAGCACGCGAAAATGCACGTAAACTCGGCTTTACCAATGTGAGCTTCAGGCTGGGCGATATAGAAAAAATGCCCGTGACTGCCAACAAAGCCGATGTGATCATCAGCAATTGTGTATTGAACTTAGTACCCGACAAACAAAAGGCTTTCAGTGAAATCTACCGCGTACTCAAACACGGCGGACATCTTTCGGTTTCGGACGTAGTGGTAAAAGGCCAACTGCCTGTAAAGATCAGACAAGCAGCAGAACTTTATGCCGGCTGCGTTTCAGGTGCCATTGAAATGGACGAATACCTGAGCATTATGGCCTCAGCATGCCTCACCAATATCAAAGTGCAAAAAACCAAACAAGTGAATGTACCGGATGAGATTCTCTCTGAATACCTTAGCCCACAGGACCTGGAAGCCTTCAAAAACAGCGGCACAGGCATCTTCAGCATTACTGTTTATGCCGAAAAGCCATTAACTGACTGTGGTTGTTCAAGTTGTTAAATAACCCACAAAATACTTAGTATGAAAACCAAAAAACAAATCGGGTTTTTCGAGAAATACCTGAGCCTGTGGGTAGCCCTGTGTATTGGCGGAGGCATCCTCATCGGCCATTTTGCCGGCGACAACATGCAGTGGCTCAGTTCGCTTGAATTATACAAAGTGAATATTCCCATTGCCATATTGATCTGGGCCATGATTTATCCCATGATGCTGCAGGTAGATTTCTCGAGCATCAAAAATGTGGGCAAAACCCCAAAAGGATTGGTACTGACATTGATAGTAAACTGGCTGATCAAACCCTTCACCATGGCGTTTTTTGCCTGGATATTCTTCACCAAAATCTACGCTGCCTTTATCACTCCCGAAATGGCGGGCGAGTACATTGCAGGCGCCATACTGCTCGGGGCTGCGCCCTGCACGGCAATGGTGTTTGTGTGGTCGTACCTTACCGATGGCGACCCCAACTACACACTTGTGCAGGTTTCGGTCAACGACTTGATCATTTTGGTGGCTTTTGTACCTATTGTCGGTCTGCTCCTCGGAATTACCGACATCAGCATACCTTACGACACCCTGGCTGCGAGTATCGTGATTTTTGTTGTTATCCCGCTGATTGCCGGCTACATCACCAACCGCATCCTCATCCGCTCACATGGTGAAGAATGGTTCAAGAAAGTTTTTCTACCCAAGCTTAAGCCTGTGAGTATTCTGGCACTTCTCGTGACACTCTTGCTGCTTTTCGCTTTTCAGGGCATCAACATACTTAACAATCCGCTGATTATCCTGTTTATTGCTATTCCGTTGACCTTGCAAACCTATTTCATCTTCTTCATCACGTGGATCGCCGGCAGAAAACTCAAACTGCCTCATGCCATCTGCTCGCCTTCAGCCATGATCGGTGCCAGTAACTTCTTTGAACTTGCTGTTGCTGTGGCTATTGCGATGTTTGGGCTGCAAAGTCCCGCCGCATTGGTCACTGTGGTTGGCGTCCTTGTTGAAGTGCCTGTGATGCTGTCGCTGGTTTGGCTGGCCAATAAGTGGAGGTATTGAGAATCGAAGAAAAATAGCTTAATCAAACTGCCGCAAATCCCCCGTCAAGATTCAGCACATCCTCCCTGCCCTGCTGCAGAAACCAGGCAGTAACCTGAATGCTCCTGATGCCGTGGGCGCACATAAATATCAGTGTTCCCTTCTCGGGAAGTTGTTCTTTAAGCTGCATGAAGCGTGATAAGGGACTGTGAATATATCCTGTTGCAAGTGTGGGTTTGCCTAGTGCAACTTCTTCATCTTCGCGGACATCCACCAGAAAAGCTTTTTCGTTGGAAACCAGATTGAATGCATCTGATGCCCCTATGTGCATCACCCCGGGAATGTGGTAATCCTGAACCACAGGTGTATCGTAAGTCATAGTGTTTTTGGAGGAAACATTAAGAAGCCTGAAATGTTCATATTAGGTCTTAGTCAGCAATGTCTTTTAAGCACCCTTTAGCCATGACTACTTGGGGTTGAGAAGTTTGCGCAGATCTTCCCCTTTAAATGGCAACACTTTTCCGTTTTCATCGGGGCAGACGCCCAGAAGTATGCCGTCTTCATCCAGTTCGTGCAACCATTGGTTAAACTCCTTCATGTCCATCGGAGTTGGCTGGTAACCTTCCCAATCGGCTTCAGCGGCGCTTCCCGATTTCTCCTGAGATTCCCAGACAGGAAGGTAGGATTGACCATTTTCGTCTTCAAGCATGGCAAACATACCTGAATCAGCCTGCAGCAACCAAACCTGCATATTGGCCTGCACTTCCGACACAAAGTGCTGGAGTCTTTCTTCTGATGATAGTAAAGAATTCATATCAATGGTATTTGAGGTTTATCCTATTTCGTCCAGTTCGAGCCACCGCAATGACTTTTCATCAATAATTGTGATCAGGCTTTCGATGCGGCGGGAGCAGAATTCAAGCCGCTGATAATCATCAGTGCCTGAATTCATTTCCTTTTCAAGTTGTTCCTTTTCTGCTTCGAGGGCTGCAATCTCGTGTTCCAGAGCATCATATTCCTTTTGCTCTTTGTATGTTCTTTTTCTGGGTGCTGTTTTTACCGTTTTTTCGGGCCTGACATTATTCCGGGCCTGGGATGCTGCTGATGACTTCTCCTGCTCGTCGAACCAGTCTCGGTAATCGCTGTATGTGCCGACAAAGCCTTTGATCTTGCCATCTCCTTCAAAGACGAGCAATTGATCTACAACTTCATCCATGAAGTAACGATCGTGGGAAACAACAATCAGACAGCCCTTAAAGTCACGAATGAAATCCTCCAGCACCTCCAGTGTTTGGATGTCAAGGTCATTTGTTGGCTCATCAAGAATCAGGAAGTTGGGTTGTTGCAACAATACCATGAGCAGCATCAGCCTGCGTTTCTCACCTCCACTGAGGAGCGAAACGGGCTGGTGGTGCATGGGTGCAGGAAAATGAAACCGAAAAAGCATTTGCGAGGCAGTTGCCGTGCTTTGTCCTGGTTGAACATACACTTCAGCTACATCGCGCACCACATCAATCACCTTCCGGCTTTCATCGCCCAAGCGGGATTCCTGCGAAAAATAGCCATACACAACTGTATCACCGGTAACTATACGGCCTGTATCGGGCAAAATATTTCCGCTGATCAGGTTGAGAAATGTAGTTTTTCCTACTCCATTGCGACCAATGATCCCATACCGTTCACCTTTGTTGAACATCAGGTCGATGTCGGCTAAAATTCTTTTGTCACAGAATGACTTACTAACATTGTTAATCTCCAGAATCTTGCTGCCAAGCCTGCTCATCTGCATATTGAGGCTAATCTGCTTTTGATTTCGTTTTTGACCGGCCTTCTCTTTCAGATCGTAAAATGCATCTATACGGCTTTTTGATTTGGTGGTGCGTGCTTTAGGCATCCTGCGCATCCACTCTTGTTCTTTTTTCAGCAACTGTCCTGCTTTTTCACGTTCCACCCTCAGGGCTTCTTCACGCTCATTGCTTTTGCGCACATAAAACGTATAATTTCCACGATGTTCGTATAAAGTACCGAATGCCAGCTCATAAATACAGTTGCATACCCGGTCGAGAAAAAACCTGTCATGTGTGACCATCAGAAAGGTAACATCATTCTGTTTCAGGTATTTCTCCAGCCATTCTATCATTTCGATGTCGAGATGGTTGGTAGGTTCATCAAGCAGGAGCATATCGGGTTCGTCGAGCAGGGCTATGGCCAGCGCGAGCCTTTTGCGCTGACCTCCAGAAAAGCTGCCAATGGGTGAATCAAGCTCGCGTATCAGGAAACGGTCGAGCAATTGTCTGAGTCTTCGTTCGTAGTCCCAGGCACCAAATTTATCCATGAGCGCGGTGGCTTCCGAGAGCATCTTTTCGTGTCCGGGGCCTTGTGGCTGATGCACTACTTCCTCATACCGTCTGATGGCAGCAAGAACTTCGGTATGAGAACTGTTGAGCAACTCATTAACTGTGAGTTGGTCGTTAAAAACAGGGTGTTGCTCCAGATAAGCAATCCGTAATCCGGAAGCATAACTTACCAGTCCTGTATCCGGATCTTCTCGCCCTGCCAACATCCGCATCAGTGTAGTTTTTCCGGCTCCATTGGGAGCTATCAGTGCGGCTTTGTCACCTTTTGACAATCCAATGGTAATTTGCTCAAATAGTGCTTCGTCACCATAATGCTTCGAAAGATTATCTGCCGAAAGGTAATTCATCTGTTGGTCTCCGTTTCCCTGATCAGGACGACAAAGCTAACATTTATTAATGATTCGTACCCGAGAACAAGACGTCTAAGTCCGGCTGATTATCCATCGTTCTGATAACCTTATGGCTACGCTAGGTTAAAATAAATCTCACTTTGTAAAAACCACTCAAAAAAAAACGTCCCGGCAAAAACCGGGACGCCACATCAGGTTTGGTTTGGGCCTGAATTATTCAAAATTGCGTTTCATGTACTGAATACGCTCAAACGCTGCAGTGTTTTCGGGATGTTTGTTCACCAGACCTCTGAAATCTGTAATTGACTTAAATCCATGCTTGCGCATCCAATCTTCGAGTCCTTTGCGGATTTCGGTGATGTACGGAATACCGTTCTGATAAAGAGTAGTGCATAACTGCACAGCAGTTGCTCCTGCAAGAAGTTGCTTGGCAACGCCAATTGAATAATGAATGCCGGTGTTGGCAGCGAGGTCACAGGGAATGTTCTCGGCGCTCAGCAGGGCAATCCAACGCATGGGTATAGATTTTTCATCGGGACTGGAAAATACATTATCCGCAACTACTTTCATTGTAGCGATGTCCACATCCGGATTGTAGAACCTGTTAAAAAGCACAAGCGCATCTGCACCTGCTTCAGCAAGACGCCATGTCATGGCCACCGTATTGGTAAAATAAGGACCGATTTTAACTGCAACAGGTATGTTCACTTCTTTCTTAACAGCCTGGAGTATTTCGATATATGTGTCTTCAATTTTCTGGCTGTTCAGATTTTTGTCGAAAGGAAAGATTGCGATATTCAATTCTATGCCATCTGCTCCAGCGGCTTCCATCTTTTTGGCAAATGCAGGCCATTCAACCGGGCTTACACAATTGATACTGGCAAAAACGGGTATGTCGGTCTCCTTCTTTGATTGTTCGATCAGTTTCAGGTACTCTTTAACTCCGCTTCCTTTGGAAATATTCAACACATAATCCGAAGCTTCCGGATACCAGAAGTACATTTCGTTACGTTTTAGTCCGGCTTCCGTTTTGGCAATAATTTGCTCTTCAAACAGTGATTTGAGTACCACAGCACCAGCTCCGGCTTTGGCACAGGAGCGGATGTTGTCGATGTTGCCGGTAAGTTTGGAACTACTGACGATGATGGGGTTTTTTAGTTCAACCCCCATATACTTTGTACTTAAATTCATGTTAAAGTTTTTTAATGTGTTACATCTTGTTTGGTAATAATGGCATTGTCAAAGGACTTTTTATTCCGTATGATTTCGGTAAGAAAGTCAAAAGCAGCTTCGAGATTTCTGGTTGCGGCATCGCTCAATTGTTCTGCAAAGTCCCATTCATAGCCTTTGATATGAAGCAGATAGGCATCCGGGGCCCGGTGAAACATTTTGCGACACAGGTCAACGACAAATGCAGGTGACACAGCATGCATGGTGAATTCGACCCGGGCATCATTCGGATTGATGGCTGTGAACGTGTAATCTTCAATATCCTCCTGTGAAGCATCTACGAACACAACCAGATCTTTGTGTGCAATGTGTTCAGCGTCTTCGATGTTCAGCTGATAATTGCAATCAAGATTAATTCCGGGCACGGGATTTTGTCTGAGCCAGTCTTCCATCTTCGCAATGAAGGCTGCACCCAAACCGTCATCCTGACGCCCGGGATTTCCATACCCGTAAATCAATATTCGTTGATGCCGGGTCATATCGTTTAGCTTCTTTTTCTGTCGATGAGGTTGTTATCCTCGTCATAGAGTGAGATTTCGAGTGGCATTTTGCCCAGAGCATGGGTTGCGCAACTCAAACAGGGATCGTAGGCACGGATGGCAACTTCCACCGAGTTCATCATGCCTTCTGTGATGATTTCTTTGCCGGTCATAATCGCCTTGGCTACATAATTCACCGAGCGGTTCATGGGTTCATTGTTATTTGTGGTAGAAACAATGAGGTTGGCCATTTCAATCTGGTCGTTGTCATTGATGCGGTAGTGGTGGAACAGGGTGCCGCGGGGTGCTTCAATAAGTCCTACACCTTCTTTTTGTTTGGTTCCTTTGACCACCAGATCATTACCCAAAAGATCGGGATCGTTAAGCAGGTCGCGGATTACCTCTGCAGCATGGAGTGTTTCGATCAGACGGGCATAATGCATATGGAGGCAATAGTTGTTCGGCTTGCCGTTAGTAAGTGCTTTGTATATCTCAAACTCCTTTTGCGCCAGAGGGGTTGGGATAAATTCGGCGGTATTCAGTCGCGCCAGCGGCCCAACCCGGTACCAGCCATTCTCCTTCCCTATTGATTTCAGATAGGGGAATTTCATATAGCTCCAACTGCGGACTTCCTCTTCGATATAGTTTGTGTATTCTTGATAATCAATATCATGAAGGATTTTTTTGCCATCAGTATCTACTGCCCTGAGTACACCATGATACAGATCAAGTGCACCGTCTTTACGAACCAGACTCAGGTGGTTGCTGGGGAAATGTGCAAAGCCGTCTATCATTTCCTTGTTTGACGAATAGAAATACTTGAAGAAATCAAGGGCTTCCTGTGCCCAGCTGACCATTTTATCGGCATTGAGCGGGTCTGCTCCCTTAAGGAATTCGTCTCGTTCTTCGATGCTGAGGTTTTTGTTGATTCCGCCCGGAATAGCGCCGGTGCCGTGGATTTTTTTACCGGCTGTGGCTCTGATGATCTCCTGACCGAACTTACGCATCATCACGCCCTGAACAGCAAGTTCAGGCTTGGTAAGTGCAATGCCGATGATGTTTCTGATGGCCGGATCACCATCAAAACCAAACAGGAAGTCCGGTGCACTCAGGTGGAAGAAATGCAGTGCATGTGATTGGAAGAATTGTCCGTAATGCATCAGACGACGCATTTTTTCGCCGGTTGGTGTAAGTCCTTCACCTGTTCCGGCACCAACAATAACGTCAAGTGCTTTGGCTGCTGCAAGATGATGACTCACCGGACAGATGCCGCACAAACGCTGCACAAGAACTGGTGCTTCCCAGTATGGACGGCCCTGAACAAAACGTTCAAAACCTCTGAATTCAACAATATGCAGTCGTGTCTGTTGTATATTGCCCTGATGATCCATGTGTATGGTCACCTTGCCGTGGCCTTCAACGCGGGTTACGGGTTCTATGGTAATTTTCTTTGTCATGGCTTCTGGTATGGAATTGGATTAGTCAAATTTTACAACTTCATATGGCAGCTTCATAGGGTCACCGGTAATTAGAGCCACCAGAGCATCCCATATCAGGTCAGCTCTGGGCGGACAACCGGGCAGGAAGTAATCAATCTTTACAATTTCGTGGCAGGGATATACCTTGTCGAGGAGCATAGGCAGCTCATCATCGTTTGGCATGATACCCATTTTATTCAGACTAACTGTTGGACCGCCAATATAAGCTTCGTGCAGGCATTCCTCTATCGGAATTCCGTTGCGCAGTGCCGGCAATCCGCCCATAATGGCACACTCACCAAGTGAGATCAGAATCTTGCAGTTTTTACGGAAGGACTTAAGGACTTCGACATTCTCGCTGTTGCAGCATCCACCTTCAATAATACCGATGTCAACGGGTTTGGTGAAGGTTTTGATGTCATCAACAGGCGACTTGTTGAACTCAACCAACTCAATAAGCTGAAGTATTCTTTCGTCAATGTCGAGAATTGACATATGGCAGCCGAAACAGCCTGCCAGTGATGTTGTTGCTATAACTGGTTTACTCATGGTGTTTTTCTCCTCTTTTAAAGTTTTACATCGCTGCCGATGGCTGTTTTGTCAAATTTACGTTTTCCGATTGGTTCAACGAACCCTTTTTCCTTGACAAGAATACTGCCTACCGGACAGTTCTTCATCGCAAGTTCGGCAAGTTCAGGTGTCATCTCTGCTGCCAACTCCTTATCCAGAACAACCTCGAGTCTGTGCCCCCTGTCGCGGAAGGCAAACAGAGATCTTCCCTGTTCGTCTTTTATGGTTTTTATGCACCTTTTACAAAGGATGCACCTATTCTGATCTTTTATGATATAAGGAGAATCAGCATCAACCTC
>Ga0208244_100929_pt1 | contig 20560 bp, 20 predicted proteins | sample SubbioCR12Aug_5A_FD_184828 | JGI IMG/M metagenome (GOLD analysis project Ga0208244, IMG submission 184828) | Serpentinite rock and fluid subsurface biosphere microbial communities from McLaughlin Reserve, California, USA - CR12Aug_5A (SPAdes) | ecosystem: Environmental > Terrestrial > Deep... | reverse complement strand
GCCGCGTTTCCCACCGCTTGCCCACAGGCCGGCGGCTGCCCACAAGCTCCACAGGCTTCAACTATCAGCTATGCAATCGGCAATTCAAAACCGATCGCTCAGACTCATACCTGGATTGGAATTGACTACCAAAGCCAGCCCTGAAAAGTCAGGCCGGCACCTGCTCCAGTTCGAACGCCTTGTGCAGTACGCGCACTGCAAGCTCAAGATATTTCTCGTCGATCACCACCGATATCTTGATCTCCGAAGTGGAGATCATCTGGATGTTGATGCCTTCCTCCGCCAGCGTACGGAACATCTTGCTGGCGATGCCGACGTGGGAGCGCATGCCTACGCCGACGACAGAAACCTTTGCGATCTTGTTGTCCCCGGTGATCTCGCGCGCGCCGATATGGCCCTTGACCTGTTCCAGAATGGCCATTGCCTTGGCGAATTCACCACGTGGCACAGTAAAGGAAAAGTCAGTTGAGCCATCATGGCCGACGTTCTGGATGATCATGTCAACATCGATATTCGACTCGGCCACCGGACCCAGGATCTGATACGCAATGCCGGGGCGGTCCGGCACGCCGAGCACCGTCAGCTTGGCTTCGTCGCGATTGAAGGCAATGCCTGAAATAATCGGTTGTTCCATCTTGATGTCTTCCTCGAAAGTAATCAGCGTGCCAGGTCCTTCCTTGCCCAGTTCTTCCAGACTGGAGAGCACGCGCAGCTTGACCTTGTACTTGCCGGCAAATTCCACGGAACGGATCTGCAGCACCTTGGAGCCCAGGCTGGCCATTTCCAGCATTTCCTCGAAAGTGATGGTCTCCAGACGCCGGGCTTCGGGCACGATGCGCGGATCGGTGGTGTAGACGCCATCCACATCGGTGTAGATCTGGCACTCGTCTGCCTTCAGCGCAGCGGCGATGGCCACTGCCGATGTGTCCGAGCCACCGCGGCCGAGCGTGGTGATACTGCCGGACTCATCAACGCCCTGGAATCCTGCAACCACGACAACATGCCCCTCGTTCAGGTCGCGCCGGATGTTGCCCTCATCGATGCTGACGATGCGCGCCTTGTTAAAGGCACTGTCAGTGAGGACCCGTACCTGGCCACCGGTATAACTCCTGGCCTTGACGCCCATGTCCATCAGCGCCATAGACAGCAGTCCGATCGTCACCTGCTCTCCTGTCGAAGCTATGACATCCAGCTCGCGCGCATCGGGATGGGCCTGGACTTCTTTCGCCAGCGCAATCAGGCGATTGGTCTCCCCGCTCATGGCGGAAACCACCACCACGACCTGATGCCCCCTTGCTTGCCAACTGGCAACCCGTTTGGCGACGTTCCTGATGCGCTCGGGTGATCCGACCGAGGTGCCACCGTACTTCTGAACTATCAGTGTCATGGACAACCACTTTATCTAATACGTTGAAAAACGGCGGATTTTACCCGATTTTTGAGATTCGGCGTGAAGGGTTTCCATTTTGAAGTCATCGTAAATACCCATTCACCAGAAGGTGGATATGTCAGGCTTGTATGTAGATAGGATATTGCCTATACTTGGATCGCTATAACTAAGGATATAGCCTGATTGGCTCTGCAACCATTTAATCTTTCTGAAAACCACGATTTTAAGGACGGCAAAAAATGAAAAGCGAAACCATTGACGCACGCGAAATCCGGCGCAAGCTCGGGCTCAACCAGCAACAGTTCTGGTCCAGGGTCGGCGTGACCCAAAGTGGCGGCTCTCGCTACGAAAGCGGCCGCAATATGCCGCGACCTGTTCAGCAACTGCTGCGGTTGGTGCATGTCGAACAAATCGACATCAGCAAGATCAAGCGGGACGACTGGGAAGTGGTTGAATACCTCAAATCCAGCGATCCGGAGCTGTTCAAGTCGCTTAAAAAAGCAGCCAAGACCAAGCCCAAGAAAGGCCATTGAAACGGCTTCAGGGGTTGACGAAAACTGTCAGCCCCTCCGCGCGCAAATAGTGGGCGATGGTCTCCATTCTGTCTGCCGGCAGACTTGCGAGTCGATCCGCCTCGGGTTGCTGGGAAGGGCGTGCCAGTCCGTAGAGATGCACCCCGGCCAAATACTCAATGCCTGCCTGTCTGAGCACATGGAGATACGCCGTCATCTCCTCCTCTGAAGGCCCCATGCCGTCTAGAGCAAATACGCAGGTTTGTACCCAGGTGGAGCAAAGCCTCGCGCAGCGACGAAGATTCCGCGCCACTGATCCCGGCGTCAGGTCTGCGTTATTGATACGACGATAGCCCTCAGTTGTTCCCGCATCCACCTTGAACCAGACCTCCCCCCTCAAAGCGTCCAGTCGCCGCAAGCCCTCTTGCACAAGTTTGCGGCCTAGCAGGCTGCCATTGGTGATGAGTCGGAGTGTCAAGGCTGTATCCAGCCTTGTCTCGAGCAAAACCCTGCCAACCAGTTCTATGGCCTGGGGAAATTCCCTCGCCGACGTCGGTTCGCCGTTGCCAGAGAACGCGACATCTACAATTTTTCGCATGTCGGCAGGAACCTGCGTTCGCATGAAGTCCCCATGTTTGATGGCATCGATGAATTGCCGCAACTCGTTCTCAAGAAGCGCCAGGTCGATCCGCGGCGCGGCGCCTCGCTTGAGTCCGGGGACCTGGCAATAGATGCAGCGCCAGTTGCAGGCATTATTGGGATTCAGGTTGATTCCGATCGATACGCCGCCCGCCCGGCGCGACAAGACGGGATAGACATAGGTCATGCCCGCGCTGTCGCGGCTATGGTCTGTGACGTCAAGCTGCTTTGACATACCGCTCGTCTCCGATAGCCCTATGAGCGGGTGCTATAATTTGCGCCCGCTTTCGCCTAATGCCAGAGGCACCATGCGCATCACACGCCGCCTCGAATTCGATGCAGGTCATCGTATCCCCGATCATGAAAGCCAATGCCGACATCTTCACGGCCACCGCTACGCCATCGAAATCACCCTGGAGGGAGAAATCATCCGTCAAGCAGGATCGCCTTTGAACGGAATGGTGATGGATTTCTCCGAGGTCAAGACGCTGGCCAAGAAAAACTTGGTCGATGCCTGGGATCACGCCTTTCTGGTCTGGCACGGTGATAAAGCTGTAGTGAGTTTCCTCGAAAGCCTGCCCGGGCACAAGACAGTGGTGCTTGATGTGGTCCCTACGGCCGAAAACCTGGCTGCGACGGCATTCAACCTGCTTGACCGGGTCTATCGTGATACCTACGGCAATGACTTGCGTCTTGTGCAGGTGCGGCTGTATGAAACGCCGAACTGTTGGGCGGATGCGCTAAGGTCGGAAAGCTCAATGGACTGATGGCGGAAGGTGTGAGATTCGAACTCACGGTGCCCTTGCGAGCACGCCGGTTTTCAAGACCGGTGCATTAAACCACTCTGCCAACCTTCCCGCATTGGCAAAATTTTATCATGGCGTTTTTCTTCCCCATTGAATTGTTTGAAATTCCCCCCCCCGCGTTCGCTAGCGTCTGGGGAAATACGGTGATTCCCTGAGTTTCCTTCACAGGACAAGGCGGCCGCATGGCCGCTTTTCTTCTTACCTTTCGAACAGGGCAATCGATTCGACGTGGGATGTCTGCGGAAACATGTTGGCAATACCGGCGCCAGCCATCCGGTAGCCTTTATGCTGGACCAGCACGGCGGCATCACGCGCCAGAGTGGCGGGGTTGCAGGATACATACACGATGCGTTTCGGGCCATCCGCACTGATCGCCTTCATCAGTTCGATAGCCCCCTCGCGCGGCGGATCGACTAGCCACTTATCCTGCGCCCCCCAACCGGCCAGCATTTCCGGCGTTGCCTTGAAAAGGTTGGCAACGGCAAAAGATGCTGATCCGGCGAGTCCGTTCAGGGCGGCATTCTCGCCTGCACGGCGGACCAGCACCTGACTACCTTCAACACCCAAGACGAAGGCACCGCTGCTAGCAATCGGCAAGGAAAAGTTGCCTAGACCGCAGAACAAGTCGACTATTCGTTCCCCAGCCTGCGGCTTCAGGAGTTGCATGGCACGACGCAGCAACATGCGATTGACACCCTGATTAACCTGGGTGAAATCATTTGGCTGGAATCTCAGTCGCAACCCGAAATCCGGCAGGGTATAGCCAAGCTGCGGCGCATTGAGGGGGTGGAAGGGGTAGGCCGATTCCGGCCCGACCGGCTGCAACCAGAATTGGATTCCATGCGCATCGGCAAAGTCCCGCAGCAAAACTTCATCATCTGGCGTCAGCGCCTGCAGAATGCGCAGCACCAGCACTGTCACTTCATCACCCGCCGCCAGCTCGATCTGCGGTAAGCGGTCAGGCATGGATAGCGCGCCAACCAGACGGCGAAGAGGCGAAATTAGCGCTGAAACGGATGGCGGCAAAACCTCGCAGCTGTCCATATCGGCGATATAGCTGCTGCGTTTCTCGTGGAACCCCACAAGCACTCCCCCCTTCTTCGGCACCAGACGTACCGACAGCCGAGCCCGGGAACGGTATCCCCAGGCAGGGCCGTTGATGGCAGGGTAAATCACCCCCGGTCGCAGATGGGCGATGTGCCAGAAGGCATCTTCCAAAACACGCTGCTTGACGGCCGCCTGCCCCTGCGCATCGAGATGCTGCTTGCTGCAGCCGCCGCATATACCGAAATGGCTGCAGCGTGGCTCTACGCGCAGAGCGCTCGCAAACAGGATCTGACTGGCGGTAGCCAGTTCGTATTTGGGCTTGCGACGATAGCTGGAAAAGATCACCCGCTCCTGCGGCAAGGCCCCCTCGATGAAGATCGTTTTGCCTTCGTGCCGGGCCACTCCTCGGCCTTCATGGTCAAGCGATTCGATAATTGTTACGGGCATTATGTTGGGTACGAAAACGGGAGGCGCAATTGTATGCGCAAGCAGGGTAATTGCAACGAATCCCGCATTGCCCTACGATGATGCCAATCCATCAGGTGTGGATTATTTTATGACGGATGACCAACTGAAAGCTTTCGACACCCGCGCCGCCTACCAACGGGCGATTGACTCTGTCCTGTCGGCGGCAAGGAGGGAAATCTGCATTTTCGATACTGACACCAAGGCGCTGGAGCTCGATAGTCGCGCAAGGGCAGATTCGATTGCTGCGTTTCTCATGGAGGGGCGTGATCGCAGCCTTCGCATTGTCGTGCATGACACGGATCACATCATCCGTTATTCTCCGCGGCTGAATAATCTTCTCAAACGTTACGGGCACAGCTTTTCAGTTCGGCAGACGCACGAATCACTGCTCGCACTTGCGGACAGTTTTATGCTGGCCGATGGAGCCAGTGGTGTGATCCGATTCCATGCTGACCACTTCCGCGGCAAGCTGGTATTGGAAACTCCCCTGGAGATCCATGACTGGCAACAGCGTTTCGAGGATCTCTGGACTGAGGCCAGACCGGGCATCTCGTCAACCCATCTGGGGCTATGAAGCGCTTGAAGGACACCTTCTCCTTCGCGCAGGCAGGAGTCAGGCAGTTTTTTTCATTTGGATTTGATATCATCACCAGTTGATCAGAATCCGTTCTGATCGATAATTGAATCATGACTGCTACCAAACAAAATTTCTTATAGGGAAATCAAATGAAAAACTCTCTCCTCGTTGCTGCCCTCGTCGCCGTGGCCCTGACCGCCTGCGGCAAGAAAGAAGAAGCCAAGCCCGCTGCCGCTCCTGCTGCAGCCCCGGCTCCGGCCGTTGCGCCTGCTGCTGCCCCGGCTCAACCCGCCGGAATGGAAGGCATGTCTGGCATGGGTGGTATGGCAGGCGCGCCTGCTGCTGCCCCGGCTCAGCCTGCCGGCATGGAAGGCATGGAAGCCAAGAAGGAAGAAATGAAGAAGTAACAAGTGGTTAGGATGTAAAAAAGCCGACCTTCGGGTCGGCTTTTTATTTTCATGTTCCACAGTTACAGCAACTCCCGCCAGTCAAATCCGGTATCCTGGTCAGCCACGCCCACCCAGTCCTCGGCACATCCCAGCACACCTGCCAATGCCGTGCGCGCCAGCGCCGGCGTATTATTTTGCAGGCTCAAATGCGCGGCTATCAGGTGCTGCAGCCCGGGTGTATGCAAGGAAGCAAGCAGGGCAGCAGACGCGGTGTTGTCGAGATGTCCCAATCGGCCGCCAATGCGCTTCTTCAAGTGTGCAGGATAGTTTCCACGCAGCAGCATGTCTCCGTCGTGATTGCACTCCAACACCAATGCATCACATCCGGTCAGCATCCGCTGAACATGTGGTGTTGAACTGCCAAGATCCGTAATCACGCCGAGGCGATGCCGGCCGTCTGAAAAAACAAACTGCACAGGCTCCCGCGCATCATGAGGAACCGGAAAGGGGTGTATTTCCAGGTCCCCGATTGGGAATGCCTTATGGCTGTCGATCAATTCGACTGCTGGCAACTCGCTGATTCCACGTGAAGCTGCCGCAAACGTACCGTGCGTCATCATCAGCGTCAGGCGATGACAGCACGCCAGCCTGAAAGCGCCGGCGACATGATCGCTGTGTTCATGGGTGACGAGAATGCCCGACAGGTCATCCGGGGACAGGCCAAAACGGCCCAGTTTGGAGGTAGTCTCGCGCGGACCAAATCCGCAATCCAGCAGGAGGCGGGTTGCGCCCGACTCGACGAGCAGGGCATTGCCACGACTGCCGCTGCCCAGCGAAGCAAAGCGCATTACTTCAACTGATCGAAGAGCAGGCCGAGGATTTTCTTGGCAGTTTCAGAGTTATCCACACCGCCCTCGCGAGTCAATATCTTCACGGAACTCTCACCGCCATCTCCCTCTACCAAGATGCGGAATTGCTGATTGGCCGCAGGTTTGCTGCTGTCCCAGAATTTCAGCTTGCTAAGGAACCCACCATCCGACTTCTTGGTGTTCCCGGTTTCCGGGTCGACATAACGGACAAAATACAGCCCTTTGGTGCGATCTCGATCCTCAACCGTAAAGCCGACCCGATCCAATGCCAAACCGACACGACGCCAGGAACGGTCGAAAGCTTCCTGCAATTGCAGCGAACCCGCACCCCCCGCAGGCCGAATCAGCTTTGCACGCTCTTCTTTCCTCGATTCGGCGGCCATCAGTGTCTTGGAACGGTTTTCCTCCGTGCCGAGGCGAACCATCAGCCGGCGCAGCATTTCCGCTTCGAGCTCGGGGTCCGCCGGACGGGGTTGCCACACGGTGCGATCCTGGCCTTCGGTGGCATACACTTCGTACATGCCGCGGTGGCTGATGTATATCTCAGTAGTGCCTTCCTCTGCCCCCTTTTCCAGGCGGGTGCGGAATTTGTCGCGCTCCGGCGTCGAATAGATTTGATCGAGGAACTTGCCCAGCGTGGCGCGGATCATGTCCTGCGGCAGCTTGGCGCGGTTCTCTGCCCAGTCGGTTTCCAGAATGCCGGCGTCCGGCAGTTCCAGGTTGACGATGAAGCCCAGCTCCTGCCAGAACTCCTTCAGCGTCGGCCACACCCTGTCCGGCGTTCCCGCCACCACCAGCCAGCGTTGACTACCCGCGCGTTCGACGCGCATCTTGTCCATCTGCGGCAGCACTTCCTGCGCGGCGGCGTCCTTCGTGCCGGTGCGCTCGGAGCTGTAGGCGGAGAAAGTGGCCGAACCGCGCGGAGAAATATCCGGAACGGCATAGCGCTCGTCGCGGCTGGGCGAAGTCAGATCGGGCGGAATCTCCAGCGGCGGCAGTTTGCCGGCCGATTTGTAGTCAATTTTCTTCGTCTCGATTGACATGCTGGAACACCCGGCCAGCATCACGGAGAAAGCAAACAGGTATAGCAGTCTCGACCACATGCGGTTCATGCCCCGCCTTTCTATTGGAATCAGATTGTGTTCAGGCAAAGGCCGCTTGCGCGGACATCCGCCTTCTCGGGAAATCGGTTATCAAACGGCAACGCCAGCCTCGCGCATCGCCTGATACACGCGCTCATGAAATTCCGGCGACAGCGGGGTAAGCGGCAGGCGGATGCCCCCCTCCATCAGGCCCATGCGGCTGACGGCCCATTTCACCGGGATAGGGTTGGCTTCTACAAAAAGGTTGCGGTGCAGACCGAGCAGACGAGCATTGATCTCGCGCGCCTTGACCACATCACCAGCCAGGGCGGCGACGCACATGTCGTGCATCAGGCGCGGCGCCACATTGGCGGTTACTGAAATTGTGCCGTGGCCGCCAAGCAGGATGAAGGCCAGTGCGCTGGCGTCATCTCCGCTGTACAGGGTGAATCCCTTGGGTGCCCGCTTGATCAGATCCGTGCCGCGTTCCAGATTGCCGGTGGCATCCTTGATGCCGACGATGCCCGGTACCTGCGCCAGACGCAGCGTGGTGTCGTTGCTCATGTCGGCCACCGTGCGTCCGGGCACGTTATACAGAATCATCGGCAGGTCGACCGCTTCGGCGATCGCCTTGAAATGGCGGAAGAGCCCTTCCTGCGTCGGCTTGTTGTAGTAGGGCACCACATTGAGAGATGCCGCGGCCCCAACCTTCATGGCGTAGGCAGTCAGTTGGATCGCCTCGGAGGTCGAATTGCCGCCCGTGCCCGCGATGACCGGAATTCGGCCGGCCGCATAGTCGACAGCGGCGCGGATCAGTTCGCAATGCTCGTCGACGTCGACCGTGGGGGATTCCCCGGTCGTACCGACGATGACAACCCCATCAGTGCCCTCAGCCACATGGTAATCCATGAGGGATCTGAGCCGTGGGTAATCAAGTCTGCCATCCTCCAGCATGGGGGTGACAATGGCGACAATTGAACCTTGAATCATAAGATCGAGCTTGAATGAAAGCGGTGGATTTTACTTGATGCAGCCTGCCACCGGAAAAAATTGAATGCGTTGTCAGCGGGGGAGTTGACACTATTCAGGCGTGCCGGTTCCCTGCCCGCTTATAGATCCGCCAGCACCTTGACATGGGTCGTCACGCTACGCGCCAGCGCTGACAGGGCGTACCCACCCTCCAGCATCGAGATGATGCGATCCTGCGCCGATTCGGCGGCAATCGCCTTGATTTGCTGGGTCACCCAGGCATAGTCGGCTTCGACAAGCCCCAGCGACGCCATGTCGTCTTCATAATGTGCGTCAAAACCAGCCGAAATGAAAATCGCTTCGGGAGCGAAATCCCGCAACGCAGGCAACCAGGCTTTCGTTACGGCGTCCCGAAAGCCCTCGCTGCGCGTGCCGGCCGGCACCGGCACATTGATCATGTTTGCCGCCGGTGCATCCGTCCCGGTGTAGGGATAGAAAGGATGCTGGAAAGTGCTGACCATGAGCACACGTGGATCGTTGGCGAAAATATCCTCCGTGCCATTGCCGTGGTGCACATCGAAATCGATCACCGCCACACGCTCGAGTCCGTGCACTTCGAGTGCGTGCGTGGCGGCAATTGCGATATTGTTGAAGAAGCAAAAGCCCATCGCCTTGGCGCGCTCGGCATGATGCCCCGGCGGTCGCACACTGCAAAAGGCATTCTCCACCTCGCCGCTCATGACCAGATCCGTCGCCAGAACGCCGGCACCTGCCGAGCGCAACGCCGCCTGCAAGGTGCCGGCACTCATCGCCGTATCCGGGTCGAGATGGACGATACCGCTCTGCGGCGCGCTCTCAGCAATACTGCGCACGTATTCTGGAGGATGAACCCGTGAAATCTGCTCCAGAGTTGCCAAGGGCGCATCGTAAAAGGACAGATACAGATCCAGGCCGGCCGCAATCAGCCTGTCGCTGATGGCGGACAGGCGTTCCGGACATTCCGGATGATGGACACCCATGTCGTGCAGCCAGCAGTCGCGGTGGGTAATAAAGGCGGTTGTCATTTGAAGCCCCGAACCTCGCCGGGTCTTTTCGCAGTGGAATTGCAATAGAATGCCGTTACGGATGCCATTATCCACCGATTGCAGCTTTCGCCTCAAGTCATGCCGACTTCTCCAATTCACGAAGCAATCCGCCAGGCCGGCCGCATTGTGCTGGGCAAAGAGCGGCAGATCCGCCTTGCCCTGGTCTGCCTGCTGGCACGTGGCCATCTGCTCATCGAAGACATGCCGGGCGTTGGCAAGACGATCCTGGCTCATGTGCTGTCCAAGTTGCTCGGTTTGAACTTTCACCGCATCCAGTGCACCGCCGACATGCTGCCGGCGGACATCATTGGCGTGTCGATATACGACCGCAACACGGGCGGCTTCCAGTTCCATCCCGGGCCTATTTTCGCCCAGGTCATTCTGGTTGACGAGATCAACCGCGCCACGCCGAAATCCCAGAGCGCGCTCCTGGAGGCCATGGAGGAACACCAGGTCACTTGTGAAGGGGAAACGCGCCCCTTGCCTGACCCCTTCTTCGTGATTGCCACGCAGAACCCCTATCACCAGATCGGGACTTTCCCGCTGCCTGAGTCTCAACTCGACCGTTTCCTGATGCGCATCGAAATGGGCTATCCGGATCAGGCAGCCGAGCGGGAACTCCTGGCCGGCGCAGACAGGCGCGACATGGTCGCAACCCTGGGCCCCTGCCTGGAACCCGGTGAGCTGATTGAACTGCAACGGAATGTGCGTGAAGTGCATGTATCTGCTGCACTGATCGCCTATGTGCAGGCCATCGCCGAGCACACCCGCCGCTCGCCAGATTACGCGACCGGACTCAGCCCACGGGCCGCCCTCGCCTTGTTGCGCGCCGCCCGCGCCTGGGCGATGATCGATCACCGCGACCTGGTCCTGCCGGAGGATATTCAGGCCGTGTTGCCGGCCGTAGCGGGACACCGGCTGCATCCATCCAGCGGCACGCCAAATGCCTCCTCGGCCGACATCGCCGCAACCTTGATCGGCGCAGTCCCTATCCCATAGGGCAATGCAAGCGGTCGCATCATTCAAGCGCTGGCTGTTCCGTCTTTACGGCCCGGAGGCCGCGCCGATCATCCTGACGCAGAGACGCGTCTATGTCCTGCCGTCCAGAGCTGGATTGACGTTTGCGGCAGCACTCGGACTGATGCTGATCGGCGCCATCAACTACAACCTGAGCCTCGGCTATGCACTGATCTTTCTCCTCGCGGGACTCGGGCTGGTGGTACTGCTGCACACCTTCCGCAACCTCGTCCAGATCGAGATCTCGCCTGGCCGTATCGAGCCTGTTTTTGCGGGGGAATTGGCGCATGTCGGATTGCAATTACTCAACCGGCGCAATACAGGGCGGTTTTCCATTTGCCTACATCTTGAAGGAGCGGAGACGGTTTCCACCGATCTGGCTGCCAACGCATCGACTTCGGTCAGCCTGCCGCTGCGGGCCAGTCAGCGTGGCTGGCTGCACCCCGGTCGCGTCACACTGGAGACGCGCTTCCCCCTTTGCCTCGTGCGCGCATGGAGCTATGTCGAACCGGACATGCGTTGTCTCGTCTATCCTCAGCCCGAACCCATCGCGCCGCCCCTTCCCCTGTCGGCGAGCGGTGAGTCCGGCAGCACCCTCACCGGCAAGGGCTCAGAGGACTTTTCGGGCCTGCGCAGCCATCAGCCAGCCGATTCTCCTCGTCATGTCGCCTGGAAGGCGGTAGCGCGGGAACAACCCCTGCTCACCAAGCAGTTTTCCGGCGCGGGCACGACCCAGGTCTGGCTTGACTGGAATGAATTGCCCCCGGACATGGGCATCGAATTGCGCCTGTCGCGCCTGACACGATGGCTGCTCGATGCTCATGCTCGGGGGCTTGAGTACGGATTGCGACTGCCTGGCAGGGAAATATCGCTGGGCCAGGGCACAAGACAGTTTCAGGATTGCCTGGAAGCGCTGGCCTTGTATGGCGAATAGCACCCGTCCTGAAGCCAAGGGGTGCAAACGCGAGAGTCCCTTGCTCGCACGCTCGCAGGAGCCGTGGCTGTTCGCCTGCGCTGTCGTGACGCTGCTGCCCGGTGTCGAACATGCCCCCGTCTGGCTGACCGCGGCGGTCGGCATGGCCATCGCGTGGCGCTTGGCCATCTGGTGGCGTCGTGCAGCATTGCCGCCGCGCTGGCTGCTGTCATTTCTCGTCGTGGCAGGCTCGGTCGGCATATTCCTCACCTATCGGCAGTTCTTCGGCAAGGATCCGGGCATCGGCCTCCTTATCCTCTTTCTCGGCCTCAAACTTCTCGAAATGCGTCGCGTACGAGATGGTCTGGCCGTCATTTTCCTGTGCTATTTCCTGCTCCTTACCCATTTTCTCAATGCACAGGGCATCGAAGTCGCCGGGCTGACCCTGACAGCCCTCATCATCATCACCGCTGCATTGGCCTGCCTGGGACATGCCGGCCGGCCGGTCCTAGAGCATCTGCGTCTGTCTGCCCTCTTGCTGGCGCAGGCCACCCCTTTCATGCTCGTCCTGTTCCTGCTCTTCCCGCGCGTGCAGGGCCCGCTCTGGGGATTGCCCGTCGATGCCTACAGCGGCATGAGCGGCCTCTCGGACACCATGTCGCCTGGCTCCATCAGCAACCTGAGCCTCTCCGGGGAGATAACTTTTCGCGTCAAGTTCGATGGGGATGTCCCGCCGCAGCAAGCCCTCTACTGGCGCGGACCAGTATTGAATGCTTACGACGGGCGTACCTGGCGCGCCGCACCGCGGCAGGAGAAAGTCAGTCTCCCCGATACGGCGACCAATCAGGTCTTCCGCTATGCAGTCACGCTTGAGCCGCACAACAAGCCTTGGATGTTCGCCCTCGAAATGCCAAGTTCGCTGCCGCCTGGCGCCAGGATGACCCACGACTATCAAGTGCTGTCGAAGACGCCGGTACGCAGCCGCATCCGTTACGAGATGCAGTCCTACACCGAATACATGGCGGGCAGGCATGAATCCGGGACGTCACTGAATAAATACCTCGAACTGCCTGCCAATAACCCTCGGACCCGCGCTCTCGCGGAGCAATGGCGACGAGAGCTGGCAAACGATGAAGCCATCATTCGCCACATCCTCGATCACTTCCGCCGCGAAAGCTTCTTCTATACATTGACGCCCCCCCTGCTCGGCGAAAACAGCGTCGACCAGTTCCTGTTCGAAACCCGGCGTGGCTTCTGCGAACATTTCGCCTCGGCTTTCGTCATTGCCATGCGTGCTGCTGGCATACCCTCACGCATCATTACCGGCTACCAAGGCGGTGAGCGCAACCCGGTGGATGGCTACCTGATTGTTCGCCAATCGGATGCCCATGCCTGGGCCGAAGTCTGGTTGGAGGGAAAGGGGTGGGTGCGTGTCGATCCGACTGCGGCCATCGCGCCGAGTCGCATCGAAGCCGGCCTGGCTTCCGCTATACCCGTTGGGGAGCCGCTACCGTTTCTGGTGAGGTCCAACCTGTCATGGCTGCGACAAGTTCGTTTCCGCTGGGAGGCGGTGACCAACACCTGGAATCAGTGGGTGCTGGGCTACACCCCGGAACGCCAGCGCGATGTGTTGACGCGGCTCGGCCTGCGCGAGCCAGACTGGAAAGCCATGACGGCACTCATGGCTGCGCTGTGTGGATTGTTGCTGCTCGCCCTGACAGCCTGGGCTTTGCACAAGCGCGTCCGTATCGATCCGACAGTCCGCGCCTGGAACCGCCTTAGCCGCAAACTTGCGCGCGTCGGCCTGGCACGCCAGAACTGGGAAGGACCGGCAGATTACGTCCGGCGCGTTGTACTGGCCCGGCCGGAACTGACTCAGTCAATGGAAGCCATCGCCTTGCTGTACATTGAGCTGCGCTATGGGAAACAACGCGACAGGACAACGCAGCAAAGACTGCGCGAGTTGATCGCTGAGCTGGAGTTGAACGCCCCGTGAGAATCCGCTTACTGACCTGCCATTTCATTTCAGTGCTGGTGCTGGCAACATCCTTCCATGCCAGAGCCGACAGCTTTGCCCAACGCGAGGATGTACGAGAATTCATCCAGGAAATGCAGGAAAAACACGGTTTCGACCGGGAACGCCTGGTGAGCCTGTTCAAAAAGGCGCAACCGCAACCGAAAGCGATCAAGGCCATCATGCCGCCGAAGGATCCCTCGGTACGTTCGTGGCGGACCTACCATGCCCGATTCATCGAGCCCAAACGTATCGAAGGCGGGCTGCGCTTCTGGGAGGCATATGGCCACGTGCTTGAAACGGCTCGGCGGACCTACGGCATCCCTGAGGAAATCATCGTCGCCATCATCGGCATTGAAACCATTTACGGCCGCAACATGGGCAGGTTCCCCGCCCTGGCAACGCTTGCCACCCTGGCGTTCGACTACCCCCCAAGGGCCGACCTGTTCCGCCGCGAGTTGGAAGCCTTGTTGCTGTTGTCGCGCGAGGCGCACCGCAATCCTCTCGCCTACACGGGATCCTACGCCGGGGCGCTGGGCATACCGCAGTTCCTGCCCAGCAGCATCCGCAACTGGGGCGTGGATTTCGATGGTGACGGCCATGTGGATCTGACCGCAAGCGCGGCAGATGCCATCGGCAGCGTCGCCAACTTCCTGGCCAGTCACGGTTGGGAGACAGACAGCCCGATCGCCGCTCCTGCAGCCGTGGCAGGGGAGCGTTATGGTGAACTGGTCGATGCCGGCATTCTGCCGCGTCTCACTCCTCTTGAAATGGCAGCTTACGGGGTCAGTTACGCAGAAGATGCACCGCAACTGCCTTGCGCCCTGATCGACCTCGTCACGCCGAACTTCGCCACGGAATACTGGCTCGGCTACCGTAACTTCTACGTCATCACGCGCTACAACCGCTCCAGCTTCTATGCGATGGCGGTACACGCCTTGTCTCGGGAATTGAGGAGCGCCAGGGAAGCGCGCCTGGCAGCACGATAGTGCTAAAGAAGAATATCCTTGGAAACGCCGTGACGCTTGAGGATGCGTCTTAGCTGGGCAAGCGCCTCGATCTGAATTTGCCGCACCCGTTCGCGCGTCAGTGACAGGCGCACGGCCAGTTCCTCCAGGGTCGCGACCTCGCAACCGTTCAGGCCGTAGCGGTATTCAATGACCTGGCGCTGTTTGTCGCCCAGCAAGCCGATCCATTCGGTTACGAGGTGTTCCACCTCGGCCGTCTGAATCTGCATCTCCGGCGTCTCGGCAGCATCATCCGCCAGCGATTCACCAATGGAAAGGCTGGGGTCGATCTCCAGCGGCGCGTCCAGCGACGCCACATGCTCATTCAACGCCAATACCTGACGCACTTCTTCGACCGGCTTGTCGAGCAGTTGGGCTATCTCTTCGATGCCGGTTTCACGCGCGCTGGCCGCCTCCAGGTGGCGGATGGCACGCAGCACCGAGTTGAGTTCCTTCACGACGTGTACCGGCAGGCGAATGATGCGTGACTGGTTCATGATGGCCCGCTCGATATTCTGGCGGATCCACCACGTGGCATAAGTGGAGAAGCGAAATCCGCGCTCGGGATCGAACTTTTCCAATGCGTGGATCAATCCAAGATTGCCTTCCTCAACCAAATCGAGCAGCGGCATGCCGCGGTTCAGATAGTGCTTGGCGATATTGACCACCAGGCGCAGATTGTGCTCGATCATCTTCTGGCGTGCAGACTGATCACCCTGGCGGACACGACGGGAGAAGGCGAGTTCCTCCTCAGGCGTGAGCAGAGGATTGGCGCCTATCTCGTTGAGATAGATCTGGGTGACATCATTGAGGAACTCGGGTTCTGCATGCGGCGCGGACTCGGGCACGGCTGGCTCGGCAAGTTCCCCTTCTTCCGGCACCGCCTCATCGCGCATGCGTTACCTCGGCGGCAACAGCTTGAGAGGGTCGAGCGGTTTGCCCTGGCGGCGAATCTCGAAGTGGAGCTTGGGCTGATCTGCATCGCTGTCTCCCAGCTCGGCTATTTTCTGCCCCTTCGCCACCTGCTGGCCTTCCTTGGCCAACAGCTTGCTGTTGTGTGCATATACGCTGGACAGGCTGTTGGCATGCTGAATGATGAGCAAGTTGCCATAGCCGCGAATACCACTACCGGCATACGTTACCTTGCCTGCCTCGGCTGCCAGTACCGCATCGCCAATCTTGCCATCGATGTCCACGCCCTTGTTGCCGCCTTCAACGTAGGCGGAAATGACCTTCCCGACGCTAGGCCAGACCCAGTTCAGTTCGCTGCCGCCTGGAGTGTCCGCCGGCTTGGGGTCAACCTTGGCTTGCGTAGCGGACTGCCGAGCGCGTGGTTCTTCCGGCCTCTGCATCGCGGCAATGGCCTGTTCCGTATAAGGTTGTTTTCCCCCTTTTGGCCCGCGCTTGAGCATATCGGTACTGGTGCCAGCCTTTGTTTCTGTGGTATCCGACACCCCGCCCACCACAAGCGAACGTGTTTCAACCGCAGCAGGACCGACAATCGGCTTGACAACGGCCACCCCCTCGGGTGGGGCGATGCGTAGTTGCTGACCGATCCGTATTACATTTGGGTTGTCGATATTGTTCCAGGCCGCAACGTCGCGGTAGAACTGACCATGCTCGAGCGCAATGCTGTAGAGGGTCTCACCCTTCTTCACTGTGTGATACTCGCCCGGTTTGACGGTCGATACAGCCGGCACCGGCGCCTTTACCGGCACGCCACCCCGCTCGATCACCGGAGCGGGCGTCTTGGTCGCACAAGCGCCAAGCAATGTGACCACAAGGGCAGCCAGCAATAGCGCATATCGTGAAATGGGTTTTGCCATGCTCATTCGACTCCAGCGACAAGGGGTACGAAGCGCACCGGCTCAAGACGTGTTTCGGCATAGCCGCGCGCGCTGCGCTCAATCAGGCAAAGCATCTGTTCGGCGCCGCCCAATGGCAGAATCATGCGCCCGCCCACCGCCAGTTGTTCAAGCAAAGCCTGCGGCACATGTCCTGCAGCGGCAGCGAGGATGATTGTATCGAAAGGGGCGGCATCCGCCAGTCCCAGATTGCCGTCTGCATGCTTCAGCCTGACATTGGGCAAACGCAAATGACGCAAATTGGCGCGTGCCTTGTCGAGTAACTGGCCAATCCGTTCAACGGCATAGACATCCTTTGCCATCTGCGCCAGAACGGCCGTTTGATAGCCGCATCCGGCACCAATCTCCAATGTCTTGCCAAGTTCCCGTCCGGCCGCCAGTAGTTCGATCATGCGCGCCACGACAAACGGCTGGGATATAGTCTGCTTCAATCCGATCGGCAAGGCCATGTCGTCGTATGCACGCGAAGCCAGCGCCTCCTCGACGAAGATATGTCGCGGTATCGCCGCCATCGCCGCCAACACGCGCTCATCGCGAATTCCCTCGGCCCGCAGGCGTTCGATCATCCGTGCACGCGTGCGCTGGGAGGTCATCCCGATGCCGGACAACTCGCGTTTCATGTCTCGAGCCAACTCCTGACCAAGCCGATTTTCGGTGCATGGGTCAAATCGATCTGCAGGGGTGTGGCAGAAGCGTAGCCGTTCTCCACGGCATGGAAATCTGTTCCTGCTCCGGCGTCCTGTGCCGGACCCGCTGCGCCGATCCAGAAAACGGTATCTCCGCGCGGATTGACCTGTCTGATCACACCCTCCGCCTTGTGCCGCTTGCCCAAGCGCGTGACCTGGACCCCCTTGAGCATCTCCATCGGCACATCAGGCACATTGACATTCAGCAACAGTGGCTCGTTGAGCGGGTGACCCATGCAGCGCTCGACCATGGTGCGGATCACCATTGCTGCGGTTTCAAAATGCGCCGCCTTGTAGCTGGCCAGCGATACCGCAATGGAAGGCACACCTAGCAAATGGCCCTCAGTCGCGGCAGCAACCGTGCCGGAATAAATGGTGTCATCGCCCATGTTGGCGCCTAGATTGATGCCTGAAATCACCATATCGGGCAGATGATCAAGCATGCCCGTTACGGCCAGATGGACGCAATCCGTTGGTGTGCCGTTGACAAAATAAAAGCCGTTCGCTGCTCTGCGCAGCATGAGCGGCCGGTCCAGCGTAAGCGAATTGCTGGCGCCGCTACGGTCGCGCTCCGGCGCGACCACGGTTATATCGGCAAGACCGGACAGCGTTTTGGCGAGAACTTCGAGGCCTGGCGCAAAGTAGCCGTCGTCGTTGGAAAGGAGGATGCGCATGGTGTGCCGCGCGGCGATGGCTGCCTCAGGGAAAAAATGGTCGGGGCGGCGGGATTCGAACTCGCTACCCCTTGCACCCCATAAAGGTTAAATTAATTCCACGATGTTCCGTGGAAGTCCTGAATTCTTTTCATAACTGCATGTTTTTCAATGTTTCTTTTCACTTGATTCTCCAGAGTGTTCCACTATAATCCAATGAAAGCCGGTCAAAACTGTTGGGCACTTTGTTGGGCACTTTTTAGGACACTTACATGATTGCCATCAAAACGCTTGAATCCCTGACCCCGGCCGACATAGGCCGCCGCATCCCCGACGAGCATTCGCTTTATGGGCTGGTCAAGCCGAGAGCCGGCGGTGTTGCCGTGCTGTTCCGCTGGCGCTACCGTATCGAAGGCAAGCTGCGGGATTATACATGCGGCACCTGGCCCGCCCGAGGCCTGCCGGCGATCCGCCGCGCCCGGAAAGAGGCCGAGGCGCTACTCGCCGAGGGAAAAGACCCCAATGAAGCGCGGCGCAATAGAAAGTTGTCCGGCAAGGCCGAGCAGGCCGAAGCGGCCGCGCAAGCGAAGGCGCGCATCGCCGAGGCCGAAGCCCTGCAAGCCCGCATTACCGTCGCCGACCTGTTCGAACGCTGGGCGACCGTGGAACTGATCAGGCGCAGGGATGGCGGGAAGGAAATCCGCCGCATGTTCCGGAAGGACGTGCTGCCGATCATCGGCGCGCTGGCTGTCGAGGACGTTCGCAAGGGCCATATCACCGCCGTAACCGATGCCCTGCTTGCCCGTGGCGTTACCCGCATGGCCAAGCTGATTTTTGCCCTGATCCGCCAGATGTTCCGCTTCGCCGTGGATCGCGACATCATCGAGGCCGACCCGACGGCGACAATCCGCAAGGCGAAGATCGGCGGCAAGGACACCGAGCGCGAGCGCGTCTTGAAGGACGACGAAATCCGCGCCTTGCATCGGCAGATGCCCGAGGCGCAACTATTCAAAACGACCGAGGCCGCGATCTGGATAACGCTGGCGACCGCCTGCCGCATCGGCGAACTGCTGCGCGCCCAATGGAAGCATGTCCGCCTCGATGCTCGCGAATGGTTGATACCCGCCGAGAACAGCAAGAACGGCCGCGCGCATACCGTCTATCTGTCCGACTTCGCCATCCGCCATTTCGAGGCCCTGCAATCGATCAACGGCGCAAGCAAGTGGTGTTTCCCGAATCGCGACGACACCGGGCATGTTTGCGTCAAGACCGTAACGAAACAGATCGGCGACCGGCAACGCGGCGACCTGCCCCCCATGTCGCGCCGTTCGTCCTACGTCAATGCGCTGGCTCTGCATGGCGGCAGATGGACACCCCACGATCTGCGCCGGACTGCGGCCACGACCATGACCGCGCTAGGAGTACTGCCCGAGGTCGCCGAGCGATGCCTGAATCACGCTGAGGAAAGCCGCATCAAGCGCACCTACCAGCGCCACAGCTATGAAGCTGAAAAGCGCGAAGCATGGCGACTGCTGGGCGAACGGCTTGAACTGCTGACGCGCGACGATGCCGAGAACGTCATAGCCGGACGATTTGTGGCGTGATTTGCTGCCGACTTGACATTGTCCAGCATAAACCTAAAATGACTACTGCAAGCCGTTAGAGGCCCGCCTACAGCGACAAGCCCGGCAGTTTGCAACGCTTTTACCAGTCACGGAATCACACGACGACATCGTGCCGTAATTGGACACAGTAAGCCCGCCTACAGCGAAGGTCTTGCCGGGCACAGTAGCCCGGCGACGGCAGCAAGCCGACAGTGAGCGTAATACGCGTCGAGAGAAATTCTCGGCATCTATTACATCGCCGTCGGCTTTTTGTTTGTGCCGGCGGATAGGAGAACGCCATGACACAAGCAATTCTTCGCCGGAAAAAGGTAGAGGCCAAAACCGGCTTTCCTCGTTCGACACTCTATTTAAAAATCGCCCAAGGCGAATTTCCCAAGCCGATCAAGATCGGCGCGCGCGCAGTCGGCTGGCTTGAATCCGATGTTGATGCATGGATCGAATCCCGCATAGCTGAAAGCCGCACGCCGGCCGCATCAGTTTAAGGGGGTGCAACATGATCCCCACAAACAAAAACCCCGCCGGGCAAGGGCGGGGCGCGACAAGCATTCGCAATCAATCTTGCCAATATCATAGCACGCTGCAAGATCAATTTCGCGACGCGATCCGGGCGGCCGGTCTGACACCCCCGGAGGAAATCGAGGCCGACGGAAAGCTGCGGCGATTCGCACCAAACGGCAAACGCAACGATGACGCCGGCTGGTATGTTCTGCATGGCGACGGCATTCCTGCCGGAAGCTTCGGCGACTGGCGCTGCGGCCTGTCACAGACTTGGCGCGCCGACATTGGCCGCCCCCTTACACCTGCCGAGGAAGCCGAACATCGCGCATCATCATTGCCGGCGACACCGACGCCAGCGGCACCGGGCAATGTGCGGCGGACGATGCGGCGCAAGCTGTCGGCGGCATCGTGGCCCTGCCCGCATTCACCCCGGAAGAACTGGCCGTCGG
>Ga0208244_100928_pt1 | contig 20564 bp, 13 predicted proteins | sample SubbioCR12Aug_5A_FD_184828 | JGI IMG/M metagenome (GOLD analysis project Ga0208244, IMG submission 184828) | Serpentinite rock and fluid subsurface biosphere microbial communities from McLaughlin Reserve, California, USA - CR12Aug_5A (SPAdes) | ecosystem: Environmental > Terrestrial > Deep... | reverse complement strand
ATCTGGGCGAGTCCCTTGACATGGGCGCGACAGCGTCCGGCTACACGCCCAAGTTTCCTCCGGGCTACAACGCCAACGGGGACAACAACTTCGTGGTGCGGTGGTCCGGCCTCTTCTACGCGGCGGCGGACGGCGACTACGGGTTCGCGACGGCGAGCGACGACGGCAGCATGGTCTTCATCAACGGCGAGGTCGCGTTCGACAACAACGCGATGCAGAGCTACACGCAGGCGGACCGTCTGATCTACACGCCGGTCTATCTGGCCAAGGGCTACCACGAGATCGTCATCGTGATGTACGAGGCGAGCGGCGATCAGGGCCTGACCGTGTGGCTGACGCCTCCGGGCGGCAGTCAGATCCTCCTGCCCAACGCGCTGCTCTTCACGGGCAGTGGCGAGGGCGACGGCGCGCGCGTCGGCACGTTGGCCGGCAGCGCGGGCAGCGCGCTGGCGTTCGGCAGCGCGGGCGCGGCGGTGCTGAAGGTCGGGGACGCCGGGGACATGGCCTTCGATGGCAGGATCATCGGCGCGGGCGCGAGCAGCCGGTTCGTCAAGGAGAGCGCGGGCGTGCTCTCGTTCTCAGCCGGCGGCAGCGACTATCAGGGCGTGGTCGACATCCGCGCCGGTTCGCTGGTGCTCACCAACGGCGCTTCGACGCTCGGCACGCTGGTGATGGCAGACGGCGTGGAGACGCGCGTCTACGGCCAGAACGGGCTGGACGCCCGCTTCTACAACCTCGCGGCGGCAAGCTCCGACTACACGATGTTTCTGTCGCTGAGCGCGATCAATACTTATCTGTCGGGCAAGACGCCGAACTTCGTCACCAACTCGCTCGCGATGGGCGAGTACCTCGACACCGGGGAATCCGGCGTGAACTTCCCAGGGCCGTACACCTCGTCGGGCGGGTCGCGCGTGGACCTGTACGAGATGTACCTCTCCGGCAAGATCTTCCTGAATCAGGCGGGCACCTACACCTTCGGCACGCGCAGCGACGACGGCAGCACGCTGCTCATCAACGGCACGCTGGTGGTGAACAACGGCTTCAATCAGGGCATGACCACCCGATACGGGACGATCACGCTGGAGCCGGGCTTCCACGACATCATGATCCCGTACCGCGAGAACACCGGCGGCGCGGGGCTCCGCGTCTACATCGCCTATCCCGGCGGGCCGACCAACATGATGCCGCAGTCGATCCTTTTCGCCGGGGCCGTCCTGCGCGGCCTCGCGGGCGAGGCCGGGAGCGCGCTCAACCTCGGCGCCGCCTCGGCGCTGGTGCTGGAACAGAACGCCGACACGCTCCACGCGGGCACGCTCGTCGGCGGCACGGGCAGCTTCATCCAGAAAGGCGGCGTCGGCACGCTTACGCTGACGGACGACAACGCCGCTTATCAAGGCGGGTTCAGCATCCTCGGCGGCGCGATCCGCGTGGGCGACGGCGGCATGACCGGCGCGCTCGGCCCGACGGCGTGGGCGTCGGTGGGGCCGTCCGGTGCGCTGGTCTTCGACCGTGACGGCGTCGTCACAGTGGGCGGAGTGCTCTCCGGCACGGGGCTGATCCGCCTCGACGGGCCGGGCGAGATCTACCTCACGGCCAGCAGCGCGTTCGCAGGCACGGTGCAGGTCAACAACGGGCGGCTCACGCTCGCGCCGGGCGCGTCGCTGGGCGCGGGCGCGACGGTCACGAACGCCGCCTCGATGGAGGTCGAAACGACGGGCACGCGCTTCCAGAGCGCGATGGCCGGGACGCTCTCCGGCGAGGGCGAGCTGGTGATTTCCGGCAGCGGCACGCTGGTGCTCAACCGCGAAAACAACTACGCGGGCGTGGTGCGCGTCCAGGACGGCGCCACCCTGCGCGTGTCCAAACCCGTCGGCCTCGGCGGCGGGGCCGACGTGGCGCTGGAAGGCGGCACGCTCGCGATCCTTCCCGATGTGGTGCCCGGCGAGACCGAGCTGGTCTCCGCGCTGGATCAGGCCGCGTGGACACGCAACGGAAACGCCTCGTGGGTCACGCGCTACGACACCCAGTGGGCCCAGCTCACGCCTAACGCAGGCAGCCAAGCGGGGAGCGTCTTCAGCAACGCCAAGGTCGAGCCTTCGGTGCCGTGGTACGCGGCGTTCCGCTACGAGGTGGGCGACCACCCGGCGAGCGCGGCGGACGGCATGGCCTTCGTGTTCCAGAACGACGCGCGCGGCGCGACGGCGCTCGGCTCCTCCGGCGGCTCGATCGGCGTCAACAACATCACGCCCTCCTACGGCATCTTCTTCAACATCTACGGGACGGCGAGCGTCGGGTGGATCGTCAACGGCGCGAAGACCGACGCGGTCAGCGCGCTCAACGGCATCATCCTCACGAACGGCGTGGATGTGGCGCTGGCCTATGACGGCGTCGAGCTGACGCTCACGCTGACGCAGGGCGAGAAGCTTATCACCGTGAAGCGCGCGGTGGATCTGAACGCGCACTTCAGCGGCAACACCACCCATGTCGGCTTCACCGGCGGCACGGGCGGGGCCACCGCGCAGCAGTTCGTCGGCAACTTCTCGCTCTACGACGCGCTGCCGACCTCCACCGCGTTCGACAACACGGTGACCGTGGCCGACGGCCAGACGGGCACGCTGCAGCCCACGCTGGTGGTGGACGACGGCATGTTCACGCTCGCGGGCATCACGCTCGGGGCCGACGCGACGCTCAACGTCTCGCCTGCCGCCAGCTCCAAGGCCGACGCGGGCTACGTCCTCGCGGCGGGCAACGTGACGGTGACGTCCGGCACGGGCACGGTGAGCGTGGTGGCCAACGGCTCCGGCGCGGGCGTGCTGGCGCTTGAGCGCCTGACGGTCGGCCCCGGCGCGAGGCTGGCGGTGACGGGCGCGGTCTCGGTGCCCGGCGGCGTGCTCACCGTGGTGGTGCCGACGCCCGTGCCGCGCGGGGTCACGCATCTCGCGGACTTCACCGGCGCGACATGGGTGGGCGGCGTTCCCGAGATCGTGCTGGTGGACGCGGACGGCGCGCCGGTGGAGGAGAACGTCTTCCTGCGCAACGGCAGGCTCTTCATCAACACGGTGCTCGGCACGACGTTCTTCCTGCGGTAGCGGGACGAGGGAAGAGCCAGTGGCGTCTCTCCATCAGGCGCGCGGTTGACGCGTCGCCTGCTGGAGAGGGCGATCCGTTTATCCTTTGATTTGCCCGCTCCGATACAACCCTTGCCGGAGGATTTCGATTAATTCGGGAGCGGAGTCAGCCTGAACCAACCTCGACCGCACGTCGGGGTTGGCGATGCCGCACGCGATGCCCCGGAGCAGTTGAAGTTGAATGCTGGGGTTCTCGCGCGGGGTGATCACAAGAAACACCAACTCGGCAGGCTTGCCGTCCGCGCTGTTCCAGTCCAGCGTCTGGCCGCAGCGTCCCAAAGCGACAATAGGGCGTTTGATGCCGTCAATGCGCGCATGGGGTATCGCGACGCCACCCTCTATCGATGTGGTCATTTCTTGCTCGCGCATGAGAACGGCTTGTGCGATCTCGTCCACCGTGTGTTCGGCTATTTCCGCGTGCACGTATGCGCAGAGTTCGCGGATCGCTTCATCACGGCTGCGGGCCGCCATTTGCACGCAGATATGGTCGACCGGCAGAAAAGACAGCCAGTCGATTTGCTCAATTCGGCGCAACAGTCCGCCCATCAGCGGGCCCGATATCACCGAGGTGAAGATGGCTCCGAAGACAACGGCGACATAGACCGTTTCAGAGATGACGCCATATTCCAGGGCGAGCATGCCGATCACAATCTGCATCTCGCCTCCGGGAATGTGGGCGTCGGCAATGAGGCGGCTATGGAGCGAAGGATGGCCGGTGAAACGGGCCCCGATATAGGCGGCCACGTAGCGGCCCGACATGCCAACGCCCAGAATAAACAGGACCAGCCCGGCATCGAAGTTTTTGAGAAAGTCCAGCTTCAGGCCAACGGCGGCGAAGAAGAGCGGCACCAGAACGGCTTGCACCATCTGATCGAAGATATGCCGCGTGCGCTCGGAAAGGTGTTTCGATTCGCCCGCCATGATGCCGGCGATGAAAAAACCGAAAAGCGCGTGGATGCCGATCCAGACGGTCGTGATCCCTCCCAGCAGGCCTGCCACGACCACGAGCGTGAGCGATCCCGAGGGCTCCGGCACACGTTTCGCCTGAAGGAAACGCAGGATACGGTCGAACAGTTTTGATCCCGCGGAGAGGCAGAAGACCGCAAAGGCCACGGTGGCGACCAAGACGAAGCCCATTTGGAACAGGGTCATGCCCGCGTCCGTGACCATGCCGAGAATAAGCGCGAACACAATCCATCCGGCCACGTCGTTGATGGTCAGGGCCGACATGATCAGCAGACCCAGATCGGTGCGGTAAATTTTCAGATCCTGAAGCACGCGCGCTGTGACGGGCAATGCGCTGATGGTCATGATCACCGCGATGAACAGCGCAAAGATGAACCGTCCGCCTTCCGCCCCCATGTAGCGGGCGGGCAGAAACAGGCAGGGGACAAAGGCGATGAGCATCGGGACGGTAAGGTCGAACATGGAGAGCTTCAAGGCATGGCGCCGTTGTCGCCAAGCGGTCGCGAAATTGGTTTCCAGTCCCGCCTTGAGCAGGAAGAACAAGATCCCGAGCCACGCGACGGCCCCGAACATTTTAATTTGATACGGGTCGGCGGGAAACAGACGTGCGTGCAAGGTTGGCGCGACACGCCCGAATATGGTCGGCCCGAAAAGGATACCGACAAGGATCTCCGCCGTGATAGACGGCTGCCCGATGCGCCGGAACACCTCGCCCAGCGCCCGTGCGCACCCCAAGAGCAGTGCGATCTGGGCAAGCAACAGCAGTATGTGCTCTTCAGTCAGCAGATGCATATCACCTCTCTCGCATCCCGGCCTTGGCCAAGGCGTTCATGGCGGCTACATTACCATGCGCCCGAATCGCTTTCAATCTCCCGAATCGAACATCTTGCGGGCGTGAAGAGGGGCGGAAATCGGGGCTTACTGTCTTGCAGTCTAAAAGACACTGTGTCTCGGTCTCTGACACAGTGTCTTTTAGACCGAAACACAGTGTGTTTTTTTCTGAGAGGGCGGCGGCAGACGGCGTTGGGGGTGGTTAAGGGGCGGGTCAGGCGTCTTAACCTGTTTGAGGAAAACGTGTTATCGTGTTTTATGCGGCACCTGCCTGCAGATAAAGGTAGCGCTGGAACCCGGCGAAGGCTTTGTTGATCTCCTCGGGCTGCCCGCCAAGGTCGGCGACGGCATCCGCCAAGGAGTTTTGGTATTTGAGCAGAAGCAGCGGGGTCAGCTTCTCTTGATCGAGTTCCTCCACGCCGACCGTGACGTAGTGCTGGAGGACGAAATCGAGGAACATCTGCTGCTTGGTGCTGAACCGGGTGTTGATGTGTATCCGCGCGTTCGCGGCCCGGATTTCACGGGTGACAGGGGGCAGGGCATAGGCGACGTGGGCGAGCACGTCAAAAAGGTCGCTCTTTTCGGCGTCGATGATCTTCTGCATTTCAGCCAGTTGGTCATGCCCGAAGCCCTTGTCGGCCAATCCCTGCAGCAGCTTCTTGCGCGTGTCCGGTGCGCTCCAGATGGTACGGAGTTCCTCCTCGTTCTTGAAAAAGTCCGGCAGTTTGCCGAAGAGCAGTTCCATGAACTGCTGCGCGGACATGGGGGTGCCGTCGGGGTGCCAGAAGCTCGTCATCATCATGTGCTGGATGTTCCGCTCCTTGCCGTCCGCGAGCTTCACCCTCACCTTGCGCCGTGTGTTCGGCGGGCGGGGGCCGGCGGCGGGCGTGACGGGCGTGACCGGATTGACCGGGCGGGCGGGGTTGACCGGTTCGATTGGCTCGCCGTCCCACTCGGGATCGCTGAAATGCTGGTGCGCCTTCACGAAGTCGTAGATCGTGAAGTAGTCCTTGCCGTCGTGTAGCCGGGTGCCGCGCCCGATGATCTGCTTGAACTCGATGATCTGCCGGATGGGGCGCATCAGGACGATGTTCCTGATGTTGCGGGCGTCCACCCCCGTCGAGAGCTTCTGCGAGGTGGTCAGGATGGTGGGGATCGTCTTTTCGTTGTCTTGGAAATCGCGCAGGTACTGCTCGCCCAGTTCACCATCGTCCGCCGTCACCCGCTGGCAGTAGTTCGGGTCCCGGCTGGTCTTCATCTGGTTGATGAGGTCGCGCACAAGCAAGGCGTGGGCCTGATTCGCGCAGAACACCAACGTCTTCTCGTTCTGGTTGATCTGCTCCATGAACAGCGCCACGCGCTTGCGCTCGCGTTCGACGATCTCGATGTCGCGGTTGAAGTCGGACTCTTCATAGACCATGCCCGGCTTGATCTCTCCCTCCAGCACCTCGTCGTCGGGCGTGTAGATGTAGCAGTCGAGCGTGGTCTGGATCTGCTTCACCTTGAAGGGGGTCAGAAAGCCGTCGTTGATCCCGTCCTTGAGGGAGTAGACGTAGACGGGGTCGCCGAAATAGCGGTAGGTGTCCACGTTCTCGTCGCGCTTGGGGGTGGCGGTGAGGCCGAGTTTCACGGCGGGCCCGAAGTAGTCCAGAATGCCGCGCCAGATGCTTTCGTCGTTCGCCCCGCCGCGGTGGCACTCGTCAATCACGATGAAGTCGAAGAAGTCCGGCGGGTACTCGCCGAAAGCGAAGGAGGGCTGTGCCGCGCCGGAAACGGTGGCCGGGCTGCCTCCGCAGGCCGGATTGCCGGAGGTCATGAAGGTTTGGAAGATGGTGAAGAAGAGGCTCCCGTTTTTCGGCACCTTGCCCTTCTTGCGGATCTCGTCCGGCTCGATCCGCACCAGCGTGTCCTCGGGAAAGGCGGAGAAGGCGTTGTACGCTTGATTCGCCAGAATGTTCCGGTCGGCCAGAAACAGGATGCGCGGTCGGCGCGTCGGCTCGCGGGAGAGGTTCCAGCGGGAGTGGAAGAGCTTCCACGCGATCTGGAACGCGATGAAGGTTTTGCCCGTGCCGGTGGCGAGGGTCAGCAGGATGCGGTCCCGGCCTTCCGCAATCGCCTGCATCACCCGCTCGATGGCGATGTCCTGATAATACCGCGCCGGATGCGAGCCGCTCTTGTCCTCGAACGGCACCGCCGCGAAACGGTCGCGCCAGGCGTTCTCCTCGGCAAATGTCATGGCCCAGAGCGCGTCGGGCGAGGGATAGGCGGCGATCTCGCGCTCGGGGGGATGGGAAGAATGGGAGGCAGGGGAGCAGTCTATCTGATAGAGGCCCTGCCCGTTGGTGGCGTAGGCGAAGCGGATGGCGAGCTTTCCCGCGTAGTTCTTGGCCTGCGCCACGCCCTCGGTGAGCGCCCTGTCCCACGCCTTGGCCTCGACCACCGCCAGCTTGCGGTTGCGGTATTCCAGCACGTAATCCGCGGCCAGCGGCTTGCCGCGCCGGCCGTGTCCCTCGATGCGTCCCGGCGCGATGGGGAACTCCCGCCGGATATGGCTGCCCTCGACGACGCCCCAGCCCGCCGCCTTCAGCGCGGGGTCAATGTGCTCGGCTCTGGTCTCGGCTTCGTTCATAGTTCTCCCTCAAACGCCTGACGCAACAGCGATTTCTTCAATTCCCCCAGCGCCGCCAGCTTGCGCTCGTAGAGGGCGGTCAGGCGGCGGGTTTCGGCGGAAAGGGCGGAGAGTTGCGCGGCGATGGACACTTGCGCCTTCGATGAGTTTGGAAACGGAATTACAAGCTCTCCAAGTTTGGTTGCATTGAAGCCGCCTTGTGCGCTACCCGAAACGCCAGCGCGAATCCTGCCCCAGTATGACTGCGTCTGGAAAAATAAATTAACAAACTGCGGAAGAAGTTTTTCGTCTGTTAACTGCACTCGAATCAAATAGGACGCGAAGACGGAGTCGGGTGGATTGTTCACGAGGTAGCTCTTGCCGGTGCTTGCGCCGGTTCGAGCGAAGACAATGTCGCCGTCGGTCAGTTTGTATTTTGGAAAGGCACTCGTGTCAATCGTGCAGTAAGGAACGGAGTCCCAATCAACTCCGTTGCCTTGAATGTCTGTGATGCGAAGAAAATGCGGGCCGACTTTCTCAGAAGAAGCCGACTCTGTATAGCCATAGTTGATTCGGGATAAGGCTCCCAGTTTCTTCTCCACCCACCCTGGGCCGCGCTGGGTGAAGACGGCGTTGAGGTGGCTTTCGAAGAGGGCACGGGCGTTCTGGAGGTTCTTTTCGGCGTTGGCTTGGGCGGTGGCCAGCCCGGCAAACGCCTCGTCCAGAATGCCCACGATCCGACGTTGTTCGGGGAGCGGGGGGAGGGGCATGTTGATTTGCATCAATTCCGATTTCACAAGACTCGGAATGGTTGTCCCGCGATTGTGGACACTGAAGTCGTAGGACAGACAAAAGAAATACAGAAACCTTGACGACAAACCTGCTTTTGCGGCGAGCCCAAAAGCGGTATCAACATTCCAGAACCGGGTTTCGACATAGATGGGACTGTTAATGTTTCCCTTTCTTCCGATAATGGTTGTTCCTGCTTCACAAATGAAGTCTCTCGCCATCCCCATTAGGGTGCCTGCGCTACCGTAAATGGGAAACTCACCATTGGCTGACTCAACTTCACGTTGGGCTCGGCCATTGCGAATTTCAACAACCTCGCCCAGCCGCTTTACCTGCCACCCCTTCTTCATCGCGGGCCTCCGGGGTTGTTGGGCGGGAGGGGTTGGGAGGCATGGGATTGAGGGGACGCATGGGGTTGTCCCGGCCTTGTCGCCGTCCCCTGATTCCGATTGCGGTGTTCAAGGCGGGCCTTGAACATGCGTTCGCGGAGTCCGCCTTGTTGGAGGAAGTCCGCTTCGAGGCGGCGGAGTTGCTGGTCAATCAGGTAGTTGGTCTGGTGGATGAGGCAGATGGCGATGTTGGCGATAATCGCCGGGGGACGGCTTTCGACAAACTCGCGGTAGAGCTCGTAGGTCTGCGGCTCCTTGCGCCCCAGTTCGCGCACAAAGCGCGCCTCGCGGGAGTCCTTGTCCCAGATCGGCTGGTCGCGCGCCCGCAGGTAGTCGCGATAGTCGGCGAGCAGTTCCTCAAGACTGGCGCGCCCGACGTTGGTGAGCTTGATCTCGGTTTCCTTGGAGGTCATGGCGGCCTTGCTGCCTTCCAGAATGTTCTGCTTGCCGGAGCGCGCCGACTGGATCATCTGGTCCACCGTGCGGTCGCCGCGCGACAGGTGCTTGTGGGCAAAGCGGAACGTGATGTCGTAGACCACTTCGGCCTTCCGGTAGGAAAGCAGGGTTTGGTAATCGCCCCTCGGTGGAATGATCGGATGGGCGTCATGCGAAGTAACAGCGCTCCGGTGCCCATCATTCCCATTCTTCTCATTCCCGCTCATTTCAGCAGTCCCCGGATTTTCTCCAGCACGTCTTTGCTCTCGGCATCCAGCGCGGCGATCTCGCCCATGATCTCGCGCGGGTTGCGGTGGGCCACGGTTTCGCCGCCGTTGGGGTTCTTCACCGACAGGTCGCAGGTCTTGGGGTCGATGGCCGCCGCGTCCACGCTCCAGCTCTTGTCCGAGTCCGCGAACGTCCTCTGCTTGTCAATGAAGTCAACGAGGTCACCATCATTCAGCGGGTTGGTCTTGCCGAGGTTTCTGCCGGGGTCGAGCTGGTAGTACCACACCTTGCGGGTCTTGCGGCCTTTCTCGAAGAAGAGCACCACGGTCTTCACGCCCGCGCCTTGGAACGTGCCGCCGGGGCAGTCGAGCACGGTGTGGAGGTTGCATTCCTCCAGCAGCTTCCGCCGCAGGCTGACCGAGGCGTTGTCGGTGTTGCTCAGGAAGGTGTTCTTGATGACGATTCCGGCCCGTCCGCCGGCCTTGAGCACCTTGATGAAGTGCTGGAGGAAGAGGAAGGCGGTCTCGCCGGTGCGGATGGGGAAGTTCTGCTGGACCTCCTTGCGTTCCTTGCCGCCGAAGGGCGGGTTGGCGATGATGATGTCGAAGCGATCCTTTTCCTGCACGTCGGCCAGATTCTCGGACAGGGTGTTGACATGGAGGATGTTCGGCGCCTCGATGCCGTGCAGGATCATGTTCATGATCGCGATGACGTAGGCGAGCGACTTCTTCTCCTTGCCGTAGAAGGTGCGCTCCTGCAAGGCGCGGTCTTGGGCGGTGGTGCGCTTGGGGTTTTGGGCGCGGAGGTAGTCGAAGGCCTCGCAGAGGAAGCCTGCGGAACCGACGGCGGGGTCGCAGAGGGTCTCGCCGAGCTTCGGGGCGGTGACGGCGATGATGGCGCGGATGAGCGGGCGCGGGGTGTAGTACTCGCCGCCGTTGCGTCCGGCGTTTCCCATGTTCTTGATCTTGGCCTCGTAGAGGTGGGAAAGCTCGTGCTTCTCCGGCTGCGACGCGAAGCGCAGCTCGTCAATGTGGTCGATGATCTCGCGCAGGTTGTAGCCGCTCTGGATGCGGTTCTTGATCTCGCCGAAAATCTCGCCGATCTTGTATTCGATGGTGTTCGGCCCGCTGGCCTTCTGCTTGAAGCCGTGCAGGTAGGGGAAGAGCTTGCCGTTGACGAAGGCGATCAGGTCATCCCCGGTCAGGGCGGCGTTGTGGTCGGTCTTGCCGTCCTTGCCCTTTGGCGCGGCCCATGTGCCCCAGCGGTAGGGTTTGTCGAGGATGTGGGTGTAGGGTTTGCCGTTCAGCGCGGCGGCGGTGGCGCGGTCCGTTTCGAGCGCGTCGAGGTATTTCAGAAAGAGCAGCCACGATGACTGTTCCGTGTAGTCCAGCTCGCTCGTGCATCCGGCGTCCTTCCGGAGCACATCGTCAATGTTCTTGAATGCTTGCTCAAACATGGGCTTCCTTGCTCATATCGCCGTTCCAGTCGCATGGCCCTGTATCTCCTGCGGGCAACGTCTGGAAGCGTATCCGTTCCCACAGTTACGGTCAAGTGGACATTGGACGTGAGCAAGGGCAGGCGGTCAGGGGTTGACGATGCCGACCTTGTGGAGGGCGAAGTCTTTCGGGGCGACGGGCGAGAGCGGGTCGGGACGGTGGGTCTTGGGGAAGGGCATGTCCACGGTGGGCTTGAGCCAGCGGACGGCGTTGGCGAGGACGCGCAGGACGTGCGGGTTGTGGAAGGTGGGGAAGGCCTCGTGGCCGGGGCGGAAATAGAACATGCGCCCGAAGCCGCGCTGGAGCGTGAAGCCGCTGCGGAAGACCTCGCCGCCTTCGAACCAGGACATGAAGACCACGTGCGCGTCGTGGGCGATCATGAAGGGCTCGCCGTACATCTCCTCGTAGGGGAGGTCGAAGTGTTCCGGCACGCCCGCGGCGACGGGGTGCGCGGGATCGACGCACCAGACGCGCTCCAGCTCGCCGATCTCGCGCCAGTGGAGCTTGCCGCTGGTGCCGTTGAGGGCGCGGAAGATCTTCGACATGTGGCCAGAGTGCATGACGAGCAGGCCCATGCCGTCCCAGACGCGCTGCTGCACGCGGCTGACGACGGCGTCGTCCACCTTGTCGTGCGCGGCGTGGCCCCACCAGAGGAGCACGTCGGTGGCGTCGAGCACGTCTTGCGTGAGGCCGTGCTGAGGCTGCTCTAGCGTGGCGGTGCGGATCGCCAGATCCGGCGCGGCCAGATGCCGGGCGAGCGTGAGGTGGATGCCGCCGGGGTAGAGTTCCGCGACGGAGGGCTCCTGCCGCTCGTGGACGAACTCGTTCCAGATGGTGACGCGGATGGGTGTCGTGCTCATGGCGGGGCTCCGTGGGGTTGGGTGGCGGGATGAATGACGCGGGACGGACGGCGCTCAGTCGATGCCGTTCAGGCTCCTGATCTTGTCGCGGACATAGGTTTGCACGTCGGCCTCGACCGGCTTGAGGCAGAGATCGACGGGCCTGAACTTTTCGCCGCAGGCCGCGAGTTCGGCGGCGGCGCGTTTCAGGAAGAGGCTTTGCAGTTCGGTGGCGATGTTGACCTTGGCCACGCCGCAGGCGACGGCCTGCCTGAGCTGCGCGGCAGGCACGCCGGTGCCGCCGTGCAGCACGAGCGGGATGGGGACGCGGGCGGCGATCTCCGCCGCGCGGGCGATGTCCAGCTCGGGCTCGCGCTTGTAGAAGCCGTGGACGGTGCCGATGGAGATGGCCAGCGCGTCGACGCCGGTCTGCGCGACAAAGGCCTCGGCCTCGGCGGCGGTCGAAAGCTCGATCTCGCCGTCGCCAAACGGCACGTGTCCGATCTCGGCCTCCAGCGTCGCGCCCGCGTCGTGCGCGATCCGGGCGGCTTCTGCGGTCAGCGCGATGTTCTCGGCGAAGGGCCGCTTCGAACCGTCGATCATGACGGAGGTGTAGCCGAGGCGGAGCGCCTGACGGAGCTGGTCGAGCGATTCGCCGTGGTCGAGGTGGAGCGCGACGGGGATGTCGGACGCGTCGGCGAGTTGCCGCGTCATGGCGGCGATCAGCGCGGCGCGTTCGTCGGCGAAGAGGCGCTGGTAGACCTGAATGATCACGGGCGAGCGCTCGTGCTCCGCCGCCCTGAAGACGGCGAGGACGGTCTCCATGTTGGCGACGTTGAAGGCGGCCACGGCGCGTTTCGCGAGGCGGGCCTGCGGCAGGATGGCGCTGAAGGTGACGAGTGGCATGGCGTGTTTATTTCACCAGAACGGGGTTGATGTCAAGCCAGCGGCAGAGTTCGGCCAGCGCGTCGCCGATGTCGGCGTGGATGATCGAGTAATGGTGTTTGAAGCCTCCGGTCATGATGGTGTCGATGAGCCGTGCGACGGGGCAGTCGAACCGGACGTTCAGGGGGTTGCCGCGGATGAAGGGCTCGGTGTCGAGCGCGGTGCCGCGGGCGATGAGCATGCGGTAGCCGTCGCCGTCCTCGTCGAGCTGGGCCAGCGTGATGGGGCCTGCCATCATGGGGAACTCGTTGGTGATCCCTTTCTTGTTGCCGCCGTCGACGCGGAAGTGCTGGTTGAGCGTGGTTTCCTTGAACGAGCGGCAGATCGCCGAGGGCGCGGCGCCGCAGTGCCAGAGCACGGCGGTGTTGGCGGCGTCGTCGAACGAGATCAGGTCGGCGAAGAAGGGGATGCCGCCGCTGAGCGAGGCTTCCATCTGCATGAGCACCGCGCCCAGCACGTCGCCTTCGCAACTGCTGACCATGCGGTCGTTGTTCAACATGCCGAGGGTCGAGCAGGGCGCGATGCCGAAGATGTCCGACCATTCGGGCCAGCAGCGCACGGCGTAGGCGGAGAGCGCGTATTTCCGGGCGGTCTTGCGGAACGCCTCGTACATGCGGCCTGCGGGCTCAAGATCCTTCTCCACCTTGGCGCAGCAGACGGCGGCGGCTTTACGGACCGCGTCCATGCCCCGCGCGGCTTCCTCGGCGGAGAGCTTGTTGGCGGTGTCGACGAGTTCGATCAGGTCGATGACCTCCACCTCGGGGCCGATCTTGGCGCGGAGGCGCAGCTCGTCGCAGTTCGAGGTGTAGAAGCCGGGGACACGCCCGCCGACCAGCCCGACCTTGGCGGAGGCGAGGTCGGAGAGGCACTTAAGGATGCCGAGCGGCTGCCGCACGAGTTCGCCGGTGCGGTCGGCTGGGCCGAAGACAAAGGTGTGCTTGCGGCCGAGCTTGCGCAGCGTGTGCACGGCCATGTTCGAGCCGCAGAACGAGTTCTGCGTCCACATGCCGCCCGCCTGCGGCTGTTCGGGGGTGGAGACGAGCACGACCGGCACGGGCAGCTCTTTCGCGATGACGGGGATGATGGCGCCGACCGGGAAGGTGGCCATGAAGACGACGACCGCGCTCACGTCCCGGCTGCGCAGCTCGGCGCACAGCGCGGAGGCTTCCGCCGCCGTGGTGGTGAGCGTGTCGCCGTGGACAATCTCGTGGGGCAGGGCTTTCAGGCTTTCCAGCGCGGACTGCCGGAGGCGCTCGATCTCGGGTGTGGCCCAACTGGCCTTGGAGAGCGCGATGAAACCGACTTTGAAGTTTTTCATGATGTGTGGTGTGTGGGTTCTGTTTATGACAGGGGTGACCGGTATGCGGTCGGTTACGATGACAGCGCCTCTTCGAGCGTGGCGATGTCGAATTTGGGGTTGTGCTTCCTCAGTGTGTCGCGCACCGAGGCGGAGGCCGTGATGAAGAGGGCTTTGCCGACATCCGCGGCGAGCGCGTAGACGCGGGCGCAGAGCTTATCGCTCAGTTCGGGGTTCAGCGCGTCGTAGACCACCGCGCCCTCCCCGACGGCATGGGACTCCTCGTCGTTGGTGCCGAAGGGCACCAGCGTGAAGCCCGCCTTCTGGAGCAGCTGGCGCGGCGCGGACGGGTTGCCGCAGTAGTTCCGCAGGATGTCGCTCTCCAGATAGACCGCCTTGCGCGTGCGCCGCGTCTTCACGGCGGAGGGCAGCAGGAACTCCGCGCAGTGCACGACCTTGACGCCGGGGAGTCGGTCTTTGAGGAAGTCGTAAGAGGACGGCTCCGCGACGACGAGGGTCTTGCATTTCGAGGCGGCGACCGCCTTGCTGAAGCGGGCGAGGACGTTCTTGGCGGCGTCCGCGAAGCCGAGGATCTCCAGCGCCTTGCCGGGGTCTCCGCCCGTGATGACCTTGCAGCCGGGATAGAGCGCGGGCGTCCCGCCGAAGTAGAGGGTTTGGCCTTTGCCGGTGACGGCGAAGACGGCCTTTTCGAGTGCCCGTGCGAGGGCTTTCACGCGCTCCGGGGCAAGGCCCGCCTCAACGATGTCGCGCCGCGCCGCGAGGGCGAGGCCGGTTTCGTCGTAGTGGCTGACGCAGTGGAAGCGGTTCGCGGCGCTCAGGGCGCTGCGGTAGAATGCGTCGATGAAGTCCGCGTTCGCGAGTTCGGCGCGGTCCATCCTGATCCGGTCCGCGACCAGCGCCCGCCCGCGCGGGGTGTCGGCCTCGCGGAAGGTGACGTTGCCGACGGGGTCGAGGTGGCGGCACATGAAGCAGAAGCGGCAGGCGTTGATGACGTCCAAATGGTTCTCGATGTGCATGGCGTTAGGCTCCTTTCCCGGGGAACCCCATCTTGCCGGGGTTCATGATGTTGTTGGGATCCAGCGTGCGTTTGATGTCCTCCAAGACCTTGAAGGCCGGGCCGTACAGGTCGCGCATGATGCGTCCGAGCTTGAGGCCCACGCCGTGATGCTCGTTGATCACGCCGCCCTCGCGGATGGCCGCGCGGATCGCCATGTCCCAGATGCGGTTGTAGAGCGCGACGGCCTCGCCGGGGTCTTGCGGCGGCTCGTCGATGATGAAGCGGGCGTAGAGCATGCAGCCCCAGTCGTACCAGTGGGAGAAGTGGCCGATGAACGTCGCCTGCGGGAAGTTGTCCTGCACGACGTTTTTCATGGCCCAGTAGACCTTCTCGATGTTGGCGAAGGTGGCGACCGTGTCGAGCGTGCCGAAGGCCTGCGGGAGGTGGAACATGTAGGGCGGGTAGAAAAACTTGTAGCGGTGATCCCACCACGTCTGGCCCGCCTCGGTGCCGAGATCCTCGTGCTCTTGGGCGCGGCAGATTTTGCAGGCTTCCTCCAGTTCGAGATCGACGATCTTTTCCGGGCCGTCGAAGCCGAACACCAGATAGGCACCCTTGCGGTCGATGCCGAGCACGCGCTTGATGAGCTTGGCGGTCTCGGGCTCGTCGTACAGCCGGATCACGCAGGGGCGCAGGCGGCTGGTCATGATGCGCGCGCCGGCGGTCATGGCGTCGTGCATGGTCTTGAACAGAAAGGCGTGGAACTTGCGCGATTCGGGGACGGGGTGGATCTTCATGACGGCTTTGGTGACGACGCCGAGCGTGCCTTCGCTGCCGAGGTAGAGTTCGGTGAGGGCGGGCCCTGAGGCGTGGCGCGGCACGGGGAGGGTGTTGATGATCTCGCCGGTGGGCGTGACCACTTCGAGCGACATGATCATGTCCTCGATCTTGCCGTATTTGGTGCTCAGCACGCCGGTGCCGCGGTGGGCGATGAAGCCGCCGAGCGTGGCGCAGGCGATCGAGGCGGGGAAGTGCATGGTGCTGTAGCCCGCCTTCTCGACCTGCCACTCAAGGTGCTGCGTGTTGATGCCGACCTCGGCGGTGACGGTCATGGAGACGGGGTCGATCTCCAGCACCTTGTTCATCCGCTTCATGTCGAGCACGATGCCGCCGTAGATCGGCAGCGCGCCGCCCTGCGAGCCCGAGCCGCCGCCCCAAGGGATGACCGGGATCTTGTGGGTGTTGGCGATCTTGAGGACTTCGGCGACTTCCCGCGCCGAGCCGGGATGGACGACGAAATCGGGCGGGGTGGGCTTCTGCCCGCGGTCGTGCCAGCACTCCGGCACCCAGTAGTAGTCGATCGAATGGCCGAGCCTGTCGGCTTCGTTGGTCTGGACGTGATCGTCGCCGACCGCCCAAGCCAGCTCGCTGCGGATCATCTCGAAGAGGTAGTTTTTTGGTGTCATGGTTGTTCCTTTGAGAAAGGCTGAGAGACTGAGAGGCTGAAAGACTGAGGGGTTAGGTGTCAGGGGGAGGTGTTGAGGGTGCGGTAGCAGGGGGCCAGCGCGTCGTGGAGGGCGCGGTAGCGGCGGAACTGGCCGTCGTAGAACGCCGCGCGTTCGGGATCGGGGGTGAGTTCGCGGTCGAGGCGCAGGCACTGGCGGATCGCGGCGGACTCGTCCGCGAAGACGCCGGTGCCGACACCCGCGAGCAATGCGCTGCCGAACGAGGCGTCGCAGCAGGCGGGGCACGTGACCGGGGCGTTGAAGAGGTCGCAGACGATGCCGCTCCAGAGCGCGCTTTTCGCGCCGCCGCCGATGAGCAGGAAGCCGCTGACGGGGAGGCCCATCTTCTCGATGGTGCGGTAGCAGTCGCGCAGGGAGTAGGCGACGCCTTCGAGCAGGGCGCGGGCAATGTCGCCGCGTGTGTTCGCCATGCTCAGACCCGTGAAGCTGCCGCGCAGGTGCGGATCCCAGTACGGCGAGCGCTCGCCCTGCAGATAAGGATGGAAGAAGACCCCGTTGCTGCCGGGCGGCGCTTTTTCGGCGGCCTTGTCCAGATCGTCGTAGCGGGTACCCGGTGCGCAGAACATGTCGCGGTACCAGCGCTGGCAGACGGCTGCCGCATTGGTGGCGGTGACGGTGTACCAGAGGCCGGGGACGACGTGCGAGTAGGTGAGCGTCTCGCGGTGCGGGTGCGGTCGGTCGGTCATGACGTTCACGTTGCCCGCGGTGGCGAGCTTGAGGACGCATTGGCCGGGCAGGACGGCTCCCGCGGCGTAATCCTCCACCGCCGAGTCGCTCGCGCCCATGACCACGGGCGTGCCTTCCGGCAGGCCGGTGTCGGCGGCGGCCTGCCGCGTGACGGCCCCGGCGAGGTCAGTGGGCTTGGCGATGCGCGGCAGGGCGCGGAGCGGGATGCCCGCAAGGTCGCAGAGCGCCTCCGACCAGCGGCCCTTGCGCATGTCCCAGAAGAGCGTGCCCTGCGCCTCGATGCTGTCGCAGGCCATCTCGCCGGTGAGCAGGAAGCGCACGTAGTCCTTGACGAAAAGGATGTGGCGCGTTCGGCGGAGCGTCTGCGGCTCGTGGTTGCGGAGCCAGAGCATCTGCGGCAGTGTCCAGGTCGGCGTGGGGGTCTGGAAGGCGGTCTTGAAGATCAGGCGGGCGTGTTCCTTGCGCAGTGTCTGGCACTCTCCGTCGCTGCGCTGGTCGGTCCAGATGATGGTGGGGCGGATGACCTCAAGGTGGCGGTCGAGCAACACCGCGCCGTGCGTGTAGCTGTCCAGCGCGAGGGCGGCGACGCGGCGGCGGTGCTTGAGCTTTTTCAGCACGACGCACATGACGCGGTACCAGTCGGCGGGGTTCTGTTCGGCCCATGCGGGGTGCGGGTGGGCGGTCGGGTATTCGCCCGAGGCGCTCTCGACCACGGCGCCCGAAGGGTCGATGAGCGTCACCTTGCAGCCGCCGGTGCCGAAGTCGATGCCGAGCAGGAGGTCTTTCTTCATTGGCCGAGTATCCATTTGTGGTCGGGATCGGGGACGGAGAGGAACTTGCGGTGGTTCGGCCCCGCCATGATCCAGAGGTAGTACATCGTGTAGCCCGGCGCGTTGATGACCGGATGGTAGCCGCGCGGGATGAGCGTCGTGTCGTTGTGCTTCACGGTGCAGGTGACGTCGATGGCGTGGTCGTCCGTGTAGATCTTCTGGATGCCGTAGCCTTGGCGCGGGGCGAAGCGGAAGAAGTAGACCTCCTCCATGTCCACCTCCACGGGCAGGTTGTCGACGTCGTGGCGGTGGGGCGGGTAGCTGGCGTGGTTGCCGGAGGGGACGTACGCCTCGCCGATGAAAAGGTGCTGCGAGGGGAAGGCGTCGGTGAGCATCAGGAAGGCGTCGCGCTGGTAGTTATCCTTGCCGATGTGGACGTCCTTGACCTGTTCCGGCGCGATCACGTAAGCCGGTGTCTTGAGGTCGGCAGGCGCGGTGGTCCATGCGAGTTCCACGTCGGTCACGCCCGTGACGGTGTAGGCCGTGCCGCAGGGGATGTAGACCGTGTGGGGCTTGCCCGAGAAGACATCCTCGCGTCCGCCGACGTTCGCGAAGGCGAAGCCGTCGCCGCGCACGTCGCAGATGCCGCCGAGCACGATGAGCGCGGTCTCGCACGTGTCCGGCGCGGCGGAGAAGGTCTCGCCGGGCTTGAGGGTGATGATGCCGAACGACGTGAGTTTCAGGCCACCGTCGCCGATGCCGGCGATCCGCGTGAAGACGCCTGTGTTGGCGTAGTGCCGCAGGTAGTTGTTCATGTGTTCCTCATGAGTTTTTCGGTTGTCGCGAGATCGGGGATGCCGGTGCGTCCGCCCAGCCGGGTGCATTTCAAGGCCGCGACGATGGAGGCGAAGCGCATGCACGCGTCCCACGGGCGGCCTTGGGTGAAGGCGAAGACGAACGCGCCGTGGTAGACGTCGCCTGCGCCGGTGGTGTCGATCACCTCGGGCACGTCGAACGGCGGGCAGCGCAGCACGCGCGTGCCGTCGAACCCGAGCGCGCCGCGCTTGCCGAGGGTCACGCCCGCGAAGCGGCGTCCGGGGGTGAAGAGCCGCCGCGCGGCGGCTTCCGGGGAGGCCTCGCCGGTGTAGCGGGCCGCGAACGGCTCCGAGGCGATCACGATGTCGCAGAGGTCGAGCAGATCGCCGATGCCGGGGACGGCGGTGCCCGCGTCGATCGAGACGGCGACGCCGTGCCGCCGCGCGGTTTTGGCGGCGGCGAGCGCGGCCTGCGTCTGGTGGCCGTCGAGGTGGAGCGCCGCGCTGTCGCGGATCAGGCTGCGGTCGAGTTCGCGCGGCGAGAGCGGGCGGGCGCTGCCGCGCGTCCACGCGATGCTGCGCTTGCCGGTCTGGCGGTCGATCCAGCAGAACCCGGCGGGCGATTCGGCCTTCCGGCGGATTTTCACGCCGCGCGTGCCGACGCCTTCGTCGGCGAGGCCGCGCAGAATCTGCGCGCCGCGCTCGTCGTCGCCGACGACGCCGCAGAACTCGGTCGCAGCGCCGAGCCGGGCCATCGCGACAAGCGCGGTGACGGCAGGGCCGCCGCCTTGGACGAGGCTTTCGATGATCTCGACCTTGTCGTCCAGCGGGATGTGCGGCACGACGCAGAGGGTGTCCATGCCGCAATAGCCGACGGCGGTGATGTGGGGGCGTCGTTTCATTTGGTGGCAGGCGTCTCGGTGACGAAATCCTTCTTGAACGAGGTGAGCGCGGCGGCGAGCAGGATGAGGCCGCCCGCGACGAACCCGGCGGAGAGATACGACATGGCGGTGGTCAGGCCGATGGTGTCCTTGGCCCAGCCGAGGATCACGGGGGCGAAGGCCCCGACGAAGAAGATGCAGGTCAACATCAGGCCCGTGGCCGAGCCGCGGTAGCGCGGCTCGATCACGTCGAAGAGCGTGGCGTAGATGTTGGAGTCGAAGAATCCCCGGAAGAGCCCGAAGCAGGCCAGCGACGCGTAGCAGACCCACAGCGTGCTCGTGGAGCCCATGAGGTAGACGAAGGGCGCGGCCATGAACAGGCCGAAGATCACGACCTTGATGCGCACGTGCGGGAAGCGCACGGCGAGCAGATCCGAGACGCGCCCGCCCAGCAGCACGCCGGTCGCGGCGGCGGCCTGATGGTAGAACATCGAGGAGAAACCGACCTTGGCGAGTTGCAGGTTGTACTTCTCGTAGAGGAAGGTGGAGATCCACGTGTTGAAGCCGCAGATTACGAAGAAGAAGGCGCTGAACGAGAGGCAGAGCGCCCAGAAGGTCGGCTTGCAGAGCACGCCGTGAAAGAGTTCGCGCAGCGGGATACGCGCGACTTTCTTGGTGCCCTCCGTTTCGGCGGGCTGCCCGACATCCTTGACGCGCCACAGGATGACAAAGCAGAGGATCAGGGCGCAGGCGCCGAAGAAGAAGAACGGCGTGCGCCAGCCGTAGCGCTCGCCCATCCAGCCCGCGATCAGCCCGCTGAAGATGAGCCCGAGGTAGAGGGCGGTCTGGTGGATGCCCATGGCCAGCGCGCGGGTCTTGTGGTGGTATTGGCCGATCAGCGAGTTGGCGGAGGGGA
>Ga0208244_100927_pt1 | contig 20573 bp, 11 predicted proteins | sample SubbioCR12Aug_5A_FD_184828 | JGI IMG/M metagenome (GOLD analysis project Ga0208244, IMG submission 184828) | Serpentinite rock and fluid subsurface biosphere microbial communities from McLaughlin Reserve, California, USA - CR12Aug_5A (SPAdes) | ecosystem: Environmental > Terrestrial > Deep... | reverse complement strand
AAAATATATTTCTCTAGAATTTTTATATACTCTTCTAAAATTTTATAACAAAATATATTTCTCTAGAATTTTTATATACTCTTCTAAAATTTTATAACAAAATATATTTCTCTAGAATTTTTATATACTCTTCTAAAATTTTATAAAGAAATATATTTCTCTAGAATTTTTATATACTCTTCTAAAATTTTATAAAGAAATATATTTCTCTAGAATTTTTATATACTCTTTTAAAATTTTATAACAAAATATATTTCTCTAGAATTTTTATATACTCTTCTAAAATTTTATAACAAAATATATTTCTCTAGAATTTTTATACACTCTTCTAAAATTTTATAAAGAAATATATTTCTCTAGAATTTTTATATACTCTTCTAAAATTTTATAACAAAATATATTTCTCTACTAGTCCAGTTCAAATAAATTGGGTTTTGAGAAAAATTTTATTTATATGTAAATATAAGTAGACATGTTTAAAAGAAATATAAAATATTACTTAAGGATAAGCTTTTTAATTAAAAATTTATATGGTTAAAATAGTGAAGAAAAAGATCTGGTCCAATTTATCTGAACTGGACTAGTAGAATTTTTATACACTCTTCTAAAATTTTATAAAGAAATATATTTCTCTAGAATTTTTATATACTCTTTTAAAATTTTATAATAAAATATATTTCTCTAGAATTTTTATACACTCTTTTAAATTTTTATAAAGAATATAATGTGTAAAATCATACCTCTATATAAACTCAAAAAAATTTATAAAAAAATCATTAAGAAGTTTTAAAGTATGTAAAATAATGAGTTATTCTGCATTAACAGTAAAAATAAAACCTGAAAGTGGAGAAATTATCAATTCTTGATCTTATAAGGGATTGTTTATTAATGATTTTGAATTATTCATTAAAAATATTAAATATTATATATTTAAGAAACTAAGAGATTATAAAATATGTACAAATGACGAGATAGCATATACAGATTCAAAAACATATCATGAATCTCATAATATTGAAGAATTATATTATTCAACTATTTCATCAAATATTATAAAGATTTAAATTCATTATATGATAAAATTGTATCATTTAATTTTGCTTATAAAAATTTTATTTTTCGTTTCTTTATTTACAAAGGAAGATTTATTTGGGATCATAAAATTTATAACATTAGTAATATAGACGATTTAACATTTTTTATAGATGTAGATTGTTATGAAGTTTCTGATAGTATTAATGTTGTAAAAGGTAATTATTGAAAAAATACTTTTACACTTGAAGCTAAATCTATTATGGTTGTATAGATAAAATTTAGTTTTAAAATTTTTTAGAATGAAATATATTTCTTGAAAATTTTAATAAAATCTTACTACTCCATCCCAAATTAATTTATCTGACAGATTGAAAAAGTAATATGAATTTAAAAATACATATTACTTTTTCAAATAATTATTACTTCGTTTCAAAAGAATCCGCGAGGATTGCCTAGAAAAATAAGAAATTCAAAAAATAAGGAACCATTTTGGTTCCCGTGTGCGCCTCTGTGCACATCAAATTTTTTATATGAATAAATATATATAAAAATTAAATATATTACGTCAACATATTAATATATTAAAAACTTGAATTTAAATTTTTTTATATGAATAAGTGAGTGAATGAAAAATGAATTTCCTATTGATCTGAAACTGAGTAGTAAGAAATTCAAAAAATAAGGAAACATTTGGTTCCCGTGTGCACCAAGGCGCGCATCAAATTTTTAATATGAATAAATATATATAAAAATTAAATATATTACGTCAACAGAATAATATATTAAAAACTTGAATTTAAAATTTTTATATGAATATTTTTATATGAATAAATGAGTGAATGAAAATTGAATTTTCTCAATCTGTCAAAAAAGTTATATTGAAATTTAACTGCTTCAGAAAAAAGTTAAGAAAATTAAAACGGGACAGAGTTGTAATATAACTTTTTTTGAGGCTACATTTGGGTTGATATTTATAAGTATTATTACTTATAATTTTTTTTATTTTCGATTGTTTTTTTCAATTTATTCTTCATCATCGTAAATTTCCTGAATGGATCTCTTAGGCACACTTTCAAGAATATCTAGATAACTAGGACCAGTCTTATGAAGATTGGCATGCTCCTTCAGAATCTGGTTTGCCTTAATAAGCTTCTTGTCATAAAAAGCTTTGCGTTCAGAAGGACTATACTTAGACTTCTCTTGAGTCTTAGCATTATCAATAAAATTCTGCCAAAATTCTCTCTGTTGAGCCATAGTATACTTACTAGAAGCTGGAGCAACGGCATCAACAGTTTCTTCAAGTTTCTTGGTGTAATAAGCAACATTTTCCTCAAGAGAATACATCTTTCTAGGATTATTTGCCTTTTCCTTGATTCTAATAGCCCATTCAATCTGTTCTTGAGTAGGTCCAGTACACTTCTCAGTAGAAGAAACCTTCTCAACAGGCTTTTCGTTAGAAAACTTGTCGTAAAAAGTAATCTTAGAAACATCCTTGACTAGAATCTTCTTCTCAGGCTTGGGTTCAACCTTAGTAAGACCTGGAGGAGCCTGAACCTTCTCGGATACTGGAAGAGTTTGAAGAACCTCAGGCTTAAAAGTCTTCTGAAGATTCAAATCCACTTCTTGGGAAAGAACCATTTTCTGATATTCAAGAGGATCGGAAATAACATGGTGCAAAATCTTCTTTCCAGACTTGTAGTTATCTGCGGAGATAAAATAACAAGAAGGGAAGATAGAAACTTCATTGAAAAAGTCTTTAGCAGGAGTATTCTCACTGATATAACGAGACTGATCAATAACATATCCCTCAGAGTTATAAAAAACTTCAGAAGTTGTGTTTTTCTTGCAACTGAGAATGCCAGATTGATACAAGAATTCAGTATATTCAACAATCTTAGAATTGTTAAAAAGTACTTCAAAAACTTGAAATCTCTGAACCTCACTACCAGATCCACAAAGTAAATCTTTCAAGAAAGGAACAGACCAAAAATGACCTCCTTTGATTGGGCCGTTTTTCTTTCCTGAAGATACTGATAGAAGGGTTCCATTGCCGTTTCTGTAAAGACTTGAAAACTGGTTGTTTTCAGAATTTAAAATAAAAATTTTAGGTAAAGTTTCAGTCATTGTTTTAAAGGTTTTAAATTCTTAAAAATTTTAAAAAAAATTCATTTTTTTCAAAAAAAATTTTTTTTTCTATTTAGTCTTTTTTTCAGATAATTTCAGAAAGAAGTAAAAATATACCAGCCCCGACATAAATTTTTGAGTTTAAATATCCCCGCAAATATGTCAGATATTTTGTCATATTTTTTTTCAAAAGATGAAGTAGAAAAATTCATAAAAACTATACGAATCCACTTCAAATATGCGGAGTAATTGGGCCATATAATTAAATTTTTTTTTCAGATAGTGGAAAATGTATGCTCAATTGTGTGGTTCAAAAAAATAATTATATGGGAATTTATGTTTAAATATTTATACTGCTCCGTTTCAGATCAATGACTAACCAAGATAATTCATTTTTACTTTACTCAATTAATCATATAAAATTAGTAAATTAAAAGTAGGTGACCTAATTTTATATGAATAATTGAGTGAAGTGAAAATGAATTACCGAAGGAACCGAATGGTTCGTCATTGATCTGAAACGGAGTAGTACTTATTTATTGATATAAATATTTAATGTACACCGATGAGCACACGGGAACAGCTTTTTTTTTTAATGTGCCCCATTTTATTAAGTTCCTTATTTTTTGAATCACAGAGAACCTGAACTGAACTAATATGATGATTTAAGTTGATACATAAAATATATGCCTATATTTTTGAGATAGAAATAAAAATTATTTTTTATTCAGAATTATTTTTTTTTATTTTTTATTATTTTCTAATAAAAAAATGACAATTTCAAGTTACATTTATTTAGTAGTAGCATCTCCGTTACTAACACTTTTTAGTTCAACTGTAAGAAATACTTTGGGTGTATATCTAGGTGTTATTTTTAATAGAAAATTTTCTAATTTTCTTAAGAAAAATTTTACTGGTTCTCCAGTAGAAACTGCCAAACAAATCGAACAAAATGTTAATGATGCATATAAAATTGCAGTAGATAATGTAGAGGCAGCATCTATTTCAGAGAAAAAAGCTTTTGCTAAAATTCTCGAATTTAAAAAAAAATATGGAGATTCTGAGAGTGATCAAGTTTTAAGTTTAAAAAAAAGACAAAAATACGATAATTTAATGGAAAATTACAATAAAAGAAAGATGATTTTAGAAATTACAAAAAATTTGGTTTTACAAGATTTAAAAACTAAAACAATTATTGGTGAATTAGTTGTTAAAATGCTTCATTTATACGATACAGACAAAAAACAACTTAAAGAAGATGATGTTAAAACATTAGTTACAGTTTCTGAACAACCTAAATTATTTAATGATCAGGTTTTTAAAATTATGAGTTCTCAAGAATTTGTTAATAATTTAAGAAATGAACTAATTAAGAACAATGAAGATAGATTAATTTTAACTAAAAAGATTGATTCTTTAAAATTAAAAGATGCAAATTATGATAATGAAAGAGCAAGACTAATTATTTTAAATGAAAAAATTGAAAGTTTAGAGAAAAAAATTATGGATGCTGAAGAAAATGTAAATTCAAATATTCAAACAGTTGGTGGGTTAATGGGTATTTCAGAACAAACAGATTATGAAAGTTTATTTTCTTCTTTTGGAGAATTGGATCTTGAAAGTAATTTTGAACTTCAAGGAAAATGTAAAAAAATGATTGAAGGTAATGAATCTTTAACAAAATTATTTGAACTTTATAATCATTATTCAACTGCATCATCTCATGTAAATGAACATCTTTCAACTATTAGAGAATATTGTTTTGAATGTAACTCTGTTTTAGAATTAAGTATTTCTGCTTATAATTTAAGTATTTTCTGGACTTGTGTTCTTGGAATGGCTCAAATTGATGAAAATACTAAATATACAGGTATTTTTTCTGTTGCACCTCCTGAAAAAGATGCTTTTGATGCTAGAATTTTAGCTAAAGAACATAATGTAGATTTAAATATTGTGACTGGTGATACTAAAATTGAAATGGAAATCAATCTTAATAGTATTGATTTAAATTATGATTTAGTTATTGTAAATAGTTGGTTCACTTATTGTCACGTTAAATACAATCTTAATAAATTCGGAAAATTATCAAACAAGTATATTATTGTTTGTGCTACTAAAACACAAGAACATGAAAATCACTCTTTATACTTAGATGGAACTTTTGGTCCTAAAGGTGATTTTTCAGAATTTCCTGTTGAATATGATAGAACTAAAACTGGAACAGCACATGCAATTTCTGAATTTTTACAAGAAAATCCTCAATGGAAAATCAAAGAAGTATTTGAACATAATTGGGGAATGACAATTCTACAAAAAATGTAAGATATTTTTAATACTCTTTGGACTATTTTATTTACTTAAATAAAAAATTTTTAATAAACTTTTATTAAAAATTTAACACGACTCCGTCCCAGATAATATTTTGTTGAACTATCTGACACATTGAAAAAGTTATATGCATTTTAATATGTCTTTTTAAAAAATTGGATAGTTCGCCTTGTTCCACACTAATTTATTTGGGACGGAGAAGTACTCCTTTTAAGATCGATGAGTGGTTCATTTTTACATGAGTGGTTCATTTTTACATCTGTATATATAAAAATAATTTTATTCAACACTTTTACTTATTTATTCATAAAAATATTTATTTTTAGAATTTCTATTTTCTAGAATAATCACGAATTCTCTTAAAATTGATTAGTATATAATATAAAAAATATATGAACTTAACTAGATAAGCTAAACTTTTAGTATAACGATTTGAATTATTATTTGTAAAAAATAATTTTATTATTTGAGATATTAAAATAATAAAATTATTTTTTACAAATGTTAGATTTTATAGGGGTTTCTCTTGGTTTTACATGTGTTTCTGCTGTTTTCGGAGTTAACAAAAAAATACGTTCAACAAAGAAAGATGGTTATAATACATGTGTTTTTGATACTATGATATCCAATTATGAAGGAATTATAGATTGTATAAATAATGATTTTGAAGGTTTTTGTGATCCGAATAATTTAGAACTTATTAATATTAATACTGATTATGCAATTTATCCTCATTGGGAACAACCTTTAAACGAACAATGGGTTTATAATAAAAAATATAAATTTTTGTTCAATCATGAATCACCAGGACATGCAAATTTATACTTAACTCAACAATGGGAATCAATTGACTATTATATTAAAAATAATTTTGAAAATTTCATTATAAAATATAATAAAAGAATTAATAATTTTAGAAATTACATTAATTCTGGAAAATTTATAATATTTATAATAAATAAATATGATAATAATGTTTATGAATTAGAAAGAACGTTATTTTTAAAGTATCCAAAACTTAATTTTAAAATAATTACTGTTATATGTAATATAAGAGATACTGAAATATTTCATAGAAATATATTAAGAATGATGAAGTTTGAAAATAATGAAATTGAAAATATTTTTACTAAAAGAGCAACTATTTGTAATAATGAATATAATTCAGACAAAAATAATAAATTTTCTAAAAATGAAGAATTACTTTTATATTACAAAAATTCAGTTTTAACAAAATCACATATTAATCAACATTTAAATGTAGTTAAATATTATTCTGAAAAATGTTCTTCAGTTTTAGAATTAGGATTAACCGTTTATACAATTGGTATTACTGCATCCGTAATTTTAGGTATGGAACAAAATAATTATCCCAATAATTTATTTACAGGAATCTTTGAGATAAGTTTAGGACAAGAGTTGCAATATTTAAAAAATATTACAAATATCAATATGAATATTTTAAAAGAAAGAGAAATCAATATTAAAGTTGAAGATTTACAAAATCATGATATGTTGATTATAAACAGTTGGTTTACATATAAACATGTAAAATACAATCTTGAAAATTTTGGAAAAATAATAAATAATTATATAATTATTTGTGCTACAACTATTCATGAACATGAAGATCATCCTTTATATATAAGTGGAGAATATACACCTGTTAGAGATTTTTCTGAATATCCATATGATAATAAAAAAGGTTTAGGGGAAGCCATAAAAGAATTTTTGGAAGATCATACAGAATGGGTTTTATATGAGAGACATTATAATAATTATGGAATGACAATTTTAAAGAAAATGCAATAATTCAACAAAAAAAAGATATCATTCTTATCAAAATTTTTTTTATATGGTTTATAAGTGTACAAAAAAAATTAAGTGTTTTTATATGTAAATGAAAAATTTAAAAAATCAAAAAGTTTCAAAAAAAATGAAAAAAAATGAGTGAAAAATTAAGTGTTAAAATTTAAGAAAATTTACATTTCTGAATACTTAATCAACAAATTTTACAAGAAAAAATTAACATATAAATTATCATATTAAAAAATTTAGGTAAATTTCAAAAAACTTGAAAAGATTAAATTGGGACAAAATAATTATTTACTACTCCGTCCCAGATTAATTTATCCAACTTAAAAAAGTTATATGCATTTTAATATGACTTTTTAAAAAGCTGGATAGGCGCCTACTTTTAATTTGGGAAGGAGAAGTACTCCTTTTCAGATCAATGAAGAACCAAGAAAAATGAATCACCGAAGGAACCTTTAGGTTCCCGCGAACCGGATGGTTCGTAATTGATTTGAAACGGAGTATTACTAATTTTTATAACCAAATATATTTTTCTAATAGTCAAGCTCACGAGAATCCTTTAGGATTCATATAAAATTGGGTTTTCAAAAAAATAATTAAACCTAAATTTAGATATAGTTAATTATTTTTAAGTGATTATTTATAATCACTTAAAATCTTTATATGATCTAAAAAGTGAATAAAAAGATCTGGCCCAACTTTGTCGGCGTATTTGAACTTGACTAGTATAATTTTTATAAACTATCTATAATTTTTATAACGAAATATATTTCTCTAAAATTTTTATAAACTGTAGGAGAACTTTAAAAATTTATAACGAAATATATTTCTCTAAATGAACCAAAAAATTAACAAAATATTTTTCGACTACTACTCCGTTTCAAATCAATCGGTGATTCATTTTTAGATAACTCATTTATTCATATAAAATTATTTTAATACACTAATTTTATATATTACTGTATAAGTATACATTTAATACTTATACTTATTTATTCATATAAAAATTTATTTTTTGAATTACCGATTTATTTGAAACGGAGTAGTAGACAAATTAAAATATTATATATATCTCAAAAAAATTATAACAAAATATTTTTCTGTAGACAAATTAAACAAAAATATTATTCTAGAAAAAATAAAAATAAATTTATTAAGGATCTTTAATTTTATCTTCCAATAAAGATTCTTTTTTTTTTATAGTAATATGTAAATGCGATGGAGCATAATATTTGTTATCATTTTTATCATATTGATGTTCTCTTTTATATTCAAATAAATATTTTGAATTTATTATATCAATTATTTTATCAATAATACATAAATCACCATAATAATCAATCATTATTATTGGAATAAATATAGGATATGTTAAAGACAGAAAAGTAAATGTAAATCCAGAAATAAATTGTATTGAATGTCTTAAAACTAAAGTCTTGGGTTTTTCTCCATATTTTATAAAAATATTTCTATCTCCAAACATAAAACCAAACATATAACCAAAAGCAAAACTCACTGGCATTCTTATTTTTTTTAGATAATTAATCATATTTTTAATAAATAGTAAAAATATGATTAATTATTTTCAATTTTTATTTATCACAAAAATGATAAAAAGTTAGTATATCTCGAAGTTTATCTAATATCGTATTTTTTTATTATATATCTCTAAAACAAATTGTCGCAAAAAAAATGGTTTTCTCTGAAATGTACGTCTCCGTCCCAGATAATATTTTTTTGAACTAGCCAATTTGGAAAAGTTATATGCATTTTAATGTGGCTTTTAAAAAAGTTGGATAGTTCGCATCGTCCCACACTAATTTATTTGGGACGGAGAAGTATAAGATTATTTTGAATCACATTTAATATAAGGAGTCATGTTTTCTCTACAATATTTACTAGTGCGTCCCAGATCAATTTATCTGACAGGTTGAAAAAGTTATATGTATTTTAATATGTATTTTTAAAAAGTTGGATAGGCGCCTCGTCCCACACTAATTTATTTGGGAGGGAGAAGTACTCCGTTTCATATAAATCAGGAGAATCTTCAGGTTCAAAAAATAAATATTTATATGGATAAATTAGTATAAATATTTAATAACACCTTAAATAATAATATATAAAATTAGTGAATAAATAAAAATTATATGAATAAATAAGTGATTCAAAAAATGAATCATCGATTGATTTCAAACGGAGTACTTCTCCGTCCCAAATAAATTAGTGTGGGACGAGGCGAACTATCCAACTTTTAAAAAATTTATATGTATTTTTATATAAATTTCTTTTTTATCTGTAAAGGAGTAGTAGTATTTATTTTTGTTGAACTTGTTTCGAAATTTAAATTTTTTGTTGGAAAATTACTAATGGCATATTTAACAGTTTGTAATAACAATTTATCTTCATATAAGTTATAATTTTCGTCTTGGAAATTTTGCAAAATTTCCATAAAAATCGGGAAAGAGTTTTTCACGTAAGACATATTCAACCGGTAGAATTAATGATTCATCTATTTGTAGACAATTATTTGAGTTAGGAAACTTTGGATAAAAAGACATTTTTTTATTTAAATTTTTTAAGAATCAAATTTTTATTTATCGAAAATTTATATGCTTAAATAAAGATAGAGGTTTACTTTGTATTTTGTACAAAGAAGTACTACTCTATTTCAGATCAATTAGTGATTATTAAATATTTTTTTGAATCACATATTAGTATCACTGTATGAAATAAAATAGTAAATGTTTATAATTATTTTATTTTTAATTGAGACATAGATAAATTTTTTTAGTCAAATATATTTCTTATAAACTCTTTAAAATATATTTAGTAAAATATATTTCTTATAAACTCTTTAAAATATATTTAGTAAAATATATTTCTTATAAACTCTTTAAAATATATTTAGTAAAATATATTTCTTATAAACTCTTTAAAATATATTTAGTAAAATATACTTCTTATAAATTCTTTAAAATTTTTTTAGTAAAATATATTTCTTTAAAAATTCTTATAAACTCTTTAGAATTTTTGAGTAAAATATATTTCTTATAAACTCTTTAGAATTTTTTAGTCAAATATATTTCTTTAAAACTCTTTAGAATTTTTTAGTCAAATATATTTCTTTAAAATTTCTTTAAAACTCTTTGGAATTTTTTATTCAAATATATTTCTTTAAAATTTCTTATAAAATCTTTAGAATTTTTTAGTCAAATATATTTCTTTAAAATTTCTTTAAAACTCTTTGGAATTTTTTAGTCAAATATATTTCTTTAAAACTCTTTAGAATTTTTTAGTCAAATATATTTCTTTAAAATTTCTTTAAAACTCTTTGGAATTTTTTAGTCAAATATATTTCTTTAAAATTTCTTATAAAATCTTTAGAATTTTTTAGTCAAATATATTTCTTTAAAATTTCTTTAAAACTCTTTGGAATTTTTTAGTCAAATATATTTCTTTAAAATTTCTTATAAAATCTTTAGAATTTTTTAGTCAAATATATTTCTTTAAAATTTCTTTAAAACTCTTTGGAATTTTTTAGTCAAATATATTTCTTTAAAATTTCTTATACGACTCCGTCCCAGATAAATTTATCAAATTTGAAAAAGTTATATGTATTTTTATGTGACTTTTAAAAAAGTTGGATATTTTTATTTGGGACGGAGAAGTAAACTCTTTAGAATTTTTTAGTCAAAAATATTTCTTTAAAATTTCTTATAAACTCTTTAAAATTTTTTAGTAAAATATATTTCTTATAAACTCTTTAGATTTTTTTAGTCAAATATATTTCTTTAAAATTTCTTATAAACTCTTTAGAATTTTTTTTACTAGAATGTATTTCTTTAAAATTTTTTTGGTCAAATATATTTCTTATAAACTCTTTAGATTTTTTACTAAAATAACATTTTTTTTAATTGCTATAAATTTTTTTATGAAATACATTTTTTCCAGAACTTTTAATTTCTCAAATCTAAAATTTGTGGTAATTTATTTGGAATTGGTTCTTTGAAAATATTTTCTCCAATTATATTTTTTTCTAGTTTTACATTTTCCACTTCTCTATTTATAATTATACCATTTTCTATATTTCCTGAAATATTTGTTTTTCTAATAATTATCTTTTTAATATTATCTTTCAAATTAACACCAAATTTTCCATTTGACATTTTATTTTGCATTGATACATCCAAACCAATAATACATTTGTTAATAAAAACTTTTTCTACACAATCTTCAATTTTAATACCACTTTCTAAATTTCCAGAAATTGTAGTTCTTGGAATTACTGATGCATTATCACTATTTAAATATATATCTTTAGCTTTTCCACAAATTAAAAGACCATTTTCATTATTTGGCATAATTTCTATTCCTCTAGTATTCAATCCAATAATACATGGATCTATTTTAACAAAAGAAGCATTATCTGAAATTTTAATTCCATTTTTTAAATTTCCTGATAAAACACAAGTTCTAATACTATTTTCAGAACTATTACAATTAATTAAAACACCATTTTCACCATTTGGAGCTGCATTACCAAAAGAATATAAACCTGCAAATAAATTGAAACTTAAAGTCTTTTTAGCTCTATCTGTAATTAATAATCCATTTTTTAAATTTCCTGAAGAATTATTCCCTAAAGGAATAACTCCACCAAAAATAACATAACTAGTATTACCTGAAAAAACACAACCATTCATTTTATTTGGAATCACTGAATTATTATCTGCCCCTAAACCAAAAAAATTTCCTTGAACAGTAGTATTTCTTGAATTTTTTATATCCAATCCATTTTTGCCATTACCTGATATAACATTATAATAAACAAAAGGATCATTGTAAATCTTACAACCTGTTAAACTATTATTATCTGAATTTTGAATTAAAACACCATTTAAATGATTTCCTATTCCATAAGTTCCTGATCTATCTGTGCCAATAGTATTAGCATGTAAAAAATTAAATTCAGAATCTTTATCTATCAAAACACCATTCTTAAAATTACCAGAAATAGTATTACCAAGCGGTAATATAATAAACACAGGAGGAACTTTATTTTCTGAACCCGTTGGATTATTTGAAATGCCTTCTGAATTTGTATATTGTTCACCACCAATGATATTAAAAGAAGATTCGTAAAGATGAATGCCATTTTTTAAATTATTTGTAATTACATTTGCGATAAATCTTACTCCATTAGATTTATAAAGTAAAATTCCATTATTTTTATTTTTAGAAATATAATTTGAAACATAATTAGAATTAAAAGAATCATTTGAACCGATAGTAATATTTTGTGATTTAAATATTAAAATACCGTTATGTTCAGCTTCTTCAAAAACACAATTATCTATTAGTAAAAAATTAGAATTAATTATAGATAAAAGATCTCCAGAAGAATTAAAAAAAGAAATACCAAGAATTTCAGATTTATATAATATACCGGAAAAATAAATTCCATCACATTTATTAAAATCAATTTTTATAACTGGTGAAGAAGTATATCCTGGAGCTGTTTTACCATTTAAAGATACATTTTTTTTTATATGAGGTAAACTTGTTTCAATTAAAATTGTTCCAGAAACTGAAAAAACAATAGAATTATTTAGTGATACAGATAAATTTAGATCTATAATTGCTTGTCTTAAAGACCCAGGTCCTGCATTTTTTAAGTTAGAAACTGTAAACATTTTATTTTTAGATCTAAAGAAAAAAAAATAATTCAAAAAAATACAAGTCCAAAAGAAAATAAAGATTTAAATGCTTCTGAGAAGTAGTACTAGTCCAGTTCAAATAATATGTCAGGTTTTGAGAAAAAATTTATTTATATGTAAATATTGACGTAATAAGTGTTTAAAAGAAATATAAAATATTACTTAAGGATAAGCTTTTTAATTAAAAATTTATATGGTTAAAAAAGTGAAGAAAAAGATCTGGCCTGACATATTATCTGAACTGGACTAGTAGTAAATAATTTTTTAAAACACACATTAGCCCCTGCCACACACTATATGAAACGGACTAGTAGTATATAAAAATGTAAGATTAAAAGTATGCGACCTAATATTATATAAATAAATGAGTGTTCAAAAAATGAATTAGCGAAGGAACCAAGAAAATGGAACCAAGAAACGGAGTAGTATAAAATTAAAAAAATTAAGTTTAACAAATAAATTTTTTTTTGAAAACCTAACATATTATTCGAACCGGGCTAGTAATTTATTTTTATATCATTTATTTATTGATATAAAATTTATCGAGTTTTTAATATATATTTAATAGTTCTCCGTCCCACACTATTATATTTTTGATAGAGAAGTATATAACTTTTTAAATCTGTCAAATCGACATATTATCTGGGAAAGAATAGTAATTATAAATATTTTTTTTAAATGACTAATTTATCTGAAATTACATTGTGTTTTGATTGAAATTATATACTTTAAAAAGTGAAGAAAAAAATAAAGAGTTGGAGTAGTATTATCATTTATTTAGGTTTTGTACTTATACGAGTTGATTTATAAGGTAATATTTTTTCATTATCTTCTCTGTTTTTAGAATAAATTAAAAATTTTATAATTAACATTTTATCTAAATAGCTTTTTAAAATTTTTTTCATTTCTTCAACAAAAACTTTATCTTTTAATTTCATTGTATAATTATCAAATCTAGACATCATTATATCATAATTTTTATTTTTTAAGTCATAAATTAAACCGGTTTCTTTGTTTTCATTTATTAAACTATCAACAAAAAGTTTAAGTAACATATTTTCTATATTCATTTTTTTATTTAAAATTTTTTTTTAATTTTCATTTTTTTTAAATTTACGACTAGTCCAGTTCAGATAGTCTGTCAGGTTTTCAAAAAAAAAATTAAGTATATTTAAATTTATGTTTAAATATTTTTAAGATAATATAAATACTCACTTAAAAATATACTAATCCGTTTCAGATAAATCAGGATAACTTAAAGGTTCCTTCGGTAATTCAAAAAATAAGGCACAGTCCCAGCATTTGGTTCCCTTGTTCACCGAGGTGCACATAAAAAATTATATTAATGAATTGACGTAACAATTTATTAAATCACACTTGTAAAATAATACTGATCCAGACATTTTTATTCACTTGTATTTACGACTCCGTCCCAGATTAATTTATCCAACTTGAAAAAGTTATATTTATATTTATATGACTTTTAAAAAAATTGTTCTTTTTTATTTGGGACGGAGAAGTACATATAAAAATTTATGTTAAAAACTTATTTTTAAGTTATAAAATATATGTATTTATTTTATTTAAAGTTATAATTAAATATAAAATATTTATTTTGAAAAATCAATTTATCTGAACTGGGCCAGTATATAAAAATATAAGAAAAAAAAAATAATTTTATATAAATAATTAAGTAATCTAAAAATGAATTACCAATTAATCTGAAACAGAGTAGTAAAAGCTAAAAGATAAAATCTCAAAACCTGAAAGACTATCTAAACTTGACTATTACTTCTCTTTCTGAAATGTAAGGTTAAAAAAGATTACGACTCCGTCCCAGATAAATTTATCCAACTTGAAAAAATTATATGTATTTTTATGTGACTTTTTAAAAAGTTGGATATTTTTATTTGGGACGGAGAAGTACTAGTCAAGTTCATATAATTGGACCAGATCTTTTTTTTTACTTTTTAGACCATATTAAATTTTAAGTAAAAAACTTATTTTTAAGTAAATATTTATTTTACTTAAAAATATTTAAACATAAATTTACATAGAGCTTAATTTTTTTTGAAAAACCAATTTTATAGGAATCCTAAAGGATTCTCCTGAACTTGACTAGTATTTTTTTTTAAGTCATATAAAAGAATAGGCTTACTAGATATAAAAATTTTAATGTGTCAGATAATATTTTGTTGAACTATTTAAAAAGAAGTAGTATGTATTAAAAACTCGAGGAATTTTATATAAATAAATAAATTTTTTTATTTTATATAAATTAAAATGTCAATTACTTTTGAAAAAATCTTATCCTATGATAGAGATAAATTGCTTGACAATTTATCTGATAAAAAAAATTCTAATAAAACAGATAATGAACTTTTTATTTTATTTGCTAAAAAATCTTCTGAAAATAATACTTTAGTTGATTTTCAAAAAAAAATTGTTGAAAATAAAAATTTCGAGAAAGAATTTAAAAAAGAAAGATATAAAAAAAATCATAGAAGTCTTTATTTATTAAATAATTTACATAATATTAAAGAAAGTTATGATTTGAAAGATATTTTTTATTTAGAAGAAAATATACTTGATCAACTTTATGAATTTTGGTCTGAAAAATATTACTCTTTTGATTCAAATATATATAGAATTTCAAATCTATTTAAAAAGAAAGATTTATTTGTTAAAATTTTTAAATATCCGATAAAAAATAAATATTTAATAAATGAAAAATATCAAAAATACATAGAAAGTTATAGTTTTTTAAATAATTTATATTATAATAAAAATTTTGATGATTTTTTGAATTTTTTTGCTTTGGCTGAAAATAAAGAAGATGCATACAAATTTATTTACGGAGAAAAAAATTTAAAAAAAGTTTTAATAGATAGAAAATATCAATTTAATAATTATTATTATTATAATAATGATTTATTTTTAAATATTTTAAAAAAATTAATTAAAACATTCGGAATGGATTTTTTTGAATTTATTAAATTAAATAGAGAATATTATTTTTTATTTTTAAATAATAGTACAAATAAAAATATTTACAATAAAAATAGTTACAATAAAAATCTAATATTATATAAAATTTTCAAGAAACTAATAAAAAAAGTAGTTATAAATGAAAATAATTATTTTCTTTTAGAATTATTAGATTTTATACAGTTTTTGTTTTCAGAAAAAAGAAATGATATAACTGATATGTTTATTGATGGAGATTCAGACATGATTTTTTTACAAAAAATTAAAAATCTTGTTAAAATTGATATAAATTATGAAATATTAATAGATTTTATATTATCCTTTACAGATGGTAATACTAATTACATAAATAATCTTCAAATTTTCGATCTGACTGAAGAAGATTTTATTAATATAACTAAATTTATTTCTTCAAATTTTTTCAAATCTAAAAGAAATGTTGCACAAGCAAAATTGGTTTTTGATAAAATTAAAAATAATAAAAATTTGAAATATTTTAATTTATTAAGTTATAAAAACTTTAATCTTGATGATAAAATTAATATTTTGACGCAGTTAAAATTATATGAAAAATTTGATCATTTAAAACATAAATCATTGGCTTTTTTGTATTTTAGAAGTTTATTTTATCCTAATAAAATCAGAAATGATATAATGGAAGATATTATAGCTTCTTTTATTTTTAAACTTAATAAGGATGATATTTTAAAAGATTATACTCCACATAATCGGGAATTTTCGGGATCGGATACTTTTTTTGATTATAATCCACATTTTTTAGAACAAATCATTAAATACATTCTTAATTTTTTTTCATTAAGATTCTTTGAAAATAATAATTTTTTAGTTTATTCATATAATTTTTTAAACATTTTTGATACTTTAGATATTTTAAAAGACTTAAATTCTTTAAAAGGGTTTATAAGACCTTTTTTAAATAATCAAAACATAAATAATAATACTATTTACACACAAGGAGTAAACGTTCACAATGAACAAAGAGATCAAAAAACAGAAAATGCTATTTTTCAACTTTATCAAACTTGGATTCCAAATGAAAAAAAAATTGAAAAGTACTTCAAAAAATTTGAAAAATATATTAAAAAATTAGATTTACCAGAAAAGAAAAAAAATGATTTAGATAGAGTTATCTATGGAAAAGATAGAAAAACTACAGATTTTGGAGGCTTTTTAACTTCTTGTACTATCATAAATGGAAAAAGAGTTGAAGGTAAGGAATTAATTGCAAGATTTTGGAGATTTATTTTGAAATATAAAGAAGATGAAAATTTATCAGAAATAGAAATAGAAAAAGAAATAGAAAATTTAAAACATGGATTTATTATGGCTTTATTAAGTTCTGTTAATAATAATGGAAATGTTGTTTGTGATCCTGGAAAAAAGCAAAGAATTGTTGTTGCGATTTTACAAAATAGATTAAAAGCCGACGGGAAATTCATAAAAATAGATGATTATTTTGAAGATGAAGAAGATAAAACACAAGAAAAACAAATAGAAATGATAAAAGATTTTAATTTAATTCATAAACATTTAAAACCTTTTGTTAATTATTATATGTATGAAGAAGAAACAAGAATTACAAATATAAATGATTTTTTCAATAAACTCTTCAAATATATCCATGATATAAGTAGTTCTCAATCAAAAGTAGACTTACATGTTTATTATGTTGTATATTATTGTGTAATGTTAACAATGACAGAAGATGGTTTAATAATTAATCCTAATTTATCCTTGTGTTCAAATTTTGAAGATATGTATGACATTTCAAATTACTTAAATATTTTCTTAAAAAAAGAAGAAGATGAATTTGATTTACAATTTCCAGAAATAAAAGAAAAGAGAATTAAAAAATTAGAAAATCAAGAAAAAATTAAAAATATTTCTGAAAAAATGAAAGAAAGAGCTAAAAAAGAAAGATACAGATTAGAATATAAAGAAAAATACGGAAAAAGTCCAGAGGGGTAAAATAAGTATTACTAGTCCAGTTCAGGAGAATCCTTTAGGATTCCTATAAAATTGGGTTTTCAAAAAAAAAATAAGTATATGTAAATTTATGTTTAAATATTTTTAAGTGATATAAATATTTAGTTAAAAATATAGGTTTTACTTAAAATTTAATATTGTTTTAAAAGTGAAGAAAAAGATCTGGGCCAATTTATTTGAACTGGACTAGTAGTCCATTTCAGATCGTAGGCTAGACTTGATAAAACAAGGAAGAATATTGGTAGGACATCAAAATAAAAATATTTTTAAATAAGTGTAAAATCAATAATTACTACTAGTCCAGTTCAGGAGAACCCTTTAGGATTCTGGGTTTTCAAAAAGCGGTACTAGTCCAGTTCATATAGTCGGAGTAATTGGGCCAGATTTTTTTCTTCACTTTTTTAACCATATAAAATTTTAATTAAAAAGCTTATCCTTAAGTAATATTTTATATGTATTTTAACCAATTCTACTTATATTTACATATAAATAAATTTTTTCTCAAAACCCAATTTTATAGGAATCCTAAAGGATTCTCCTGAACTGGACTAGTATATTTAAATTTATGTTTAAATATTTTTATATTGATGAATAAAAAATGAAGTCAAAATTGATCTGATATCTTAAAAAAAAAATTGTATTTCCGACTTTTTGAGCCTATATTTGGAACTTAGTAGTATAATTAATTTTTTTCTAAGTTGTTGCAATTTATCTGAAAAATTGAAAAATTTTAATAATTTTAAATAATTATTAAAATTTTAATGTATAATATAAAAATATCAAAAATCCCAGAATATCTTAGATCATCAAAATTTTTTTCTAATTTATCTGAAAATAGTTTAAATGATGATTTTATATCTGTTGAATTTTATAAGTCTAACACATCTATAAATAATCCGAATGATTTTATATTGCTTATAAAAGTGTTTGATTACTGGGATGCAGATACTCCAAATACGCTTTGGGAATATGGATTTGAAAACCAACAGAAAATTTTAAAATTAATCAAAACTTTACTAGATGAAAATTTACAAATTAAATATAAATGTTTAACTGATAATGTAATTTGTGTTAATTCGATTGTTAAACACTCAAATCCAAATGCACTAAAAATATATTTGGAACATTTTCATATAATGAAAGATGACGATTATAAAGCATGTAGTATTGTAGTACTACTCCGTTTCAAATCAATCGGTGATTCATTTTTAGATCACTCATTTATTCATATAAAATTATTTTAATTCACTAATTTTATATATTACTGTATAAGTATACATTTAATACTTATACTTATTTATTGATATAAATATTTTTTTTTTTGAATTACCAATTTATCTGAAACGGAGTAGTACAAAACAATGATCTTGAAAGTTTGAAAATTCTCCACAAATATAATTTTCCTCTTGATTATTGTTTAAAATATTATTCTTTAGAAGTTAATATATATAATGTATGTGAATTTGCATCAAGGTATAATTCTTTACAATGTCTTATTTATGGTATTGAAAATAATTGCATATTACGCAATTCTATTTATAATTCATTGATTTATGGTAATATTGATATTATTGAATATTTTTATTCTAATTTTCAATCAGAAGTAGAAAAAATATTATCTGAAAATGATCAAGCTATAAAAGATATTTTTTTAAATGATTCTGTAGACACAATAAAATTTATATTCTCAAAAAAAATAAAAATCAATAAATATTTAAACTGTAATTCTGCGATGTTTTACGGTTCATATAAATGTCTGGAGTTTATGTTTTTGACACTAAGATTTAATGTTAAATTATCAGATATTGAAAATATACACAGTAATATAAGTGTTAATACATATGAAAATCACATAAAATGTTTAAAATTTTTATCTGAAAATAATTGGATGAATCATGAGAAACGAACAATTAAAATATTATGTGAACATATTAATTATGATGTAAAATTATTAGATTATATCATCAATATGAATATTAAATTTGATTATGATGAATTATTTGAATATACAAGGAAAAAAATAATATTATCTTAATGATGAAGTTACATAAAGAATTAAATATTCCATTTCCAAAAACATTTGCATCTTTAGTACCAAAAAAGAAAGTCCTGAATAATTTTAATGTAAAAAAATCATATAATGGTAAATTTGCATGTTTTGAGTATATACGGGATAATTTTGAATAATGATCCAGTTCAGAAGGATAATTTTTATAAAAAGTTCATTCAAATGAAAAAAATTAATATGCTAAAATCTTATATATAATTCATATAAAATTTTAAGAAAGAAATGAATTAATATTTTTTATTATTTTTTTAAAACATTTTCGAAATCTATAATCCAAATAAAGAAGATATAGAGACATTTAAAGTTATTTATTTAAATTAACATTTTCTTTATTTTTAATATTATATTTGAAACACTCAAATATTTTTTAAATCTATAAAAAATCTCGATTGAACAAATTATATTTCATCTTATATTTTTCATATAAAAATTTGTTGAAGCAATAAAAATTTCCCTTAAAAAAAAATTATAAAATTAGAAAATAATAAATT
>Ga0208244_100926_pt1 | contig 20593 bp, 15 predicted proteins | sample SubbioCR12Aug_5A_FD_184828 | JGI IMG/M metagenome (GOLD analysis project Ga0208244, IMG submission 184828) | Serpentinite rock and fluid subsurface biosphere microbial communities from McLaughlin Reserve, California, USA - CR12Aug_5A (SPAdes) | ecosystem: Environmental > Terrestrial > Deep... | reverse complement strand
GCGTCAATAAGTCAAGTTGTTTAGTGACTACAATATCACCCAATATCAGACTCAAAAACCCATCAATCCTTCAGTAATATCAGGCGGTTGCCGTTGCCTTCGTGAGTACGGTGGCGCGGAACTTCAGTTTAACGAGGGTTCGAGCGCTCGTTGCCGTCTACAAACCTGACATAAGAAATGGTGTTTCCTGTGGGTCCGATCCCTCACCACAGGAGCACACCATGCCTACCGATACCTGCTTGTCGAACCTTGCTCGTCGCGACTGGCTGAACGACGGCCCGCTCAACAACGTCATCACCCCTTACATCGATGCGCTCCGCGAGCAGCGCTATTCCGAGCACACCATCCGCGCCTATCTGGGCTGCCTGGCCCATTTCAGCTACTGGATCAAGACTGAAGAGAACGAGATGTCGAGCGTTGATGAATTGATCATCAAGCGCTTCTTGCAACACCACCTCCCGGCCTGCACTTGCCCGGCACCGTGCTACCGCTCTGTCGCCAACTCGGGCGCAGCGCTACGGCATATGTTTCGTCTGCTGCCCGGCGGCTCGTCAGCGTCGATGGTTGCGGATCCGGTAGCGATCGAGCTCGGACGGTTTGACGAGTACCTCTCGAACATCTGTGGGCTGGCGCCCGTCACCCGTGACCGCCGAGTTCATCATGTCGGCACCTTCCTCGTTCGCGAGTTTGGCGCTTCAACTCCGCTGATCGCACAGCTTTCTGCCGCGCGGTTGGATACGTTCTTCGCCGAGTTGAGCTCACATTTGCGGCCGGCATTGCTTCGTGCCGTAGGCAACAGCCTGCGCAGCTACTTTCGTTACCGTGCCCTGCTGGGCGAGTCGACCGCAGTTCTGGCGACCGCCCTGCCGAGAATTGCGGACTGGCGCCGCGCCACCTTGCCCAAAGTGCTCTCGGACGCTGAACTGGAAGCCTTCATGAAGGCGTTCGATTGCGCTGACCCCGTCGGGCTGCGCGATTACGCCATCGCCCGCTGCCTGCTCGACCTGGGGCTGCGCGGACATGAAGTGACCTACCTGAGCTTGGAGTCGGTGAACTGGCGCAGTGGTACGCTGACCATCAGCAGCACCAAGAGCAAACGCGTGCAGCAATTACCTCTGCCGGTGGCCACCAGTGAGGCCATCGCCCAGTACCTGCGCGATGGACGACCGCAGACCGAGAACCGAGCGCTATTCGTACGCCACCGAGCCCCGTTCGACAAACCGCTGGGCGTACCCGCCATCCGTAATTCGATGAATCGTGCCTTTGTGCGCTGTGGTCTGCGCGACCGATTCTGCAACACCCACGTGCTTCGGCGGACCATGGCGACCCGTCTGCAGCGCTCAGGGGCTTCCGTGAAAGAGATTGCCGACCTCTTGCGCCACCAAAGCCTAGACACGGCCAGCACCTACGCCCGCGTCGATCTGGAAGGCTTGCGTGCCGTTGCGCTGCCGTGGCCGGGGATCCAGCCATGAACGCCCCGGCTTGCTGGATGACCCGGGTCGAGACGTACTTGGCATATCGCCGCCGTCACGGATTCAAGCTCAGCATCGATGCAACGCAGCTCGGCTCGTTTGCCCGCTTCGCTGACGAAGTGGGCACCGCAGATCACCTGACGGTGGCGCTTGCCATCGCATGGGCACGGTCCTCGCGGCGCCCGAACCCCCTCACGTGGGCGCGGCGCATCGATGTTCTACGTGGCTTCGCACGCTTTTGCCTGCGCGAGGATCCTGCGACGGAGATTCCGCCGCGAGGTCTCTTTGGTCCGGCACACCGGCGCCTCGTCCCGCACATCTACACGGATGCCGAACTGAGCGCGCTGCTCGAGGCGGCCAATGGCCTGGCGCCAGAACACGGCTTGCGGCCGGCAACTTGCCGGTGCGTCTTCGGATTGCTGGCCGCAAGTGGGCTGCGCATCTCGGAAGCGCTGACGCTGACCTGTGACGACGTCGACCTCGATGCTGGTGTTCTCTGTATCCGGGAAGCCAAATTCCACCGGCAGCGCTTGGTGCCGCTTCATCCGAGCGTAACCGAGTCCCTGGGCGCCTATGCCCGTCGACGTGACCAGATCTTGCCGCGACCTGCCTGCGACCGGTTCTTCCTGCGCGATGATGGCCATTCCGCCAATCAGTCTGGCATCCTGTATGCGTTACAGACGCTGTGTCGACAACTGGGCTGGCAGCCCCGCGGTGACTACCCGCACCACCGCCTGCATGACTTGCGTCACACCTTCATCGTGAGGAGCACATTGCGCTTCTACGAGCAGGGCATTGACGTTGATCGGGCGGTCCTGGCGCTATCGACCTACGTCGGACACGCCAAGGTGACGGACACCTACTGGTACTTCACCGGCATTCCCGAGCTGATGGCCATCGCCGCCGAACGCTTCCATTGTTACACCCAGGGAGCTACGCGATGAACCCCTTGCTCGCAGTTCCCGCCGACTTCGCCTCTTTGGTCCAGCGCTTCTTTGGTGAGCGCTTGATCCAGCAGCAGAATGCCAGTCCGAGAACAGTCGCCGCCTATCGCGATTGCTTCCGGCTGTTGCTGACCTATGCAGAGCGCGAACGGGGCAAACCACCTGCCAAGCTTGCGCTGGGTGACTTTGACGCGACGCTGGTCCTCGACTTCCTTGCCCACCTCGAAACCGAACGCCACAACACAGTACGCAGCCGCAATGCACGACTTGCTGCGGTGCGGGCCTTTGCCCATTACGTGGCCTTGCAATGCCCGCCGGCCTTGCAGCTCGCCCAGCAGATCCTGGCAATACCCATGAAACGCTTTGAGCGGCCCATGCTCGGGTTTCTCTCTCGCGATGAGATCCAAGCCCTGCTCGCCGCTCCTGACACGACGACTTGGTGTGGTCGTCGCGATCGAGTCATGTTCGCGTTGCTCTACAACACCGGCGCACGAGTTTCCGAAATGATCGGCATCAAGGTCGCCGACGTCACGCTTGCAGGCACCTCCTCGGTGCGTTTGCATGGCAAGGGTCGCAAGCAGCGAACCGTGCCGCTATGGAAGGAAACGGCCGCTGAAATCCGTGACTGGTTGATGTTTGCAGACTTGCGTGCCGACCAGTCCATCGTACCCAACCGCAGCGGGTTACCAATGACACGCACGAATGTGGCCGACCGTCTTACGCTGGCGATCACCGCAGCAACGAACCGGTGCCCGCAGTTGGCAGGGCGCACAATCACCCCGCATTCCTTGAGGCACACGACGGCCATGAACCTGTTACAGGCCGGCGTCGACATCACGGTCATCGCATTATGGTTGGGGCACGAAAGCCCTGTCACTACCCATGGCTACGTTGAGGCTGACCTGGCGATGAAGGAACGCGCCCTCGCCACGATTGCCCCGCCAGAGACCAAACGCAAACGCTATCGCCCGAGTGACGCCGTCCTCAAGTTCCTGGAAAGCCTCTGAAATTATGCAAGCCCGGGAGAGCGGCCCGCCACACAGCTGGCCGCTCTCGGCGGCAAACCTTGCCTAATAGTTGACCGAGGATAATTGCGGCCGACGGCGATGGGGCGCAGCGCGCGCTCGGCGGCGTTGTGAGTGTGGTCACGTGATTTGATGGCGCGTTGTTCGAGTTCGGTGATGGTCGTATGTTGTGGTATGTCGAAAGCGCAACGCCGGCAAATGAAGCCGGCGTTGTCGATGATGGAGCCGCTCAGGGTGTCGTCAGAACGGCGAGTCGTCGGAGTTGTTGGTCGGAGGGGAGCGGCTATTGGCGTGCTGCTGCGAGTAGAAGCGGCAAATCTGTTCGCCGTAGTGGGTGTCGAAACGATCGACGAGTTCGCACAGGAAGTTGTAGATCATGACGGCGGTGGCGTCATCGAGCACGGGCAGATGGAACGTGACGGTGACGCGATCGGGTTTGGTACGTCTGGCCGAGGGCGTTTTCATCGGTTCGCACCGGCCCGGCGAGAGGGCGCGCGATCCGAGGGAGCAAAGACCTCCAGATACAGTTTCTCATCGAGCAGCGGCAACTCACGCTGCGCCGCCACCGCCAGAAGTTCGGCGGCCAAGGTGGTCAGGATGCGGTAATTGCCAGCGGCGTGATCGCACAAGGTATGACGTAGCGACGGCGTCATCAGGCTCGCATTGCCGGCCTCGGCCAGCACGTGATCAAGACAGGCCAGCAGTTCCCCGGGCGACGCATGCTCCGTCGCCAGCCGGGTACGGATGCGGCTCCCCAGGGGCAACAACTCCTCGCGCCGGAGTTTCTCGATCAAGCGCGCATCGCCGGCCAGCACCACGCACAACAGCGGCTGCGAATCGAACCGGGCACTGGCCAGAAGGCGCAACTCCGAGAGTGTGGCTGGCGCCATCTCCTGCGCCTCATCGACCAGCAGCACCGGCCGGCGGCGTGCCGTCTCCAGGTGCGCGAACCAGGTCTCGCGCAAGGACTTGAACCCGCCCCAGCGGTTATGCGGTTTGAGCGGCACGGCAAAGATATCGCCCAGCTCGCGATAGAAATCGACGAGGCTGCTCTGCGGATGCGTAATCACGCCCACGGTGATGTCGGGCAAGCGGGACAGTCGCTGGGCCAACAGACGCAAGGCCACGCTCTTGCCCGACCCCGGATCGCCATGGATCATCGCAAAGCCGCCCTCGCGAATCAACGCCTGCTCGATGCGCCAGCAGAAGTTCTCGACGCGGGGCGAAACAAAGACCGACTCGGTCGGTAGTTCGGAGGAGAAGGGATTCCATTTCAGCCCATACAGGGCCAGCAGTGTCGGGTTCATTCGGGGTTCCTGTCAGTCGTGGGCAGAGGGGTGGGCAAATAGGCGGGCGGCAAGCCGGTGGCGGCGTATTCGGCGATCAACTGGCGCAGCAGCGGCGCCATGCCCGAAGGCGGCATCGGCACGGTATCGGGTGCTCGGGAGGCGGCGGGCGACAGTGCCCGGCGCTGGCCATCGGCATTGGCGGACTTGTCCAGCGGTCGTAACGGACAAAGGATCTGGCCGGCCCGCGCATCGACCAGATCGACCCGGGTCAAATCCCAGCGCGCGTAGCGCAGGTGGACCTGCACGAGGTGACGGTAGGCGGCGGGAATCTCGAAACGCGCACCGGCCAGGCTCACCGTGCCGTCGGAACGCCGCTGCCTCCGCGTCACCTCGATGCGAAATGCCGCCGCCAGATCCGCCGTCGTGGGGCAGTCGCGCCGGACATTGGGGCCGGCCAGATAGCGGGCCAGCGGCGTGGCGCCGATCTCGGAATGGAGCGTGCGGTGATACTCCTGCTCGACCCAGGCTTGGGTCGCCTGATTGAGCAGATCCAGCGTGACCGACGCCTCGCCTTCCAGCATGGCCATCAGGCGTCCCTCGACGCGCCCCCAGAAGGATTCCTGCTTGGCGTTCTGATAGGGCGAATAGGGCAACGTCGTCTGATGCACGATACCCAAGGCGGCCAGGCCGGACACGGTCTCATCGGCCAGCATGGCCGCACCGTTGTCGGTCATCAGGGCGCGCGGCAGTCCGCGTTTCATGAACGCCTGCGACAGGCCATGAACCAGGCTCTCGGCCGTCTCGTCGAGATACCACTGCAAGTGGCAGACCAGTCGCGAGCGGTCGTCGATGACGCCGAGCAGCAGCGGCTTGACCCAGGTGCCTGCGCGCCCCAGCACCTTGCGCGAGGCATGATGGAAATCGAGATGCCACAGCGCACTGACGTGATCGACCTCGAAGCTCCTGACCTCCAATCGTTCGAGCCGGTCGCGGGCCAGGAGCGCGCCCTCGGTGGCGGTTTGATGGCGCGACAGGCATGCGGGCCTCCGCATGATCCGTTCGGCGCATCCCCTGACGGGCCTTTCCGGTCCGGCGAAAAAATATCTCTTCAAGTGTGAATTAATTCACGGTCGTGCCGGTCGATGCAGATTAGGGTCCCGCCGTGCTCCGCCGGCTGACTTTCCTCCCCCGCGCCGGCTTCAAGGCATGCATCCTTCGGACTATTCCCCAAGGTGTTCCTTCGGCTGCCCTCGCAACAATCCGCATGCAAACTCCGTGGGGTAGTGTCGATATGACGCATACAAGCGCCGGCAGAGTGGCGCCCGTGTCGCGGCCGCTGCCCTGGTTATTTGCCGTTCAACCACAACAGGAGTTGGCTCATGCTTACAAGCAATCTGCTTTCCCGCCTTACCCGCACGCTGGCCGTCGCCGCGCTGGCGCTCGGGCTTCATGTCGCGCCTGCAACCGCCGCGACCTACAACATCGGCACGCTGTCGGCGACGCCCTACTTGAATTTTGCCGTGCTGCCGACCGGCGCCTTCCTCGACATCTACAATTTCAACGTTTCTTCTCCGGCCGAGGTGGGCGCCAGCGCCGTCTCGCTCGACCTGCTGCTGCAGAGCCTCGACCTCCTGCACATCAGCAACCTGACGCTCTCCCTTTACAACGGCTCCAATGACTGGCTCGGCAACTGGGGCGGCAGCCCGCTCAATCTCGAAGCGACGCTGGCCGCCGGCGCCTATCATGTGAATGTTTCCGGCACAGCCGACGGCATTTCCGGCGGCGCCTATCTGTTCTCGATTGCAGCCATACCCGAGCCCGAGCAGTGGATGCTGCTTGCCGCCGGCTTCGGCCTGCTCGGCATGATGGTCCGCCGCCGCCGCACGCGCGTCTGAGGGAATCAACTGGGGTGTCAATGGAAGGGCCATGGGCGGCGCTCTCCGCCCATGGCATCTTTCATTTCGACCGCGGGATCGGGATGGATTGGAAAAGAAAGGGAAGACATGAATCACCGGAAGACGACGATGCGCGCCCTGGTTGCCGCAGCAGGCAGCGCCGCGCTGCTGGCAGCAATTCCGGCGCAGGCCGGGACGGTCGAACTGCGCTACGCCGGCGCGGCGAGCGCGCTCGCGACCCAGGTCCTGCTGCCCGTTCGTTCCGCGCCCGTCACCGTGCGCATGGGCGCCTTCAACATCGCACAGCAGTCGGCGGCAGGCTCCTTCCTCGCCTACTGCAGCGACCCCTTCCAGTACAGCAGCAGCCGCTTCCACAGCTACGGGGTGACGAGCCTGGCCGATGCGCTGGCCGGCGCGCCGGCGCGCCTGAACGACGTCACCGCGCTGTTCGGCAATGCCTATGCCGCCTCGCTCGCCAGCCCGCTCAAGTCGGCCGGCTTCCAGCTCGCGCTGTGGGAGCTGTGGCACGATGACGGCAACCTCGCCGGCGGCATCGTGCAGGTCACGGGCAGGACCCGGGCCGCGGTGCGCGACGAGGCGCAATCGCTGCTCGACCGGATTCCCGGCTGGACGGCCGGCACGCCCTACGACATCACGGTCTATGTCAACGACAGGTACCAGAATTACGTTGCCGCCATTCCCGTGCCTGAGCCCGGCGCCTGGGCGCTGCTGCTGGCTGGTCTGGGCGTGATTGCCGGCGCCGGCCTGCGGCGAAAGCAGCGGACGGAGGCATAAGAATCTCCCTCCCGGCCGGCATGCCGTAGCCCGAAAGTGCCGTCAACGCAATCGCGCCGTAATAATTGCTTGCTACCTTAACGCCTGCCCTGTGCGCCCGAGCCGGATGCGGCGCCGCATCCGGCTTTCAATCCACGTCGTTGAGGAATCCCAATGCCCGCCATGCCGCTTCGCAACAGTCTGGTTTCCGTCCTGGCCGTTCTTGCCCTTGCCGCTTGCGGCGGCGAGGACAAGAAACCGGCCACGCAGGTGGCCGCCCGGGTCAACAAGAGCGAAATTTCCGTACACCAGATCAACGGCATCCTTGCGCGCGCCGGCAATCTGCCCGCCGAGCAGGCTCAACAGGCCGGCAAGCAGGTCCTCGACAAGCTGATCGACCAGGAACTGCTGCTGCAGCAGGCCATCGAGGGCAAGCTCGACCGCGAGCCGAAGGTGATGCAGGCCCTCGACGCCGCCCGCCGCGACATCCTCTCGCGCGCCTACCTCGACCGGGTCGCCTCCGCCCAGCCCAGGCCCGGCGCCGAGGAGGTGCGGGACTACTACGGCAAGCACCCCGAGCTGTTCAGCGCGCGCCGCATCTACCAGTTCCAGGAACTCGCCATCCAGCCCGGCCAGCCCGATTTCCTCGACAAGCTGCAGGCCCGGATGGGCAAGGCGAAGTCGCTGGCCGATGTGGCGAACTGGCTCAGGGACGAGAAGACGCCCTTCAATGCCAATGCCGTCACCAAGGCTGCCGAGCAGCTGCCGCTCGAGCTGCTGCCCAGATTCCACCAGATGAAGGATGGCCAGATCGCCGTCATTCCGGCGCGAGACAGCGTTCTCGTCGTGCAGCTGGCAGCTTCGCGCGACATGCCGATGGACGAGAACACTGCCACACCCTACATAGAGCAGTTCCTCGCCAACCAGAAGCGCATGGAAGCCGCCGAACGCGAAATGAAGCAATTGCGCGCGAAAGCGAAAATCGAATACATGGGCAGCTTTGCCGCCCAGGCGAAAGACACGACGCAGGCTGCCGCCCAATCCGCCGCGCCGCCGTCGCCTTCCGCCGATCCTGCTGCCGCAACGCCCCAGGCACGGGCTGCGCACATGGACAAGGGCATCGCCGGCCTCAAGTAGGGCGCGTGCAATCCCGCTCCGGAAGGAAAACCATGCGTTCAGCCATCACCCGCTTCCTCGCCTTCTCCCTGTGCTTCGGACTCATCGCCGCATCGCAGGCCGCAACCGACCAGCGCGAGTACGTCCTCGGCGCCGGCGACATCGTTCGCATCAGCGTCTTCCAGAACCCCGACCTTGCAGTCGAGACGCGCGTCTCGGAATCCGGCGCGATCACCTTTCCCCTCGTCGGCGCCGTGCCGGTCGGCGGGCTCTCCATCCAGGCCGCCGAGCAACTCATCGCGAAAATGCTGCGCGAGGGCGGCTTCGTCCTGCAGCCGCAGGTCAACGCCCTCGTCATGCAGTACCGCAGCAGCCAGGTATCCGTGCTCGGGCTGGTCAATCGCCCCGGCAAGCACCCGCTGGAGCAGGCCGGCAGCCGCGTCACCGACGTACTCGCCCTGGCCGGCGGCATCGTGCCCGCCGGCGCCGACACCGTGGTCCTGGTCGGCAGCCGCGGCGGCAAGCCCTACCGCATCGAGATCGACCTGCCGGCCATGATCCTCGACGGCGACATGAGCCAAAACATCGGCGTGCAAAACGGCGACGTCCTCTACGTCCACCGCGCTCCCCAGTTCTACGTCTACGGCGAGGTGCAGCGCCCCGGCGCCTTCCGCGTCGAGCGCGACATGACCGTCATGCAGGCGCTGGCCCAGGGCGGCGGCCTGACGCTGCGCGGCACCGAGCGCGGCATCCGCGTGCACCGCAGGGACAAGGACGGCAGGATCGAGCGCATAGAGCCGTCCATGGACGAAGCGGTGAAACCCGACGACGTCATCTACGTGCGGGAGAGCCTGTTCTAAGTTGATTCGTCGCCCCGGCGCAGGCCGGGGCCCAGGGCTGCGGTGGGTGAGGCGAGAAGGCCGGACTGGATTCCGGCTTGCGCCGGAATGACGAAGCCAAACGGCTTGCGCCGGAACGACAAAAACGCGACAGCAAGGTGATGCCATGAACTTCCAGCAATTCCTCCTGATCCTCAGGGCGCGCTACAAGATATTGATGTACACCCTGCTCGCCACCGTGCTGACGACGCTCTCCGTCAGCCTGCTGCTGCCGAAGCAGTATTCCGCCACCGCCACCGTGCTGGTCGACGTGAAATCCCCCGATCCGGTCGGCGGCATCGTCCTGCCGGCGCAAATGCTGCCCGGCTACATGGCCACGCAGATCGACATCATCAACAGCCAGAAGGTCACGCTGAAAGTCGTCAAGACGCTCAGGATGGCGGAGAATCCCACCGCGCGCGAGCAGTGGCAGGAGGAAACCGAAGGGCAGGGCAGCATCGAAATCTGGCTCGCCGAGCTGCTGCAGAAGAAGCTCGACGTCAAGCCCGCGCGCGAGAGCAACGTTGTGCAGATCAACTACACGGCCACCGACGCGAAGTTCGCCGCCGTCATCGCCAACGCCTTCGCCCAGGCCTACATCGATACCAACCTGGAACTCAAGGTCGAGCCGGCGCGCCAGTACGCCGCCTGGTTCGACGAGCGCACGCGCCAGTTGCGCGATGGCTACGAAAAGGCGCAGGCAAAGCTCTCCGCCTACCAGCGCGAGCACGGCATTGTCGCCGCCGACGAACGGCTCGACATCGAAAACGCCCGACTGGCCGAGCTGTCCTCGCAGCTGGTGGCGATCCAGGGGCTGAAGAGCGATACCCAGTCGCGCCAGAGCCAGGCGCGCGGCAGCACGGACACCATGCCCGAGGTGTTGCAGAACGGCCTCATCCAGGGCCTCAAGGCGGATCTTGCGCGCGTGGAAGCCAAGCTGCAGGAGGCCAGCGGCCAGCTCGGCCGCAACCATCCGCAGGTGCAGCGCCTGGAAGATGAAGCGCGCTCCATGAGGGAAAGGGTCGAGGCGGAAACAACACGCGTTCTCGGCGGCATCTCCGCCTCCAACCGCGTCAACGCCCAGCGCGAGGCCGAGGTCAGGGCCTCGCTGGACGCGCAGAAGGAACGCGTGCTCGAAATCAAGAAGCAGCGCGACGAGCTGGCCGTGCTTCAGCGTGAAGTCGAAAGCGCCCAGCGCGCCTACGACCTGGTGACGCAGCGCCTGGCGCAGGCCAGCCTCGAGAGCCAGTCCACCCAGACCAACATCGCCCTGCTCAACCCGGCGGTCGAGCCGCTCAAGCATTCCAGCCCGAAGCTGCTCCTCAACCTGCTGCTCTCCGTGTTCCTTGGCGGCATGCTCGGCGTCGGCGCTGCCTTCCTGCTCGAGCTGGCCGACCAGCGCATCCGCGGCCTCGACGACCTCGCCCTGTCCATCGGCCTGCCCGTGCTCGGCGTCATCGAAAAGCCGCGCCCGCTGAACCGATGGCCGGTCCTGGCGCGCCTGCAATTCCTTTTCCGGCGCGGAACCGCGGAGGCCTCATGAGCGCATACCATGCAGACATCGTCACGGCCTTTGTGCCGCGTGACAACGGAAACGACAGCCACAAGGATCGTTCGATCGGCGCGCTCCTTATCGACGCAGGCAAGCTCGCCCCGGACGGCGCCGAGCGCATCCTGCGCCTGCAGAAGGAGGAGGGCATCCGTTTCGGCGAAGCCGCCGTCAAGCTCGGCCTGGCGAGCGAGGCCGACATCCGGCAGGCCCTGTCGCGCCAGTTCGACTATCCGTATCTCACGGCGGGCGAGGGCGCCGTCAGCGAGGAAATCGTTGCCGCCTACAAGCCCTTCACGCCGCAGGTCGAGGCGCTGCGCGCCCTGCGCAGCCAGCTCATGCTGCGCTGGTTCGGCACCGAGCCGGAACGCAAGGCGCTGGCCGTCGTCAGCCCGGCGCGCGGCGAGGGCCGCAGCTTCCTCGCCGCCAACCTCGCCGTCGTCTTCTCCCAGCTCGGCGAGCACACGCTGCTCATCGATGCCGACATGCGCCACCCGCGCCAGCACGCGCTGTTCGGCCTGGAGAACCGCTCCGGCCTCTCCGCCATCCTCTCCGGCCGCGGCGAAGTGGATGCCATCGAGCGCATTCCCTCGCTCATCGACCTCTCGGTGCTGCCGGCCGGCGCCGTGCCGCCCAATCCGCAGGAGCTGATCTCGCGGCCGCTTTTCTCGCGGCTGATGGAAGAACTGGGCCGCGAGTTCGATGTCATCATCGTCGATACCCCGGCCGGCGCCGACTATGCCGATGCGCAGACGCTCGCCACCCGTGCCGGTGCCGCGCTGCTGGTCGCGCACAAGAACAACTCCCGCCTGCGCGCCGCGCGCCGCCTGGCCGACGAACTCACCCACGCCAGCGCCCTGGTGGTGGGCACGGTGCTCAACGAGTTCTGAGGTCGATGCCAGCTCCCGTTTGGCATGCTGCCGAAGACCAGCAAAGGGATTGCCTACCTGCCCGATGGTTCGGCGGGTCTGTCTGTAGAGCAAACGCCGCGAACGCTGCGCCACGTCGTTTCGATCTTCCTGCTGGTCTTTGTTTTTCTGCAATGGGGCTGGAGCGCCGCGCGAGACACCTGGCTGGAACGCGTGGTGATTCACCATGCAACCGTTGCGACGGCAGTTGCGCTGATCCGCCTGGGTACCCCCGAGATTCCCGCCCAAGCGGCGGGGGCCAGCATCAAAGCTCCCGGCGGCGGGCTGAACATCCTGAACGGTTGCGAAGGCACGGAAGTGATGTTTCTCCTGGTAGCCGCTTTCGTCGCGGTGCGTCTGCATTGGCGCCATCGCGCCGCCGGCCTGGCCTTTGGCCTGGCCTTCGTCTTCATTCTGAACCAGGCACGCATACTTGCGTTGTTCTACGCTTTCCGGGCGGACCGGGCGCTCTTCGATGCCTTGCACACCGCCGTACTGCCGGTCATCCTCATTGCGCTGTCCGCCGCCTACTTTTATGCTTTCCTCCACGACCGCCGGCATCGTATGGCCTGAGCCGCGCCGGCTGGTTCCGCGCTTGCTCGTTGCGTTCGCCCTGGCGCTCGCATTCACCTGGCTCGGCGGACAGGTTCTGGCAGAGGCCTTGCTGCCCCTGTGCCGACCCTCGCTGCTTTGGCTGGACGACCGCTTCGCCATTCTTCACCTGGGTATCGACCAGACTCACCAGGACACGGTGATCCGCCTGCGGGCAACCTTGCGGCGCATGGTGGTGGTCGGCGGTCACGTTACCTGGCCGCATCCGCAAGGCTGGCTGGAGGTGACCACAACCGTCGGCGCGATGCTCCAGCCGCTCACGATCGCGCTGGCTCTGGCCGGGGCCTGGCCGGGGTGCGCGGCAGTCTGTTTTTCGAGGATATCGCTGGCGGCCGTCCTCGGCATGCTGTTCATGCTCGTCGACATCCCGCTTACCCTGCATGCCTACGTCTGGAACATCTTCCTCCTGCACTACGATCCCGACCGCCTCTCGCCCCTCATGCTGGCGCATCGCTTCCTGCACGGCGGCGGCAGACTGGCCGTGGGGCTGCTGATCGGAATCGGGTCGATTGCCCTTGCCTCGAAATTCGCTGGCCGGCACAAGCGTTGAGCGGAAGAAGGGGCAGGGGTGCCGGACGGACTATTCATATTGAGTTCCTCCTTCATCCCCGCGTCATGACTATGGCGTAATTTCAACGGAGAAATTTCAGAAGAACGCTGTTTCTCCAGGGGGTAAGCGATGTCGATGCGTCAGCTCGCGTTCGCGGCGATGATCGCGCTGGTGCATTGCGCCACCGCCTCGGCGGACGTCGATTCTGCCCGCGGCGGCGGAATCGCATACCTGCTGTCGAACCAGAACGGGGACGGCAGCTTCAAGAGTTCGGCAGGACTGGAAATCGCCGCCACGGCTTCGGCGGCGGACGCATTGGCGACAGCCGGAGTGCGGCACGGCCAGAATTACGGCAGCGCCATCGCCTACCTCGCCAACGCCGACGGCGGCAGCGTCGATTCCCTGGCGCGCAGCCTCGCCGCGCTCCGCACGGCCGGAGTGAACCTCTCGGCGCATGAGAGCCGGCTGCTTGCCAGCCGTAACGCCGCCGGCGGATGGGGCGCCTACAGCGGTTTCGCCTCGTCTTTCCCGGACACGACCTTGGCGATTGCGGCGCTCGGCCTGCCGGTGGCCGGTGGCGACTTTATCTCGGCGGCTTGCGTGATCCTCATGGCTCAGCGGCCGGATTTCAGCTGGTCCTATTTCGACAGTCAGGCCGCCATGATCCCCGCGGGCTTTTCCGCCGGCGCCATCGTGCCTACCGCCCATGCCGTCGCGGCCCTGCAGGCGTACGTCGCCGTCGCACCGACGGTGACATGCAATGCCACCCCCTACAGCCTGGCGAACGCCATCGCGAACGGCATCGCCTGGCTGCTCGGCAAACGCAACGCCGGGGACGGCGGTTTCGGCGAAGAGGGCGCCAGCGCGGTGATCGAGACCGCTCTGGCATACGGTGTACTCAAGGCCCAGGCGAGCTCGCCCGAACCGGCAACTTCGGGCGCGCTCGCCTATCTGCTTGCCCAGCAAAACGCGAATGGCAGTTGGCGCGACGACGTATTCCATACCGCGGCGGTGCTTCGGACCTTTCCCGCGACGGTCATGGCGGATACGGACAAGGATGGCATACCCGATGCGTCGGAAGCACCATTGAACAAGAACCCCGCAGTGGCCGACAGCCGAGACCTGCTGCCCGGCAACGGCGCAGGTGGCGTCGGCCTGACCGCCCCTTTGCTCGCGGCTTCGGGCCAAACATTCCAGAACCTGTCGGTGAATCTATCCGCCTATGGGGGGACGCCGCCCTATGCCTTCAGGCTCGTCGCCGGAAGTCTGCCGCCCGGCCTGTATCTTGGCAGCAGCGGCTTGATCTCGGGCACTCCTACCGCAGCCGGTGAGTATGACTTCGACTACGCGGTAACGGATGCCGTCGGCACGGAGGCACATCGTATCGGACGGCTTTCGATCGCCGCCGCTCCGCCGCCTCCCGACGATGGCGACGTTCCAACCCTGCCGGAATGGGGCGCGCTGGCGCTTGCCGTCCTGCTGCTGCGGATGGCCGCACGATCGGGACGCAAGCCCGAATACGCCAAGCCGGTGGCGTTCTGATTCCTTTCCCAATCCTGCCGCCATGCTCAGACATTCGATTCCAATCCGTCCGGCGGCATGTCTGCTGCTGTTCGCCCTGCTCGGCACGCCGACCGGCACGGCTCTGGCAGAGCACAAGGATGTCGCCCCAATCGCCGATGAAGTCATAGAACGACTGGCGCGGCAACGCGCGCACAGGCCCGATCCTCTGCTGGCCCAGATGCGGCGCGAGGTGCGCGAGACGGAGCTGCTGCTCGACCGGGCGGAACAGCAGGCAGGTGCGAAACGGAACGCCGGATTGGCCATGCAGCTTTCCGGCAAAGCCGTCGAGTTGGAAAGCCTGCGGCAGGCATTCACCGAACGCCGCATCAAGTCCGGCGCGCCGGCGTCCGGGCGCGCCGATCCGCGGACCCCGGGCCGCGACCGGATTGCAACGGAGCTCGGCCGGCGCTTCAACAACCTCAAGCGCGAACTGGAATTGCTCGGGGCGAACGACGCCGGCGCGGATGCCGCCTCGCTGCGGCGGCTGCGCGAGGCGGTGCGTGCCTTGCGTCCGTCCGACGCGCAGCCAAACCACCCGGAGCCGGCACCCATTCCTACCCTCCGCTCCGAACATCCGGCGCCTTCGAGATCGCTTCCCGCCAGCACCCGTCCGCCCCAGTACCTGGCGCAACGGCTGCCCGAACCGCCGCTCCAGTATGCCTACAACGGCACCAACCTCCTGGCCGCCTTGCCGTCGCCGACCCCGGCCGAAGCCGCGAGCTGCAACTACACGACGGCGGATCTGGCGGCAAGCATCGATGCGCCGATCGACGACGAAATCCGGGCGCTGGCGGAGCAGTTGGAGTATTCGCCCGCCAAAATCTACCAGTATGTTTACGAACGAATCGCCTTCGAGCCCTATTTCGGCTCGCTGAAAGGCGCGCTGGGCACGCTCTACAGCCAGGCGGGCGGCCCCACCGACCAAGCCTCGCTGCTGATCGCCCTGCTGCGCGCCTCCAACATCCCCGCCCGCTACGTGCGAGGCAACGTCGCTGTATACGACAACACCCCGCAAGCCGACGGCGGCCGCATAGGTCGCTGGCTGGGCGCCAAATCCTACGCCGCGGCGAAGGCCGTCCTGCAAATGGGACGCTTCCCCTATGTCGGTGACGCCCTGGGCAACGGCAGCCAGATTGTCGGCGCCTCGCTTTCCCAAGTATGGGTCGAGGCCTGCGTGCCCTACGGGCACTATCGCGGCGTCCGCCTCGACAACAGCGGCCATCGCTGGATACCCCTCGATCCCAGTTTCAAGGAAAAAACCTATCGGACGGGTATCGGCGGCGTGGCGGCCAACGTCAACTTCGATTACAACGCCTTTTTGGCCGCGCGCACCCAGCAGTTGCCTCACGAAAAGTTCGAAGAACAGGTCGAGACCTACATCAAGGGGATCGCCCCGCGCTACGGCGACAACACGCTCGAAGACGTCGCCTACATGGGCAGGGTCCAGTCGCGGCGCATCGATATTCTGCCTTCTTCGCTGCCCTATCACGTAGGCGAGTTTACGCAGTGGGGCGAGGGCAACGCCACCGCCGAGGCGGCCGTGCTGCCGGACAGGCACCGCTACAAGCTGACTGTCAAGGCTAACGGAACGTTGCTCAGTGCCGCCGCGCTGGCGCTGCCCAAGATCGCGCTCGGCCGGCTCACTCTCGCTTTCAAGGGCGCCACGCCCGGCGATCAGGCGGCGCTGGACGCCTGGCGCAACGATGGCGATCCCGCCTCGGCCGCGCCGTGCGGCGTCAACGTCGTGCCGACGCTGCGCATCGAGGGCGCCGAACAGACGCCGGCGGCCGCGCCGACGGCGGTCGGCCTGTGCAGCGCCGCCAACCAGCTGCAGATGGAACTGACGATCGCCGAGCTGGCCAACGGCGTGACGCCGCGGGATCCGCTTAACAACGGACGGGTCAGCTTCATCGAGTTTTCCAACATCAAGGCCGCGGCCTATCATGCCCTGCAGGTCTTCGCCCACCAGACCTCGGACCGCCTGCTGGCCGAGCGGGCGGCCCGCCTGCTCCAGGCCGTGCGCGATAACGCCGATCCCAACGCCAACATCGAGGAAACCGAAGGCGAGTACTTGCACCTGGTCGGACTCAAGTACCTGCGCTACGTCGGCGATGCCTTGAAGCGCATCGGCGGGCTGCACGGGGCCACCGGCGAGAGCGGCCCGCACATGGGCCTGACCGCCTCGCGCATGAAGGTGAGCTACCTGTTCGACCTGCCCTTCGCCGTGACGCAGGAAGGTTTCCTCATCGATTTTCCGGGCGGTGTCACCCGCTCGCTGGATCGCACTACCGGCCAGGTGCTCTACAAGGACTTCCTGCTGAGCGGCTACGCCCTGTCCAACTACGAATCCTACATCTGGCAGGAGAACGCCAAGGCCGACGCCGTATCGTCGGTGCGGGGCATCCAGTACGCCCGCGAAAAAGGCATCGAGGTGTTGAGTCTGACTTCGGCCAACTGGGCCGAGCACAGCGCTAAGTTCACCTCCAACGCCGACGCCACCCTCAACTACAGCGCGGCCCAGGTTAACGCCGTCAAGAACGGCTATATCGACCAGGGCTTCAGCGTCACCATCCCGCGCAGCCACATCCGCTACTCGAACGGTGGCGCCGATCAGTGGAAGGGCTATGTCTACATCGCCGAGAAGAACGATCTGGCGCACCCCACCAACCCCGATGCCAAGGCGACCTTCGCCATCGACGAGGCCGCAGGCGCATTCAGCCTGGCCGATCCGTTTATCTATACCTGGACTTCCGTCCTCGATTCGGGCTACGCCTGCGAAGTCGTGCCAGCCGGCTCGCCCCTGGATCCCTTCTATGCGCCGCCGGCCTTCATCACGAGCGGACACAACCTCGGGGCAAGTCCCTACGACACCTTCGGCGGCGACCCCGTCAATCTGCTGACGGGCAACGTCTACCACATAGAGCGGGACATCCGCATCAAGGGCCGCGGCGGGCTCGACATCGTTTTCGAGCGTTCCTACAACAGCCGCGAGGCCAAGGACGGCCCGCTCGGCTTCGGCTGGACGCACGGCTTCAACCAGTTCCTGGAGTTCGTCGACGACAATGCCAACGGCGCCACCGACGCGGCGGACGGCGACGGCCTCACCTCGACGGCGCGCTGGACCGACGGCGGCGGGGCGCAGAAGTACGTCAAGGTGACGGGCAATGCCGCCGGCGTACCCATCGGCGCCGCCTTCACCCCGCCGACGGGGTTTTATTTCCAGACCGCGCGCAACGCCGACGGCAGCTACACGATCCGCGAGAAGAACGGCTTCATCTACACCTTCGAGTCCGTCGCCGGCACCGTCGGCCAGAAGGCGCGGCTGACGCGCCTCGCCGACAGGAACGGCAACGGCCTGACCCTCGTCTACGCGGGCGCCAACCTGACCCAGGTGACGGACGACCTCGGCCGTGCGCTCACCTTCACCTACACGGGGGCGCGGATAGCCGCGGTGCAGGACTGGAGCGGGCGCCGCTTCCAGTACGGCTACGACGCCGCCGGCAATCTGGCGGATTTCAAGAATCCCCTCGCCGTCGCCGGCAGCCAGAACCCGGTGAGCTACGCCTACTACACGGCCGCCGACGGCCCCAACGTGAACCACGCCCTCAAGCAATACACCCTGCCGCGCGGCAACGGCATGAAATTCGAGTATTACGCCAACGGCCGCGCCTTCCGCCATATCACCACCGCCGGCGAAGCCACCGCGTTCACCTACAACGATTTCCGCCGCGAGACGGTGGTCACCGAACCGCGCGGCCACCAGCGCCGCCACTTTTTCGACAAGTACGGCAATCCGGTGCGCATCGTCGAGGAGAACGGCGCCGAACGCGAATATGCCTACGATCCCGCCAATCCCTACAACCGCATCACGGCCAAGGATCCCATGGGCCGCAGCACCGGCAGCGGCTACGACGCCGTCGGCAACCTCACCCAGATCGTCCTGCCGTCCGGCCAGACCCTGCAGTACAGCCACTTCAACGCCTTCAACCTGCCCGGCAAGGTCAAGGATGCCCGCGGCCACTACACGCTGCTGAAGTACGACGCCAAGGGCAATCTCCTCCAGGAAATCCGCCTGAAGAGCGGCTATGGCGCCGCCGTCGACCCCGCCACCTACGCGCCCGCCGCCGCCGAGATTGCCGCCTGGACGATCAACACCTACGATGGCTGGGGCAACCTCGCCAGCACCAAGCGCGTGCGCGACTTCGCCACGCAGGCCGGCCCCAGCCTTGAATACGCCTACAACGACACGGCGAACGGCGTGCAGGGCCTGAACGCCGTGAGCGTCACCCGCCGCGGCGACAAGGACGGCAACGGCACCATCGACGCGCCGGACAATGCCGCGCAGAGCTTCGATGCGCTCGGCCGCCTGAACCAGGGCCTGCGGCCGGACTGGCACCTCGCCGAGTACGCCTACGATGCCGTGGACCGGCCGGTGCGCGCCACCGACGCCGTCGGCAAGCCGCGCGACTACCGCTTCGACGCCAACGGCAACCCGATCGAGCAGTCGCTCGTCGATCACTCGGGCACGCCCTCGGGTCGGGTCGAGAGCACCTCGGCCGCCTACGACCTCTCCGACCGCAAGGAGCGCAGCCTCGACGCCGGCGGCAACCTGACGCGCTACGGCTACGACGCCGCCGGCAACCTCGTCAGCGTCACCAACCCGGACAACTACGCTCTCGGCTTCGAGTACGATGCCGCCAACCGCATCGTCGCCGCGTTCGACCAGGAGGGCAACCGGGCGAGCACCGAGCGCGACGTGGACGGCCGCGTGCGCAGCGTCACGGACCCCAACGGCAACAGCGTCCTCTACACCTATCACGACACCAGCCGCAACGGCCGCCTGAAGCGCATCGAGCAGCCGAAGGTCGGCGGCTTCACCGCCGGCCGCGCCACGGAATACGACTACGACGCCAACGGCAACCCCATTACCGTCACGGACTACCCGGCGGATTATCCGGCGACGCCGTTGCGCACAGTGCACAAGAGCTACGACGAACTCAACCGTCTGACCCGCGTCGCCGGCCCGGCCTACTCCGACGCCACCTACGGCAGCATCCGTCCCGTCACCCGCTACATCTACAACGGCCTCGGCCACCTCGTCCAGGTGCTGGCCGGGCGCACCGACGCCACCGGCACCAATTCCGCATCCGACGTGGCGAGCGTGCAGGCCGCCTACGTTTTCGACGACTTCGGCCGCAAGCTGCGCGAGACCGACCCGCTCAACCGCAGTTGGAGCTGGACCTACGACCTGTACGGCAACGTCCTCGCCCAGACCGACGCCAAGAATCAAACTACCACTTATACCTGGGGCTACGGCCACCGGTTGGCCACCCGCACCAGCCACAACGGTCTGGCCGGCACTCTCACCTACACCCGCAACAGCCTGGGGCTGGTGACCTCGATCGCCAATACCGCCCCGGCGATGAGCACCGCCTACACCTACGACGGCGCCCGGCGCCTGACCAGTGTGACCGACAGCCGCGGGGCGAAGACCCTGACGCACGACTGGAGCCCGGGCGGCCTGCTCAACCGCACGCGGGACTCCGAAGGCAACGAGACCAACTACCGCTACGACGCCGTGGGGCGTCTGAAGGCCGTCTATCCGCCCAACGGCGAAGCCATCGTGTTCGCCTGGGACGCCGGCGGGCGGCTGGCGCAGAAGTGGTTCCCCAACGGCATCGCCAGCTTCTACGCCTGGAACGCCGACGGCACGCTGGCCGGGGTGCAGAACAAGGTCGGTGTCGGCGTCGTGGTGAGCGGGCAGGACTACGGCTACGACGGCTTCGGGCGCAGAAGCCTGAACGACGAGACCGTCTGGCAGGACTATGCGGCCGCCGGCTACACCGCGCGGCAGCGCTGGCGCTACGGGTATGACCCGCTCGACCGGCTGCTCGAAACCCACCGCGTGCTGGGCGCGGGGGCCGAGAGCCTGTATGCCCGCCACCGCTACGACGCCTTCGGCAACATGACGCGGGAGACCTACGCCGACGGCAGCTACTACGGCTTCGGCCACGACGC
>Ga0208244_100925_pt1 | contig 20593 bp, 23 predicted proteins | sample SubbioCR12Aug_5A_FD_184828 | JGI IMG/M metagenome (GOLD analysis project Ga0208244, IMG submission 184828) | Serpentinite rock and fluid subsurface biosphere microbial communities from McLaughlin Reserve, California, USA - CR12Aug_5A (SPAdes) | ecosystem: Environmental > Terrestrial > Deep... | reverse complement strand
ACGAGGAAAGCCAATTTAAACTTTATCCATCAGGACAAGGGGAAAGATAATTTCTTTCTCCTTTGTCTTGAAAAATATTATTTACTTTATATCCTCGTAAAAAGTTGCATTAATTACTTGAATTTAGGCACTATAAGATCATTGCCTTTTTTGCTTAGCAAATAAACATGAGGTGTTCGTGTTGCCCCATAAACCGGAAAAACTTTCTGACCATCATCAAACAAATAGACAAAAGGAAAATTCTTTTCATTTGCTCTTTCAATCATTTTTTCAAAGCTATCTTGAGGTTGAACTTCCGGGTCATTTGGGTTAATTGCAATAATAGGATAGCCTTTTGGAGCATACTTTTTATGAAGAGCTATCATTCTGTCTTCATAAGCAACAACAAAAGGACAATGATTGCAGGAGAAAATTACTATAAATCCTTTTGCTTCAGGGAAGTTTGCCATCGAAATCATTTTACCGTCAACATTCTTTAATGAGAAGTCGGTTGCTTTGTCGCCAATGCTGTAGCCTTGGCCAATTGCTGAAGCTGAGTATATCATAACAGCAAATAAGAATAAAACCATTTTTTTCATAATGTAGAGTTTTAGTTATTAATATAATTATTTTAAAAATTTCAAAACTAGGTTGTCAAGTTCTTCAAAAGAGAACTCTTTTTCGTGAAACTCACGTTTATCTTTATTGTAAATGATTGTTGCGGGAATAGCACCTGTCCATTTTGGATTTACTGCGTCTATCCATCTATTTTCATTAGGGTCGTTAAGCATAATAATTTCTGACCTTACATTTTTTTCCTTCACAAAAGGAAGAAGTCTTGACTCATAATGACTAGGAAAATCTAGGTTTATTAAATAAATTTTTAGTTTTTCGCTAGAATATTTCTTAGCAATCTCTTCAAAGTATGGTATTTCTTTCACGCAGGGAGAACACCATGTAGCCCAAAAATTTATTAGATATGTTGTGTCGTTTTCCTTCTCGAATAATGGTTTAATAAAATCAAAATCAACAATTGGAATATCGGAGTTAAAATCTATTTCTTTTGATTTATCAATGGTATTACACGAAAGTGTATTAAATGCTGCAAATAAAGCAATAATAACTATGGTAAGTCTGTAGTTTTTCATAATTTTGCACTTGTAAAATTACTAACAGTTTTTTTTCAGGATTGTTCAAAAAAAATATTTTCTGATACTATTGGTTTTATAAGATAATAAATGTAACTTTGCGCCCTGAAAAAATAATACGAATATACAATGGGAAAAAAACAGAAAGACGCACGCGGACAGATTATTCTGGAGTGTACAGAGCATAAAGAAAGTGGAATGCCTGGTACTTCTAGGTATATTTCTACTAAGAACAGGAAAAATACACCTGACAGGCTGGAAGTTAAAAAATACAATCCTATTCTTAGGAAAATGACTATTCACAGAGAAATTAAATAATTTGAATTATGGCAAAGAAAGTAGTTGCAACGCTTAAAACGGATTCCGGCAAAGGCTTTGCGAAAGTTATAAAAATGGAAAAATCTGCTAAAACGGGTGCTTATTCTTTTAAGGAAGATATCATTGCTTCTGATAAAGTTAAAGATTACTTTACAAAGAAGTAATTCCGTTATTGATTTTTTTGAGAAATCAGGTTTGGGTTAAGTTTCCGAACCTGATTTTTTATTTGATTAAAGCCGCTTATTTGCTTAATTTAGTTACTTTTGGAGTTAAATAAATTTGGAAATGGGACTATTTGATATTTTTTCTAAAAATAAAGAAGAGAAGCTGAAAGAAGGTTTGAGCAAAACCCGAGAGACGTTTTTGGGAAAGATTGGCAAGGCAATTATCGGTAAATCTTCCGTTGATGCTGATGTGCTTGATAATCTTGAAGAAGCTCTTGTTACCAGCGATGTTGGCGTCGAAACTACGCTTAGAATTATTGAACGTATCGAGAGTAGGGTTGCAAAGGATAAGTATGTTGGAGCAGATGAATTAAATAGAATTCTTAAGGAAGAAATTTCATCTCTTTTGCTCGAAAACAAATCTGCCGGCATAAATCAGTTTGCAAACTCAGATATGCCAAAACCATATGTTATAATGGTTGTTGGGGTTAATGGTGTTGGTAAAACTACTACTATTGCTAAACTTGCAAATAAATTTACTCAGGCAGGTAAAAAAGTTGTTTTGGGCGCAGCTGATACCTTTCGTGCAGCAGCTGTTGGTCAGCTTAAAATATGGGCAGAAAGAGCAAATGTTCCAATAGTTGAATTAGGAATGGGTGCAGATCCTGCTTCTGTGGCATATGATACTGTTGAATATGCTAATAAAAATAATATTGATGTTGTGATTGTTGACACTGCAGGTAGATTGCATAATAAAACCAATCTCATGAATGAGCTTTCGAAGATTAAAAGGGTTATGAATAAAATTATACCTGAGGCTCCTCACGAAATTCTTTTGGTATTGGATGGCTCTACAGGTCAGAACGCTTTTGAACAGGCAAAGCAATTTACTTCTGCAACAGAAGTGAATGCACTCGCAATTACAAAACTAGATGGAACCGCTAAAGGTGGTGTGGTTATTGGAATTAGCGACCAGTTTAAAATTCCCGTTAAATATATTGGTGTTGGCGAAGGTATAGACGACCTACAGTTGTTTGACAGGGAAGCATTTGTTGAAACTTTGTTTGAAAGACTGTGAGAAAAAAATCTGTAAACATTATCACTCTCGGTTGTTCGAAAAATCTTGTTGATTCTGAAAAAATACTCGGACAGCTTAATCCTCAGAAATTTAATCTTTATCACGATTCGGATAAACATGCCGATATTGTTATAATTAATACTTGCGGATTTATTAATGATGCAAAAGAGGAGAGTGTAGATACTATTCTTTTGAATGTCGAAGCTAAGAAAAGGGGACTGGTTAAGAAAGTTATCGTTACAGGTTGTTTGTCTCAAAGATATCAAAATGAGCTTATAAAAGAAATTCCAGAAGTTGATGCTTGGTTTGGAAGCGACGATGCTGCAAAATTGTTTGAATACATCAAACAGGATTATAATCAGGATTTAGATGATAGATTTGTTACAACTCCTTCTCATTATGCATATTTGAAAATTTCAGAAGGTTGCGATAGGTTTTGTGCTTTTTGCGCTATTCCTTTAATTAGAGGTGTTTATAGATCAATGCCAGTTGAAAGACTGGTTAAAGAAGCTGAAATGCTTGCATCCAAAGGAGTTAAGGAATTGCTGCTTGTAGCTCAGGATCTTAATTATTATGGATTCGACTTGGAAGGCAAAAAGCTTTTGGCTACATTACTGATAGAATTGTCTAAAATTAAGGGCATTGAATGGATTAGGCTGCACTATGCGTATCCACAAGGATTCCCTGACGATGTTATAAAGATAATGGCAGATAATCCGAAGATTTGTAAATACTTAGATATTCCGTTACAGCATATCAACGACCGTATTCTCAGCCAAATGCGACGTGGTCACGATAAAAATGACACTCTTAAGCTAATTTCTGACCTCCGTGATAAAGTTCCGGGAATTGCTATCCGAACAACAATGATGGTTGGATTTCCGGGTGAAACAAAGGAAGAGTTCAACGAATTGCTGGAGTTTGTCAAATCAGCTAAGTTTGAAAGATTGGGAGTTTTTACTTATTCTCCTGAGGAAGGAACGTCAGCATTCAAACTTAAAGATGATGTTACTGATAAAACAAAAAAAATGAGAGCTGATAAGTTAATGGCTGTTCAGCAAGAGATATCATTAGAGAATAATGAAGCAAAAATTGGGAGTGTCTTCAAGGTTTTAATAGATAGGGAGGATAATGAGTTCTATGTTGGAAGAACGGAATATGATTCTCCTGAAATTGATAATGAAGTATTGGTTTCGAAAAATAGCTCTGTTAAAGTTGGAGATTTTGTATATGTTAAAATTACCGATGCTTCTGAATTTGAATTATATGCTATAGTGGTTTAATTGTTATCTTTCTAATTCTAAGATTTCCAAATCTTTCATAATGCTTCCATCTATCACTAATCTAATCATGGTTACTATATTATGCATTCCTCTATTTCCGGCAGCCCCGGGATTAATATGAAGCAGATTGTATTTTTTGTCATTTATCACTTTTAGAATATGAGAATGCCCACTAATGAACAATTTTGGCGGGTTACTAATTAAAATTTGTTTGACTTTTTCCTCGTATTTAGTGGGATATCCTCCAATATGTGTTATAAGAACATCAACACTCTCACATGTGAATCTTTGAAATTCAGGAAATTTTCTTTGCATTTCGTAATCATCAATATTCCCATGTACTGCAATAAGTGGTTTAAAAGCCTCAAGTTCATAAACTACTTCCATACTTCCAATATCGCCCGCATGCCATATCTCATCCACTTCTTTCAAAAAGTCGTATAGTTTTGGATTTATATATCCATGAGTATCTGATATTATACCAATCTTTTTCATAGTGTCAATCTTGAATCAGTCTATTTCTTCCCATTTATTTTTTTTCTTCAACAAATTTTCTCTCATTTCATTAAACTCCGACAATTCTTCTTCTTTTCTTGCAATAGCAGCTTTAAGTAGTTGTATATGATTATTTATGTCATGAGAAGGGTCGTCAGTATTATCATTCAATGGGTTGTTGTCCGACTCGGTAAGATTTTGAATTGTCAGCATATCTTTATCAATATCCTTCCTTACAGCTTCGATTCTTAAATCGATATCCGATATTTGATAATTAACGTGTAGTTCAATTTTGTCTTTCTTTGCTGCATAATAATCATCTTGTCTTTTGTGCAATATTTCAAATGCTGATTGAAGTTTAGAATATAATGCTTGTCTTTCGTCTGCATTCATCTTAATGCCTTTAAACTCTGATTGAACTCTGATAAGATGTTCTTTTGTTTTCTTAAACTCCATAGATGTTTGGGCTCTTTCATAAGCTGCCTCTACTATTGGTTTAAGTCTGCCGTAATTTTCAATGGCTTCTTTATTTTTTGTGTTAAAAAAGTCATTTTGTCTTTGCTTAATCGTTTCAAAAGCACTTTGAAGTTTGCTGTATAAAGCTTCTCTATCTTCTGCTAATAGCTTATAATCTCTGAATGATTGCTGAATTTCTTTCAATTTTTCAAAACCTTCTTTGAAATTATCTGTATTGTTGGCAATCTCAAAAGCTTGATTAACCAATTCTTCAACTATTGAAACATTATCTTTAGCCGTATTTTCGTAAACTGATTTTTCCTCGTCTTTTCTTATCTTTAGAATAGTAAAACCTTCCTGAAGCTTAGATAAAAGCTGATTTCTTACATCATAGCTCAAGTTGCTTGCTCTTACTTTTTGTTGGGAAGCCATTAATTCTTCCCAAAGTTCATTAAGATTATTGGCGGTTTCAGTTTTTAAAACCAGAGCTTCAATTTCGGGTAAGAGATTGTTTTTTAATACAACCGATTTTTTCTCTAAATCATTCTTTTGAAGGTCTCTTTTTTCTTTTATAATGTCGAATGCTTGTTGAAGTTGAGAATAAAGAGATTCCCTCACTTCTTTTATCATCTTTATTCCTTTAAATTCTTGTTGAATTTGAATGCAATAGTTCCATGCATCATTAAGGTCATCTTCTTCAGCGTATTTTGACTGTATTAATGCCTCATTAATTTTTGGAGCAAGAATGTGGAAGTTTTTCTCCGATTCTGCTTCAAATTCAGATTTTTCTTTATCGAATAGAGAGTTTACTTTTTCAAAAGCTTCGTCAAAAAGAGCATTAATTTCTTTTTTCTGGTCGAATGATAAATCAGCAGAATGAGTAGTTCCTCTTAATTGAATAAGAAGGCTTTTATTTTCTTTAAAATTGCCAGAATTAGTATTTCTTAAAATAGATGTTAGTTTTTCCTTTAGTGATAAGTAGTTTTCACTCATAATTATAGAATTTTGTCAAAGATAATAAAAATGGTTGTTAGGCGCGATAGCAGTTTTTTTCCCAAAAAACAAACATTTTAGATTTACATATTGATAATTTTGTAATTTAGCATTTTTATCAGAAGTTTAAAAATACGCAAAAACAATAGAGTAATGCAATCTGTAGAAGTTCACGGTAAGGTATTTAATAAATCAATTTCAGGGGAGAAAATTCTCTCCGTTGTTGATGCCATGGCTGCAAAGTTAAGTCTTGATTATAAAGGCAAAGTGCCTTTGTTTTTGTGTGTATTGAATGGGTCTTTTATGTTTGCGGCCGACCTTTTGAAAAGATACAAAGGTGATTGCCAAATAAGCTTTATAAAACTAAGCTCATATTTGGGAACAAAAACAACTGAAGAAGTTAAAACTGTTATTGGGCTTAACGAAGAAATTAAAGGCAGGCATATAATAATACTTGAAGATATTATTGACAGCGGCATTACCATTACACATCTTGTAAAGGACCTTGCACGCTATGAACCCGAATCTCTTAAAGTAGCTACATTGTTGCTCAAGCCTGACGCATTGCGTACAAATATAAAACCCGATTATGTAGGTATTGAAATTCCCAATGATTTTATTATTGGATATGGTCTCGACTATAATGGATTTGCTAGAAATTTGCCTGATATCTATAAAATTGCAGAATAAAACATTAATTATATAATCTTTTTCAACACGACAAAAAAATAGTCTATGCTGAATGTTATAATTTTTGGCCCTCCCGGTTCGGGAAAAGGAACTCAATCGGCCCAAATTGTTAAAAAATATAACCTTATACATCTATCTACAGGAGATATTTTACGCCATGAAATAATGGAGAAAACTCCAATTGGTTGTGTTGTAAAAGAGTATATAGACAATGGTTTGCTTGTTCCGGATGAAGTAGTACTTAAAATGCTTTATCATAAGGCTTCAATATACCCTAAAAGAGAAGGGTTTATCTTTGATGGTTTCCCAAGAACTATCTATCAGGCTGAAATGTTAGATAAAATGTTGGAAAGGCATAATCGCCCGATAGATGTTGTAGTATCTGTTGAGGTTAAAGAAGATGAGCTTTTTAAGCGCATGAAGGGTAGAGCTGTAGACTCCGGCAGGTCCGACGATAATGAATTCACAATCAAGAAGAGAATAGATGTGTACAAGGAGCAGACATATCCTTTAATTGATTTTTATAGGAATCAGGGAAAATTGGTTGCAGTGAATGGAATGGATTCGGTAGATGTTGTTTTTGATCATATTTCCCAAGCAGTAGATTTCTATTTAAATAAAAAAAATATTCTTCCTTAATAAAAAGAGGCTATTAAAGCCAAATTATGTCATCTAATTTTGTTGATCATATCAAAGTGTTTTGCCGTTCCGGTAAAGGAGGGGCAGGCTCAACGCATTTACACAGAGCCAAGTATATTCCTAAGGGTGGACCGGATGGTGGAGATGGTGGCAGAGGTGGACATGTTATCTTAAAAGGTAACTCTCACCTGTGGACATTGTTGCACTTGAGGTACACACGACATGTTGCTGCCGAACCAGGAAAGTCTGGGTCAGGGCAGGACAAAACCGGTGCCTTCGGGAAAGACGTTATTATTGAAGTTCCACTTGGCACTATCGCCAGAGATGCTGATACAGGTGAATTTCTTGCGGAAATTACCGAACACGAACAGTCGGTAATCATTCTTAAAGGTGGTAGGGGTGGTTTGGGTAACACTCATTTCAAATCTTCAACAAATCAAACTCCCAGGTATTCTCAGCCTGGAGAACCTGGAATAGAGATGAATGTTATTATGGAATTAAAGCTTTTAGCAGATGTTGGGTTGGTCGGATTTCCCAATGCAGGAAAATCTACTTTATTGTCTGTTGTATCTGCTGCTAAACCAAAAATTGCAGATTATCCGTTTACCACTCTTGTCCCTAATCTTGGCATGGTTGAATATAGAGATCATCTGTCTTTTGTAATGGCCGATATTCCAGGAATTATTGAAGGTGCTCATTTAGGAAAGGGCATTGGTCTGAGGTTTTTAAGACATATTGAAAGAAATTCAATTCTGCTTTTTATGATACCTGCTGATTCGGAAAATATAAAAAAGGAGTTTAAAATATTACTAAAAGAACTTGAGCTTTTTAATCCTGAATTGCTTGATAAAAAAAGGGTTTTGGCTGTTTCTAAGTGCGATCTTCTTGATGATGCAGCACTGAAAAAACTTTCTAAGAAAATTCCCGAAATTCCCACTGTATTTATTTCTTCACATACAACAAAGGGCCTTGTAGAGCTTAAAGATGTTCTGTGGAAATGCCTAAATGAATAACTAATTAGAAACCTACATTGTAAAAATGGAATTCATTTTAAATCTTGACCGTGAACTTTTTTTCTTTCTAAACGGCTTGAATAATAGTTTTTTTGATGTTGTGATGTCATCTATTAGCGGCAGGCTGACCTGGATTCCACTTTATGCTTTTCTGCTATATTTACTGATTAGGAAATACAAGTGGAAAACAATTTGGATTGTTTTAGCTATAATATTGTTGACATTTTTAGCCGACCAGACAGCAAATCTTTTTAAAGCATCATTTCAAAGATTGCGACCTTGTCAGGATGATGAGATAAATCACATGGTTCATTTCTTAAGTTGTGGTGGAAGATATGGTTTTATTTCCGGCCACGCTGCAAATACATTCGCATTGGCAACTTTTGTTGCATTTTTATTCAAGGATAGAAGTTTTCTTTATCTAAGAATAATATTTTTTTCTTATGCTGCATTAAATGCATACAGCCGAATTTATCTTGGAGTACATTACCCTGGTGATGTTATTGCAGGAGCATTGGTTGGAAGTATGTTAGGTATGGGAATGTATTTTTTGCTTAATAGGTTAAAACTTGTCAGAAATAGTTAATTAACTATTCACTATTGATTAATACCCTAGCTCTTTTCCTTCAATGATTTCAGGTAGAAGTTTGAAAATCACGAGATTGTTAATTGCCGGAGCATTATAAGGAAAATCTTTGCCTGTATATTTTCTCATAATAATATTCATGCATTTAATTTTTTCATCATAATCCTCTACAAATTCAACTTTTCCTGATGCAACAACGCTTCTGTAATACATTCCATAGCTACATGCTACTGGCTCATTGCGGAAAAACAATTTATGGTCGGTACTGAAACAAACGCTAATATTGGGATTGGTTTGAAGAATATCAAGTTTTTTACCACCGGGACCGGTGTGAAAATAAATTATACCATCCTCAAAACCAAAATTAAATGGAATAACATAAGGTGTATTATTCTTGTCTGACAAACCTATATAGCATGTATCGCATTTATCGATTATGTGTTTTATTCTTTCCGGATTTGTGAAAACTGGATTTTTCATATTTTTATTTTTACGTTATAATGCAAATATAAAAAGAATTGCTGATGAATTATTCAAGATGATATTCATTAAACGGGCATAAAGTTTTTTTAAAAACTAATAATTATTGCTGAAAAATTCATATAATTGCATATCAATGAATAACAATAATTTAGGCAATATGGGAAAAGTTATAGCAATCAGTAACCATAAGGGTGGAGTAGGAAAAACTACTTCAGCAATAAATTTCGGAGCAGGTTTGGTAAAAGCAGGAAAGAAAGTTCTGCTCATAGATTTTGACCCTCAAACAAATCTAACTCAGAGTCTTGATATTTCAGATCCTGAAAATGACATTTATTCAGTGTTAAAAGGAGAACAAAAGCCTGAGCCAATTAAGCTGTTAAAAAATTTCTTTGTAATTCCCGCTGTTAGCGCCCTTAGTGCAGCGGAGATTGAGCTTGCTGCTGAAGCCGGCAGAGAATACATACTTTCTGAGGCTATTGCAGATCTCAAAGCGACTTTTGACTATATAATTATCGATTGCCCTCCGTCGTTGGGGTTGTTAACCATAAATGCTTTTACTGCTTCCGACGAAGTATTAATTCCAATGCAAGCAGAATATCTGGCTTTGCAAGGAATAGGTAAAATGCTGGGGTTGGTTGATAAAATCAAAAAGAGACTTAATCCAAATCTTCAAATTAGTGGAATTTTCATTACCCAATTCGATAGTCGCAAAGTTTTAAATAGATATGTTTTTGAAACAATTGACAGTCATTTCGGAGATAAAGTTTATGAAACAAAAATAAGAAACAATATAGCTCTGGCAGAAGCCCCCAATGCCGGTCAGGATATTTTTAGATATCAGAGCACCAGCAACGGCGCATTTGATTATTTGCAGTTAACTAAGGAATATCTGAGAAGAGAAGCTAAGTCGTAAGTCGTAAGTCGATAGTCGTAAGTTGTAAGTTAGGATAAGCTTTTCTTATAATCATTTTATTATAACTATGCTGAGAATAAAAGAGTTGACAAAAGCTGAAGAGCAGATTATGCATATTCTTTGGGAAATCAAATCCGGAAGTGTTAACGACATTATTAAGCATTATCGTGAGCCAAGACCTAAATATACTACTATTTCTACCATAATAAGAATACTTGAGACAAAGGGATTTATCGGACATAAAAAGGTTAGCAAGGCATTTCATTATCATCCTTTGGTAGATAAACAAATTTATACCAGAATCCTTATGAGAGGGATACTTGCTAAATATTTCGGCAATTCACTTAGGCAGATGGTGTCTTTTCTTTCACACGAAAAAAGCTTATCTGTGACAGAGTTAGAAGAGCTAAAAAATATTATTGAAGAGGAAATCAGAATGCAAAGACAACTTTAAGATTGAATACTGTCCAATATTATAGTATAGCTAGAATTTTCGAAAAGATTATCATTAGCACCAGAGCCATTGGATATACTGTAGCATAAGCAACTGAAGGAGCTTCGCTTTCAGTTTTATTGTCAACTACACCCAGTCCTGGAGTTGAGGTCATGCTGCCAGCTATCACACCAAGCAATGTCAGAAAGTTTATTTTAAAGATATAATGACCCGCTAAAATTGCAATCATCATAGGAATTAATGTTATTGCGACCCCTATCAAAACTATATTCCATCCATATAATTCCCATGTGCCGGCAATCTGAGAGCCTGCATGAGTGCCAACAGTAGCCAGAAACATCAGCATGCCAAGTTTACGCAACAATTGATTACCGCCTCCCGACATTGACCAGATAATGTTTCCGGTTTTTCCAATCTTGCTTAAAACTAGTGCTGTAGTGAGAACTCCCCCTGTCATACCAAGAGAAAAATCAAAATAACCGAAAATAGGAATGCTTATTGAACCAATGAGTACACCTATAATAATACCCAAACTGATTGGCAAAAAGTTAGATTCACTTAGTCTTTTTTCTTCATTTCCCAATAGCTTCATTACATTGCGCATATTTTCGCTATCGCAGGCCACCAGGACTTTATCTCCAAATCTCAGTCTAGAACTAGCAGTAGGCGTAAGGTCTATCTCACTTCTTCTTATGCGCGTAATGGTTGCATTGTAATTTCTTGTTAGGTTTAATGAACCCAGAGAATTGTTTATCACTTTCTTGTTGGTTACTAATACCCAATTTACCTTGTATGCTTCTTCAAGAGGGATTTCTTCATTTGTCGTACTGCCAATTAGCATTTCAGCTTTTTTTAATGCTTCTTCTGTGCCAACAACTTTTACAATATCGCCTATGTTTAGCGTAGTGTTTTTGGTAGGAGTAGATGCAATTCCCTGCTGTTTTACTCGGGAAATAATTGCATGAGTCATAGTGCCAATCCTTAGTTCACCTAAAGTCTTTCCTGCAATATTTTTATTTTCAACTATCAGATTTCTGTTTATTATATCCGGAAATACTTCCAATAATTGCTGCTTATACTTTTCACCCTCTTTTTTAAGATCAATTTTAAAAATTAAGTGAGCAATACTAAGGAATATAATTACCCCTATTACACCAAAAGAATATGCAATACCATATCCAATTGATGCACTTGCTGATCCTGTTGCTTCAATTGCTGCTGCCAATCCTGGCGTGCTTGTAAGTGCGCCGTTAAATATTCCAACCGCAAGAGCATTATCTATGTCGAATACATATCCTAAAAGCTTGGCAATAGAAGCAGCCGAAACTAATAGTATTATGCCTATAAGTATCAGAATCTTGCCTCCACGATTGAAAGAATCGAAAAAGCCCGGTCCTGCCTGAATTCCAATTGTGAAGATAAAAAACAATAAACCTATCGTTTGAAACTCGATCGGAACGAGATATCCAAAATGTCCTAAAAACAATGCAACTATTATTACCGCCGACAAATCAAGCGAAAACCTTTTGATCTTAAAATTCCCTATAACAATACCTAGGGTAATTATAAGAAATAAAACAAAGTAGCCTTCTGATAGAAATTTTGACATGGTTTTTTAGGTATTAGGTGTCAGGTATCGGGTATTGAGGTCACTGTCATTTCGACCGTAAGAGAGAAATCCGGTTGTTTCTTCTACGGGACCTCTCGCTTGCTTCGATTTCGCTCAGCACAAGTCACTCGATGTGATCGTGGCCTCTCCGCCCTTCGCTATCTGCAAAATTATAAATATTACGTTTTAATTTTTGAAAATGTTTATTCGTTATGATGTTTTAAATTCCGTAAATTTGTTGTGTAATGGATAAAAAAACGATAAATACCCAAATATTATGATGCAGCAATCTCACCTTAAGACATTATTTGTTGATTCCGATACAGGCTTTTATAAAGTTAATAGATATGAAATAGGCAAAGCATGGGGACCTGTAGATCTTGGTATTCATCTTTCGAAAAAGTACGACAGCCTTAATATTGGCACAGGATTATTGGCCGGTAGCATTTTCCCCGGCTCAAACAGATTGATTTTTTCAGGGTTTAGTCCATGCTGGCATGGCTTTTTTATTTCTTCTATGGGAGGTGCCGGGCTAATATTTGATAATCTTGGCATTAATATGTTATCTATTGTTGGGAAGGCTAACACTCCATCAATATTATATCTTAACAGGAATCACGGAGAAGAAATAGAAGTTGAAATAGTGCCTGTGAGGCTCAGAAAAACATGGGAAGAAGGCAAGAAGGGTGTTTATGCGTTGATGCAACAGGCATTAGACATTTTTGGGGACAGGTATGAAAACGATCCTCGTGTGATTGCTACAGGGCCTGCTTCATTATATACTGATTTTGGTGCAATTGGTTCTGCACCAATAAGGAAGGGTGAAATTACTCATGCCGATTGCTGGGCGGGTAGGGGAGGTTTTGGTTCTAAAATGCTTCAGCAGCACGGAATTGCTGCAATAATATACGGAGGTACTTTTGCTGACGAGGATTTCAGAGATAGAAACGTTGCCGATACATGGTTTCAGGATAGATATCAGATGAAGCTATCAGCTAAAGATATGGAAGCAACTACAAAATATCGCTACGATCCTTCTTTCAACACTGGTGGAACATTCGGTGTTAACTACGCTACAATTAAAGACAATATTATTGCATTCAACTATCGTACTATTTATTGGACAGACGAAGAAAGAAATAAATTGCATCAAGATTTTATTGTCAATCATTATCTGAAACAGTTTAATGAGGAAACAATAGAGAAAAAACAACAGAAAACTTGCGGAGAGCCATGTGCTGCCGTTTGTAAAAAACTTAACGGTGAGTTTAAAAAAGACTATGAGCCTTATCAGACAATGGGACCACTTTGTGGAATTTTCGACCAAAGAGCTGCAGAGTTGGTAAATATGAAAGCAGATAGTCTAGGGTTTGATGCCATTAGCGTTGGGGGAGTGTTGGCATGGCTTATGGAATGCTTATATGAAGGTTATATTAAACCTGAAGAACTTGGAGTGCAAGATAAGCCGATATTTACCATTGAAAATTTTGATGTTGTAGAAGATTCAATGTTTAATGCGAATATTGCAATGGAGTTGCTGGACGAAATGGTAAAGCCGGAGAGTAGAATTAACTTAATTGAAGGTGCAAGAAAATATGCCAGAAATCTTGCCAGAAACAAAGATAAAAGGATACTTGATATTTTTATATATAATGCATATGCTCGACACGGATGGATAGTTCCGAATCAGTACTGGACACCCGGTGTGCTTTCTCCAATGAGTATAATGGGTAAGTATTATATGAATTATGGAAAAGAATTTATAGAACCAAGAGAACTTGGTAGAGAAAATGCGCGTAGAATGATTAAGGAACTGATGATTGATAATCTCGGAATTTGTCGATTCCACCGCGCCTGGGCTGAAGATTTGATACCTGATATAATTGATAAGCTTTTTGGGAATAAAGAAGGTTTCTTGAAAAGTATAGAACTTACCGCTAGTCGCATACATAGCCGTAATGCATCTATATTTTGGGAAGCGGAAAGAAATGCAGATTATATTCAGACCTTTATAGAAAAACGATTGAGACAAGGAGATAATAGCGAAATAACAAAATTGTGGGCAAATAAATTTAAAACCAACAAAAATGAAGCTGCACTTGAGTTCTGGTACGAGATACACAAGGGTGCACATGAAGTTTTGAGAGAATTTTAGTTTTAATTTGCCAATTTGATATTTTAATAATACGATTTTGTTTGTCACCTCGAACGTAAGTGAGAGGTCCCGTTGAAAAAGTAGGAGCATAAAATAACGGGATCTCTTTCTTGGAAAAGTAAGTGCATTAAATGACGGGATCTCTCCCTAACGGTCGAGATGACGTGCTGACCAAACCCAAAACCTAAAACCTAAAACCTGAAACCCATGTCAAACATTTTTCTTACTGAAGATACGATTTGTGCTCCGGCAACTACCGGTGGTGCAATTGCGATTATCCGAATTTCCGGACACAGAGCATTTGATGTCGCCGACAAGATTTTCAAACCTCAAAGCAAATCTGTTAAGTTTAAAAATGCAGAGTCTCATAAGATGATTTTCGGCTGTATTTACGACGGTAAAAAGCAGATAGATCAGGTGCTGGCAACGAAGTTCATTGCTCCAAACAGTTATAACGGAGAGAATATTGTTGAATTCTCCTGTCATGCTTCTAATTACGTTGTACAAGAAATATTAAGGATTTTAATCGACAACAAGGTTAGAATGGCCAATCCGGGTGAGTTTACCATGCGAGCATTTCTCAATGGCAAAATGGATTTATCTCAGGCAGAAGCGGTAGCCGACCTCATTGCTGCTAATAGCAAAGCATCGCACACATTGGCATATAGGCAGATGCGAGGACATTTTTCCAAAAACATACAGGAACTTCGCCAACAACTTGTGGAATTTGCTTCACTCATTGAGCTTGAGCTTGATTTCTCGGAAGAGGATGTTGAATTTGCAAGTAGAAAGAAGCTTGAAAAGCTTTTAAAGAGCATTAAATCTGAGTTGAAAAGGCTCACAAATTCATTCGCAAAAGGCAATGTCCTTAAACATGGAATACCTGTTGCTATTATTGGAAAGCCTAATGTTGGGAAATCTACCCTCCTAAATGCCATATTCAATGAGGAAAAGGCAATAGTGTCTGAAATTCCGGGCACAACCAGAGATGCAATAGAAGACACCATCATAATGAACGATATTGCCTTCAGATTTATTGATACTGCCGGACTGCGCGAAAGCGGCGATGAAATTGAGAATATCGGCATGAAAAAAACTATGGAGAAAGTGCAGCAGGCTGCTATTGTGCTTTATCTTTTTGATATCAGTTGCACTAGCATTGAAGAAATAAAAGATACAATCGATGAATTTAGAAAAACCATTGATGATAAAGACAAAAAGCTAATTCTTATAGCCAATAAAATAGATTTATTGCAGTCAATTCCTCATCATTTTAAAAACCTTGTTGAACTTGAAACAATATTTATCTCTGCAAAACGAAAAGAAAATATTCAGCTACTAACCGACAGCTTGCTTAAATCAGCTGAAACAGGCATAGAAGAAGAAAATCAGACAATTGTAACAAACTCACGCCACTACGAAGCCCTCACCAAAGCCCTCGAAGCTATAGATCAAGTGAAAAAAGGAATGGACAACAATATAAGCGGCGATCTTCTAGCTATAGACCTTCGCACAGCATTGTATTACCTTGGCAGCATCACAGGTCAAGTAACTAGTAATGAGATACTTGATGGTATTTTTGAAAAGTTTTGTATAGGAAAATAAGTTTGAATTAAAGTGGAAGTTTTGAGTTAACACAAATCATTCACTGAATTTGATAATTAGGTTTTGAATATGTTGTTGCATTGCGCTATTTAACTCAATTGTAGGCGATTCATTAATTGCTGAAAGAGTTGCTAAAGCTTTCTCTTTTTCTCCTAATTCAACCAATATCAATGAGTACAATTCTATGTTTTTAATAAATATGTCTTGGGGGAGTTTGGTCTCCATCATAGATCTGGCAAAAATCAGAGATTCCTTATCTTTAAATTTCTTCTGATGAAAATATATGGTTTTTGCGCCATCAATTAAAAGCTTTTCATTAATGGATTCCAAACTTAAATATGCATGATAGTTTTCAACGAATTGTCTCCAGCGTTTTTTTGACTTTCTTTTGAATGAATAAATACGCTGATTAGCCCAAACAAAATTCCCTGCTTTAATAATCCTGTCAGACAGATGATGATCCATGTCTTTTATTTGCTGTATTGCTTTTTGTCTTTTTCGTTCACCAAAAATATTCCAGTACCTGTATATATAAAATGAATATAACTCTTCAATCAAATTATCAAATACTTTACTATCAACATTTTCTTTAAACTCATTTTCATGATTTAATAAATACTTTCTATAACGATTAGCAATGCGATAACTAGAGGTTATTACATCCCAAGCTTCCTTTGAGAATGCTTTTTCAGGAGGTAAACTTTTCAAACAACTATCAACTATTTCAAAACGATTTATATAATCAGAATTAATTTTTAGATAGGCCGAAACTGTATTTGGTGAATAATCGCCTGATTCAACTTTCTTTTGATAGTAATTTAAGTTATTAATGCTATCAAATGCATTTTTAGCTAACTCGATAAATTCATTTTTCTCTTTATAGCCAATTATTTTGTGAATCAGCTCTCCATCTTCATTAATAAACAATACCGTCGGCAATGCTCTTACTTCATATTTTGCTTTTATATACTTCCCGGCCTCTTCTTTGTCAATATCTACAGAATAATTAATAAAATGTTCGTTAAAATAATTGCCTACGTTATCCTGACTAAATACTTTCTTTTCCATTACTCCGCAGTATCCGCACCATTTAGCATGGCAATAAATCATTATTAGTTTTTCGCTCTGCTTTGAGTCCGACAAAGCTTTCTCAAATGATTGCATTGATTGAAGGTTGACTCCTGTGTTTTGAGAATTACCGTAAACCCACAAAAAAACAAGCAATAGACTTAAAATACACTTTCTAACCTGACTAGTTTTTATCATAAAAGCCCATATTATTTATTTGAATAATTGTAAAAATTCAACATCGAAACACCACTTTTTATTTCTATCATGCTAATTGTTTTATCAGTGCTAATGTGCCGATGCACAACATTTTGCCTTTTTATATCGAATAGTTCAAAAATAAAGTCTTCCGGAAAAAATATATTAAGTGGGTTTTCTATAAGAAATTCATTAGAATTATTAATCCTGTATAATGAGTCCTGTTGCCCATAATACAATAAAGTAAAGGAAATCATTGTGAAAAACACAATTAATTTTTTCATTCATTTTTGTTTTTTATGTTTAATAATAAGGCTAAATGCTAAATAATTATAATATATGATTAAAGTAAGTGTATAAAAAAAAGTGACCAAAATTAATTAATTAATTTGATTTTAGAATTGCTTTTTGAATAAAAAGGGAAAGTAGAAAGTTAGTATTAATCCCTTTTCCTATATTTGCCAAAAATTATACTAATGAAACTAATTCAAAGAATTTCGCTGATTATTTTATTGTTTGCATTATTCTCCTGCCAAAAGGAGAATATTACAAAATCAGGGATGGCAAACGACAGGTTCTTTCTTGAGTCGGATGGACAAAAGATGCCAATATTTGTTGCGGGAAATCTTGATTCTGATAAGATGATATTGATAATTCATGGTGGTCCGGGTGGAAATTCAATTGTTTATCGCGATGATTATGTTATTGAGAATGTTGAAAAAGAATTTGCTGTTGTTTATTGGGATCAGAGGTATGCAGGTGGCTCTCAGGGAAGTAGCAGTATTAAAGATATCTCGGCATATAGAAACGATATCAAAAAGCTGATTTATTTATTAAGGTCGCTTTATGGCCAAAACAAGCAAATATACTTTTTTGCTCATAGCTGGGGTGGCTTTTTAGCTCCTTATTTCCTTATTGAAAGCGACAATCAGGAGATGGTTGATGGCTGGATACAAATTGGAGGTGCACACAATTTCTACCTTAATGATTCACTTACTCAGCAAATGTTGATGTTTTATGGAAGGCAAGAAATACTGGCCGATAGAAATGTTAAAACCTGGGAGAAAATTGTTGCCTTTTGCGATACTGCAAATTACGTACATATTAAAAACGCTTTTAAGCTTAATGAGTATGCACACCAGGCTGAAGGATTAATGCCGGATGTTGTGTCTCCCGAATATACGTTTAAAGAATTGTTCGACTGGTACTTCTCAAATGATGTTCCACTTATTGCTATGTACATAAATGGATTTGCATCTGGGATATTTAAAGTATATGAACCTGCTTATATCACAGAGATTAGCAAATATCTCAATAGAATAGAAATTCCGACAATACTGCTTTGGGGTAAGTATGATTTTGTTTGTCCTCCCGGACTTATGGACGACATAAAGGAAAATATTGGCAGTGAAGATGTATCTGAGTATATTTTTGAAAACTCCGGACATTCGCCTATGATGAATCAACCCCAAATGTTTTGGCAAGTAGTAATTGATTGGATAAAAACTCATTGATGAAAAAATATATTATTGTAATTCTGCTATCATTTTTTATGATAAATGCTGATGCTAGTGTATTAGCAAATGATTATCAGCCTGTTACTGCCATAAGGGCGTCATATGTTAGTGCATTGCTCTCTCCGGGCGGAAAGATAGGTTTGGAATATCCATATAAATACAGGGAAATAGAAAAGTACAAAAGGGATAAAACAATTATTCATTACAAAGAAAGATATATTGTTATTAGCCTTGGTTCTTATTATCAGCAAGGTTTTCATACAAATTTAATGCTTCAGGCAGAGTGGACTTTTAGAAAACAGAGAAGCAGAGGAATGTACTTTGATTATTCTCCTGTAATTGGGCTAAGCCGAACATTTATTGATGGCACTACGTATTCTGTTGACGACTCAGGTAATGTGTCTGTAGTTAAATATGCAGGAGATTACTATGGCATATTAGGAGCAAGCATATCATTAGGATATAATTTCGGAATGAGATCAAACCGTCCTATAAAGATGTTTCTAAAACCCTCGTTATTAGTGTTATTCCCATACAGCAACATGATTTACCCACGTCCAACAATTGAACTAGGCCTATCCTACAGCTTCAAAAAATAGTTTATAAACTAATAGACTTGGGACTTGGGACTTGAGACTTGGGACTCAGGACTCAGGACTCATAACCACCCCTGTCAACTCCTCCGACATCTCCCAAAGCCTCTTCGCATCTTCGAGGTTATACGATGTTTTTGCTGATTTTACTTTAACGGGTTTGCCGGCGAGTTCGCCCAATCCTGCCGGACCATAATATTCACCTCCTTTTACAGCAGTGTCGGAGGCGGCTCTGATTTGTGGCATAGCACCCGACTTTGGTGTTGGAAGTACTTTTATTATCAGCGGTTTCAATATACGTGCAATAAGTTTATGCTCCAGATGTCGGCCAAGGTTTGTATATGATGCGCCGGGATGTGCTGCAACAGCTATGCAATCATGGTTGGCTGCTTCAAGTCTGCGTTGAAGCTCGTATGTGAAAAGCAAATTTGCCAGTTTTGACCTTGAATATGCTCTCATCTTATTATAATTGTGTGCATATTCAGAAAGTGAATTTTCAAAACTCATTTTCCACTGCTTGTGAGCAAGGCTGCTTACGTTTACTATCCTGGATTTAGGAGTAGATAATATCAAATCTAGCAACAGTCCGGTAAGAGCAAAATGCCCAAGATGATTAGTGCCCATCTGACTTTCAAAGCCGTCTTCTGTGAGGGCGTATGGACTGGTCATTATACCTGCATTGTTTATAAGAATATCTAAGCGGGAGTATTTTTGTTTGAAATTTTCCGCAAAACTTCTTACCGACGACAAGCTCATAAGATCAAGTGCCATTACAACAATCTTAGCATCAGGTGTTTCCTTTAAAATGCTTTCCTTTGCAGCATTGCCTTTATCAATTGCACGGCATGCAATCACTACCTCTGCGCCCTTCATGGCAAATGCTTTTGCAGTTTCAAAACCCAAGCCGCTATTACCGCCGGTAATCACAACTATTTTCCCTTCTTGAGAAGGCATATCATCAAGTGTCCATTTCTTTTTACTCATAATTCATATTTTGAAATCTAGATATGTAAAATTATAACAATAAACGGCTAAGTTCTAATATTAACAGCATTATCTTTAAATTGCAAAAACAGCTCATATGCGTATGGCGTAGCAAGAATTGCGTAGAACCATTGTTTAATGGTTGACTTCGTTCCATATAGTTTATCTTTAT